>Ga0315282_10003239_pt1 | contig 29317 bp, 29 predicted proteins | sample YL17G07_20_MG_FD_203693 | JGI IMG/M metagenome (GOLD analysis project Ga0315282, IMG submission 203693) | Sediment microbial communities from Yellowstone Lake, YNP, Wyoming, USA - YL17G07_20 | ecosystem: Environmental > Aquatic > Freshwater > Lake > Sediment | place: USA: Wyoming | collected... | reverse complement strand
GATGGAAGACTCCCGCTGAAATCTACAACGACAAAAGATACTTCAATAAGAGATCTAAAGACACAATGTGGAGATGGACATGAATTCAGTCAACAAACATGGACATGAATTGTGGCACTCTACATATAGTAGAACACGATACAATCCTAAGTAATTAAAATCAACTTTACAAATTCATCTAAAACCACATGACCGTCATTATCTTTTCTTAATTCAGGATGGAATTGCACGCCAAACTGAGATTTCACTTCATGGGATATTGCCTGAATCTTACTGATTTGGGAGCTGGCATAATTGATGAGAGAGCCACGGAGTCTGAACAGTTCTCTTTCGTGGTCTTCATAGACTATCAGCGTCTCCCTGCCAGGAGTAAGAGGAAACTCTCTCTCAAACTTTATCTCTACCAAACCCTTCTCCTCCATCACCTTCCCATCTTCTGTTTTCATGTGCCTAAAAGAAGCCCTATAGGCAATCCCCAGCATTTGATGACCCAAGCATATTCCCAAGAAAGGCTTTTTTAATTTTCTAATAAATTGAATTGACCAATTCTTAACTTTCGAATATTCCTCCTCAGGTATGATTCCTCCTGCATAGACTACAGCATCATAATTATCATCCAGTTCATCAGCAGGATGCTTTATGATAACACCCAAGCCTTTACCTTCAAGGTAATCGGTAAGGTGAGTTAGATATCTTGTCTCATAGTGTAGAACCAACACATTGGGTTTCATATTATTACTCCCATTATGTGTTCACACAGGACGAAGATCGGATTCCAAGCAAGGACGGCTATTTCCTGCATTCTTGGGATGTCCTCTATCATGGCTTGCCTGATGTTGGCCATCTCTATCGTCACAAACCCCCTATATCTCCTCCAATTAATATTTAAACTAGCGTTTCATATACGCGGAATTTAAGAGAATCGCAACTAGCTACACTGTGAAGAAGGCGCTCAATGAGACTCGCAGGTAATCACTGACAAGAGCCCTGAGCCAATCCCTACGAAAGCAATACTACGTTCAGCTCCCTCAAGAGGACCATAACGCACTGGCTCAGAGAGAGGGCGATGCAGAGGAAGGGAGGCCTGAAGTTGAAAAAACATAAATCAGTTGAGTTTCCTTTAGTGAACTCAAAGTCTGTGAGGGAAAATGGTAAGAGGAGCTTATGGTGAAAGTGAATTGGGGCTTCTGCGGCAGAGAAACTCCGTGCCGTCCGCATTGGTCTGAATACACAGGGCGTATTCTCCGACGTTCTGGTCCGAACGCTGCCGAATGGTTGGCATTTTCACCTGCCTAACGAGGTTTACTACACGAAGGATGGAAAGTCCTTCGACGGAGCAGGCATACCACCTGATATCGAAGTATCCTTCTTTTCCCGTGAGGACATCCGAAATGGCCGTGATTCCGCTTTGGACGAAGCCCTTAAGCTCCTTACGGAGCAACCGTGAGCGAGTTCGATGCAAAGCTCCTAGGAGGCGACACACTGCTTGAGGGCCCTTCACCTGAATATTATAAGGGACTCGCACAAGGCTAAGCACATCAATCTTTTCTGCGGTCATATTAGCGCGCGCTAGACATGCAATGGAAACGCGAATTTCTTCTTCAGTTCCGATCGCCCTTCAAACTGACTACTGAGGTTCAAGTAGAATATCCTTCCCTTCAACTTTCACCACATAAGCAGGTTCATCTTTGATTTTTGGGTGCATGAAAGGAATCTTTGGACCAGAAACAACTTTACCGGTTGTGACGTCAAATTTTGCCTTATGCTGGGGACAGGTCACCGTATTTCCCTCTAACATTCCTTTTGAAAGGTCGCCACGCATGTGTGTGCAAATATTTCCGATGGCATAATAGACGCCGTTTACGTTGGCTATCAAAACTTCTTTTTCAGCAAGCTTTACGGCCTTCATTTGTCCCAGAGGTATCTCTGAAGTTTCAGCAACTTTAACAAGAGCCGATTTTTTTCACCTCCGCTCATCATTCTTTTTCTCTCTTCTATCAAATGCTAATTGCTTATTGCGGGTGCTTGCCGCAAGTATTCCATGTGCTCTACTTGCTTGAGCATGAAATCAGCGACGTCTGCGCGGGAAATCCATGTGCCTACTTTGCCATCGCCTACGTAGCCAGTTTTGACCTTTCCAGATTTGGGATCGTTGTTAAGCATTGTCAAGCGCACGATTGTCCAGTCAAGATCGGAGTTGCGTACCGTTTCCGCCGTACTGACTATGTCTTCGTATGCGTCGTGCATTGTGAGCTTAACAAGGTTGACTAGAGCCTTGGTCTTGAAATCAGGCAGGTCATTTGAATCCTTAGCGCTCAGGGTTGACGTAATGATTAGTCTGCGTACGCCTTGTTTCTTCATGGCTGCAATGATGTTTTGCATGCCCTGTGTGATTGGTTTATTTTTTGAACCGCCCCGTGGACCCAGAGCGCTAATTACCGCGTCTGCACCGCTCACTGCACTCTCAATCAACGGTTCATCGGCCAATTCGCCTTGAATGACCTTCAGATGTTCATGGTTAATGTTGAGTTTAGATGGATTGCGAATATAGGCTACAACTTCGTGTCCTTCTGCAAGAGCTTGTTCGACAAGTTGTCTGCCCGTTTCACCTGTTGCCCCGAAAATAGTGATTTTCATGGCATCACCTAAGCGTGTAACAGTACCTCTGCATCAAGAACTTGATAGAGGTACTCTTTATGCATCTGCTTTAACATCTACCTTCTCACTACCCAAAGAGGTTAATCCTAATTGCTTTGCTCAGGAATGCAACCATCTTCTCAAAGTCCTCCTCAAGCCACATAGAAGGATCGGGCCGTACCGTTCGAAGTGCCAGGAGATAGAGATCTCTAAATGCTAGGAATTCTCTTCGGGTTACATGGTACCTTACCCTGATAGCCGTTTCCTTCGTGATCCTTTCATCGTATCCGTCAATCAATTTATCAAGGTGTATGCCGCATTGCCTTCTCGAGAAATGGAGGGTCTTGTTAGCAAATACCTTCCTTGCATTTTCTTTGATCTCTTGATCTTTATGCGATTGAATTGGCGACTCTGGATGATTCGATTCGTCTTCTAGGTCTTCGATCTTGCGGCCTTGACCATCCACTAGGTATTCCCCTTGAGTGATCTTCTGCCATTTGGATTTATATAGATTTACTGCTTTGGGTTTATCCGATAGGCCGCATGGTTTCGGCCATCAGGTCTTTCCACTTGCGGAATTCTTCCTGCATGACAGGATGGGGGGCGTTTGGAAGCTCATTCAGGAAGCTGATGAGTTGATTCATTCTCCCGTCAATAAGGTTACAGGCTGCCGGTCGCGCTACCTTGCCTTGCGGCAAGATGCTTATGTGGCACTGGTGGATGATCCAGTCGATCAGAAGAATCCTCTCCTGCATCGTCTTACATTTCGGCAACCGTTCCACGTACTCAAGGAAGAAGGGATAGGCTGTACCGCCAGTCAACTGCTTGCGGTGGTAACTCCTGAAAAACTCGTCCCAGGTCACCTTCCAGCCGCATGGACAGCGCAGGATTTCATTTTTCTGCCAGGTCTGCCGCTGGAGGACGACCTTGCGGCAGTTTTGACAACGAACATGCCCGTTCAGGGCCTCCTGCACATCAACGATACTTAGGCAGCGGGAGTAGAAGGCATGGGCGATTTCTTCAACGAGTTCATTGTCAGTGATGCCGCATACCAGCTCCTCGTAGAGCCTGAAGATATCCCGCATCGAAACGCGCCGTGCCCAGACAATCTCAGCCCGCTGATTGGTCCTGAATTCGCAGTTATCAGCTCTGGACATAGGCTCACCTGTAAAGATTGGTTTTGTTGGCTCGGGCTTCCTGGCCTTCATACCTTAAAAACATAGATTCTCCCTCAAAGGTATAAAAACCTTCAGAGTTATAATGATAACTTTGTATCTCTCCCATTGGCATATCAAAAGATGAAGAAAGCTACCGAAATTATTTGGGGAACCGAGAATAAGAAATCCTTTTCGAAGGTGGAAATGGCATATCAATTGAATGTTACTGTTGGATTACAGTCACAATGGTCTTTTCGTTCTCATCCCTTTCGAACTTGGTTTCTTGTTCTATCAAGGTAAGAAGAGGAATGGTACTTTCTCGCTAAATGGTATCGTGCTTTACCGAGAACCTATGCCTATAAGGCAATACGTGCTACTTGCCATACCTATTCTCCTTTATGCCAACTTTATCTTAGTGGTCATGTATCCACCGATAGCACAAACTCTAATTAAAACTCTATTTTTCTGGCTACCTAACTGGTATTTCTTATCATTATCGTATGAGTACACGAAATCTGTCTTGCTAATGACAGCACTCTTAGGTCTAGTTGTCAATGGATTTGTCGGGCCTATTACAGATGAGTTGTATTTTCGCGGGTATTTGTTGCCGATGATTTCCCGCTTAAAGGCCAGGGCGCCTTTCATCAATGTCGTATTACATTCCTGTTATCACCTCTGGATTCCTTGGCAAGTGCCAGGCTTAATTTTATCGGGTCTTCCAGTAGCATTTGCTGTCTGGTATAAAAGGAACATCTATCTGGGTATGATTATTCATGTTTTAGGGAATGTATTGGGATCGATAGTAACGTTGGCATTAATACTCAGTGTACACTGACCTAGTTGGTAATTTCTAGAGGCTATCTCAAAAATAGACTAAAATAGATTTTATTTGGTCTTGAGAGTTAAAGGGCAGTTTTCCATAGAGCATTTACCCTTGGCCTCTTTACACCATCCCCCCTTCTCGTAGCGACACGCGTGCTTCAGCCTCCCGAATGTCAAGCTCACGATGTCTACACCCTTAACTGCCTCAACCGGTCGCCCGGATAGGCGGTAAATTACGGTGGGTCTGCCCCTTCCGCGCTTCGCAAATTCCCTAGATACGATGCCAGCCTCGACGAGGTGCTTCAGATGGCTGTGCACGGTTTGACGCGAGAAGCCCGATCTCCCCACGAGGCGGCTGAGACTAGGCCTGTCCTCCTTGCCGAGTACATCAACCAAGGACCTGCAAATCCAGTCCACGAAGGCGAACGGGATTTTAGTCTATTTAAATCTAATTATGAGATAGCCTCTAATAATCATTAAGGCTGAGAATTAAATGGCGATTAGAGGAGTGCTTTCCGACAAGGACATCGTTAAAAATGCAGCGCAAAATGCGCTGAAGATGATGAGAGATTCGGGATACGAGATCTCAGGCAGCTTAGAAGTCATGGTGGAACCCGAGCCGCCCTTTATGGGATATACGACTCAAAGGGAAGCCGGTCATCTCATAGTGGTTTCTGGCATGGCGTTAAAGTCAGGGATGATCGAGGGCTTGCTGATACACGAGATGAGCCACATCTACAGGGCTGAAAAGAACCACCCATCGTACAACGAGAATTTATTGGACCGCGTTACGAACAATGTAATCCGTAAAAACATGATAACCGAAGACTATCAAGTAAAAATACTTCAACAAGCCATCAACCACATCCAAGACCTATACGCCGACGACATTGCCTTCAAAGTTTTTGAAAAAAGCAAATCCTTCACAGAGGAGCAATCGTTTACCTTCTTCTTGGACTGGATAAAAGAAAGACCAATCGATCCCAAAAGCACAAAGGACAAATGGTTTAACATAGGCATAATGCTGAACAATTGCTTTGCGATAAACAATCTTTCCAGACACAATGTAAGAGATATCGGCAACCAAGCTGAAAATAAGGCTCAAAGGTTCCTGTCGCAAAATATTTCGATGAAAGAGGATTTTTCATATTGCAAAAACTTCATGATAGGCCTAAAGGAAAATACGAACGATATGGAATTCGAGAGGGACTTGGCTGAATACTTGACTACAATAATTGGACTCGTTAAATAGGCTCTCCAAGATCTTTAGGAAAGTCTCCCATTTCATAGTTAAGCGAGCATAAGACTAAAGTAATGTTTTATCAAGTAAGAGACATGGTCAAGATCATAGGCATTGTTGGGAGTCCTAGGAAGGGCGGAAATACGGAGCTCCTCGTGAAGGAAGCGCTCTCTGCGGCCGAGGGCGAAGGCGCAGAGACCGAACTAATCTTGCTCGCAGGGAAAACGATCAAATCCTGCGATGGCTATCGCTCTTGCAGGGAGACGAAAAGATGCCATATACAGGATGATGACCTGCCACCGATCTTCGATAAGATGTTGCAGGCCGATGGCATCGTTCTGGCATCGCCGGTGTACTTCGGCTCTGCGACGCCCGAGATCAAGGCTCTAATCGACAGGGTCGGATACTGGGGCGGCTCGATGGGCAGGGTGTTCGAGAACAAGGTGGGCGGTCCGATAGTTGTTGCGAGAAGAGCGGGTCAGAACTTCACATTCGCCCAGCTTATGTTTTTCTTTATGATAATGGGTATGATTGTGCCCGGTTCGACTTATTGGAACATAGCCTTCGGAAGAGAGAGGGGGGAAGCTAAGAATGACGAAGAGGGCATAAGGACTGTAAGGAATTTCGGCAAAAGGATAGCATGGCTGGCAAAGAAGCTCAGTCAATAGGAACCATGGCTGGCGAAGGCCATTCCATACGCTATATCGGCCTCAGCAACTGCGCACAATAACCTTTGTAAAGGGAGTGCCTCGTAACCGTAAAGTTTTCTCTCCTGAGCATTGAGCGTAGGAGCGAAGTTCTCCCATACACAATTAATTGCCCAGCCGCCTTCGAGAGGGCCTTGAGATTGTAAGCATCGAGGGCGACATCGTTTTTCCGCTGGGCACTCCATACGATCAAATCCTCTTTCGGTACTTCACACAGATATGGTGCAAGTGTAGTGCGTGGCTCGAAAGCGAAGTTATTTCTCACGTTGCGGGCCGCGAAAGTCAAGGAAAGCAGGTCTCGCGAGCAGAGCACCATATTCATGCATTTCAGCGAATCCATGACCGCAATCGCCCCATGGCCCTGACCCGGCTCGAGCACTAGTACGGAATTAAAAACCGAATCTTTCACATCTCTGAGGAGCGAATACAGTGCACGAGTTCCGAAATTCAGGGAATCAAATTCGGGTAGGCCATATGCGGTCTTTACTTGGTACTTTCTAGAGAACGAGAGCGTCATATCCTTTCGTTCGTACTTATGTTCGGGTTGATGAATTTGTGCCGTGAACGCGACATGGAAAACGCTGTAGTCTTTCTTATAATCTTTGTACAGTGTGATGATCTCGCGATTATCTAGGATTAGCTCCAACTCCCTTGTGAGCTCTTGCACAACGACCAATGCGAGAACTCCATCACTGGTTAGATGCGCGGATGCTCCATACACGAAGGCTTGAAGCCCTTTGGTCGCGATCTTCGCTGGGAAATTTGTCACGATCAGCGAGAAAGTGTCTTTGACCTGTTCGTAATCCAAACTAGGGTAGACAGTTACACGAAGGTCGTTCAATTTTGCGTTGTAAGATGCGAATGTGACTGCCAATGCGTCCCGATCCACCATGTGCACATCGCGAGAAGGATCTTGCGCTTTCAGAAACAACCCTATCGGTCCATACCCGCAGCCAAGGTCGAGGATCTTTGAATAGTTGATGGCGCTGTTCTTCCGAAGGCTGTTGAGCAAGACCTTGGTGCCCACGTCAACATCAAACGAGCTGAACAGCGATTCGCTAAGGTCGAGTTGCAATGACACCTTACTGAGATTAAACGTAATGCGTTTTTTAAGCAACGAACTGTCAAGTGGGCACTGGGACAACAATAGGGACAACCAAAGACCGCCATTACCGTGTGAAATAAAGCTTTATGGATGGCGAAACATTGCCAATCAAGGCATCTTTCGATTACCTTGAAGATGCCATGCCCTCGCATCACCTCTGTTATCTTTACTCAATCATAGATTATCTTACGATCATTTGAGGACGAGTTGCGTGGAGCAGCAACAGTTATCTCCGACTATTTAGGATTGGAGGTACTATCTTTGAAGAATGTTTGCAGGCACCATCGCTGTGTAAGTTGCTGCTATGAGACAGAGATGCTTCTATTGAAGGATGATGTACGGCGTATAATGAGCCTAGGCTTCAAAGAAGGCTTCTTCATAGTTGAATCCAGAGGTTTCAAAAAGCTCAGGAACAGCAACGGTAGATGCGTCTTCCACGATGGATGGCAATGCACAATCTATCCAAATCGACCATTGGGATGCAGACTGTATCCCGTCATCTTCGACGAAAACCTGAACCATTCTGTAATGGACAGGCTATGCCCATTCAGAGCAGAGTTTCCTCTTTCATTCAAAGCCAGACGGGAGTCATCAAAGCTGTACCTCAAACTGATTGACGAAAGAGCAACGAAGAAGCGCTTAGAAGATTCTCAGCAATGATTGAGGAGTTCCCTCGTTCCACCAGTTCGTGTCCTCCTCTGATGGCGATAGGTCTTGTGCTGCCTCTTTCCAATTCGTCTTCTGACTTGATAGAAAGGGTCATGCTAAAACACCACAACATTGATACTGGGTTGATGTATACATGACCTTCCTCATATAAGGGGCTGCCTTGAACAATGAAATGGTTAGCATTTATATCCTATTTCTCTCTCTGTCTTGTTGATATTACACGTTATAACTTACTCCCTAAATGAAAAGAGAAGGATGTTATAACCACTGGTTGAAATCGAGATTCATTGATTCATCGATCCTAGCGCTTGCCGAGCGTCTCTCTGTCGTCCTCTCGCTTAGTGCACTCTAAGTGGGCTGAGCCCTTTCCCCTCTCCCAGTCTATCTGTTCGCCTGGCTCAATAGTCCCTCCACAGACTCTACATCTGCTCTTATATCTGGCTACTATCTTCGTTTCTCCTACAACCTCTTCCGTGCCATCTCTTTATTTAGAAGTTTGGTAATGTTGGAAAAGATTTAAGTTTGTTTATCTGAAAATCGTCGATCAGAAAAGTCGTATTACTCACAAAGAAGCTCAGCCAATAGGAAAAGCTAACAAAGCACAGGGACGACGCACCTCGTATTCCGCCGATAGATGCGTAATTCCGGTCTTAGCTCGATGCCTAAATAGGGATCTCATAGCCAATGGGAATGTAGATAGCCATCTAGGGCAGATGAACGAGACGATAAGATTTCTCAATCTGACGAAGAAATTCGGCGAGACCATTGCTGTAGATGACTTCACTCTGACAGTAGAGGATACTGAGATAATGGGTTTCCTTGGGCCAAATGGCGCTGGAAAGACCACAGCTATAATGGTGATGACAAGCGTCTACAGGCCTACGTCGGGAACTGTTGAGGTTGAAGGGTTTGATGTCACTGTCATGCCAGAAAGAGTCAGGGAGCTACTCGGGATCTGTTTCCAAGACCCAAAGTTCGACAATAGGTTGCCGGTTCAGTCCGTTCTAGATTGGCACGCGAAGGTCGCGGGTGTTCCTGGAGACCAGAGGATAAAAAGGATAGAGGAGGTGCTCAGGAGGATCGATATGTGGGAGGACAGGTCGAAGAGGGGCTTCACTTTGAGTGGAGGCATGAGCAAGAAGGTCGAGAACGCAAAGGTCTTCATACAAAGGCCAAAGATAGCCATATTCGACGAGCCCACAGCCTTTCTTGACGTTCCAAGTCGTCTGACAATATGGGAGATGATTAGGGAATTAAGAGAAGAAGGGTCCACGATCATCCTCGCAACCAACATGATGGACGAGGCTGACCGTCTCTCCGATAGAGTAGCCATAATGGACAGGGGCAAACTTGTGAAAGTTGGAACCCCAAGCGAACTGAAGCAATCCATTAGGGGTGGAGAGGTTCTTGTGGTGAGGTCGCGAAGACCGCAGGAACAAGTGATCAAAGAGATACGCCAGATCCCCGAAGTCGTTGAAGCGAGTTACCTTGAAGGCATCGGCGTTAGGGTATATCTCAATCAGGCCGGAAGACTTTTGCAGCAGATACTAACAATCCTTCAGAAGCACGGTATCGAGGTCGAGAACGTTACGATATCACAGCCCACCCTTGAGGATGTTTTCCTGAGATATACGGGGAGGTCCTTGGATGGAAAGTAGAAACGGTATGGCTGAGGTTTCGTACGTTGTATCCAGGGACATAAATAATCTACTCAGCAGGCCCTTCGTAGTAATATCGAGAACCATTGGATTTCTCGTCCAGTTCTTCGTCTTCGGCTATACCGTCGGCACCCTTGTGAAGGGGTTGAATTTTTACCAGTATTATGGGATCGGGACGGTTATAACGACAGTGTGTTCCGTTTCCTACCTCATAGGGCACGACCTTTTCGATGAGGCGGAAAGGGGTATTCTAGATTATCTGCTGAGCCTCCCGTTCTCGAGGAGGACCCTCATCATAGGAAGATCTCTTGGTGGGGCGGCCAGAAGCATGGCCTATGGTACACCCATGTTCATCATCGCGATGTTCGTCTTGGGGTTCAGGAATCCCCTAGATATCGCTGAGTCGATTCTGGCCCTCTTCGCCCTGGCCTTCGGCATAAGCGGATTGAGCATAACGGTGGCCATTGCCATCAGGAACGAGGAGAGGTTCGACATTCTGCTGGCGTTCGTTGAGTTATTGACGGTACGATTCAGCACGGCGCTCTATCCCTGGAGGGCCATGCCCTATTACGTATCAGCCGTCTCCAACTTCTCTCCTGTCACGAGTACTGCTGGGATAATACAGTCATCGCTCTTCAATTCCCTGACCAATTTCGTGGGCTGGGGGACCCTTCTAGCGTTCGTCTTCACATTCTTCGCCCTGAGCTCGGCCTTCTACTACAAGAGGATAGAGGGAGGGAGGTACAAGTGAAGGGCTTCACAGCCATACTCGAGAGGGACATCAGACTCTTCTTGGCAGACAAAATTCTACTAATAATGGCCTTCGTCAATTTCTGCATCGATCTCTTCGTCACGGGCATAACCCTCGGAAATCTCGTGCAAGGTTTCAACTACTTCCTGTACCTCGCTCCTGGCTCAAATATGATCACGGCCACAGTAGCGGCCTTCCAGGCGGGCAGGTGGGTATTCAGGGAGAAGCATATCCTCAAGACGAAGCAGTATCTCACAAGTCTTCCCGTGAGCCGCGATGTCTTCGTCTTAGCGAGAATAACTGCCTGGACCGTCAGATGCCTTCTGACCGCGCTTCCTGGAACTTTTGTGATATGCCTTCTCTACTCCGTTCCGACAGCCTTCCTCACAGCAGCGCTTCTCACAGCTCTCTTCTCGATTGGCGTAGTTGGAATCAGCGTATCGATAGCCACAATAGCCGGAAGCCTAGAGGCGTATGCTACAGGGAGGACCCTAACATCGATGTACTTCTCATTCCTCAGCACGACCTTCTATCCCGTGACGAGTCTACCCACGGTGCTATGGCCGATAGTGCAGACTAACCCGATGAGTTGGGCCGTGGGGGCCTTTCGCTCCCTCCCCTCGGGGGTAAGCCTTCAATCGCTCCTCTCCTTGGCTGTGGTCTCATCAATCTTCACACTCTTGGGCGCGCTTCTATATAGAAGATCCCTTGAAGGCTAAATGATCTTCAGCGCTGTGGTGTTCCACGTAATGAGTACCAACCTTCAAAAGCTCTCAGTCTTGATGGACGAACAGTCGACGGGTGTCGAAGCTTAATTGTGCCTTATTTTCACAACGCATATTCTTTCTTTCTTGTGTAGAGGTTCATAGATGAGACAGCATATATTCCCCGCTCTATAAACACAATCAACACAGAACAATGCTGCTAGGGCACAGACGAAGGATTGCGATTTTACTAACACTATGTATAGTTTTACTACTTAACATAAAGCTATGCTTTTCCAATCCTATTGATATCGCACATGAGAAGTCTGAATTCTTAAGGATAATCAACCAGTATAGGCAGGATAATGGTAGGGGTCCTCTTAAGATCTCAAGCGCCCTCACAACCGCGGCTCAGCTTCACAGCGAAGATATGGCTGCACACAACTACTTCAACCACACCAGCCTCGATGGTAGAACATACGTAGATAGAATACGTGCTGCGGGCTACAATCACGATACGGGGTTAGGCGAGAATATCGCCGCGGGTTATTATACAGCGGAAAGCGTTTTTGGTCTTCCAGGCCATCCAGGTTGGAAGGATTCCCCTGGCCATAATGCGAATATGTTGAACCCAAACTATGTCGTAATTGGTATCGGGATTGCAGAGAATGATGGCTCTGATTATAAAGTATACTGGACTACCGACTTCGGTGGCTACGACGACGGCTCCCCACAACCACCTCCTCCCACACCCAACAACCCTCCTAGCGTACCCGTAACCCCCTCAGGTCCAACAACAGGTTATTCAGGAACTTCCTACAGCTTCTCAACTAGTACAACGGATCCAGATGGAGATCAGGTGAAATACACCTTCGATTGGGGTGATGGGACGTTATCAACTACAAATCTTCAAGCATCTGGATCAACGGGCTCACTTAGCCACACTTGGAGTGGGCAGGGCGAATTCCATGTCTGGGCGAGGGCAACGGACAGCAAGGGCGCTTCCTCGGATTGGTCTTCGCCTTTCACGATAACGATACAGAATAGGCCCCCCAATACACCCAGCACCCCTTCGGGGCCGACTACCGGATACACAGCAACAGTCTATTCCTTCACGACCTCGGCAACTGATCCGGATGGGAATCATTTGCAGTACACATTCGACTGGGGCGATGGATCAAATACAACAATAGGATTTTTTGCTTCTGGGTCGCCAGTCAGCGCGAGCCACACTTGGAGTCAAGTGGGGACGTATAGCATCAAAGTGATGGCGAATGACACCGATAGAGCTAGCTCGGGTTGGTCATCACCAGCGACTATTAACATCGAGAACGCCCCTCCGAACACTCCAGCCCATCCTTCAGGAACGACATCGTGCACGCCTAACAGTTCCTATGAGTATAGCGTTTATGCGTCGGATCCCGATGGTGAGAATGTCCATTGCATATTCGACTGGGGCGATGGGACGACCACCGCTACGTCAACGCAGAGTTCAGGATCGTTGTTCAAGGCCAGCCATACATGGAGCAGATTGGGCACATACTCCGTCAAGGTTAAGGCCATAGACTTGGCAGGCAAGGAATCCTCCTGGTCCCAGCCCACAACGGTAGCGGTCAAACTCCCATCAACGATAACGATCTCAACTTCGCTCAGTGCTGTTGCCAGGGGTGAAAAAATGGCGGTAACTGGATCAATCAATCCTCCACACACATCGATGGTGACCTTGATATACAGGAAGCCTGATGGTTCACAGATCACCAAACAGGTTGAGAGCGACCCGAATGGAAAGTACAAAGATACCATAGCTCCTAACGTAGTTGGTACGTGGAGCGCGCAAGCCTCTTGGGATGGGGACGCTGACTATTTCGGCGCTTCCACCTCTCCGATTACATTCGGCGTAGATCCTGCGTTGTGCATCTTGACTTTCGAATCCAATACCACGGGCATCAGCATACTGGCAGACGGACTAAACTACTCATTACCGCAATCCTTCAAATGGCTTGAGGGGACGACACACACGGTAACGGTGGAGGAGAGCCGCAACTTTACACAAGGCGGCAGATATCTCTTCAAACGTTGGGACGACGGATATGGCACCCGAACTAGGAACATAATCGTCGTAGATCCGGCGACCTATGTGGCCATCTTCACCACCCAGTATATCGCATCGCTCAAGATAGGGCCAAATTCATCGGAAAGCGAAAATTGGTACGATGAGGGCATCGTGATCCAGCTCTCCGTGAACTCGACGATTATATCACAGGGCAATGACTCAAGGCTCGTCTTCAAAGGGTGGTCAAACAATGCCTCCGCTACAACGATAAATGTGACCGTGTATGGGCCGACGGCAGTAGAAGCTCTGTGGACGAGGCAGTCCCTCCTAAAAGTTGGTTCCATTTATGGCCAGGCGGAGGGCGGAGGATGGTACGACGAAACTTCTGAAGCCAGCCTCTGGCTGCGCCCGACGGTAGTGGACTGCGGAAATGGAACTAGGAGGATCTTTCTCCTTTGGCTGGGGAAAGGCACGGGAAGCTACTCAGGAGAGGAAGCGAATAAAACGCTCACAATCCTCGGTCCTGTAAATGAATCCGCCAGTTGGGGAACCCAGTATTCCGTGACCATAAACTCGACCCATGGCCAGCCACGCGGCGCAGGATGGTATGATGAGTCCTCAGCCGCAAATGTATCGATCGAATCGGTGGTCTACGATTCGGAGGTATCACGCTTCACCTTCCAACACTGGAAGGGATACATCAATTACCCAGAGCCCAACGTCACAATTATAGTGAATTCTCCCATCTCGATCGAGGTGGTCTGGCAGAGAGAGTTCTACCTAAACCTCTCCTCGCAATACGGCGAGACCTGGGGTGCTGGATGGTATGTTGAAGGATCAAATGCATCCTTTGGAGTGAAACCTCCTCCGCCAAATATAGTAGGCTATGTATTCGATGGATGGACAGGAGATGAAACAGTGAAAACTTTGAATGCGACGACCCTCATTGATAGGCCAAAGAGTATGATAGCAAAATGGCACAGAGATTATACCGAAGTAGGCATGCTATCAGCTCTAGGACTCGTTGGCATAGCATCCATTATTCTTTACAGCAGAAGGCACAGAAAGGCTGTAAAGGGGATGAAGGTGGATGCGGTGGGGAAGACAAGTCCTAATCAGAAGTCGGCAATAATAGGACATGACATGGCGTATCAAAAGAAGTTGACTTAAAAAAAGGTAGGAAGATGGCTGATAAATCGATTAATCCATATTGGTTAGGAGAAGTTTATTGAGTATTGCGTGAAGCAAGGTTAGCTCAGACAAGAGGGTTCTGGGTGGAGATGAACAAAGGTAGGAAAGAACTGAAGGAAAAGTTCGGAATAGAAATTAGATGTTTTTTAGAAGGAGATCCTAGCTGAAGCTGGCGGACAAGAAAGGATTGCCGAAAATACTGAAGTTAGAAATTTCCATGTAAAAATGCCGTTCATAAAATGGGAGCTGAAGAAATATTATTCACGAAGATGCTCGTTTAGCTCACTCAGTGACGGCCTAATAAGTCCAGAAATAAACGTTATTAAGTGACCAAGTCATTTCGCTGATCAAGAAGGTCATTCCATTGAAGATAAAACTGGGTTGTTTCACAAGACCCTATGGCGAACACACCCTCGACAGGGCGCTAAAGGGCATCTCCTCGGCCGGATTTGGCTACGTGGGTATGATGCATCCAGGGATGTTGACACCAAAAATGGCAATGGCTGAAGTTGATCAGCTTCGAAAGGCACTGCGATTAAGCAATCTCGTTCCTTTGGCAACTTGGGGCGGATTAAATGCGGATGAATCGGGCATCTCCGACTTCAAGAAAGTCATCGACATCGCCCAGGAGGTTGAGATAAAGACCATCCTCATGGCCGGCCCATGGCCATACCTTGAGGGCATCGTCGTCAGGAAGCCAACAAGCCAGTGGATGAAGGAGATAGACGAGTTCTTTCAGGCCATGCAAGCGATATCCGGCTATGCGGCTACCCGGGGAGTTGAAGTCGCCCTCAAGCCCCATGCCGGAATAACCGGAACGGCTAAGGACTGCCTCGAGACGATTGAGAGGATCAATTCAAAAAGTGTTCGCATCTGGTATGATCCTGGTAACGTCGTCTACTACGAGGGCCTAAGGCCCGAGGATACCCCAGACGACCTTAAAGTTATAGTTGAATACGTTACCGGCCTATGTGCCAAGGGCATCGTGGGGGGCAGAGGTGGAAGCATAGCTGCAGCTGGCGAAGGGAAGATTGAATTCAAAGAAATTTTCAAGGTCTTAAGGGATGCTGGCTTCGAAGGCCCTTGTGTCGTCGAGACAGCGGTTCCAGAAGCGACGCCACCTGAGAGGATAGATGCGATCCTCAAATCTTCTTACGAGTACTTGAGGAACATAGTGGAGCACCTCTAATCGAATTTCCAATAACGACTGTCTGATCGCGGTTTTTACCTATGGTCAGATGGGAGGGACAAAGGGCGAAAGGGCTCCGTATATCACGATGCTTAAAACTGCGGTTGACAAAGGCGTAACTAACCAAGTTATAACTAGGCGCGCTATTGTACTCTTGTTCACTCCCCTCCTATCCTTTGCGAGTCCTACGCCTATTATGGTTCCAATGCTCGATATCGATGTGGATATGGGTAAACCGTAACCTATTAGCGCATATGGAATTGTTACGAAGAGAAATACGACTAACGAGTTCGCCAATTCCGCCGAGAGTCCTGACAAAGGGTCCAGACGCACTATCTTATACGCAACCGTCGCTATTACCCTGCTTCCCCAAGTCAATCCGCCTAAAGCTATGCCGATGGAGCCAAATGCGGCAAGTAATATCATAGCAGTGAAATCTGGTATGTTGCCTATTTTTTGTGTTATAGTGAAATAGACGCCAGTCGCGTTGCCAACATCATTTGCCCCGAAACTATATGCTGAGAAGCAGAGCGTACATATGAGAAGGAAGGAGACAGCCCTTTGCACCTTGTCTTCGTTGATCGATCCACGCAGAACCCACTTGAATACCGTGTAGAACAACGCTGCCAGACCGGCGGAAATTAGTGGGGATGTAATCCACGCAATGACTATCCTTGAGAGGAGCCCCAGTTCAACCGAGCCATGTACCATAATGCCGTAACCTATAATGCTTCCAATGACCGAATGCGTGTTCGAGATCTCAAGGCCTTTCCACGTGCAAAATGTCACCCAGATGCAGACAGCCAGTATAATGGTCATGGCGCCCAGCAGATCGATATTAGGTACGAGGCCCTTCCCAATCGTCGTAATATTCATGAAGCCTTGAGTTAAGGCTCCAAAAGCTGAGAACACAGCAAACAGAATGATGGCCCTCTTCATCGATATGACACCTGCGCCCACGGCGCAATCAGTTGGCGAGGATGCGTCGTTCGCCCCGAGGCACCATGCCATGTAGAAAGACAATGACAGGCCAATGCCCAAGAGGACGAGCGTCAGACTCAAGAATCGACCCCTCTACGTGTGGCTGATCGCTATAATCCTTACTACATCTGCTACGTCCTCGGATTTGTCAGCAACGTTCTCCATGTTCTCAACAGCTTCCTTCAGCATGAGCCAAGAACTGAAGCCCTCTGTCCTATCTCCGATCTTTATGATCTTTACCAAGAGTTCTACCCTATGTTCGTCGATCCTTTCCTCCAACGTCTCAAGTTCGTCAGCTAGCTTGATCGCATTGCCAGGTTCCCGTAGGAGCTTCTCGATTGCGATTTTCATCTTAGCGACGATCTCCACGAGCATATCCGCGAGCTGCCTCAGTCCCGTCTTAATGTCGGCTCCGAGGTCAGTCGATGATGAGAAATTGATCTTCCTTGCAGCAGATTTCGCGTTCGCACCGACATCGTCGGCCATCAACACCAGCCTCATCACATCTTCCCTATCCATCGGATGGAAGGGTCCCTTCGATAATTCCTCCAGAACTCTTCGCTTGATCTCATCAGCCTTCCGTTCACTGTCAAATACTTGTTTGAATGCGTTCTTGGCCCCCTCTACATCATCCCCGCAGAAGGAATAGACGACCTGCTTCATCTGCATGACCGTAGTGAGGATCTCGTCCGCATGGGTTATGCAAAGGCGCATGACCTCTTTCTCTTTCTGTTTACTAATCCAAATGGCCATTAAGCTATGAGCTTATGGTGACTATCTTAAGATTTATCCATCCATCGCACATGAGGTGATGCTGCCTAGGTTTCTATAGTCGTACCATGAGCCCTACTGGATATTCACAACCCCCTCGTATGGGCGTTTGATGGCCAGTTTAGTTAATCTTATTCTATCGCAACCACTGTGCCGCTCGCAATGCTTCTGTGCACCGCGACAGCTATGCTCGTGGCGATCCTGCCCTCCTCACCAGAGGCGTATCTTCCAGCCAGATCCTGGATTTTCCCATCAGACTTCAGAAATTCGATATTCTCGATGAAGTCAGCAATGCTATCAATGCCATAGCCATTGAATGAATTTCTACCGAACTTGTCCTTACCTTCTCTTATGAAATGGGTATTGAACGTCTTATTCCCTTCGCTTGTGGTACACGCCTCGACCCCCCGATTCTGCGAATCGACCTCCCACATTCCTTCGCTTCCCACAATCCTCAGGCCTTGATTGACGATTGCGGGGAAGCTCTCGGGGATAATCCAAGATGTATCGAAGAAGAAGCTTGATCCGTTGGTGAACTCGACCTTTGCCTGTATCGAGTCAAAAGTATCTATTCCCATTGACGAGAGCTTGTGCTTGATCCCAGACGCATAGGCCCTCTTGGGCTTGCTCTCGATGAGCCACCTTACAAGATCGTAGAAGTGTATGCCAAGAAACCACCCTGGGGAGCTGTTAGAAGCCCATTTCGGGAACCACTTCGAGGGCACCTCCATTGTATCCTCCATCCAGGCGTAGCCATACTCGACCTTTCCGAGCTTGTTGGAATTTATGGCCCCCTTGAGCTCGATGTAATCCGGATCAAACCTCTTATGGAAATCAACCTGGAGGAGGACGTTGTTCCTTTTAGTAGCATCGATTATCTCGCTACAACCCTCTACGGTAACGTCCAATGGCTTCTCAACGAGGATGTGCTTTCCGGCCCTGGCTGCCGCGATTGCGATCTCCTTATGGAGGTGGTCTGGTGTAACGACGGTAACGGCATCAAGGTCCTCCTTGCTCAGCATCTCCTCATATTTTTGATAACCCTTTACGTTAAAGGCCTTGTGCTGCTCTTCCAAAACCTTTGTGCTGACGTCCGCTAAAGCTACGAGCTTAACCCTCCCCGAATACTCGAGTTGTCTGAAAGTCCTAAGGTGATTGGTCCCGAACCTTCCGCCGCCAACAACACCGACTCTAACGGTCATCGTTCATCAATCCTGAAATCCATCCATCGAGTTAATAAGATTAGCCCCTCGATGATTTTCAATGGATGGAGGATGAGATGTATTATCGCTTTGAGACTGCTATTTTCAAGTTCTATGCTCTGCTCAATTTCATTGCCCATAGGGCTATCGCCGATCCTGCAAGAAGTAAATCCGATATGGACACCTGCTCCGCTTCGCTGTGAGCGTATTTCAATGAACCCCCTCCAAAGGTGATCACATTTCTAACACTCTTGGATGGATTAAGTATCTTGAGTGCCTTAGCATAAAGCCTAGCATCGCAGCTAACCCTCCAAGCCCTTTTCTCCTGTCCGCTCAGTCGAATGCCCAAATCCCTACAGGCGTCGAGTATGGCGCTCCAAGCGGCACTTCCCTCCGGACTTTCGTAGGCGTCGTTGTGGAGTTTATCGAAACTGGTTTCCACTTTTAAAGAAGTCGTCTCAATCCTCGCCATTGAGAGGTAATTCCTTATGCCGTTATCCACGGCGGAAATGATCCTCGATTGTATCTCGGCGAGATCGTGCGAGGCAGTGAATCCCTGTCCACCCTCAAGGACGAGCATCCTGCTTGGATCTTCCGTACCTGCGAGGACGATGTTCATCGTGATTCGCTTTTCATTGGCAAGCTCCTGAAGACCAGTAAGAACGTATGCCATCTTGATGATGGCACAATCGCACTGTCTTATGGCCCCCATGTGTCCTGTCTTCCCGAAGATCTCGACATCGTAGATGGTTTTCCCACTTGAGTTCCTACTTACCATGCCGAAGTGTCTGGTAACCTTGGGCAGTCCCGTCTCTTGATCTTTCTCGAGGGTCTTGTCCCCATACTTGGCCGTATATCTCCTAATGGACTCCTCGATGACTTCGTTCAGGCTCTTCGGATCAATATCCGCGGCTACAGTGAATTTGACATATCCATTGACCGTTGATGGATGTTGCCCAAACGTCACCTCGGACCTATTGCCGACTGGTGGCGCAGCAATTATACCGTGCGAGGTCTGTACGTGCTCTTTCAAGAAGATACCTTCGGAGGTCTCCTCAAGTATCCTATCCCCTTCTGCCTCCAGGCTCAGGACGATGTGGGCGAGAGCCATGAGGGAATCAACGCCAGGATCTGACCTGATGAGGACTTTGTACCAGAGAGCACCCCTATTGGCCCTGTGAGGCACGAGATCCGTGATCTCAGTGATGAGGACGTTGTTCGAGGTCCATTTCTCGCTCAACGACAAGCTCAAGGCGCCGTTTCCCCCGGGCTCCTCATCTATTACGAAATGCGCTATCATCGATCGGCCGAGAGGGTTCACTCCATCCTTCTCGCCAATCTCCGAAATCAGGCGAATGGCTTCGACAATGCTGCAAATGGATCCCTTATCGTCGCATGCCCCCCTGCCGTAGACAACTCCGGCTTCGGCCCTAATTCTGCTGAGGTTCGGAGCCACGGTATCCACGTGGGAACACATTGTCGGACTATCTGGTGTCATGCCGCTGGGACCGTTCACGACGATGACCAAATTGCTTCTATTCGCATATGCCTCTTCGATCGGAAGTCCATTGGGCCTGGCGGCGGTCTTAGTGTAGTGCGGGGGTGTAACATACTGATGGCTGGATATAAGTCCTGTATCTATCGGGACCCTGTGCACCTCGGGCTTCAGATAGCTGCACATAACTCTGATTTCCCTTCCGATGATTTTGTAAATTTCATCTTCATTTCGCTTCATCAGATTCACATCGGGCTTTGGAGTGTTATCTATCGATACCATCTCCAGGAGAAGATCTTGGACCCATTTACGATGCTCCTCACTCTTGGATTTTTCGGCAAACTTCATAGCATATCCATCAGGCATTTGGCCCACAATCCTCGTGTTAAGCTTGGGGGGGTCTTAAATATTATACGAAAGTCCCTGCTCAATAAGGTCGAACCTACACAACACTTATCTTAGTGGTACTACGATCGATTTCGGAATGGCATTTGGATGACGTTATTATCATCGGTTCGGGTCCTGCGGCTTGGACCGCTGCCATCTACTCATGCAGGGCAAATTTGAAGGCGACCGTTATCGCTGGAACGGTTTGGGGTGGACAATTGATGCTCACAACCAAGGTAGAGAATTTCCCAGGTTTTCCCGACGGCATACTTGGCCCAGAGCTCATGGAGAACATGAGGAAACAGGCCGAAGGATTTGGCGCTAATATCATCTACGAAGACGCTACGAAAGTCGACTTCTCATCTAGGCAATTCAAGGTCCAAGTGGGTGATAAGGACTACGAGGGAAGATCGGTTATCATAGCCACAGGTGCGTCAGCAAAATGGCTGGGCCTCAAATCCGAGGAGCGGCTAAGGGGCAAGGGGGTATCGAGCTGTGCGACATGCGATGGCATATTCTTTAAGGATAGGCCGGTTATCGTCGTAGGTGGTGGCGATACGGCAATTGAGGAGGCTCTATCGCTAGCCAAGATAGCAAGCCATGTCACCGTCGTGCATCGCCGTGACCAACTTCGAGCCAGCAAGATGCTTCAGCAAAGGGCGTTCAAGGACGAGAGGATCACGTTCATGTGGAATACGGAGGTCATCGATATCCTGGGCGACAAGAAGGTAGAGGGGATGCACGTAAGGGACGTCAAGACGGCACTGGAATCAGTCCTGTCGTGTGAAGGGGTCTTCGTGGCAATCGGTCATCAACCTAATACCGATTTGTTTAGGGGACAGATCGAGCTCGATACCAAGGAATACATCATCACCCGCGATGGGACGAGGACAAGCGTTGAAGGCGTCTTCGCTGCCGGAGACGTTCAGGATTTCAGATATAGACAAGCCGTGACCGCAGCTGGTATGGGCTGCAAGGCAGCCATCGATGTGGAGAGGTGGTTACAGCTCGGGGTTCTTTGAATGGAGGTGAGGAAGAGTGGTCCATGTAATCTGCATGAATGAAGATTGCAAGACGATAATCCACCTAGATGATATGACACATTGGAATTATAAGGGGAAGGTAAAGTGCCCTAGATGTGGAGACATCTTCGAGATTGAGATTAAGGAAGGCATACTGATCAAGATTACACACTCGCATACACACGATAGGTGACTTCCCGTAATGGGACTTCCTACTGTGTTGCCCTAAGGAGTTTGACGGAGAACTCCTTTATCTTCCTGATTTCGTTTGGACGAGAGAGCACTTCTCCTTTCTCCCTGGAGAGAATGCGTACTTTGTCAACTATGACCCCACCGTAGGATTTGAGCCAAGCCTGCAGGATTTCCTCATGGATCTCGAATCCGCCTTCCGTCGCAACGCTCAGTATTCCGAATTTCTTATGCGCAAAATAAGAGCGGTTGAGGTAGAAGCCATGTGTTCGATCCATGAAGTCCTTAAAGGCTCCGGGTGGGCTGTTCCAATAGATTGGGATTCCCAGGACAATAAGAGATGCCCTATTGAACTTTTCCAATATTGAATCGAAATCATCACCCTGTATCGCACATCGCCCAATTTGCATGCACTTCCTACACCCTTCGCAATGTTCGATTCTTGAATCGGCGATTCGCAGGAATTCGGTTTCAACTCCCCTTTCTTTGAGTCCCTCCAAGACAATCTTTACCGATATGTCTGTGTTGCCATCTCTCCTCGGACTCCCCGAAATGCCAAGAGCAATTGGATTCATTCTCGCCAAGCGCCACAAACGCTAAACCAGACATTAAGTGTTTCGTCATCGATTATGACATCGAAGCACAAATTGCTGAAATACCTTTAAGGCGGACATGTGAACCAAGGCTCAGATGCACATAAGCTCGGATTGCTACGTGGGAGTCGATATCGGCGGAACCTGGGTCAGGATCGTTTTGGCAAACAGGGACAAGGTCCTCATAGAACTCTTACAGCAGACTAGGAAGCGCGGAACTGAGAGTGCTGTGAGCGAACAAATAAAGCAGATGATTCACATCGCATCCTCAAAGACCATCGATACAAGTTGCCTTAGGGGCATAGGGGTCAGTTCATGTGGTCCATTCAAGGGGATGAACTCCTTGGAGGATACGCCGAACATCTGTGATGAGGTGAATGGCTGGCACGTTATACCGATAATTGAGCCGTTGAAAGAGGCATTCGGGGAGAACATAAGATATCGGCTTGAGAATGACGCTAAAGCTGCAGCGTATGCTGAAAACCTCTTTGGCGCTGCAATGGGGGAGAAGAATTGCGTCTATATGACAATAAGTACTGGCGTGGGCGGGGGTTTCATCATAGATGGGGTTCTCTGCGAGGGCAAGAATGGAAATGCTGCTCATGTAGGGCACCAGATCACATTGCCGGATGGTCCTCGATGTGGATGCGGTCAAAGGGGTTGTCTGGAAGCAATAGTCTCAGGTAGATCGATTGCGAAGAGGGCGAGGGAAAGGCTTGAGAAGCAAAGCTCTCGGGAATCCGTAATGTGGGAGCTCTCCAATAATGCCCCCAAGGGCCTGACAGCCAAAGAAGTCTTCGATGCGGCTAGGCTCAAGGACCCACTGGCTGTAGAGATCGTTGAGGAGACCGTAAAATACCTTGGAATAGGCATCATCAATGTGATCAACGCCACGGACACAAGGGTCATAGTCCTCGGCGGGGGAGTTATGCAGAGCTCTGACCTGATCCTCGAGCCACTCAGAAGATATGTTAAGGAGAATTCCTTCGTCGCCATCTCCAGAGGCACTGAGATAAGGCTGTCGAAATTGGGCGAATCCGTGGGGACAATTGCAGGACTTTCTCTGGTCATGCCCAGTGACTGGGTCCAAGAGTGGTCGATGACGAAGCCCTGGGAAAAGGCCTTCCCAAAGGAGCAATTATAGGGCTTATCGCCGTCAAGTGCTTGTCGAACGGCAACTTGTGTGAGCCATTGCTCTTCAGAATATGAAGGCGTGATTAATGTTTTGAGGGGATTTGCCCACATAGGTCCCAGAATCTCAACAAATGCCACGAGGAGAATCCTTTTTAGTAAATGCCAAAAGGCAAAGAATTGGGACATAGAGATGAACTTAGACGACCCCAAAGAGCTCATAAAACTTGATTCACTTGGCATGTTCAACGCTGCCGAATCATTCCCCTCTCAGATCGTAGAATCCGTCGCACTCGCTACAAGCGTAGTTTCTCGCATCGAGAGGAAGGACTTTAACAGCGTGATCGGTTGCGGTATGGGAGGCTCTGCGATAGGGATTGACCTTGTGAGATCGTGTCTTCAGATGGAGTTCACAAAGTCACTTCTGGTCGTTAGGGACTATTCATTGCCCAGATACGTAAGTGATAGGGATCTCGTCATACTTGTCAGTTACTCGGGTGACACAGAAGAGACACTCAGCTGCTTGGTTGAAGCGGTAAAACGACGCTCGACGATTCTTACCGTCAGTTCGGGGGGTAAATTAGAGGTATTTAGCAAAATGTTGAACATACCTCATGTCAAGATACCTAGTGGGTATCAACCGAGAGCAGCCCTCGGTTTCCTCTTCCCTCCGCTACTGGTTCTCCTAGTGCATTTGGGAATTGCGCCAAGGAGCGTGCTCAACGATATCCTTGGCTCGGGTGAAACCTTCAAAACGGTCGCCACGAAATGCTCTTACAGGACACCAACGCCCGAAAATCCTGCAAAGCAGTTAGCTCTGAAAATCTTTGGCTCTTTTCCTATAGTTTATGGCTATGGCGCATATGTTGGAGCAGCCCTTAGGTTTAAGCAAGAACTTAATGAGAATAGCAAGCTGTCCTCTAGATACGAAATATTTCCTGAGCTCGATCACAATGACATCGAGGGTTTTGACACCCCTCCACCACAGTTAAAACCCGTGTTGGTGCTACTTCGGAGCGAATATGAAGATCCCAGAATCAAAAGTAGAATTGAGGAGACATTAAATGTAATCAAGAGCGGTGTTACAGATGTAGTAGAGGTAAGGGGCATCGGATCTGGGGTCGTGCAGCTTCTCACAACGATTCAGATCTGCGATTCTGCAAGCCTCTATCTAGCATGCCTCAGAGGTATAGATCCTGGTCCAGTAAACAAGATAGCCGACCTGAAAAGAGCTCTTTCAAGTAAGAGTACCCTTATCGAGTTCCTCACCGGAGAAGTACAACAATTATCCGGGCAAAGGCATGAAATTTCCGGATGAGTGAAAAACTGAGCGATAACCGCGGAGTAGTATTTGATGATCTTAATTCGTTGATAAAGATAATTTACGTCATCTCGACATAAGCCTTTAATAATCTTGATAAGCAAACTAAAAAACTAAATTACACGATCTGATATAACTAACGTGGTTGGAGATAGATGTGAGTTATACACGCACTTTCGGCGAAGCAAGCGGACGAAATGGGAAAAAGAGAATAAATACACTAGTGATGAAAATAAATGCTCGAGAACCAGAAATCGTTAAGATTCGCATAGCTGCGAGGACGATTAGAAAAGGTGGAACTGTTGCCTTTCCAACGGAAACTGTATACGGACTCGGTGCCGATGCCCTGAATGAGGAGGCGGTAAAGAGGATATACGTGGCGAAGAAACGCCCTCCCGACAATCCCATGATAATTCACGTCGCAAATAAGGAGGAGGTATACAAGCTCGCTAGAAATGTCCCTAAAGCCGCTGAAAAATTGATGGATCGTTTTTGGCCTGGGCCTTTAACCCTCATACTTAGGAGATCCAAAGTAGTGCCTGACATTACCGTTGCAGGCTTAGATACTGTGGCTATTAGGATGCCCGATAATGAGGTTGCCCTTGCCCTCATCTCGGAGTCCAAGACCTCGATAGCGGCCCCAAGCGCAAATCTTGCAGGAAAACCGAGCCCGACAACCGCAGCACATGTCATAGAGGATCTCGCAGGGAGGATAGACATCATATTGGATGCTGGGGCAACGAGGATAGGTGTGGAGTCGACGGTCATCGACATGACCCTAGATCCTCCTCAGATCCTAAGACCGGGAGGGGTGCCATATGAGGAGCTGAAGAGGGTTCTTGGAAAGGTTACATTGCACCCAACGGTGCTAACGACGAAGATAAAGCACTTAATTCGGGTTCGTTCCCCCGGGATGAAACACAAGCATTATGCACCAAATGCTACAGTTATTGTGGTTGAGGGAAATTTTGGCGCCGTTATGAAGAGGGTTCAGGGACTCGCTGATCTGCATATGAAGAAGGGAAAGAAAGTTGGCATTATGGCTACAGATGAGAGCAAATCCGAATATCATGCGGACGCAATCAAATCACTAGGGAGTAGGAAAAATCTGACTACAGCTGCAAAGCGACTTTATGGGCTCCTTAGGGAGTTCGATGCTGAAGGAGTGGATATTATAATCTCTGAAGGGCTAGCGACGAAGGGACTGGGCCTGGCGATCGCGAACCGGCTGAGAAGGGCATCTGGCTCCAACGTAGTAAAAGCCTAGCTGTACCAGGGATTCCCTTTGTGAACGGCTTCAGCTCGTTGGGGGAAAGCCTTTTTCAAGTCCAGCATTATCACCAAGCTCGATGAGGCTTGTTATCGTAGGGCACAGAGGTTCGCCCAATAGAGCCCCTGAGAACACTATCCCCTCTTTCCTTAAGGCCATAGAGTTCGGAGTGAACACAATAGAGCTGGATGCTAGGGAGACAAAGAATGGCGAGATCGTGGTCATTCACGATGAGAGCGTGGACAGAACAACGAACGGCAGCGGGCCTGTGAAGGGCCTCAATCTTGAGCAGATCAAGGAGCTCGATGCCGGATCTTGGTTCAATCCGGCTTTCAAGGGGACAACAGTTCCAACACTTGAGGAGGCCCTGATGGCGATCGACGGAAGGGCTATGGCGCGTATTGAGCTTAAGGATGGCGGAATTGAGGAAAGGGTCTCCAGCTTAGTGAATAAGCTGGGATTAGCCAACAAGGTACAAGCCGCGTCCTTCGAGTTGGCGAGGATAAGGAAGTTCAGGGAGCTCTGCCCGAGAGCATCGGCGGTTGCCATATCAACTGCATTTAGCACCAAGTTTCTGAATTCATCAATCGAAAGTTATGCTAACACATTAGCTATCCTGATTAAGAAATTCGGTGAAGCCGATATCTTCGAAACACATGTCAATGGGTTGACGTTTGACGCTTGGCCTGTAGACGATGAAATCCTCGCGAGGAGTCTAGTATCGTTCGGTATAGACAGCATTACATCAAACAAGCCAGATGAAATCCTAAAATCTATTTAAAGTGAGAGCCATGAAATCCAAGGATAAGGGCATCGTCGATATCATCATATAAGCTAAAATCAGCTGATGTAATATTAGAAGATAGGGATAACACATCATGAAAGCAACAATTATATCTTTAAAAGAGGACATCGATAAGATGTATTTTTCCTATCAATTGTTTGAAAATATTTTTAGAGGAATAGCGAAGCGAAAGGCCAGAAGGAACGAAACGTGAGGCCTGTGGAAAGGGTGCTGAAAACTTTTACGCGTGAGATCCCAGATGCTATCGCGATCCATCACATAGGCTTCTCTTCAAGGACCGCAACATACATACTCGGGCACGAAGCCTATGTCGGTGGTGGAATACAAAAGTGGCGAGAAGCGTTATCGTGCTGGAGAGGGAAGGAAGCCCATGAGGAATTCATTGAGAGGATAAGACGAGATGCACTTGAACTAGCAAAAGCCACTCAACAGGACATAGTAAGATATGAGTATTGGCGTATGAACATCAAACCGTATAAGATTATTGATAAATTCACATTAATGTTCGGTGAACCTGAGGGAAAGTGGGAGGTGATGCGCCTAGATCCTGAGACTGAGCTCTTCCGAGTAGTTGCACAAAACCCGAAGAGAGAGGAGGCGTTTGAGGATCTTGAGAAGGACATCATAGATCGGGAGGATTCCGTTAAAGGCCTTCATCCGACGGAGGGCAACTTTGAGGAGGTTAAGGCCATCATAGAAGAACTTGGAGATAACTACGCTGTAAGAGTTGATGGGGGGAACATAGGCATTCCTCTAGGTTCAAAAATCTGGCTCCAAGCAATAGTAGCTAGACCCGACCTCGTCTCCCGCTTATTCGACGTTCAGGCCGAGTTGGCTGTTAGGAACATGAGTGCGCTCAGAAAGGTGGGCGCTAAATTATTATTCGGAGGCGGAGACATAGCGGCGAGTCGAGGACCTTTCTACTCTCCAAAATCCTTCCGAGAACTGATGCTTCCGAGGCTCAAGAGAATAGCCGAATCATGTCATGAAAATGGCATCTACTACCTCTTTGGGTCGGATGGAAACCTCTGGCCAATAGCAGATGACCTCTTCGGCAAATCGGGAGTGGATGGGTACTATGAGATAGATAGAAAGGCTGGTATGGATCTTGCTGATCTAAGACAGAGATATCCAAGCCTCACTTGCATAGGAAATATAAGTTCCTACACGCTACATAGGGGTAGCGTCGAAGATGTAATATCCGAAATCAAGTCATGTATCGAGGAAGCTAAAATAAATAGAGGAATAATAGTTGGCATTTCAAACCAGATAACATCTGCGACCCCCAGAGAGAACATATTCGCCATGCTCGAGACAATAGCAAGATTTAGAGGGGCATAGAGTGCCTCAATGAAGGCACACGATGAGATTGAGCTTCGAGCTACTTGACTATTCATCAAAATGATCTGGTGAGATCGATTATCATTTGTATAAATCCTAGTAAGCCTTATCTATTGTTGTTGCATTATTCACAATGAATGCGATATTGCCTGATGAAGATAGCGAACGTAAAGGGGGATTACCACCTGGCCAGAGGCGCGTAGACCGTCTGCTAAGGTGGGGAACCGATCATCCGGGCATTACTTCTAAAATTCCGAAGATAGATCGAGAAAAATGGACCTTAATTGTAGATGGGGATGTTGAAAACCCATTGAGATTAGGTTGGGCTGATCTGTTACATTGCCCGAAATACGAATCCACGAGCGATTTTCACTGCGTTGAGGGTTGGAGCGTCATGGGCTGTAGATGGGAGGGCATCACCTTCAAGTACATATTCGAACAAGTCAAACCAAAGGAAGACGCGAAATTCGTCACCTTTGAATGCATGGATAAATACACGACCTCGCTCTCTCTTGAAGATCTTATGAAAGGGGACGTGCTACTAGCCTATAAACTCAATGGGGAGTACCTTGAGGCTGGCTTGGGTGCACCTCTTCGGTTGGTGGTTCCAAGCAAGTACGCCTACAAAAGTTCCATGTGGATTACGAGGATAAGGTTCACATCGAAGAAGGAGCTCGGATACTGGGAGAGACGAGGATATAGTGATACCGCGGATGTATGGAAGGATGACCGGTTCGATTGATAATGAACGCGTGTTGCGGTAAGCGGTCCTCAATGAACTCACTTCCAAGAAGTTTCGTATTAAAGATGTCTTGTACAGTAGATGCGAATATGAACATTTTCATCCACCTGTCGTTCCCATCTCCATCTGGTAGAGCTTGAAGATGTTCCAGATGTAGTTGAGCTTGATCGCTATGGTCGTGATC
>Ga0315282_10003237_pt1 | contig 29321 bp, 25 predicted proteins | sample YL17G07_20_MG_FD_203693 | JGI IMG/M metagenome (GOLD analysis project Ga0315282, IMG submission 203693) | Sediment microbial communities from Yellowstone Lake, YNP, Wyoming, USA - YL17G07_20 | ecosystem: Environmental > Aquatic > Freshwater > Lake > Sediment | place: USA: Wyoming | collected... | reverse complement strand
GATTACAGGATTTCTAAGTTTAACAAGCCCAGCTATTCCGATGACACCAAACAAAACAGTGAGAAGCGTGCTCGTCCAAACATTTTTGCCCAACTGACTTGCAAGAAAAGTAGAAAATATGACAACCAAGAGAATAGTTGGAACTGTTGCGAAGCTATTCTTGGACTTCATGATCCGCTGTCTAATGAGTCATTGATTTAAGTTCTATTGGCTGTTATCTCGATGATTAAGTCATCGCGCGATTGCCGAGCGTCGATGAAAGAACATTTCCGACCAAAACATAATGCTTGAGCGTGGTTTACCGTACGAGCAATCACTTGCCATTGAGACTTGACGATTTGTGTGTGTGGGTTTGGTGGTGCGAGCATTGGAATTTGGACTCGAGGTTCCGAGACCTAGCTACAAGCACTACTCGTAGTCTCTCCAAACCGCCTCCTCGAGGTGCCTAGAAGGCATCTTGCCTATCTAGGCTTCAGCACTGCCACGGTATCTATTTCTACAAGGATTTCCGGAAAGGCCATTACAGCTTGCGTTGTGGTGCGAGCTGGGAAATTGGCTGGGAAATACTTTCGGTACTCGGCGTTCATTTTGTCAAAGTCTCTGATGTCTTTCAAGTACACATTTGCTTTCGCCACATTTTCCAGCGAAGCATTCGTCGAGGCGAGTATCGCCTTGGTATTCTCTAGCGCGCGCTTAACCTGCGCTTCTATTCCTTCAACTATTCTGCCAGTCTTCGGATCTGCGCCTACTTGGCCAGACACAAAAATCAAGTTGTCCACCCTTACGGCTTGAGATAGAGGCAGGTCGAACCTCGGAGCATCGGGCGTAGTTATGATTTGCTTCGACATAGCTTTCACTACCAATCAACCTACAGCCCAATCACATCATTTGAAGCTAACCCATCAACGTCTTCAACTGGCACTAAATCCCTGAGCTATGGGCTCCAGCATCTCAAGGTCAATATCTCACGGAACAGGTTCTGCTGCCTGCAAGTCTCTTGCCAGCCAGCACGGTCGAATATGATGGATAGTCTCATAATACACATCAACTGTAACGTAGTAGGGGTTTGAACTGATGCCGAAGGCTTTCGTCTTCATCAATGTCGACTCAGGTTCGGAGACCGAAGTTCTAAGACGCCTCCGCGAGATCCCGGAAGTCAAGGAAGCATACTTCGTGTACGGCGTATACGACATCGTCGCAGAAGTTGAGACGGACTCAATGGACCGTCTGAAAGAAGTCATTACTTCGAAGATTCGCGGACTTGACAAGATAAAGGCAACCCTAACAACAATCGCGATGGAAGGAAAGTAGAATCCGGAATAGGTCTCCTGCTAGTACGTCATTCAATAGAAGGGTCTTAACAGAAGTCTGAGTGGAAATGAAGTCTTTCACAATCCTGAGATAGCTTTCCTGCTCGTCCCACATACTCGTATGCGCGCTGTTGTCGAAAACTACGAGTCTCGAGCCCTCAATGCCTTTACGCATCGTTTCTGCAACTTTGATTTGGAGCGTTTGCCTGTCCCTATCCCCATTAGCTCAATCCAGATTCCGTCTGGGTCCTTGACGAACGCAAGTCGGTATTTCCCTTCGGAGAACGGTTTGACAGCACTCCTCGCGCCTCCAGTAATCAGTTTGCGGTAGTGCAGATCCACGTCTTTCGTCCAAAACGCTAGATGATCAAGTTCACTGCCGGTCTCATACTTCTCCAGAAACTTGTTGCCCGGAGGGTAGAAATTCAATTCCAAGCGCTGGGATGAGTGTCGATTCTTCAGGTGAACAAAGACTCCCCCATGTTCCATTGTGCCCTTCAAGATCTGTTTCATTCCCATGACTTGCTTGTAGAATCGCAGTGAACGTTCGAGGTTGCGCACTCGAATGCCAGTGTAGATGAAATTCATAGAACCTCAGCATTCCCATGTTGGTGGGCCACTTAATACGCCTTGGTGGTGTGCACATACAGAGAAAATTGTCCGCGTCGCTAGTGCTTTCTGTTCTCTTTTGAGGAGGCTAGGTAGGAGTAGCATGGAGCCTCAAGGTTCATCTTCCAGAACTCTGCAAAGATTTCGCCGAAGTGGTAGATGGCCTCTATCGGTAGTTGGTGAAGCACCTGTTCAAGTTCAAAGGTTTCCTCGCTTCCATCACGGGCGATCCTCTTTACGGGCTTTCGTAGATCATCTTCGGTGATCTGCGCGAACAGCCTGTTTGTCTTGCCATCCACTTCTGTGATATACTTCTTGATGTCCTCTAGGTTCCTGAACTCCTCGAACCTGCGCGGGGTACTGTTGCCTAACCCGGGCAGTCTGTAATGCAACCAAGTATCCTCGTTCATCACTGTGTGAACGAGAACATCCTTTATGCTCTCAAAGCTAAGTCCACGGCTCCTAGTGAACTGTTCGCCAGGTAGACGCTCAAGTGCCTCGATCAGTCTCCGACGTGCCATTTTGAAGTAGTCGAACAAATCCTCGTAACCCAACAAGCCAGACACCACGCAAATACTCAACAGTACTCTGATTTGATGCTTTTTCATGTGTATGAGGTCTAGTGGTGCGAACATACACAAGCCTCAAGAGCCTAGCAATCGTCCCTGAAGATGTGAGGAAAAAGCATGTCAGAGCATGAGCACAGCGAGACTGAAAGACTGAGAAAGAGATGGGGCGAGCACGCTAAGAGATATGATCGATGGTATGAGACTTTCGAGGGTGCCGTTGAGCACCACGTCGAGTGGGAGCTGCTAAAGGAGTATCTCCCACGAGACAAAGATGCAAAGATCCTGGACGCCGCTGGCGGCACTGGAAGGATAACGTTGCCCTTAGCGAAGATGGGTTACTCGGTCACTCTATGCGATATCTCTCCTGGCATGCTAGCTGTGGCAAGGCAGAAACTGCAGAGAGAGGAGCTCCTGAATAGAGTAGAGATCGTGAGCTGTGATGTCCACAAGCTTCGTTTTTCCGACGAGAGTTTCGATTTTGTTCTCTGCTGGGATGGGATGTCCGAAGCCGCCAAAGAGCTCGTTCGAGTGACAAAGAAGGGAGGAAAGATCTCGATATTTCTGATGAATAGGGTCGGCGCCGCCATCAGCAGGTTCAGCGAAGACCCAGACTCCGCTCTGGCTTTGCTGAGATCAGAACAGGGTTACGCCTACGATGAGGAAGAGAAGCGTATCGCCGTCAACGTGGACGAGTCCAGACAACTGTTCGAGAAAGAAGGGATCAAGGTCATCGACGTTTACGCGGTCTGCGGCATGCTGCAATTCCTCTTTATCCCACAGAAAGCCCGAAGATCGCGCAAATGGAGTAAGAGGCTCTTCAGGCAGGCAACCGAGACTCTGCTGAGACTGAGCAGAGAGGCTTCGGCTAAAGGGCTGTCGAGACACCTGGTACTGTACGGAGAAAGAATCTAGACACTCCATAGCCTTGTGCATCAAATGGATATTCTTGGAAGGACAAGGAATCCCAGCTAGAGCGTCGCAATTTGAATTCCTGTTTCATGTGAGTGTGGGTCTACTGGTGCGAGCATGGGAATCTGAACTGCAGTTTCTTGTGCGTTCGCACCATTGATGCCATACACGCAAATGCGCACAGAAAATCCCGCAGTTGCCCTACCGGCAGCTCAGAATTGATTAGGTCCACAACCTACACGGAGATCACAGGCTTTACGTGGGCGGCGATATCAGGAACGGGTCAGTGCTGTATGGGCGGGTATCTGGGTTTGAAAGGGCTCTTATCGAAAAAGCCTATCCGTCTCGGGACTCCCAGAAACCGGTTGCAATCCGGGCACATGTACTGCTCCGAGAAGGCATCGCTAGAATAGAAAACCATCCTCACACCGCAGCCTGGACACTCGGGAACGATTCTCTCCATTCTTACGCATCCACTGACTACTTCCGCTTCCTCAGAAATGGATTTTTCGGTGGTTTTCTTGATCTCGTCTGCGGGCCTGAAGAGAGAGTCGACTGGCAAACCTGTGAACCATTGAGTTCTGCGTCAGCTTTGGTCGAAGGCCGCGCCCAGTACGCAGAATGAGAAAGGAAGAGTATTCCCGCTCGGTTTGCTGGTATCGCAAATGTCAGATTGCTCATTGGTGTTTCTTGAGTAGCTCCACTACGTCTGGGTAGTCTATGCCAAGCGCTCTGGCTTTCTGCAAGGTTGGGACTCCGTTCTTGTTCCAACCTCTTCGCTGGTAGACAGCGTCCTTCAACCTCTCGTATTGCGTTTCACGATATTTCCTAAGAACTTCTACTTTCTCTTCAGTCGTCTTGCCGGTTGGATCCCAGCCCGCCTTTTCCTTGAGTTGCTTATCGTAGCGTCCCACGCGGCTTTCGTACTCTTCCTTTGTCACTGGCCCAACAGCTCGATACGGTATGGCATCATGCTCCCGCGTGCCGTAGCCCATTCTCAGGTTGAAGATCCGCTGGAAGTTGTATGCTCTCTCGCTCATTGAGATAAGGTCGTCAGGTGTGACTTTTCTACCCGTGACTGCGGAGAAGTAGGCAGCATAGTTCTCAACGTGGCCCATCACCTTGGCGGGTTCTTTCGTTTTGCTGTTGTCTTCGGGAACAACGTCATTCCACGGAAGTTTGCATAGGCCGTTGAGGCCGAACCATGTCCGGAACATTGGGAACCAGTGCAGGTTCTCGGCCTTCTGCTCGAAAGTCGGCATTAGTTTGTGCACCATGTCAGCGAATATCAGCCATGCCTCATCATGTTGAGGGCCTTTCAGAGCGAGTCCGTATCCGCCCTGCTGTGCCAACGATTCCTTTGTCACATATTCAGAGAATTCTAGTCCCTTGGCTTCCATGCCAATGTCGTTCAGAACCTTCTGGTCCGCACCATACTTCTCCGCGAAGAGCCTCTTCATTCGTCTCACACCTTGACCGACTGTGACGCCGAAGCCGTTACCTCTGGCCATCTGATGTACCAGTTCGAGGGCTGCCTCTTTGTTGCCGAATCTCAGATCCAAGCCACCGGTGATCTTCTTGTCAATGATCCCCATCTCGTAGCATTCCATGACAAATGCGATTGCTGTCCCGATTGAGATCGTGTCCAAACCGTACGTGTCACAATAGAAGTTCATCTCTGTAATGTAATCTGGGTCAAAGATCCCGCAGTTGCTCCCGACGCCGGCGATCGTCTCATATTCCGGACCGTCCGCGTACACCCTCTGCCCCTTGAAGGGGCCCGTCCTGAGTTCAAAGTCCTTCACAACATGGGAACACGCCAAAGCACATCCCATCCAGCACCCATCAAAGCCCTTGTGGAATCTCTTTCGGTAGGCTTCCGCGCCGATCTTCTCTGCTTCGGGGTTGCTGCCGAACCGGAAGTTGTTTACGGGCAGAAGATCGAACTCGTTCATTATTGTGACAATATGCGTGGTCCCGACCGTGGACATTTCGTTCTGTTTTGGATCGAGCGTTCTTATTTCCTGCGTGTAGGCGGTCCCGGTCTTCTTGAGCAGTTCTGGGTCTGCCGGGCCGTTTGACTCGAGAGCAATTCTGCCGGAGTACTTTGCGACTAGTGCCCTTATTCTCTTGTTCCGGAAGACTGTGCCGATTCCCCCTCTCCCTGCTTGCTTGACTCTGTGAGTTTTGCGACCTGCATCGTACCACGAGAAGTTCAGACAACCCATGAGAGTGTGGTCGGCTGCGGGGCCTGCGGAGACCACGGAAACGCTAGTCGGATTGTCTCCTCCGTATCTCTTGGCTAAGGCGTCTACAAGCAAGTGTGTTTCGGCGGGTAGGCCCGACCCATCTTCTATCTGGACTCTACCGCTGTCTCCGTCAATGAGTACAACCACGTCCGACTTTGCCTTTCCTTGAATCTCAAGTGCGTCCCAACCGGTGAACTTCAGGTAGGGGCCAAAGTAGCCGCCGACATTCGAATCGATAACCGTTCCTGTTAGAGGGGATATTGAAACAACGATACTTTTCCCGCTGCCGGGGTAGACAGACACTCCTCCCAGTGGACCGGAGGCAATACAAACCTCGTTTTCCGGGTCATCCCACTTGACAACACGATTCTTTGGTAGGGCTTGCCAAAGAAGCCACACATCGAACCCGCGACCACCGATGAACTTCTCCTTCATCTCCCCAGTAACCGTCTTCTCGACAATGTGAGAGTTCGAAAGGTCGATGTGCAATGTTCTGTTGTTGTACCCTTTGTCCACTTTGCCAAGGGTATACTTGAATTCGGCAATTGCCAACTGCGCCACCTTCGCTTCGAGAGCGGGGTTAGCGAAATGGAAAGATTAGCTTTTCGTGTGGGTATCTATGCCCAACAATGAGGCAGTGACGGATTCTGTCTTGAAGTATTCGGGAGTTGCGCGATCGGAATTTCCTTGGGCACCAGTTCGATGTCTGAGCCGTGTTTCTAGGGGTATTAGTGGTTCGGTGAAAGGGGGTTTCAACAGTGGCTCGCAGCAGAGTCCAAGTCCGCCGAACGAAGATAAGGAAGCGAATCCGTTCAGTGCCGAAAATCCGGTTGTCCTTCGCCGTTCAAGGAAGATCTTCAGGAGCACGAAGGCAGCCGGCGGCATAGACTTCCACCTACTTCATGGTGAGTGCTTTGGCTTCCCTAGTCCTAACGGCACGGGCAAAACGACTACTATGAGGATGGTCTTATTACTCCGTGCGCCCATGCCAAGGCCATGCCTTACCAATTCAACTTTGACCTTACAAGAGTATCCAGATCCTTCTTCAGAGGGGTTGCAGAGGCGGCGCACAAGAGAAAGCTGCACAAAAGGATTGGCGAGGCAGCTCTACATCTTCTTGAAAGGTTCAGAGTTCAGGAAATCACAGGGTTGGATGTCAGTCAGGCTCTGACGCTTCTCGAGGACCTTATAGATGCCCAGATGAAGAACCTCAGCAACCGGCAAAGATTCCTAGGAACTCGGAGAAGAGTTCTGCTTCTCCCTCACTGCTCAAGGAAGCATATGGACGATCAATGCAAAGCTGTTTTCGATCGGAGCATTCCATCATACAGCTGCTCTCACTGTTCACCCGACTGCTTGGTAAATCAGGCGACACTAGCGGGAGAGAAGAGAGGATACGATGTACGCGTTCTGCCGGGTGGATCATGTATCCATCAGATTCTACAGAAAGGCCACTACGACGCGGTCGTGGGAGTGGCCTGCAGCGAGGAGATAAAACTCGCTGATGGGCTGCTGGAGAAGATGGGACTGCCAAGTCAGAACGTGCCTTTGATCAAGAATGGATGCGCCAATACAAGCTTCAACATTCAAACCCTAAAGAAAGTCTTGTGAGCTTCTGCATTATCACGCTAGTAGACTCTGCTTCAACACCTGCCGATCTAGAAGCAACTAATCAATCTTCACATGCAACCGCCTCACTGATAGAACATTAGGGTACATGGGATTCTCCACTGCGCCCAGAACAGATCTTTGCAGTGATTGGAACAACCTACTCAAGACTCTCTAGATCTTACTTGTCTGGGCCTCATGTTGTAGTTCATGTGACGTGTGTGCACACTATTAGGTCCACACGAAAAGGCGGAACGGCTCGGCTAAGGTTTCTTCATTATGAAGGGCATATGGCCCACTGACTCTTCGCCGTATCGAAGACCTTGCTGCAGATGCTTAGGCTCAACGGTTTTCGTCTGTGGCACCGCTGGCGCGCGCACTTAGTAAAGAACCACATGGCAACCGAATCGCCAGATAGCCGCCATCTCAATTATGGAATCACATGAAGAGCTAGCATCAGATCATGACTTAATGCTAGAGTTATCGTGTAGGCTTCGTGCAGACTTCAAACATGACGTTGTCCGGTGCACACGCACGAAAAATCTGTCACCGAAGAGGAATTGAGCCCTGGATTGAATAGAGTAGTGATTGAACGGGTTGAGCCCGCGGCTTGGCTTTCAGTGAGTACTCATCCTCGCGCTGGTCGATTACAGGAGCGTTTGAACGTGTCGGATCAGGGAGAGATAGTCGCCGGATGCTAGGTAGGCCAATGCAATAGCTAGAGGCAAGTACTTCTCGACATTCCGACGTTTCACTGACAGCACAGTGATGTACCTTCGTATTCGCGTAGCACACTCGCACACATATAAGCATGGCCTCCGAACCAGACATATGTTGAAAAACCAGATGGCGATCACTAACCAAATTTCTCATCTCCTTTACATGACCGAGACAATGAAGGGACGATGGCCCAACAAATCCCATTCTTCCTTTGGCATTTGCGCTTGGTCGTGTTTGAGCCCCATTAACAGGGCTGTTCAGTCTCGGATTCTGGACCGTGATACAAGTTTTTCGAGCATTCTCTTTATCTTCTACAAACCCTCTGCAAATCTCCAATTTGCAGTGAAGAGACTAGCAGACCTCACTCGACAAAAGAAGATCAACTATCTGGGCGAAATCAAAGCTCTGCTGGAACGGCAGGCTCTCAAGATGATCAGCATTGTCAACTCACGCTGAGAACTAGACCAATCCTTTTAGTGTCGCGAATAGTATCAAGCCTGCACGGGGTCTCGTGGTGACTCAAGCCTTCGTTCTGCTAAACGCCGAAATAGGCTCAGAAGACGAAGTCGTCAAAGAGCTTCGCAAAATTGCCAACGTCAAGGAATCTTATGCCGCGTATGGCGCATACGACATCGTAGCCAAGGTCGAAGCCGAATCCATGGAGAAGCTGAAAGAGATCATTAACGGGAAAATAAGAAGACTAAACAAAGTCCGCTCGACCCTGACAATGGTCGTAGTAGAGTAGTCGTGAGTAACGCGCTCGGTTCGATGTGCCTCTGTTTCTGATCGCTCTACAGAGAACCGTTTAGAGTAACGTTTAGCGTGTGGCTCTCTGCTCTTTGCAGGCCAGGCGCATTGAAAAAATCGACCCTCGGCGATGTGCCCATTCCCACTGCGCCGCAAAGAAAGTAAGCATCGAATACTCAATAGAATGCATGAACAGACTCAAGGATGACGAGTTCTACCTGTACTTCATCGTCAGATCGATAGTGATGAGCCTGTTGGGCGCTCTAATATTCTCAGTAATCATCTGGCTCCTTAACACGTCCAAGCTGGTGTACGTGCTTTCGATATCCGTTGCAAACTTCTTCCTTGCACTATTCATTACGAGAGTGTTCGACAGACAGATGAAGCACCTCGTCGCTGCAATTCTGGAGATACTGGACAAGTGGCCCAGGGCCAAGGGCTTCCTGTTGAAGAGCTTCTAAGGCTTGCCAAGTTGTCTCTCCGTGCAGTAGTGGGTTGTGAGCTAGGGATCAGGCAGCCGCAGACAGTTGGCCGCGGCCTCCATTCAAAACTTGGTTCTTCGGTACAATCTGATCAAGAAGATGGCGATCGCGGCCGCCAGTATCAAAACAAGGAGAAGCACGAACCCTAAGGCATTAACCGTTTGAACTGGAACGCAGGACGTGGCTTCTAGAGTTGTGGTAACGATAACAATCTGATCAGCCTTGATAGTATTGGTGAGGGCAGCAAATGAAACAGCGATCAGCAGCGCACCAAGAAGACTGGGCCTCGATGCCGGAACCACGCCCATGTGTGATGAGAAGGCAACGGCTTAGTCTTTCTCCTCAAGCTCCAATTGACCCGATGAGGATTGTCTTCGCTCTTATGAAACCTTCTGTATGTGCGCACCACACCCATCCCGCCGTCATTCTGGACGTTCGATGACTGTCTTTCTTAATGATAGGAAATGTGGAGGTAGAATCAACCTCGATGGTGACACCACGTCCGCTTTACATCACGCAGACAGCAGCAGAGCGAACGGCGTCTTGAGATTCTCTAAAGCATTGTGAGGTCCGGCAGTGGCTCAGGTTTGCTCTGTTCCGCATTTGCCGCAGAATCGTGAACCCGAGGGCAACCGCGCTCCACAGTTAATGCAGAAAACTCTTTCCATCTTGAGTTGGCTCGGTTTGGCTTGACGTGGTATCGCGACGCGTCGCGTTCTAACGAATATCACAAGGATTCCCACCACGAGGATCAGTATGACAAACCCAGCAAGCATGAGGAACTGTGGGTCATTCATCCCGAAAGCGGCATACGCAGGGATCTGCCTGTAGGCCGTGTGCGTTGACTCGAACTCGTTCGTCGAAACCCACTGAGTGGTCATTGTGACTCGGGAGATCTTTGTGTCTGCTTCATAAGTGGAGAGCGTTTGCGTTGTGTAGTAGGTCTTGGTTGGAGTGCATGCCATTGAGCCTGGATCACACAAGTAATCATATACAATGACCCCTCCTGTGGACGTTGAGTATGGAACCCAGCCCGCCATTGTTGTGGAGATCGTGCTCCAAGAAGCGGAGGAGATTGTGGTGGTGTTGGCGATAGTGTCGGTTCTGAAGACCGGGACTGAAATTGACGGATAAGCCAGTGCTACCAAGCTTACGACTGCTGCGGCAACAAGTACGAGAGCGGGAAGGAAAGAAGACCGCAAACGACTCACGGACCTACTGTCCGAGTCGCACTAGGTAACTATTTCCTCTCACTCTTCTCGAACCCTCCTGTTCATGAGCTTCTGCGCAATTGCTGCAGAATACCATGAAACTCACCAGAAAGAAGGCAGCCACAGATCGTTCAGAATCTATCAGAAATGCAACGACGGGCTGAAGGTTCGAATTGCATGAGTGCAAAATGCTCCGTGGCATTTACTGACCAGGTCCATGCGGCAATTGGATGCCGTCGCTTATGGCAAACCTACCTTAGGTCGAAGCGGATATCGATAAGATTAAGTGATGCCTGTGGGATTAATCCCATAGGCGTTACTCATGCCAAAGACCCTCGATGCCGTAAAGGCGAAAGAAGTTGTCAGAATAGTAGAAGGGCTGAGTAACGCTTCATTCCGTAGTGTATTGAAGGAGGCGGCACGCGAGGGTGTCATAAAGGACCACAAGACACTACGAGTCTACCTAGACCTTCTGGTCGCGGGTGAAGTCCTACACGTACGCACCCGCGACGTAGGGTCCGTATATCGACAGCAGATTTATTCTGTGAAAGCCAATAGACCCAAAGTCTGGGTCGGCCTTGGTATCCTTCGGAGACATGGCCTAAACTGGGACACACCCCTCATCGACATACGACCAACTCTGACTGATTTTGACGGCCTAGTTCGTTCCAGGAGTTTTGAGGCCGGTCCAATGGCATCACTAGAAGACTGCCTAGCCGATGAAGTGAATACAGACGCAAAGAAGAACATCGGTACAATTTCTCTTGTCATTGCTATGATATCGACTAAGAAAGTTGACCTCCCCTACTTGCTTCGACGTGCCGATCAGATGCATGTGGGAAAGGCAATCCGCATTCTCTTCAGACGGATCCTGGAAATCGTGTCCTCCAATCGAACGGACCTCGATGCAACCGCATTCCTCGCCGTGAGAGATCGATTTCTAAGGATTGCCAGGCAGTACGCACAAACAGGCCTCTGGAAAATAGTCGAAGACGAAGTGGGAGTGGGCGATTTGGCTCTGTCGATCGTCAACAGGCTTACCGAATCCGATGTAATTGAGGCCGCTTCCAAGCAGCTTGGAGTTGTTGGCTGATTGAAAAGACCAGAGGAGATTCGGGCTGCACCTAGGGAATGGGTCGAAATACTTCGTGTCACTTACCCATTCCTGAGGGAGAGGCAGTCAATTGGTGACCTTGTGCTCTTTGGATCTCAAGCGCTTTCCATTTACATGAAGAGCCCGTTACGCAGCAAGGATCTTGACCTACTCTCCGCACAGGTGAGCTTACGTCAAATCGAAGAGTTGTCTTCAGAACTTTCCAAACTAAAGAATGTGGAATGCAGATCAACGACTGTTCAAACAAGAATGTTTGACACGAGGAAAATGAGAACCTACGCAATAGAACTGCGAGTTGCGGGTAAACCGTTTTTCGTTGAATCATTTGACACTATCCTAGATGGGAGACCCACCACCCTTCTCGAGCCATATCTTGAGCTAAAGAAACGGTGGAACCTTGAGATCTGGGTGCCCGAGCGTGAAGCTACATTAGCGCTCCGGCTGGCTTTCAGACAACCAGAAGGCATCACGCGTCTCAACGCCATGCGACTTAACAGTTTCATGCACGAGAATCGAAAGTCCTTAAGACTCACCCGTCTGACTTCAATTTTGAAAGATTGGCAGATAGAGCAATGGGTAGAGAGGAATCTAGTCTGCCTCTACAAGAGAAACAGAATTCGCATAATAGATGATAACAAAATCATCCCTGGAATCGAGGGAAAGCTCAAAGAGGAAAGATGAGTCTGGGTTCGTCATAAACCCAGACTGTAGACGAAGTACAGTACCAGTATCCCGTATGATACAACATTCATGACCATTGATACCTTCAGCAGTCTTCTCACTTCTATTTCCTTGAAGAAAGACAACTTCAGGATTCCCGTCTCAACGAATATGTTAACCAGCAGCCCCACGACGAACATGAAGACTAGTTGCGGATACGCATGCGTCCCTCCCCACGAGAATAGTATGTAGATGGCGCTCAATGCGCCTGTCACCAAGTTTGCCGTGAAGGAAGCGGCAAATGCCTTCCCAAGATTTCTCTCGAGCATTAGGAATATCACGATGGCTTCTACGACAACCACAGTGCCCTCAAAGAGCAGCACTGACGGGACGAGGATCGGGTTGACTAAATCCAGCAGCAACTTGTCTAGGAACAGCTTCCTTCATGCCTCCATTTGTGCTGCGAACGAGTTCTGATGTCTAGTCGCTTCAGATCGATCTCTCGTTCAGTACGACGGACAGCGAATAGCCGGCTTCGCGAGCCTTCTCTTCCACAGTCTTCCTCACATTTGCCCAGTCGAACGAATACTTGTACTCCTTTCCGAACAGCTTCGATTGTTCCTTGATACTCCCCTCTCTGGCCTTTCCGGCAACCTTGTAGGTTTCCATCTTGATCCCGAAACCTGGGCTTATGTCCATTGCATCTCCTCCAGAAGACATTCCGAACGCCGTCTCCTTCAGGATCTCAAAGAATCTTACGACCTTCTTCTGATCGTCCACTCGCAGATGCGCCTTGTACATCAGAGTCTTCTTTTGAACGAGCACTTTTCGCTCAGCAATTTTCGCTTCTAGGAGAAAAGTTCCGTCCTTTTGCTCGATGAACCTGCCCGGTAGGTTCTCGCTTGCCGCAATTAATTTGTCTCCTAGCGACAACTGGGTAGCCACTTTGGCAGCGATAGCTCATTGTGTCGGATTTAACTTGAACAATCGATTTGCACCCCGGGAAACGGGAGTTAGTCGATGGGGCTTTCGAAGAGTCGTAGAATATCGGAAGATCAATAAAGAAACGTACCCACTGCACGATCGCCTATTGCCGTTTTGCGTGCGCGGTCTAGTGGCGCGCGCACGGAAAGCATATTAGCTGAGATCAGGAGCCCTTTCGGAGTGAGAAATGAGACGCTCCAGTACCTACTTGGCGATCCTGCTTGTTGGCGTCTTCCTTGCAACACCATTTGTTCGTGGAGTTGCCGATCATGACTACATCTCCTTCCTGGGTTACCTTGACGGAGACAAGGCTTGGAACATCGTAAATGATCTGGCGGGAAACCGTTTTGAGGGTCGAAGGGCAGGGACGCGAGGTGCTGAGCTCGCGTCTGAGTATATCGCAGGCTACTTCAGTTCGATAGGTGTCCGCTCCGCGGGGATCGATGGAACCTACCGAACCAAATTCCCTCTACCCTTGTGGGAGCTTGCACAGATGCCGAGCCTAACACTTGTGGACTCTTCGCGTAATGTCTTGCATACTTTTGAGTACAGGAAAGATTTCTTCGTGACAACCGGGAGCGGAAGTGGCGATTACTCGGCGGAGGTTGTTTTCGGTGGCTACGGGATAACCGCTGAGCGTCTCGGCTACGACGACTACTTTGGTATCTCCGTTCGCGGTAAGATTGTCATGGCTATCGATGGCACACCTCCGTCCGACCGATTCAATCAAAGTGACTATGGCCACGCGTACAAGAAGGCGGAAAACGCGTTGTGGCACGGGGCAGTGGGCTTGATCCTGGTAGATAACCCGGCCGAGCCGACGCCGCACTATGTCGAGAGATGGCGATGCTATCGGATCGGCGCCTGTTGGACGATCTATGATGGATTGACGATATTGGGCGGAAGCGTGCAGTTGGGCGAGACCCTCCTCGAAGGTACGGGGGTCAGCTTAGATTCGCTTCAACGCTCAATCAATCAGGCTCTGAGGCCAAGGTCCATGACCCTGGGCAAAGAACTCCACGTGTCAGTCCAAGCGAGGTTCGAAGCGCATGCAGACGCCTACAATGTCCTCGGGTTCATTCCGGGCTCGGACGTTGACTCCGGTAGGGCTCTGATGATAGGCGCACACTATGACCATTGGGGAAAGGACGTAGACGGGGCCATCTTTCGGGGGGCCGACGATAACGGTTCAGGGGTGGCTGTTATGATGGAGATAGCTCGAGTCCTTTCAGCTGGAGCACATCCAAGATGGCCCATACTCTTCGCTGCTTGGGCTGGCGAGGAGGAGGGACTCTATGGTTCGTATGCATACGTGGAACATCCGTACTTCGCCCTTGCCAAAACCATAGCTTACCTAAACCTTGACATGGTTGGATACGGAGCAAAGGATACACCTCTCAATTTCGAATCTTCGGAAACCTACGCCACCTTGCGCGCTGTCACAACCGAGAGCGCCGGGCAGCTAGGCATCGCAATTCACGTGACAGGATACGAAGGTGGCAGCGACCACACCCCATTCGAGGAGAGAGCGGTGCCGAACCTCATGCTCATCTACTGGCCCTACGACGCGTACCATACACCACGCGACACAGCAGACCACGTATCAAGAGAGAACCTGCTGGAAACCTCAAAGCTCACAACCCTAATTGCTTTGAAACTTACCGAAGCCACCGTCTCGCCGATCACTTCCACTATGACCACCGTGACAACGTCATCTGCCTACACAACAGCGGTCCCTATCGAGACTTTCTCAGTCGCGGGGGCACTTTTGGCAGTGGGAGTAGCAGCTGGAGTATTCTATCTGAAGAGGTGCAGAAAGTAGAGTTTTGGAAGCACCGATTCCTATCAGCGGCCCATTGTACGCGTGGGTCTAGTTGTGCGCACACACAAATCGATGGTTCAGATTCTGTTGCCCGCACCATGCTACCCACACACACTTTTACACGCTGCTCGCTTCGCTCGCAGAATCATTTCCTAGGAGGGTGTATTTCTGCTACGGAATACTCCATCGGGTGGGGGGTATCATGAAATTGAACTAGGTTCATCCGTCTTGGAGTTCACTTTCTTCGCCCGTTCATTGATGCTACTAATAAGAACAAAATGGTCAGCGAGTCCAAAGTTAGGAATGTCCACGGCTTTGCAGCCTAATCTAGTGTAAAGGTGCTTTACAATGCGCTTTTCGAGTGTGACGGCTCCTTTTCCGAAATGTTTCTGGAGAAGCGAACAGAATTCATCGAGATGTGTCGGTATCTCGTCCTTTCCAATTGAGGAATGCCGTGTCAGGTGATCGTAAATGGCTTCTCTTACTCTTTTGCCGAGTACCTCGGTCAAGACAGCGTCGATACAATTGAGCAGGATCTGGTCAAGTCGACTGGGAATAGAAGTTGGTTGTAATTGTTCGCTAAAACTCTGTTTCTGTTCGGCACTCTGCTATACCACCACATCTGGCACACATATGTGAACTGAGAAAACGCAGTGTGCCCACATGAGGGATGATAGAGACATTGTCAAGCTGAGGCGCTGGTGCATACGAAGACGAGGGGAAGGGGTTCCGGTCAGCGAGATCTGCACCGCCGTCCAGATACCACGCAGAACCTTCTACAACTGGTCGAATCGATATCGCCTCCAAGGAACAGAAGGACTAGAACCAAAACCCAAAACACCTCACACCATCCACAGAGTACCCTACACCATAGCTGAGAAAGCAACAGCTCTTCGACGAGAGAAGGGGTGGGGACCGCAACTCATAGCTGGATATCTTGGAACCCAAGGCATCAAGGTCGGCTCAACAACCGTCTACCGCATCCTACGCCGCGAAGGACTCAACCACCCCCTAACCAAGCCTAGAACCAAACGAACCTACCGGCGTTGGCAGAGAAGACGCCCCAATAGCCTATGGCAATGCGACCTGAAGCTTCTAGGCGCCAGATGGCTCATAACCATCCTTGACGACCACAGTCGCTTCGTACCCGGCAGCCGGATCTTCAACGAAGGCACAGCCGAGAATGTGATCTGGCTACTAGACGAAGCGATCCATGAATACACGAAACCCAGAGAGATTCTCACAGATCACGGATCGCAATTCTGGAGCGTCCGAAAAGGGGAATCAAGCTTCGACACATACTGCGCATCCAAAGGGATCAAACATATTCTCGGCGGAATCGGTAAACCCACAACGCAGGGTAAGATTGAACGATGGTTCCGAACCTACGATCTGGAACACGGCAGATTCGAACTCCACCGGAAATTCATCCAGTATTACAACTGGGAACGCCCACACATGGCGCTAAACTATAAAACACCAGCAGACGTCTACTTCAACACTGTGCCAAATGTCATGGTATAACACAGTTCGGCACAACTACGCTTAATATAGGGGGTGGCAGACATATCGAATCCCGATACGTCGATGTACCAAACTAGGTATATTAGTGTTTCAGTTATCTGATTTTGAACGACAGATTTCGAGCAGTCTTAATCCTAGGATTGATTGGTCTCAATGAGTGAGTGGACGTTTGTCCACCCTAGTATATAAGGAGCCATAGTAGAAAGTCGAATCCAAACTAGGTCTTTCACCCGTAACGCCAACTTCTCTGGCAGTGGTGCGCACCATAATAACCACACGCAATTTCTAACGACGTACGACGACGGTTCAATTTCCGATGCTCGCACCACGCTATCCGCCCCCCCACCAAAACAAAGGACCGTCTGTTGTTAGTTGGTTCGTTGTGTGTGTGCGCGCACCATGCAACCTACACACATCTCCAACGCCTGCCAGTTAGGGAGAGAATCACCTAACAACTCCTTTTTCTCTCCCAACTCAAAAGGACGAAACAGAGCAGTAGAACAAATACAAGCGAACACGTGCGAATATGCATCCAATCAGAGTTATTGTGCAGCCTACTCTTCTCGTGGACCACATACACCGGCATGTGGCTATCTCTCTACGCAGCAGGCGTTGTCACAAATCTCGTGGCCGCTCATCAGCTCCCGCGTTCTCTTGAAGGCAAGCTTTGGATTGAAAGACTTGATCCATGGTTCGTCCCTTGTGCACATAACGTAACCAAGTTCAGGCTCTCCGAGTTCACGGAAGATTTCTGCATACATGCACCGAGTAAGATGGTATCCGACACGGTTAGGCTTCTCGATGACCCTCTCCCATTGATGGGTGCCTACAGTAACCCGATCTACCATAGCACAAAACTCGTGCAGATCCGCTTCTGGATCTCCAACCTCTTGACGTGGCTCAAACTCCTGTTTCTGTATCATGCTTCGCATGACCTCTCGCGCTTCATGTCCGAAACGTGCTTCCATAGCGTGAAGAAGGTCCACGGCAATCTCTGCTGTCACCATCATCTTCCGCTTCAAGAGGTCCAATAGAACCTTCTCGTTCTCTCCACTGATCGGATCTGCCAAGATATCGTTCAGACTGCCTCGCACTGCTTCCTCCCCCGCTGCGTATGGAAGGCGCATCGATCCTAGAGTTCGTGTCGTTGTTCTTTGTGCGGATCTCTTGGTGCGCACGCAGCCAAGAACCAACGAAAGGACGACGGGTTCCGGTTCGAATTCAGGAGTCCACAGATTGTTGAAGCTAGACCGTTGGAGCCAAGCCTTAAGATGTGGCAATGCAGGTCGCATCTAAGTGGTTGGTGTGACCATCTATTTCGTCGAGTGGTATCTGATCAAGAAGGACAGGAAACGAAAGTACAGGGCTTTAATGAGCAAGATCCACAAGAGTCTACGCCAACACAAGAGGGATGTGCCCGAGCTCCTCTCCTACAAGACCTTCGAGGCTGGAACAAAAGGCTCCCTGACGAGCTTCATTGAGATGTTCGCGTTCGCGAACCAGAAGAGCATGAACAACTTCTTCGTAAGATTCTCAAAGACACAGTGGCTCCGTGATCTACAACAGGATTTCTTTGAACTCGTTCCGAGGCGCACAATGCAGACGCTTACATGGACCGAGTTCCTCAAGGATGAATGGCTTCCCCGCTAGTACTTTTCAGAGAGAGGACAATAGAAGGCAGGAAAGAGGGAATCCTAGGGGATGCCCGCCGTAACCCGTCCGGCGTCATTCTGACCTTGATTTGTGTGTGGGTATGCTAGTGCGCACACAGAGGTCTAGTGGTGTGAGAAAACCTTGATCCATGTGGTTGCTGGGTTTCAGTGATCACGAGTTGGTCTCCTGTAATCCAATCTTCCTGGGAGTCTGCCTAATCGATTTCGCACTAACAATAGCATGACACAGCAAGTCAGCCGTGCTTCTCTCTTAGTCGAAGGTTCTGCAAGGAAACGTACGCCAATGAATTCTCCACGTGCTTCGAATACGACCCGACCTGAATGCTCTTCCTGAATTGCGGCCCGTCCAGCACCAAAGTATGGTATTCCCCTTGTTCTCCGCAGAGATCAAGTCCAGTCCGCTTATTGATTTCGCTGAGGCGCTTCACTGAACTCGGGGAGAACTCCAACCCGAGCCATTCGTCAGTGAACCAGGGCTTCCTAACGCAGGAGAAGATTACCTTGAATTTGAGCAACAGCAGTCTGTTTAGAAGTTCAAGGCCGCCGCGCCGCCACAGAGGCCTCAGGACGTCAATCCCGCAACGGGCACTGCGATCCACTATCCAATTCGGATCGTGATCAGCGACCTCTCCAACATCCCCTGTCACGAGGGCATCAATTCCACGCCGTTTCTTGAGGGAAGAGATTGCATCCTCGTAACTTCGATCGAATGGCTCCTCGACATCGATCACGTAGTGTGGAAGGCCCAAAGCTTGCGCCTGAAACACCATGAAGCCAAGCGGGTGAGCAAGAAATCTCCCCTGTCTCGAGGCGAAAGTCACTAGGCAGTCGATTCTGCAACCCAGCATTTCAGCGTCATACAACGCCAGAGCTGAGTCCTTACCACCTGTCCACGACACTGCTGCAGTTGACATGCCTGCTGGGAATCAATCGCTTCGCAATTTGAGCGTATCGAAATGTTCAGTCGGGCGCAATGGTCCATCCCTCGCGTATGTGCATGTCACCCGAATCAACTGATCATCGAAGTGCGCCAGAAAAATCCAAAATCGTCTGGATCTATGATGAGTAGAGTCTTGGCGCCCGTGACCGTGCCCTTCGGCCGTGAGAGACAGAGCCTTGCCACAATCTGATCAAACTGGGGTTCAATCAGGAGACAGACTCAGAACAGGCTGTCTCTCTCCAACTCGATCGCCGTGTCCTTGTACTTCCTTGCATACATCTTCCTGACGATCACATAGCGCTTCGGTCGTCCAGTCTGTTCTTTCTCATAGATCTCGATGATACCATCGAACAGATCCATGATGGTTTGACGCTCCTGCTCGGATACGACTAGAGGGTTCAGTGTGCCGAATATAGTGAAGTTGTCTGCCTTCCGTTTTGCGACAAAGTCGTCCAACCATTTTCTGGTAGTCAGAGCCTTGTGCTCCAGAAGGATATCTGATAGTAGGTCTATGATTAGGACTCTGTTCGGGTTCTTGCTCAAGCTTGATTCCATTGCTTTGTTCAGCGATATGTTCACGTCGTTAAGGTTCTGCACACCTTGAATCTTGAAGATGTTCGCCTTGTCTCCCGGGATTTTGTCGGCTTGTGGATTGAAGGCGTAGAAGCCCTGCTTGTACTTGCTCGCAAGATCTCGTGTTCTCGACATGTCGCGCGATACGAAAAATACCGAGTAGCCCATCGAAATGTGAGAGCCGATCATTCTTGCGACCAGCATATCCCTCTCATCAAAAGGCGGAGAGACGAGAATTATCGCGTAGCCTAGGGGCAACCCCCCTCCTAATGCAGCATCAAGTTGCTGGTAACCTGTCGAGATACTCGCCTTCGTTTGAGCTCCGAACAATTTACCATCTTGCGTCGCTTGATGCGTCTCCTCCCTTTTCCTTCTCCTGACAACCACTCCGGCGATGATGACTGCGAAGGTGATTAGCGCAACCGCGATCGGGACAGATGGCATCGGTGACGTGGGTACTGAAATGACCGTGGATTGACTGGTCGAAGATAGGAAACTGGAAGTCGACGTTATCTGTGCAGATTCCAGCACCTGGACATCCACCGTCCGGTTACCTGCCGCGACAATCTCGGTTCCAGCGAATACCCAAACCTGCGCGGTCACCTTCCAAGTCCCCGCTGAGGAAGGGGCCTGAGCACTATTCGATATGGTCACATTCCAAGTCTTTGATGCAACAGGCACGCTGCCCAATCCGCGGCTATTGCGCGACAGAACTTGGCTTATTCCCTGCGTAGATAGATCGACTCTAGCAAGAATGTTATCGTTCGTTGCAGTGCACGTGATCTCAAGAACCGTATCGATCTCCAAGCTTTGTCCAATGGTTACCGTATCAGGGGCGACTACCCTTAGCGTTTGGATTTGACAAGTCACTGCATGCGCGATCGGAGCGATTTGCCCAACTATCATGAAGGTAAGGATTAGCAGCAGACATTTGTGTGATAGCAGGCGTGCCACTCTCTTCGATAATCGAATTTGCGTTCGAATCATAAGTGCTTTTGTGATACTCTCGGAACGCGATGATATCCAGATTCAATTGAACCGATCGGCCTGTGTTATGCATTTACGCAGTCACTAGACCCACGCAAAGAGTGGAACCGAACCCTCTCAATGATATCCGAGGAGCGCAGTCAGTTCCTCCTTGCTCAAGGACTTAGCTCGTCTTTCGTTCCTAGGCCTCTGCAGCTTTTATGGACTGGTGTTCAAATACTCTCTTCAACCCTGAGAGATTAGTTGGAAGAATCGGATGTAGGCTTCGATGCCGCGATAGTAGGTTGGTAGGTGAAGGTTCTCGTTGGGGCCGTGTATGTGGTCGTCCGGTAAGCCGAAGCCCATCAGGACTGTGTCTAGGCCGAGCTTGGTCTTCAACAAGTTCACAACTGGTACGCTCCCACCAGCAAGCACGAAGGCGGGTTTCAATCCGAACGCTGCTTCCAGAGCTGCTGAGGCCGCGCGTATGGCGGGGGTGTTGCGGTCCACGATTGCCACTGGTGCACCTGAAAATGGCTTGACTTCCCAGGTGACCGTGGGCGGCGCTTTCCTGCGCAGGTATTCCCTCAACTGCTGCTCAATCTCGTCCGGGTCTTGATGGGGTACGAGGCGCATGGAAATCTTTGCCATCGCTTTCGCTGGGAGAACTGTTTTCGATCCTTCCCCTATGAAACCAGAGTACAGCCCGTTCACCTCAAGTGTGGGCCGAGCCCCGATGCGTTCTAGCGTACTGAATCCTCGTTCTCCGTAAAGCTGCGGCACTCCTGTCATCTCTCGCCAAGCTTCGTCAGAGTATGGTATCCGGGCCACTTCAGCGCGGTCCTCCTTGGAGAGCGGTCGGACTTTGTCGTAGAAGCCCGGCAGGGTTACGTGGCCGTCTGCGTCATGCATTCCAGCAACCAACTCGCATAGTACTTGCGCAGGGTTATGCAGTGAACCGCCGAACCTGCCTGAGTGGAGGTCGCTCTTCGGGCCTCGGATCCAAATTTCGAAGTATGCCAACCCTCGAAGACCGATCACGAGGGACGGCAGATCAAGCCTCAGAATACTCGAGTCAGTATTGAGGACCACATCACATTTCAGTTTCTTCCCATGCTCGTCTATGAATGATGGTAGGTTGGGGGATCCGATCTCTTCCTCGCCCTCAAGGAACATCTTCACGTTAACGGGCATGCCGCCCGACTTCACCCATGCCTCAAGAGCCTTCAGGACCGCGTGGGCTTGTCCTTTCATGTCTGATGAGCCGCGCGCATACAGGTGCTCCCCGCGGATTGTGGGCTCGAAGGGTGGCGATGTCCAGTCGTCCACTGGATCAACTGGTTGGACATCGTAGTGGCCGTAGATCATTACTGTTGGTTTGCCTGGAGCACCAAGCCATTCTCCGTAGACTACTGGATGTCCGCCGGTCGGCATGATCTCAACGCTCTGCATCCCCAAGTTGGTTGATAGTTGTCGCGCCAACCACTCAGCCCCTCGCTGAACGTCGGCCCTATGTTCAGGAAGCGTCGAGATGGTGGGTATTGCGAGAAATTCCTTGAGTTCCGAAAGGTAACGCTCGTGGTTCGACTTTGCGAATTCAAGTGCGGGGAGTGTCACCATACGCAATCAGAGACTCTCTTGTCCTAGTGGTTTTATCAACCCTTTGGATTCCACCTTGCAGGAGTCGCGGGGCCCGGCGTTACCTTTCTGGTTTTCCAAACGAAGGTCACGAAGAGCAGTTCGAAAATCTGAGACGACAGCTCTACCTTCACCTAGTTGCCTGACCGTTCTTCGCTGAGTGGTCTCCCTGTGATTTTGACGCGGGGAACCTTCACTATCCCAGGATACTGTTTCGAGATGGAGAGGCATCTCAGAATAGGTTTCGGTGGAGATGCTGATGAATTGAGCGAAGGGCTCGGTAGGCTAAGACAGGCAATGAATGAATGCGCGCCCCAACCGCGAGCACAATAGTCAGCCTCAACTCAACTCATTCGAGTGTGATGCTGCAGCGGTTTGTCACTGTACGATGAGAATCACAGACTGCCTGCAAGTCTCTTTTCTAGGCATTTTCTGCGTGGTGGGGGACCATGGTGCACTCAGACACACGCGAAAAAAACCAGCCGTCCGGGTTCCACTCCCCTCAAGATTAGTAACACGCGCGAACTCGTACGCAGACGAATCCGACATCCGTGTTACGCGCTCTTTTTTGTTCGACAATATCGTTGCAGTCTGCTTAGGGATTGCAATCGCTGTTCCACTGCTTTCGGCTCTGCAACTTCCACTTCGTTCTCTCTCTATTGGCACCATCATAGGCGTGCGCTGCTTTGTTTGAGCATTTCGTACTTGGATGATAGATAGATGAGATTTGGAGAAGTCTCAGCAGCCGATCCGATGGTCGATGCTAAGGGCACACAGATTGTTTTGGCAGGAATAATCGTCGAACAGCTCGGCAACTTCCTCTCGACGCGAACAAGCTGAGTCGGCGTTTCGATTGGACCCGCTTAGAGACAACCGGCTATTCTTGGCAATCTCGGCGTAGATTGTGTTTTTCGTTTCAGTAGTATACATTCCATTCCTTCAACTAGCATTTCGAACTTCAGCTCTCAATCCGGCAGATTGAATTGTTCCCCAATCCTGGCTTCCTTGGCGCTTCTCATTGAGGATGCTGATAATCGCAAGTCATTGAACCTGCCACCGGTGTCGGGATAAGATGTCGCGCGAGGGGGCTATGCGCCCTCCGCGCGAAAAGAATTCAGCGGAGAGACACGTGCCTTGATGCCTGGGCGCATAACAAGCATTTCGCAAGAGAAGGTGATTCGAGTCCAAGAAGGCGACATGGTGAAGAAAGGTTCGACATCAATAGTCGTGAATTGATCAAGTAGGGTAAATGATCAATGTAGTGCGGCGTAACTGACTCTGGACTCGATTGTTCTGAGAAGAATCATCTGGGCCTTCGCGGTCAATGCCGCCGACAGGAACGCAATCGCCAGCAGACCAATCGAGAAGGCACTTGGGGAGACTGGCACGACAGTGAGCTCGATCGCCACAGGCATTCCTGCTATCGGCAAGGCAGCTGCAGACGTCACAACTATCGAGGCGTACGCTGAGAAATTTGAGATGACAAGCGCCAAGGCCGGACGTGATTTCATTCTACTCACTGCGAGCAGACCGAGAGTGACGCCTGGAAGGAGCGCGAGGTTCATGACGGTCGGTACTAGCACTGACACGGCGAGTACCATTGCCATCACTCGCCTAAAAGGGAGCAACATTGCGGTGAAGATCCATACAAGGGTCACCGTCTCATTGAGTGGGGGCGGAAGAAAAATCGCAACAAGAACCGCCGTAAGAAAATAGGCACATAGTGTCATGGAACGAGTTCTATTAGCAGGCAAAAAAGTCTGCAGCCACCTTTGCAAGACTCCAAGCAGAAACCAATGTGGATTTCAAACACGGAGCTGACAATTAGTCAGCCGACTCTCTCGTCAGTTTGAGGGGAATCTTACCTCTCAACGCAAGTCGATCTGCGAAGGCATTTCAGTCAATTGAGGCCATCGATGAGCGAAGTACGTTTTCGCAACATGTTAGTGATATACGTAAAGGTGCTTATGCCGAAAGGCATGACACGATAGAATGAGCTACTTGCAGTATGTATATTCACAATTGGTTATTAGTTGAACGTTCGTCAACATCACTGGTTGTGCGCTTTGGCCGCAAAACCGACTATTTGGGGAATTGACAGGCGGTTCGTTGTCGGAGCATTGATACTCGTCTTCTTGGTCGCCCCAGTGTTTCCACGCGAGAAAGTGATCGAAGTGCCAGAAACCATGACCATGTCATCAAATGGGATCAGACTCCAGAGGGATCGAACAAGTACACGATCACGCTGTACACGTTTGAGGGACAGCAACGTGTCTATAGACACATAACCAGCTGGGAACTCGATCTGACCGGGAGTGCAGTAGTCCAGACGACAGTGCCGGTTACTGAGCCGGTCATATCGCCAGTAATTACGCCGGTGCCCAATGTGGTTCCCAGGCAAAGTGTCAAACACGTGACAGTGACGAGCACGTCAGCATCGTACAGCTACTCTTCGGATACTAGGAAGAGTGCAAGTCTCCCAACGGGGTACGTCCGCGCACCGATTAGTGTTAACGGTATCTCTGTAGCTCGAGTGAAGTTGCGTCGAATGCAGCCTTCACCACTCCGAGCAGAAACTCAGTCTTCTCCAGGATGGAAATGCACTGTCCGAACACCCTGCTTCAATGAATCGGACGGTGGTTGGTAGGCGAATCGAGTCCCGGATCGATCATTCTCATTCATTAGGGAGACCTTCAACGCATGAGGAATAGTCTTACCATACCGTCGTTCAACTTCAACAAAGTCTGATCTGGCTCGAAGAGGCATATTCTGCAATTCCCAATCCTATGATGTCTCCTACTTGACAATCTCTCCTACCTTGCCGAAATTGCGGAGCTACGATAGGATAGCGCGCACACACACTAAAGCCGTAAGGCCCTGGATCGACACCCGTTTACTGTTGAGTTTGCGTGCACAATTTCAGCAACGAGTGAAGACGTACTTCTACTGGAACAGACTGATAGCACCCGATGGAACCTGAGTCCCAACACTAGGAATGCAGGTACACATTTATCGTGGAAATCTGTCTTGCCATATTCAGTACATCTGAATGACTGGGATGGCTGCACAGCTCTTCCGCAGAAAGGACGATGATGCGCCCTCACATCAGTTGCTGCCGTCGTTTCGGCTGGACGGGCAAAATGAAATCGGCTTTGACAATGAGCGCAGGTATACTCGTTTGGATTGGCTGTAGACGGCACAGCAGATCCACGTGTCGGACAGCGGATAGAGTTCACGAGTGCAGCGATCCATGACTACCACTTCGACAGGTATATTTCTGAGAGCTGACCGAAGCCACTCAGTTCAACCTGCAATTACAGTGTGAGTGCTCAACCCATGACAATGCTTCATACCTGAAAGAATTGTGAGATGGAAAATTCATGGAGCAATATGAGGTGGTGGAGACTGATGTTCTGATCATAGGAGGCGGCGCTGCGGGTGCGAGAGCCGCGATAGAAGCAGCGGATCAAGGCTGCAAAGTGGCTCTAGCAAATAAGGGGTTGGTCTCAAAGAGCGGTGCTACGCCTATGGCTGGAACGTTCTCAATACCTCTCCACCCCCAGGACAGCAAGCAGGTTCACTTTGCGGACACTGTCAGAGTTGGGAAAGACCTAGGGGACCAGAACCTAATCCAGGCTTTGGCGGATGATGCGAAAGCCAGGTTTCTAGATTTGGAAGAATACGGCGTCCCCTTCCAAAGAAATGACGGACAAGTCTTCTTGGAACACCACCCCGGCACCACGTATCCCAGGAACGCCTACATTAGAGGTGGGGGATACTACATGATGAAGCCCCTGTATGACCAGATTCAGAAGAGGAATAACATCGAAGTTTATCCCGATCACATCGCCACGCGAATCCTTCCGGAAAATGGAGCAGTAGCCGGCGCAACTGTACTCAACCTTCGGAAAGGGATCTTTCTATTGTTTCAATGCAGTTCCATCATACTGGCCACTGGGGGATACATGGGAATCTTCAAGAAATCAACAGCTTCACCCGACATCACTGGAGATGGAGTTGCTCTAGCCGCTGACGCGGGCGCCGAACTTGTTGACTTGGAGATGGTACAATATTACCCAACTAGATTTGTCTACCCAGACCATATGCAGAACGACCTTGTGGGATACGAAACATTTCTTGGAAAGAGATACCTCGGCGGCAAACTCTTGAATCGTGATGGAAAAGAGTTTCTGGCGCCCGGAGAGCCCCCGCCTAGAGACGAAATTACGAGACTCATACTGGAGGAGGTGGAGAAAGGCCAAGGTTCCGACCACGGTGGCGTGTACATGGACATCCGGGAGCCGATGAGGAGACTTGATGAGCTGGAAATGCAGCCGCAGGAAAAAGAAATCATCTCAATTGAGTACAACAGATTCAAGAGATCAGGCGTGGACGCTAAGGAAGAACTGCTCGAAGTTGGTCCCGCCGCCCATTACACTCTTGGAGGAGTGAGAATCAATGAGAATTGCGAGACATCGATTCTAGGGTTGTACGCTGCAGGAGAGGTGGCAGGAAATCTTCATGGAGCCAATAGGATCTCGGGTAACGCATTAACCGAAACCCAAGTATTCGGATTCAGAGCTGGAAGAGCTGCCGCTCATAGAGCAAAGACAGCTAGAGATGAGATTCCAAAGATACCGAAGGAGGGTGTGTTGCAGGAAGTGTCGAAAAAGGAACTCTTCTTGAAGAGCGAGGACGGAGAGAGCCCTGTCAAAGTCTGCAGAGAGCTAAGAGACATCACGGACAGGGGACTGATGCTCCGTCGGAACAGAGAGGGACTCACGCGGGGACTTGAAGAATTGAAGAAACTGAGAGAGCGATACGAAAGCAACTGCAGGGTGACCCAGCTAAGAGAGTTCAATTACGAATGGCAACAGGCCATCGAGCTGGGCCTAATGCTCAACTTGAGCGAGCTGGTTCTAGGGTCCGCGTTGCTGAGACAGGAAACTAGGGGCAACCACTTCAGACGCGATTTTCCCCAGACGAAGGCAGACTGGGTTAGGCACACGATCGCACGTAAGAAAGATGGCGGGATCGTTTACGGAACAGCGCCCATCATCAGAGTAAAGGACTAGAACATGAACCAAGAAGTGATAGAAGCAAGAATATTCAGATTTAGCCCATTAACTGACAAGAAACCTTCCTATCAAGTCTTCATGGTTCCGTGCGAAAGACCCATCCCCGCGTATTGGATTTTGAGGAAGATCTATGAAGACATCGACAGGACGCTTGCCTTTCGAGCCCACCACTGTGGACATGGAGTGTGTTTGGGCTGCCTGATTAGGTTAAACGGCAAAATCGTCAAGGGCTGCGAAACCTTGGTAGCACCTGGAGCCAAGGTAACGATCGAACCGGTAAATGCTGACAAGATTGTCCGCGATCTCGTTGCGACATCATAGGAGTTGGTCATGACTCTTACGATGTGTCGAGACCGAAGCATTATGCGCAAGGACTCTTGAGAGCGATACCGAATCCAGACAAAGCACTGCGAGCGACGGAATTCGAACTCTGATTTTCGTGTGTGTCGGTTGCATGGTGCGCACACACACATCAATGGTTCAAATTGGGTTGTCAGCACCACTAGACCCACACGCTGTTGACTGATTTTCCCAAGAGCTTCCTTCTTCTTATCTGTCAGCGGGCGCCATTCAAAGAAGACCATTAGCTGCCCGGCGGTCTGCTCAATCGGATTGCTTTCTGAGAGCAAGAAATAGCGATTTTCCCCCCTCAGGGGCATCATCTGCATTTTGTGCAGGTTCTCGAATCTCAAAGGCTACCCTGTAGCCTTTGATGTTGAAGCGATACGCTTTCAACCATTCACCGGACTTGGCGTAATATTGGTCCCTGTTTGCCCAGTGGAAAATCACTTCCCCACCGTCGTAAGGAATCGCATATGTCCCGTTGCGGTCTTTGAGCCCATTTCCCTGTAGGCGTCTTCTACCGCGTCGACAACGTCCTTTGGGCTTAGGACAAGTTCCACTTCCTTTCGGGAAAGCAGGAGGGCGGTGTGAGGCAACTCAAACAACCGTGGAAGGTGTGAGCGTTCCCTTGTTATTTGCCTACTTTTCCGAATGTCTTCAGTATCGACCTGAGCTGTTCCAGTTCATTCGGTCCTGGCGGCATCATTGGCCTTCTCGGTTTTCCGCCGTGCTCCCCGAGCATATCAAGCCCAGCTTTTGATAGGGCAGCGAACATGCCGGAATCTTCGAAGAGGTTCCCCATCGGCAGGAGTTTGTTGTACAATTTGCTCGCTCCTTCGATGTCGTTCTTTAGAACCGCGAGCTCGTAAAGTTTTGAGCACTCTCTCGGAAGGACATTAGCCGCAACGCAGATCCAACCTTTAGCACCCATCGCGAATGATTCAAACGCCAAGTTGTCTGCTCCGGCGAAGATGGTGAGCTTGTCATCCGTCAGCTGGCGGATTTTCCAGAGTCGGGTTATGTCGCCGCTACTCTCCTTCACGTGTGTGACGTTTTGAAGTCTCGAGAGTCTCTCAATCAGTTCAGGTTTCATGTCCACTTTGCTCGTGAACGGGTTGTTGTACACCATTATCGGAATGTTAACGGCCTTCGAGATGTCGGAGTAGTGTTGGTAGATTTCCTCGTCTTTCGGTTTACTGTAAAATGGCGGGACAATAAGTAAGCCGTCTACGCCCGCATCTTGAGCAAACTTCGACATTTCAATGGTGTATCTCGTTGAGCAGTATGCCGTCCCAGCGAGTAGAGGAACCCTACCGTTGACTTGGTCAACCGCGGTCTTGATCAGCTCCCTATGTTCGTCGGGATGGAGGGTTGCGAACTCTCCAGTGCTGCCTCCAACAACAAGCCCGTGAACCCTATTCTCAACGTAGTAATCGATGTTTGACCTGAACGCATCGAGGTCAAGGTCTTCGTTGCTCTTGAACGGAGTCACCATGACGCAAAAAGTTCCTTCAATCTTCTTCAAAACGAACGTACCCGAGCGCAGTTGCTCACTGGTTGCAATAAACTTGATTATTGGTCCCGTAAGAAACT
>Ga0315282_10003236_pt1 | contig 29327 bp, 18 predicted proteins | sample YL17G07_20_MG_FD_203693 | JGI IMG/M metagenome (GOLD analysis project Ga0315282, IMG submission 203693) | Sediment microbial communities from Yellowstone Lake, YNP, Wyoming, USA - YL17G07_20 | ecosystem: Environmental > Aquatic > Freshwater > Lake > Sediment | place: USA: Wyoming | collected... | reverse complement strand
GTGTAGGTTTGGACCTGTGAAGGAGGTGGCTATGTCTACGGCGTTGACGACGATGTTGGCACTGGTGGCCTGCCTGTTGATGCTTCTCGGGACGGTCCTCTGCATCGCTCAGGACACGGGCGCCGAAGCCACGAAGGGAGGAGGCTATCACGTGGTGGCGGTGGAGAACCCCGCGTACCGGCCCAACGAGCTTTTCACCAGCTTCGAAGACATCAGCTCGCCTCGGTTCCAGGTCATCCGCGACACCTACCCCCTCGCCGACCTGCTCGCGGGCGAGCAGGATGAACTCAAGCGCATCCTCCTCCTTCGCCACTGGGTGCACAACCGGCTCGTGGTCGACGCGTCGAAGCCCGTCCCCGCGGGCGATGCCCTGGTGTACCTGGCCGAGGGCCCCAAGGGCGCCGCCTACTCCTGTGGGCACCAGATGATCGCGCTCAACGCGACGCTCAACTCCATGGGCTATGTCGCCCGGTGCATTCTTTCCGGCGCGGGGGCAAAGGAGGGTCGTCTGAGCGGCTCCCACGGGATGTGCGAGGTCTGGTCCAACAGCCTCCTGAAGTGGGTCATCGTCGATTCGGAGCACGACTCCCACTTCGAGAAGGCGGGCGTCCCGCTCTCGGCGCTGGAGATCCGTGACGAGGTCATCAAGAACGACGGCGCCGACGTCGTCCGCGTCGACGGCCCGGACCGGACGCCCCAGCCCAGGGAGCCGGACGAGTCCTGGGGCCGCACCCCACGGACCTACAACTTCGTCTCCTGGAGGCTCCAGGGGGACGTGCACTCGGCCCTCCACCCGCCCTCCTCGGCCGAGGTGGTCTACGACGACGACTACTGGCGGACGCACACCTGGTACCGAGACGGCAAGGAGCACTGGGCCTACAAGGCCGGCTACTTCATCCCCATCAAGCAGCGGGGCTGGATCGAGTGGACGCCCAACGTCCTGAGCGTGAAGGCCGACCTCAGGGGGAACACGGTCGCCGTCAGCATCGCCTCCTGCACGCCCAACTTCAAGGAATACCAGGCAAGCGCCGACGGCGGCGCCTGGGCACCGGTGAAGGACTCCTTCACCCTAAAACTTTCCCAGCCGAAGCACGACTGGCGCCTCCGCGCCACGAACACCCTGAACGTCCCCGGCCCGGAATACAGGCTGCTCATCGAGCGGTAATCAGCCTTCCTGGGGAGCGTGCCGGCGAACGTCTTGGCAAGCGGGGGAAGCTGCGTCAGTGGAGTACACCCGGAGAACCGGCTCTTTGGCCTTGCTCGGGAGGGGCGGAGCTGGTATACGTAGCTGGCACGTGCATCTGAGAGAAAGTCCCAGCTTGGAGCCGAGCGAGGTGAGGCCGTGAGGGTGGTGCGGGCGGTCGTGACGTGGCTGCGGGTGACGCGGGCGCATTTCCTGGGGGCGAGCCTCTTCCCGTACGCGGCCGCGGCGGCCATCGCCAGCACTGAGGTGCGTGAACTCCCCTGGGGGCGTGTGGTCGTTGGCGGCCTGGCCCTGGCCCTCCTCCACCTGGGGGCCAACCTCTGGAACGATTTCTGGGACGAGCGGCTCGGAGCCGACGTCCGCACCCATCAGCCCACCGTCTGGAGCGGGGGCTCCCGGCCTGCCACGCGCGGGCTCATCAGCCCCGGACAGGCCCTCGGGGGAAGCCTCCTGCTCCTCCTCTCGGCTTCGGTCCCTGGGCTCTACCTGAACTGGACGAGCCACGGACACGTCATCCTCTGGTTGGGACTTCTCGGGCTGGTCCTCGCCCTGGCCTACTCCGCCCCCCCGGTGAGGCTCGCCTGGCGAGGCTGGGGTGAGGTCGTGGTAGGCATCGCCTTCGGTCCGGCCCTCATGGCCGGGGCCCACTGGCTGGTGGCCCAGTCTCTCTCCCCAGCCATCGGCTGGGCCGGAGTCGCTGTGGGACTCCAGACGGCCCTGGTGCTCCTGGTGAACGAGTTCCCTGACCGAGCCGCCGACCGCCAGGCCGGGAAGCAGACCCTGGTGGTGAGGCTGGGGCCGAGAGCAGCTGGGCACCTGGCCGTGCTCCTCTGGGCGCTGGCCTACGGCTCGGTGGGGGTGGGTGTCTGGACGAGGGCCTTACCGGGAAGGGCGCTCACCGTGTGGGTGACGGCCCCCCTGGCGGGAGCCATCGCCTTGATGCTTCGCGACTGGGAGCGGGCGGAGCCACGCGAGGGCCGTGCCCTCCCCTCCAGCCTCCAGGTGCTCCTCCACGCCCTCTTCACCTTAGGGCTGGGATGGGCGGTGAAGACGGGATTGGGCTGAAGGGGCGGACCGTCTGCTACTCTGCGAAGCGGGTGCCCGTCCTTCGGCAGGCTCAGGACGGGGTGAGCTTGTCGAACCCCGCCGGCTGGCGGCGCGCTACGTGCCACGATCCTCAGGACCGTGAGGCCGCACTCGCCTTTCGTCGCTGCCGACGAGCCAGGTCAGCGAGGGTGAGCCGGGCCAGCGGCTTCTCCACCGACTCCTTGAGTTCGCACCAGAGGTCACGGGCCGCGCAGGTGGCGCTTTGCCGGCAGGTGGCGGGGTCATCCACGCAGGGCACGGGAGCAAGGCTCCCCTCAAAGGCCCGGACGACGTCAAGGAGCCTGATCTTCCCGGGCGGCCGAGCCAGCCGGAAGCCTCCCCCCTGACCGCGTACGCTTCGCACCAGGCCGCTCGCCCGCAACTGCGCCAGGAGTTGACCCACGTACTTCGGAGAGATCTTTTGCCGGGCGCCGACTTCCTGTGAACTCACCGAAGGGGCGTCAGCCTGCAACGTCAACTCCAGCATCGCTCTGACGCCGTAGCGCACCCTCGTCGACAGCCTCATCGTTCGCCCCCTGCAGCCCGCCCAGATGCGACCCTTTCCCTTCCCTCCCCCACCGGGGGAGGACCAAGGTGAGGGCCTGGGGCGGCCGGCCGGGTCTCTGCCACGCTTCTCCCTGAGCCTGGCGCTCCCACCGCCTAAGATGCCCGGGTTTGCGGGCGAATGCAAGCACCAACTGAGAAAAGCTCCTGACGCGGAGGGCCGGGGCACCGGTCCAGGGCGCCCCCGGCGCTGAGGTGCCCCTTCCCTTGGCCTGCGGGCGCCGGCTTCGTCTGCCTCGCGCCCAGTTCGTGGGCAGCCGCGGCGCGGCCCCTCGGCACCAGTAGCCAAAAGAGCCGGAGGCTCCGCCGCCGCGGCCTCCCACCGTCTCCCGACTTTCTGAGGACTTTGCAGAATTCTGCTTGACCGGGCCCGCGTCCCGGTCCACCATAGTAGAAGAGGTGCTCATGGTACTTGGCGAAAGCGCTTCGCTGCTTCGCAGAGTAGCAGAGAGCACGTCGGTCCCTGGGGGAAGAAGTGTTGGCCGGGACTCTCGGGAGTCTCGGTATCCCCGCGGGCAGGATCGCCTCTCGGCGCGTGCGAGGGCAAGGAGGGCAAAGGGATGTGGGCGAGTCGTCGGGCGCGACACCTTGCTACGGGTATCTTTGTTCTGGTCTTGCTGTGCGTGGTTTGTGTGGGGCTCGGTTGGGGTCAGTGGCGGAACCTCACGTCCTGGGCACGGGCTGAGGACGTTCACCACCGCCACACCGAACGGCTCCTCTCCATCAGACAGGTGGTGGGCACCGCCCTGGGGGAGAGGCCGGACGGTTCTCCGACCATCAGGGTCTTCACCGACCGGCCGTCCGCGGCCGGCGTGCCTGCAAACATCGAGGGTGTACCCGTCACCGTCGAGGTCACGGGCGAGTTCATCGCCCTGGCCAGATGGCCGGTAGAGCCAACGAAGGCCGCGGTGAGGCTGTCGCCTACTGACCGATGGCCCCGGCCGGTACCTATCGGCGTCTCCACCGGGAACGAAGAAGAAATCTCCGCCGGCACGATCACCTGTAGAGTGACGGATGGCACAGAGGTGTACGCCTTGAGCTGCAACCATGTCTACGCGCTCGAGAACGACGCCTCCGACAACAGCCGGGTGCTCCAACCGGGGCGCTACGATACGCGTCGGTACCAGGTCTTGGATGCCAACGTCATCGGTGAGCTGTACGACTTTGAGCCCATCCTTTTCGCCACCAAGACGAGCAAGCCTAACAACTTCATCGATGCAGCCATCGCCCTGTCGGACGATTCTCTCCTCAGCAACACTACTCCGCCTGACGGATACGGAACCCCCGGCTCCCTTCCGTTCGCAGCCACGACGGGACTCCGGGTGCAGAAGTATGGGCGGACGACCCGCCTCACCAGGGGCTCCGTGTACGCCGTCAACGCTACCGTGTTGGTGGGCTACAGTTCGGGACAGGCCCAGTTCGTCAACCAGATCGTGGTGAAAGGCCGAGGCTTCATCAGGGCCGGGGACTCGGGCTCGCTCCTGGTCACAGACCCGGGCCGCGCGCCCGTGGGCCTGCTCTTTGCCGGCACGAGCGATGGGTCCTACGCCATAGCCAACCGCATCGACCTCGTGCTGGACGCGTTTGGCGTCGACATCGAGTAGGCCGTCGCCCGCGACAGGCGGCCGCGGCGGGCGGTCAGCGCGGATGTCTGCGCTTCGTGGAAGCGGGGCCTGACCGGAAGTCGTGGGGAGGCCGGAGCGAGCGGTGTGCTCCGGCCGAGCCTCTGCTGCGCAAGCAGGCTCTGCGTTCGGGCCCTGTCGTGGCCTTGGCCGTCTGCTGACTGCGGCCTGTGAAAGTGTTCGGGGGGGGTGACGGTGATGCCGACCAAGTCCACGTTCTCTTTGGCGGGATGGAAAGTCCTCCTCTGCGCCGGAGTTTGCGCGGTGGGGAGCCTCGCCCTTGCCGGTGCGTTGGCCGGGTGTGCGGGGAAGCCCGAGGCGAGCCAGGGGAAAGGAGCGACCATGCCTGCTTCCATCGAACAGGTGCTCCGCGCCCATACGGACCAATGGATGGCCATCCCCGGGGTGGTGGCTACGGGCATCGGCGAACAGGCAGGCAAGCCCTGCATCAGGGTCATGGTGGTGCGCAAGACCAGGGACATCACCACCAAAATCCCCGCCCAGGTTGACGGCTACCCGGTGGTGATTGAAGAAACGGGCGAGTTCCGCGCCTTGCCCGCTGAATAACTGCCCCCTTCCTCGGCCCTCCCCTCACCCCACCGTCAGCCCCCGCGCATGCCCGCGACCTCGACACGATGGCCGAGCACTCCGCCCTCCACAGTCTCCGCGCCGGCATCCAGCCACAGCACCTGGGCTACTCCCTGAACATGTCCGGGTGGAAGCGGGAGAGGCGACGGGTGAGGTCGTCGGCGAAAGCGCCCCGGCCGGTCTTCCGGAGCCGCTCCAGGAAGGGCTCCGGCTTGCAGTAGAGGAAGGGGCCCACCGGCACCATCTCCTCTAACGGGTCGGGGACGCCTCCCTTTCGCACCTGTTCCTGCCGCCATTCGACCAGGCAGCGGCTCAGTTCGCCCACCACCTCCGGACGCTCAGCGGCCAGGTTCACCTCCTGGTGCGGGTCGTGCTTCATGTCGTGGAGCATCACCGCGTCATCGTAGGGGTAGAGGCCCGGGTGAAGCACCTGCATCAGCATCCAGTCCCGCGTCCGCACCGTCCGGGTGAAGGTGTAGATGCCATGGTCGTAGACCAGGTAGGGCCAGCCCCCAAACTCCTCGCCCCGCACTGCCGGGGCGAAACTTCGTGCGTCCCAACCGGCCGGGAGCGGGAAGCCCATCAGTTCACACACCGTCGGGGCGATGTCCATGATGTAGATGAGTTCCTCCCGCCGCCCGCGGGCCGCCAGCCCCGGCCACTTCACGATCATGGGGACGTTGTGCACGGCCTCGTTGGCGATGCCATGGTCGGTGTACTGCCCGTGTTCGCCGAAAGAGTCGCCATGGTCCCCGGTGACAATGACGGCGGTGTCTTCGAGGACCCCCGCATCATCGAGGGCGTCGAGGAGTTGGCCCACGTGGTGGTCGGCGAAGGCGATGGCGCCATCGTAGCCGTCGATGAGTTTCCTGAAGTCGGCGACGGTGCGGACGGCATCGGGCATGACGGGGGTGGGTGAGGTGTCCCGCAGGCCGAAGAGGTCGAGGGCGGTCTTGGGCCCATAGATGCGCTGGTGGCGGTCGATGGCGGCCTGGTCGGGCCAGGCGGGCGGGGGGTCGTCGCGGAAGCGGTCGGCCCAGTCCGCGGTGATGCGGTAGGGGGTGTGGATGTCCCAGTAGTGGACGTGGAGGAACCAGTTGTCTTCGCGGGCATGGGCGGTGAGCCAGGGAAGCGCCGCGGCGTTCACCTCATCGGCGGTCTCCTGACCGCGCTTACGGGTGAAGGTGTGGAGTTCCTGCCAGCCGGCGGCGAACCACCAGGCGTTGTGGCGGTCGTGGAAGCAACTGAAGGAGACGGTCTTCATCCCCTGGCTCCAGAGGTGATGCTGGAAGAAGGGCCTGGCCGGGTCGCGCCAGTGCCCCTCGTGCGTCCAGCGGAGCCTCTCCCCGACACCGTGGTGGGCGACGATGCCGTTATTGATGCCGAACCTGGCCGTGAAGAGGCTGGCCCGGGCAGGGAGGCAGGGGGAGTTGGCGCAGTAGGCGTGGGTGAAGGTCACGCCGCCCCTGGCGATGCGGTCGAGGTTGGGCGTGGTGTTTCGGTGGTAGCCATTGGCCCCGACGTGGTCGGCGCGCAGACAGTCCAGGTCAACCAGCAGGATGCGCATCCTCTCACTCCTTTCCCCTCGTGTCCATCGACTCAGAAGGAAGCCACCTTGCCAGAACGCCGGGAGGGCGTCAACAGCCTTTCCTGCTTTCCCTTGACGCCTCGGCTCGCGGCCGGGACAATGCCGCAAAGGCCTCACCCCGGAGACCGTGGCGCCTTGCCCCAGAGTTTGAGGGAGTCAGCGATGCGTGCCATCCGCCTGGCCCTCGCCCAGATAAACGTCGTGGTCGGAGACGTCGCCGGGAACGCCCGTCGCGTCCTCGAAGAAGCGACCCGCGCCTACGACCTCGGTGCCGACCTCGTCGCCTTCCCGGAGCAGACCCTTGCCGGCTATCCCGCGGAAGACCTCCTCCTCGTCCCCTCCTTCCTGGAGGCCAACGAGCGCGCCCTCGGCGACATCGCCGCCCGAGCGCCCGACCTCATCCTGGTGGTGGGCTTCCCCCGGAGGGTCGGGGAAGCGGTCTCGAACTCGGCTGCGGTGATTGCGGCCGGCCGGGTCGAGAGCTGCGACAAACAGCACCTCCCCAACTATGGCGTCTTCGACGAGAGGCGGTATTTCGTTCCGGGCGAACTCTGGAAAGTCTTCGACGTGGGCCGCTTCGCCTTCGGCCTCACCATCTGCGAGGACATCTGGGTCGAAAGCCAACCGCTCGTCTGGCAGGCGGAGGCGGGGGCGGACTTCCTCCTCAACATCTCCGCCTCCCCCTACCACATGCTCAAGGTGCGGGAGCGCCAGGAACTCCTCGCCGACCGGGCCCGTGCTGCGGGCACCTGGCTTGCCTACTGCAACCTCGTCGGCGGGCAGGATGAACTGGTCTTCGACGGAGCCAGCCTGGTCGTCAGCCCCACGGGAGAGTGCCTGGCTGCGGGGAAGCAGTTTGAGGAAGACCTGCTCCTCGTGGACCTGCCGGTGGCCACCAGGAAGAGGCAGAAACCTGAGCCCTGGACCAAGGTTGTGGTCGTGGCCTTGCCCCCGGCGACCCGCGCGAGCGGGCGGCCGGCGGATGGGAGCGACCGGCGACGCCTGCGGCGGAGGCGCCCGGCCCTTCCCCCCAGACCGGGCGTCCGCGAAGCGGGCGCCGAGTTCCTTCCCCTGGCTGCGGAGGTCTGGGCGGCCCTGGTATTGGGCATCCGGGACTACGTGCGCAAGAACCGGTTCGAGAAGGTGGTGTTGGGGTTGAGCGGAGGCATCGACTCCGCGGTCACCGCGGCGCTCGCTGCGGACGCCCTCGGGCCCGGGAACGTCACCGGGGTGAGCATGCCCAGCCGGTATTCCTCCACGGGCACGCGCACCGACGCCGAGCGCGTCGCCGAGAGCCTGGGCATCAACTTCCTCATCCTGCCCATCGAGCCGGTGTACCAGGCCTACCTGGGAAGCCTGCGGGAGGCCTTCCGCGGAAGGGAAATGGACACGACCGAGGAGAACATCCAGGCCCGCATCCGCGGGAACCTCCTGATGGCCCTCTCGAACAAGTTCGGCTGGATGGTGCTTTCCACCGGGAACAAGAGTGAGGTCTCCGTCGGCTACTGCACGCTGTACGGGGATATGACGGGCGGCTTTGACGCCCTCAAGGACGTGCCCAAAACGTTGGTCTACGAACTGGCCGCCTATGCGAACGAGCGGGCCGGACGGGAGGTCATCCTCGGAAGCATCATCGACCGCCCGCCCACGGCTGAACTCCGACCCGACCAGACCGACCAGGACACCCTCCCCCCGTACGACGTCCTCGACGCCATCCTCAAGGAGTACCTGGAGAATGACGCTTCCGCCCAGGACCTCATCGCCAGGGGCTTCAGCCCGGAGGTCGTCCGACGAACCATCCGCATGGTGGACACCAACGAGTACAAGCGCCGACAGGGCCCGCCCGGCGTGAAGATCACACCCCGCGCCTTCGGCAAAGACCGCCGGATGCCCATCACGAACCGCTTCCAGCCGTAGGCCGTGCCCCCGGCCGCCCCTTGCACCGGAACGCTTAGGCGCTTTCAATGGGACAGGCGAGCACGCCAAGGGGACCACACTACCACTGCCAAAGGGAGGAGGCATGGACGACGACCAAGCCGTGGCCCGTTATTGGGACGGCAATGCGGACCTCTGGACCGAACACGTCCGCCGAGGTTGGGACGCCTACCGCGAGCACTACAACAATCCTGCCTTCTTCCAGTTCCTTGGCGAGGTTCGCGGCAAGCGCGTCCTCGATGCCGGCTGCGGTGAAGGCTACAACACCCGCATCCTGGCTCGGATGGGCGCCGAGGTCACCGGCATCGACCTGTCACCCAAACTCATCGAACACGCCCGCCAGGCTGAAGCCCAGGAACCCCTTGGCATCCACTACGAGGTCGCTTCCTTCTCCCGGCTCGAAGGGGTCTTCGCCGAGGAGACCTTCGACCTAATCGTCTCCACGGTGGCCCTCATGGACGGCCCTGACTACGAAGGAGCCTGTCGCGAACTCTTCCGCGCGCTCCGCCCCGGTGGCGAACTGGTCGCCAGCCTCACCCACCCCTGCTTCATAACGCCTGGGTGCCGCTGGCTGTGGAACGAAGCCGACGTCCTCCCCGAAGGCCTGGTCGTCGCCGACTACTTCGACAGCACACCCCGGCTGGAGCACTGGCGTTTCTCCAAGGGCCCCATCCCCCCCGACACGCCCAAGTTCGCTGTGCCCCGCTTCCCGCGCACGCTTTCCCAATACCTGAATGGGCTGCTCGAGGCGGGCTTTCGCCTCCGCCGGCTGGAGGAACCTCGCCCCGGCGAAGAAGCCTCCCAGCGGCATCCCTGGCTCAAGCGCTGGCGGGTGCACGCGAGCCTCTTCCTCTACCTGCGGGCCGAGAAGCCTGAGGCTTGAGGGGTGCTGTCAGCCCCCGCTGTCCACCCCCCCTTGCCTCGTGAGGCATCCGGGGCCGGCAAGGGGCTTAAGCCCCTTGCCTATCCAAGGCTTCAGGGAAGGCGACGGCTCCTGGGAAGTCCTCGCGGGAACAAAATCCCATTGGCTGGCCAAGTCGGTAACACCCTCGCCCACGACGAACAGGTGCTCGGTGTTGGTGAGGTGGCTCACCTCGCCCACCCGCTCGCCTTTCGGGTTGTAGATGCCAATCTGGGCGCCCACGTAGCGCTTGTAGGGGATGTCGAGCCGGACCACCTCACCGCGCTCCGAGAGCACAGCCTCCAACTCGTCCCGCGGAACGAAGCCCTCGTCATTGAAGGAGACGATGAGGAAACGGGCCCGCGCCTGGCGGACGACATCGGCGAGAGCACTCAGGCACCCTTTGCGGAAGTTGTAGCGGGACTTGGTAGTTCGGCAATCCACCCGCTTGCGCGCCTTGCCATACACTTCGGGTCTGTCGTTCCTCACCAGGCTGACCCAGATGTGGTAGTTGGAAAAGTAGGAGTGCTGGTTGTAGGGCGGGTCGAGGTAGAGGAGGTCGACGGGCGGAAGGCGCTTCACCAGTTCACTCGCGTCTTCGCGGAACACCTGGCCCGTTCCGGGGATGAGTTTGGGGACGCGGAGTTCCAGGGGCTGGCCGGAGCGCGGCGCCCATTCCTTGAGGTAGGCCATCTGCAAACCCGTGGTCGAGTCCACCCGGTCCGCAGCCTCGATGAGGCTGGTCAGGGCGATGGAACGCATCGGCTCGGCAAGGTTCATCTCGTCGATGCCTTCACGGACAGCGTCAATGCGGGCCCCGTTGGCGGGCTGGAAGAAGCGAGAACGGATGCAGAAGGTCTCCGTGAAGTAGCCTGCCCTGGCCGGAAGTGAGCCCAGCTCCCGCAGAACCTCCTTGACCTCAGAGACCGCGATGCGGGTCGCATCGGCTTCGATGTAGCAGCGGCCGAAGACCTCGCTGTAGCAGGCGGTGTCGTTGGAGATGACAGAGAGCCCCATCCGCTTGAGGGCCTGGCCCACGCGGGTGGTGCCGGCAAAGAGGTCGCAGGCGGTCCGCACCCCCGACTTCCCGGGGAGCCTTTTCGGCTCCCGTCTCGCAACGGCTCGGACGGGTTTGCCATCCTGCGACGCCTTGGCCGAGCCTCGCGCCGGCGAGTGGCGGGGCGGTGGCGCAGTGTGTGGTGGTCGGGTTCCGGGGAGCGTCGCCACGATGCCCTCGATGTAGGGGATGAGCAGTCTCTTCGAACCCAGGTACTTGATCACGGGCAACCGATTGGGCAGACGGGACACGGGCCCACGCTCGCTTTGGCCGCCGAAGACCGCCCCCGACTCCAGAGCGGTCTCGACGGCGGGGGCGATTCTACCACGCCGGCGCCTCCGCCGGCCAGACGACCTTCTGCTCCGGGTCGTAGGTGAACTGGGTCTCGGTCTGGAAGTAGAACTCGTGCCCGTGGCGGACGTTGTTGAAGTTCATCCGGTAGGAGAGCCCGCGCTCCCGGCGAAGTTCGCCCAGGGTGACGAAGCGGCTGTTGTCCCAGGTGAAGTAGAAGACGCCCACGTCCGGGTCGAGCACCCAGTGGTCTTCCGGGCCCTTCGGCTCGGCCACCGCCTCCACCGCCGAGACCACGTGCCCCTTGAGCCCCAGGCAGTGCGTGCGGTAGGGCTTTCCCATCGCCTCGCACTTCATCAGGGAGAGGATGCTCCCTAACACCTGCGCCCGGCTGTCGCACAGCCCCCCACCCCGCCGCAGCACCGAGAGCGACGTCATCGGCCCCATCCCGCTCAGGAAGCCCGAGTGGCAGGTCACCGACCGCTGGTGCACAAAGTAGGTCGCCCCCAACATCCGGTCGATGTCGTTGTCGAAACGCCCGAAGAGCCAGTCGGCGATGCGCAGCATGACCCCCTCCTGCATTAGGTCGAAACGGACCGAGCCGTCCTCCGCCGCCAGCACAAAATCCGACCCGGCGCCCTCCGCCCGGCCGAGCCGGCGAAAGCGGGGCAGGCGACCGATGATGTAGGCCCGCTTCTTGGCCAGAAACTCAGGGTCGCGGAGGGCCGGCTTGGGGGCATCGCGCCCTTCGCCGCAGCGTTCGCTCGGCTTCACCCCCACCTCAAAGGACACCGGGTAACTGCTGCGGTAGTAGGGTTCCTTGCCCTCCGCATCCTCCAGACCGAGGCTCAGCCTCTGGCAGTACTCCGCGTAGACGGGCCAGCGGCCCCGCCAGGAGAGCCGGTAGGGCACGGTGAGTTGACGGGTCTCGCCGCCGGCGAGCACCTCCACCCCCTCGTAGCGGTCGTAGACGACTTCCTCCACCGGCAGGAACACCTGGCCCAGGACCCGCACCTTCCTGGCTCCCACCGAACGGTTGCTCACCGTGAGCCTGGCGACGTTCTCGCCCCAGTGGGGCTCGCCCAGGTCTACGGCCGTCACCCCCACCTCGCGGTCGCCGAAGAAGAGTTCGCCGAACTCCACCGGGAAGACGTCCGTGCGCCCGGGCTCGAAAGACCACGCCGACACCTCACCCGGCTCCGGCGTACGCACCCGCACCACGTCGAAGCCCCAGACCTCTCCGGCCAGGTCCCCCTCCAGGTCGAGGGCCGACGCCGGGATGGCGACTTCTCCGGTCCAGGCGGCCTCCTCCTCAGCGACCTCACAGGCGAAGGACGGCCCGCGGAAAAGTTCCTGCTCATTCGTCATCCGGTCGCGAGGGAACTCGCCCCGAAGCGCAGAGCCAACGAAGAGCCGGGTGCCGCCCTGGGTGTCAATGACAAGCCGGTAGTAGCGCGTGTGGTCGTTCCGGGGAGAGAAGTGAAGTTCGAGGCTGTCGATGGGTCCCTTCTCATCAGCGGCCGCGCCCTCTTTCTCCTCGGGCCGCCGCCGCTCGCCCATGGCCGACTCCAGACAACGGAAGCTGACGTAGAGGACACCCCCCGCGTGACAGACACGAACCTCGGTCTGCTGACCGGGAGGCTCCGCTTCTTTTCCAGCAGTGCCGCCTTGCTCCGGCGGCCGGGTCGCCGCTGCTAGCGCTCCTGTGGCGGTCAGGAGGCCGAGCGGGCCGCAGGCCCCCGCCGACTGCCAACAGGCGTCATCCAGCCGACCGTCCACCACAGGGGGTTTGTCCACCGCCACGCTCGTGACCTGCCTGGGGAGAAAGAGGTATTGCTTTGGCCCCGCCCACTGCCGCGCCTTCAGGATGTCCTCCACCGACATTTCCTCACCTTCCCCATTCCTGTTACGTGGCGAAGGAGCTTCGCCACTTCCCAGAGCAGCGGCCGAAACCAAAGCGCACAGAAGCACCGCAGCGCCAGCGAACCCGCGCATCTCCCCCGTCCCCTATCACAAGGACAGCCAAGCCGGTGAGTCTGCCCCCTTCGTGGGCTTGAGCCTCAGCCTGCGACGAGCTCAGTCGAGTCGTCGAGTCGGGTCGAAGACAGGTATCTCCCACAGGTGCACGCCAAGGACAGCGGCCAGCATAGCCGGGCGCCTGGGCCTGTCAAGTGAGGAAAGGGAGCACACACCGCCTTCAGCCACCCCTTCGACTTGGCTCAGGGCGGTGAGCTTGTCGAACCACCACTTGCAGCCGGTGGGGGCGCTGGGCTATAATTACACCTTGGCATTCCGCTTGGCCCGGCGGGAGGAGAGCATTTCCCGGCACGTGAGCCTGTGGAGTTGTCTTCGACCCGACCCGACTGAGCTCGCCGCAGGCTGAGGCTCAAGCCCACGAAGGGAGCGCGCTCGCCGGCGCGGAGCTTGTGTCCGCCAGGGGGCGCACGGGCGCTCTCACCGGGGGCGCATGCCACCCGTGCGGTGGAGAGAGTAGCAGAAGGCACACGGAGTGAACCTCAAGGACCCACTGCCTCAGACCCTGCAAGGGACCGTCAGCGCACACTTTGGCGACGGCGACAACATCCAGATCGCCCTCGCCGGCGACCTCTCCCCCGAGGGGACGTTCGGTGAGACCTGGCTCGTCGCCTCGACGGACCAGGTCATGGTCGCCCCGCGCCCGTCAGGTGACGGGCACCCGGACGGGACCCTCCCCTCGGCGCCCGCGCCAGAAGGCTCCCCCAACCACCTTTTTCCCCTCGGGGTACGCACCTTCCCCACCAAGACGCTTCGCCGGGTGCAGGGGGAACCGCTCATCGGGGGCTTTCGGCTGGTGGCCGAGGTGGACGGCCGACGGGAAGTGCTCCTCTACTACAGCGGCTACCTCAAGGAACGGTTCGCCGAGGCGGCCTGGGCGCTGGGGAAGTTGGCCGAGGAGGGGAAGTTCACCTCCACGCTCAAGGAGGAGGCGCTCCGCTGCAGCCGCTGCGGCCGCTGGCTGCCGGAGAAGGGGGGCATCTGCCCGGCGTGTGTGAGCAAGCGCAAGGTGCTGCGGCGGATGATGGAGTACCTGCGCCCCCACCTCTGGACGGCGGGCTCGCTCGCAGCGGCCAGTGCCACCGGCACGCTCATCTCCATCGCCTACCCCCAACTCGTCCGCTACCTCATCGACGGCGCCCTGGAGGGGGCCGGGCTGTCGAGCCGACGGCTGCAGGCCCTCGTCTTCATCGTCCTGGGCATGGCCCTCATTCAGGTGGGGCAACTGGCGGTGGCGTTCTGGACGGCGAAGGTCGCCCCGCACCTCTCCTACCGGGTGGTGGGGGATATCCGGGCCGCGCTCTTCTACCGGCTGGCCATCCTCTCCCTCAACTTCTACGACCGCCAGCAGGTGGGAGCCATCATGAGCCGGGTCGGTAACGACACCTCCACTCTCCAGCAGTTCCTCTGTGACGGGCTCCCCATGCTCCTCAACGAGTCGCTCACCCTGGTGGGCATCAGCCTGGCCCTCTTCCTTATGAACTGGCAGCTCACCCTCCTCATCCTCATCCCCGCCCCCTTCATCGTCCTGGGGGCCATCTTCCTCTGGAAGTACCTCCACCGGCTCTTCTACGTGTGGTACATCCGCTGGAGCAGCCTCTCCGCCTTCCTCAACGAGGCCCTTACGGGCATCCGCGTCATCAAGGCCTTCGCCCAGGAGCCCCGCACCCTCACCCGCTTCGACGAGCGCAACGAGGCCGTGGTGGACATCGGCATCCGCAGCGAAAGCATGTGGGGCAGACTCTTCGCGGTCATGAACGCCATCACCAGTTCGGGGACGCTCCTCGTCTGGCTGGTGGGGGGCAGCATGGTCATCTTCCACGCCGAGGGGATGACCGTGGGCATACTGGTCGCCTTCACCGGGTACCTGGGCATGTTCTACGGCCCCATGCGCTGGTTCAGCAACATCTACAACTGGATGAACCGGGCCTTCGCGGGGGGCGAGCGCATCTTCGAGTTCATCGACAGTCGGCCCGAGGTCTACAGCCCCCCGGAGGCCAAGCGTCTCCCCCGCATCCGGGGCGAGGTGGCCTTCGAGGCGGTGGAGTTCGGCTACGACCCCTCCAAGCCGGTCCTCCACGACGTCAGTTTCCAGGTCGCCCCCGGGGAGATGATCGGCCTGGTGGGCCGGAGCGGGGCCGGCAAAAGCACCGTGGTCAAACTCCTCTGCCGATTCTACGACCCCCAGCGCGGGCGCGTCCTCGTCGATGGCGTCCCCCTCACCGAGGTGGACCTCCGCGACCTGCGGGGACAGGTCGGCCTCGTCCCCCAGGAGCCACTCCTCTTCGCCGGCACCATCGCCGAGAACATCGCCTTCGCCAAGCCCGAGGCCAGCGCCGAGGAAATCATGGAGGCGGCCCGGGCCGCCAACGCCCACGACTTCATCCTGGCCAAACCCAACGGCTACGACACCCTGCTCACTGAGGGTGGCACCGGACTTTCCGTGGGCGAAAAGCAGCGCATCTCCATCGCCCGGGCTATCCTGCGCTCCCCCCGGCTCCTCATCCTGGACGAGGCCACCTCCTCCGTGGACACCGAGACAGAAAGGCAGATCCAGGAAGCCATCGACCGGCTGGTCTCCGAGCGGACCACCTTCGCCATCGCCCACCGGCTGAGCACCCTGCGGGGCGCCACCCGACTCATCGTGCTGGAGGACGGCAAAATCAAGGAGATGGGCACCCACGACGAACTCATGGCCATGCCGGAGGGCATCTTCCGCAAACTGGTCACCCTCCAGGCCGAAGCGAGCAAGGTCATCGAGGTGGGGGTATGACCACGGCCGGGCAGGGGGCTTACGCCCCTTGTCTGCGGAGGGCTGTACGCCTTGGACGGGGAGAGACAGACGCGGATGTCGACTCCGAAGGGAGAAGAAGCCGCAGACGACGAGGCTCGCCCGTCGGTGGGGTCGAGAATCGTCCCGGCGGTGGCGGTGGGGGCGCCCATCCTGCTGCTGGTTGCTGTGGCCGGGGTGCTCTGGTACTTCTCGTCCGCCCCGGTCCTTGACGCCACCCTGCCTGAACTCCTCAGCGAGAACCTCAAGAAACTCCAGGAAGCGGACACCGTCGTCGTCACCGTGTCCCGCGCCAAAGCACCCCTTGCCCCTGCCGTTCAAGGTATTACGAAGTTCTGCTACAAACGCCCCTGCTCCTACCGCAGGGAGTGGGGAAGAACTCTCATCCAGAACAGCACCTATGGCGCCGAACTCAATTCGAAGGAAGGAACCATCGAATCCATCGCGTCATTTTGCATGGCTCCGCCCGGCCAGCGGGAGAAACCGCTGGCCGAGTTAGCAGCGAGAACCTTGCTGGAAGCGACCGATGCGGCCGAACTGGAGGCCTATGCCGAAGCGACGGACAGCAAGACCCGCGGCCCCTACCCCGGCACCATCGACGGCAGGGCCTGCACCAGGTTCGACCTGGAGTACACCGAGGTCGTCCCCCCGCTCCCGTACCCCCCTCCCGGGGCGACTCCGCGGGAACCGAACCGCTACACCGAAAAAATGTGGTTCGCCAATGACGACCACTCGCTCGTGCGCCGAGAGGTCTCAGCCATCCGCGGCGGGCGGGCGACGCCCATTCTGCCTCTCCAGCAGGTCGATTACGAGTACAACGTGCCCCTGAGTGACTCCCTCTTTGCCCTGCCGAACCCCAAGGCATACGGGAACCCCTGCCACTTCCGTGTCGTCGTCCGCGACGATGCCGGTCAACCCCTCCCCAACGCCCGCGTCTATGTGGGCCAACTGGGCAGGCTGGAAAAGGTCACCACGGACGTGGCTGGTCAGGCTGAAGCCCCCTGGGTCTGGTTCTGGCACGCCGAGAGGAATTCCAGTGCGGGCCGCCTCGAAGCTCGGCTCTGTGACGAAGTCTTCGCAGAGTCCGCTGACGGTTCGCTGGCCGGGATGTATTCCTTCTGGGGGCTCACGTTAGCCTATGACTATGGGCTCATCGGGGAACAGGAGTCTTCCGACCCGAATCCGGACACGGCCGTAACCTGTGATAGGGAGACCAACCTGGTCACATTGACCCTGACGCTCCGCAAGAAAGCGACCGTCACGGGCCGGCTCGTCGACGCCTCCGGCGTCCCGCTGAGCAGTGCGCGCGCAGCCGTTTTCGTTGCCTACATGGTCCCCCGAGAGCGCCCCACCGGGCCACCCATCGAGTATGGGAACCTCGAGTGCGAGGCAGGATTTTTCATGCAAGGACAGCGGGCCGACCCCTGTCTGACGGTTGCCACCGACGAGGAGGGCCGCTTCGAGCTCACCGTTCCGTGCAACTACCCGGTGCTGCTTGGTTTCTACCGGCCGGGCGACCCGGCCGCTCGCCAGCGCCTCGGGGACCTCATCGAGAAGGAAACCGTGAAAGAAGAGGACCTGATCAGACTGGAACCCGGTGCTCCTATGTCGCTCGGTGACGTCAAGATATACTGAGAAACAGGAAGCATTGCTCCCCTCGGAGCACTCACAGGGAAGGCTCGGCACAATGGTGACCGACGAGAAGAAAGAGAAAGACGCAAAAGAGCCAGCCCCGACGCCCACGCCTCGCGCGGACGGGCGGGCCCTCGTCGAAGTCGCTTCCGATGGGACGCTCAGGCTCACCAAGCCGGATGGCTCGACGGTGGAGAAAGTCCAGCTGGCCCTCGGCTGGCCGCTCCGCCACCGGAACCGCTACATCGCCGTCCTCGATGAGAAGGGGCACGAGGTCCACATGGCCTCCCACCTGGACGACTTTGCTGCCGACTGCCGGGACCTGGTTGGCCGGGAGGTCGAGCGGCGGTACCTGGAAACGCACATCCTCGCCATCCGCGGCCTCCGGGTGGAGCAGCGGGTCTCCTACTGGGACGTGGACACGGACCGGGGCCGACGGGAGTTCGTCCTCCAGGGGTCGGAGACCAACCCCTACCGCATCAACGACCGCCGCTGGCAACTCATCGACGTCGCCGGCAACCGCTACGAAATCAAGGACGTCCCCAGCCTCGACCTGGGGAGCCAGGCGTTCCTGGAACAACTCGAAGACTGAATCGGCGCCGGCGAAGGCAACTTCTCCCCCTTCGTCCGGCCAGGTGAAGTCGCCGCGACGAAACACAGAGGGCACGGAGGCGGCGAGACCTTCCCCTCACCCTTTTCCCTCTCCCTAAGGGAGCGGACCCGGCGGCCCGCCAAGCGGGCGAGGGCCTTCGGCGGGCCGGCCCAGGTACTTCTGCGCAATGGCCCGCACCTGGACAACAAGGTCTACGACCGGTTTGACCAGGTAGCCGTCACAGCCCGCAGCCCGGGCCCTCTCCTGCCATTCCAGCGGTGCGTACGCCGTGTAGGCGATCACCGGGACGTCCGGGCGCTCCCGCTTCAACATCGCCAGCAACTGGAGGCCAGTGACGTCGCTCCCGCTGAGCCGGAGGTCGAGGAAGACCAGCCTGGGACCCTCCTGGCGAACGAGGGTGAGGGCCGAGCGGGCATCGCCGGCTTCGAGCATCCGGTAGCCTGCCCCCTCGAGCGTGGCGACGAGGATCTCCCGGTGCTTGACGTCGTCGTCCACCACCAGCACGGCGGGGCGCTCGCCCTTTGGGACGCTAGCCGGGACGACAGGCTGTGGTTCGCGCGCCTGCGCTGCTGGCTGCTCCGCCTTGTTCTCCCCGGTCACCGTGGGGTCTCCGACCTCTCGGGCGGGTGCCCGCCAGCCCGATGCGGGCGCCCGCCAGCCGGCGGGCGCGGGCCCCTCGATTTCTCCCTGGCCACAACGTGGCGATGCACTCGCTTTCCCACCTGTGCTACTCTGCGAAGCAGCGAAGCTCCTTCGCTACGAAGCACGAGCCACACAAAGGTCACCAGTATCGACGAGGCCGCCCGCTCATGCAACGCTTTTCCCGGAACCAGGCCTGCCGCCGGCAGCCCTCACCTGCTACTCTGCGAAGTATCGCGCCCACCGCGTGCGCGCCCGCTTCGCTACCAAGCACAGGCCCGCCCTCTCCCACCGGGAGAGGGGAAGGGTGAGGGGCGCCTTCCGGAAGAGGGAAAAGGGTGAGGTGGCAGCAGCGCGCTGCCCGTCACCTGACGGGCGCCCGACTGCGGTGCCCGCCTTCGGCGGGGACAGCGGGGGGTAGAAAGTGGGCCGCAGGAGAACGTGCCGCGCCTTCGTCTCCTTTCTCCTCTCTCCTTTCTCCTGCTCTGCCCGCCGGAGGCGGGCGGGGACTTGCCTTGTGATTGCTCTGGCGGTACAATCACCGCCGGCCTGGACCCGTGCTTTGTAGCGAAGGAGTTTCCGGCCCTGGCAGCCGACTCGTGCTTGGCAAAGTCGCGAGCTGCTGCTTCGGCGCAGCGGGCTCGCCACTTCGCAGGGCAGCAAAGGAGGAACGCCGATGGCTCGCATGTGGTGGTACGTACTTGTGGCAGTTGCACTTCCGTTGTTGCTCGTGGGCTGCCCCTCCCCGGAGTCCACGTCCGGGCAGCGCGGAACGTCACACGAGGGCCCGCCCGCGCGGGTGAGCGGGGCGCGCGCCCAGGAGAAGGCCGAACCCGGGCAGCCTGAAGAGTCGGAGGCGGGCCGACTCATGCGCGAGTTCGAGCAGCAGATCGAGGAACTCCCGGGCCCGCCGCCAAAGGAGCGCACCGGGAACGTCATCGTGGTCCTGGAGCGCTACACCTACGACGAGCGAGCTTCCGTGCAGGTCGCCTCGGCCTGGCGCTTCGCTGACGAACGCATCCTGGCCGGCTCCAAGACCGGCCCACTCTGGGGCCGGAACGGCCTGCACCTGGGCCTGGCTACCGAAAAGTTTCGCAGTGCGCTGAGCCTGAGCGCGACGGGCCGACGTCGGCAGGTGACCACGCGGATGGTCCTCACCCTCCTCAGCGGGAGCGAAGGGTCGCTCGCCGCGGGAACGAACGTGTACGTCCCGACGCTGCGGTGCTGGACCTGGGCCGGCCCGGTCGTGCTCTTCGAGCGGGAGTTCGTGGGGAGTTCGCTGGTGGTGTCGGCTGAGGTGGTGGGTACGGACCGCATCCGCCTGGGCCTCTACCCCCGGTTCACCTCCCGCTCGGGGCGGAGCATCGACGTGACGGACCTGCGGACGGAAGTGATGGTCCCCCACGGTGAGACTCTGGTCATAGGCGCGCTGGAGGAGAGCGAGGACAGCCTTGCCTTCGCCCTCTTCGGCCTGGGTGGCGGCACGCAGCACGGTCGGATGCTGCTGCTGGTGACGCCCTACATCGAGGCGGCCAGGAGCGCGAAGGCAGGCGGTCGACCGGGCGAGTGACGGGGCCGAGGGATGTACGTCGCACTGGGCGACAGCATGAGCATCGACGACTATGCGGGGGGACCCGGCCGGGGGGCTGCTTCCCTCCTCTATGGCAACCACCCCGACTGGCCGACCTTCACCGGGAGGGACCTCCGGAGTTTCCTCCCCGACCTGGGGTTCCACAACCTCGCCTTCGACGGAGCGACCAGTGAGGGGGTGCTCACGCTCGAGGTGCCGACCCTGCGGAGCCTGCCCCGGCCTCTCCGGGTCATCACCCTCACCGTGGGCGGAAACGACCTCCTGACCTACTTCGGCATCAGGGGAGCGGACGCGGCACGCGCTGCCGCGCACCTCCGGAGCCGACTGGAACGCATCCTCGCCCGTTGTGTCGAGGCGGTCGGGTGCCCGCCAGCAGGCGGGCGCGCCGGCTGCGTGGTGGTGGGGAACATCTACGACCCCACCGACGGCACCGGCTCCATCCCCGGCAGCGGCTTTCCGCCCTGGCCCGATTCCCTCGCCGTGCTGGCCCGGTTCAACGAGGCCATCGCCGAGGTCGTAGGCGAGTACCCGGTCCAGTTCATCGACATCTACGGCCACTTCCTGGGTCATGGCGTCCGGGCCCAGGACCCGACCTTCACCCAGTACCGGGCCGAAGACCCGACGGTCTGGTACACGCAACTCATCGAGCCGAACGCTCGGGGCGCCCACGAGGTCCGCAGGCTCTTCTGGGGCGCTTTCCTCCAGTCGCCGCTGGGGGCGCGGGCACGCGAGAGGGCAGCAGCGCTCGAGGCCTCACAACCCGGCGGCAGAAGCGGAAAGGAGACCTGAGCGACCGGCGACAGACGAACCGAACGGGACCAAAGCGCCTCTTCTCGCCCGGGCCAATCAGGGACCCAAGGGAGAGAGCAGCCGAAGCTGGGACGTTATCGGAAGGTCGGGCGTCCTGGTGGCGAAGGAGCAAAGGGATGAAGGGCTTTCTGCCACTGTCCTTGAGGAAGTGGGCCACGGTCTCCTGCCAGTCCACCAAGGTGGGTGGGCGCTGGCTCTGGGCGGAAAGGGAGCGCGCGGACCTCACCCACCTCCCGGCCGGCCGACAGCTCTTCTGGGGCATCCCCTTCGACATCGTCCGCGCCCGCCTGTCGGCGGGCGCCCGCACCGGGCTGGCGGGCGCCGGCCGGGGCGGGCCGAAACTGGTCCTCCTGTCGGGGGCGGGCATCCCGAGGTTCCCGAAGAAGGTGACCATCCCGCTCGGTGGGCGCCCGGAACGCCGCAAGGCGCGCTGGGTCGTCATCGCCCACTTCTGTGACCTCTCCTGGCCGCCCGGGTCGCCGTTGGCGGGCAGCGTGCGCGCGGGCGAGCACGTGGCCACCTATCGGCTCATTTCCGCTGACTGCGTCCTGAGCCAGACCATCTGCCGAAGGTTCGAGGTCAGCGACTACCGCCACGGCTGGGGTCAGTTGCCCTTCCACTGCTACGGTCACCAGCCCTTCTCTACCGGCTCGCCCGAAGCCCCCTGGGGCGCGCGACAGACCGACGTTTCCGCTGGCCCCTACTCGCTTCCGGTCAAGTACTGGCTCTTCCCCTGGGAGAACCCGCTTCCCGAAGCCCCCATCCAGGCCATCGAACTGGAGGCCATCGGCGCCACCCCGGTGGCTGTGGCCGCCATCACCCTGTGCACCTCCCAGACCAACCCGCTCCGGTGGACGCCCCTGGAAGCAGTGACGGTGAAGTTCAGCGCCAAGTCGGCCCCCGCGGCCAGGGAACTCCAGGCCGCGCTCGACCGCGGGGTCGTGACCCGGGTGCGGCCGCTTCCGGGGATGTCCCAAGAGTTCGCCAGAGAGCAGGTCCGAGGTTGGGGCGAGGTCCTTCGGCGGCCGGAAAAAGTGTCCTTGGCGCAGGTGGAGGCCTTCGGCTCCCCGGAGGCCACCCTCACCGTCAAGACGGCGAAGGGTGAGGCCAGGGTCCCCTGGGGGAAAGCCCTGGAGCGGGCGGGCGCCCGCAGCCTCGGCGGGGCCATCCAGGTGCGACCCGCCTACCGGGGGAAGGCCCACCTTCACGTGGAGGTCGTGGATGCGGAGACGGGCCAGGCCATCCCGGCCCGCGTCCACTTCCGTGGTCCGGGCGGGGAATACATCGCCCCCGTGGGTCACCACGCGGACGTCAACCCCCGCTGGTTCGAGGATGTGGGCGGGGACGTCATCATCGGCGCCACCACCTACGCCTACGTGGATGGCCGGTTCCAGGCCGAACTCCCGGTGGGGCCGGTGGCGGTGGAGGTGGCCAAGGGGTTTGAGTACGAGCCACTGCGGACGGTGGTCACGGTCAAGCCGGGGCAGCGGAAACTCACCCTTCGGCTGCGCCGCTGGTCGGACCTGAGGCGGGAGGGCTTCTACTCCGGCGACACGCACATCCACTTCATCTCCACGCAGACGGGGCTCCTCGAGGCGCAGGCCGAGGGGCTCAACGTGGCCAACATCCTCGCGGCGCAGTGGGGTCGGCTCTTCACCAACGTCCACGACTTCACCGGGGCGCCGAGCGGGGTGAGCACGCCCGAAACCGTCGTCTACGTCAACACGGAAAACCGCCAGCACATGCTCGGCCACCTCATCCTCCTCGGGCAGAAGCACCCCGTCTTCCCGCTCTCCAGTTCCGGGCCGGACGAAGCCTACCTGGGCGGCGCGACGGAAGTCTCCCTGGCCGACTGGTGCGATGCCAGTCACGCTCAAGGCGGGCTGGTCATCGCGCCCCACTTCCCCAACCCCTATGTGGAGTTGGCCGCCGACATCATCCTGGGGAAGATAGACGCTGCGGAAATCCGACCCTGGGCCGCCGGGGAACCGAACTTCGTCCTGCGCGAGTGGTACCGGTACCTCAACCTGGGCTGTCGGCTCCCCTGCGTAGGCGGGACGGACAAGATGAGCAACTCCGTCCCCGTGGGCATCATCCGCACCTACGCCCAGGTGGAGCGCGACCAGGGCTTCACCTACGACAGCTGGTGCGGAGGCATCCGGGCCGGGAGGACCTTCACCACCACCGGGCCGCTCCTTCGCCTCAGCGTGGACGGACATGCTCCGGGCGACCTCATCCGCATGACCGGGGGCGGAGGCACCCTCGAGGTGGAGGCGGAGGCCAGGTGCACTTCACCCCTCACGAACCTGGCCATCGTCCAGAACGGGACTACGGTCGCCCAGACCGCTTCGGCCAGGGGCGCGCGGACGCTTCGCCTCAAGGCCAAAGTGCGGGTGCCCGCCCCGGGCGGGCGCGGGAAGAGCTGCTGGATAGCGGCCCACGCCTGGGGGCCCAGACCCACCTGGCCGCTGGCGGCCCACAGCTCCCCGGTCTACGTGACGGTGGACGACGAGAACGTCTTCCTTCCCACCGAGGCCTCCTATGCCCTGACCCTCATCGAGGGAGGCATCACCTGGGCCAAGAACCTGGCCACCTTCCGGCGGGAAGAAAAGCAGCGAGAAATCATCGCCCTCTTCGAGAAGGCCCGCAAACTGCTCGAGGGGCGCCTCGGCGCCTACCCGGCACAGGGGTGAGCGGGGCTCCCCGTCCCTACCCGTCAGCTGACGGACTACAGCCCCAGCCTCTTCTTCAGGTATTCCCGGCTCAGGCGGACGCTTTCCTCGGGGGTGCGCGTGGTGCGGTCCTGCTCCACCACAGCCCAGGTCACGGGCTTCCCCGCCACGGCCTTCAGGATGGCCGGGAAGTCGAGGACCCCCTGACCCACCTCGGCGAAGGTGCCCTCCTTCATGTCCTTCAGGTGGAGGATGGCGGTCCGGTCAGCATACCGGCGAACGAAGGCGGCCGGGTCCTCGCCGCCATGATGCACCCAGTAGGTGTCGATGCAGAGTTTGACAGCGGCCGGGTCGGTGAGTTCGAAGAGGCGAAGGAGAGCAGTGAAGCTCCGCTTCTCGCCCGCATCGGGCTGGCGGGCGCCCGCTGCCGGCGCCTCGGCCGCGGCGCCCACCCGTTGATCTCGGCTGGGTCCCGGTTCGCGTGCCAAAAGACGCCGAGCGTCCCCGGCGAACTTCTCGAACTCGAAGGAGTGGTTGTGGTAGCAGAAGGTGAGGCCCCGGCGAGCCACCTCCTTGCCGACCTCATTCATGAGGGAGGCGGCCTCCTCGTAGGTAGCGAGCCCCTTCGTGCGGTCACCGACGCCCGAGCAGATGAGATGCGTACCACCGGCCTGAGCGAGGTAGTCACAGAGCCGGCCCACATCTCCCTTGAGGGCGTCGAAGCCGACGTGCGTCCCCACCAGTTGGAGGCCCAGGCCGCTGAGGAGTTTCTTCAGGTCGGCGGCGCCGATTTGCCCGGAGAGGTCGCCCACCTCGGCGCCGGCGTAGCCCGCGTCGGCAAGGACCCGGAAGACGCCCGCTAGGTCGTTGGCAATCCTCTCCCGGCCGAAGATGATGAGTTGACAGCCGACCTTGAGCCCAGCCATCCTGTGTCCTCCCTTGCCTTCCTTCCCCGCGCTGCGGGGTCCTGACCCCTCCAAGACGCGTGCCCTTCGTCGGCTTCTGACCCCTCGAACAGGCCGGCGGCACGCCAAGAGAGGCAGCGCCTCACTCGACCCTCCGAATTCCTCACGCGCCCCCGGGCCGGCGGGCGGTCCGAGGCACCCGTGCGCTCCAAGTGAGGGCCCGCCAGCTCGCGAGTCCTCTCTTCTACCGTCCAGCGTTCAGTCCGTCAAGGCTCTGGCCGAGTGCGCAGGCGCGCACCCGGGCGAGGGCTTCGTGGGTCGTTGGTTTCCCGTTTACGCTCGACCTGGGGTTGTGGTAAACTGAAGCGCGACGGGGCTTCGGCCCCGTCCTTGCTTCTGTGCGCCCGCCTGGTGGCGGGAAGTCCGAGGATGACAACAGGTCGAGGCTCCCGGGCGCCCGCCCGCTTCGCTGGCACCCGACGGGCGCGACGAGTTCAGTCGAGGAGGTGCCACCTCTCTTGGCGTGCTGCCGCCTCGCGGGCGGAAGTGGAGCGTTCGCCAATGGTTCCTCCCTTGGTTCGCGTACCAAGAGACCCGGAGGGTCCCGCCTCTTCTGGCTCCCTGAGGTCACTCCCCTTTCCGCGGGACCTGACGGCTTCGGAGTTCTCCGCGCTCCCCCGGCCCCAGTTGATGCGCGGGCTGTGGGTGACGGTGCTGGCCGGAGCCCTGGGGTCCTCCTTTTTCCAACTGATCCTGGGCACCATTTTTGTCGGCTTTGCCCTGGCCCTGGGAGCGAGCAACCTCCAGATAGGGTTCCTCACGGCGACGATGCCGCTGGGGGGTGCGGCGCAACTCCTGGCGGGCTCCTTCATCCAGCGGCGGGGCCGTCGGCGGGAGCTCTTCACCCTGAGCTACCTGGCCAGCCGAAGCCTGTGGGCGCTGGTCATCGTGCTCCCCTTTCTCCCCGAACCCTGGTACCAGCACCGGATAGGCCTCCTCTTCGCCCTGCTCGTGGTGTCCTACATCCTGCACGCCTTCGGCACCAACGCCTGGATGAGTTGGATGGCGGACATCATCCCCGCAGGCATCCGCGGGCGCTTCCTGGGTACGAGGCAGGCGATCACGACGGGGACGGCGAGCGCCTCCGGGCTCATCGCCGCCCTGTTCATCGACTGGTGGAAGGCGGGCATCACGCCCGGGTCACCGGCGTTCTTCGCCGGGTTCGCCATCCTCTTCGCCATCGCCACGCTGTTCGGCCTCACGGACATCCTCCTCTTCCACTTCGTGCCTCACCCGCAGGTCCGTCGAGTGGAGCAGCGCGTCGGGCGCCCGCTGGGCGGGCTCCCGAGCATGCTCGCCACCCCGCTGGCCGACCGGAACTTTCGTCGGTTCATCCTGACCTTCTGCTGGTGGAGCATCGCCACCGGGATCGCCATCCCGTTCTTCAGCGTCTACCTGCTGAGGAACCTCGGCCTTCAGTACACGACCATCACCATCTTCGAGGTGGCCTCGGGTGCCGTGTACATTGTCATGAGTTACTTCTGGGGCCGGGTGGTGCACCTGGCCGGGCCCAAGGCCATCCTCATAGCCGCCTTCCTCCTGGCGGGGGTGGCGCCCTGCTTCTACCTCTTCACCTCCAAGACGGTCGTCTGGCCCGTCCTGGGAGCCTACGTCGTCGGTTCCATGGGCTGGTCAGCGGTCTTCATCCTCATGATGAACCTCAGCATCGCCCTCAGCCCGCAGCAGCATCGGCCGCAGTACCTGGCCGTGTACGCTAGCATCACCGGCGCCGTCACCTCGGCCAGCTACGTCTTTGGCGGCTGGCTCACGCACCAGCTCGCTCCCGTACACCTCCACCTCTGGGGCTTTGACGTGGGCCAGCTGCAAGTGCTCTTTGTCCTGTCGGGAGTGCTGCGGGCCTCGTGCATCATCCCGGCGCTGACGCTCAAGGATGTGGAGGCTCCGCCCAATGGCTACGTGTTCCTGCGGGCGCTTCAGACGAGGCTCCCCTTCCGCGTCCTCCGCCATGGCCATCGGCTGCTCGGGCCGGGGAGCCCGGCGCCCGCAAAACGGGCGGAGAAACGGGACGGGCAAGAGCACTGAGGAACGACGGTGTCCGCTCCACACAGAGATGCGGAGACGCAGAGAAAGGAGCGGGACAGGAGGGGCCCTTCTCGCCCTGGCTCTCGAACGCTGCGGGAGGTCGAGCCTCACGTCCGGCCGCGGCCGCCAGCCCCACTTTCCCAGAGGAGGACGATGGCCGGTACCACGATGGGACGGACGATGAAGGTGTCCAGGAGCATGCCCACCGCCACCGCGAACCCCAGCTGGACCACCACCGCCAGGGAGCCCAGGAGCATGGAGGCAAAGGCCCCGGCCATGATGACCCCGCAACTGGAGATGACCCCCCCGGTGCGCACCACCGCCTCCCTCACCCCGGCCAGGAGACCCCGCTTCGCCTTCTCTTCCTGGATGCGGGTCATGATGAAGATGTTGTAGTCGATGCCGACGGAAACCAGGAGGACGAACATGAAGAACTGCACCTTCCAGTCCAGCCCGCTGTGCCCAGCCCCCACCACGAACACCAGGAAGGCCACCCCCATCGTGGCCAGGTAGTTGAGCACCATGGTCGCCATCAGGTACACCGGCGCCGCCAGCCCCCGGAGCGTGGGCACGAGGATGAGCCCCACGCCTACGACCACCAGCACCATGACCCGGTAGAAGTCGCGATGGGTGACCTGCTTGATGTCATTGATGACCGCGGTCGCCCCCGCGAAGTGGACGGTCGTTTCCGCTAAACCGACCTCGCGCAGGATGGCCGGGAGCCGACGCTTGAGCAGTTCGACGAAGTCGGTCGCCGCGCGCGAGTAGCCCGGCTCCCGGAGGAGGAGGTCGAGGCGCGTCACCCGTCCGTCGGGGGAAATGTAGAAGCTCAGTGCCTGGCGAAGGGGTATCAGCCTCTCGATGTCCGCCCGGCTCAGTTGGAGCGCGACCGCCTCGAGGTCCCCCCCCTCGCCGGCGCCCGCGCCGGCGGCCCCTGTCCCCAGGCCCAGCAGCCGGGCGAGCCGGTCGCTCATGGCCACCAGGGGCCGGCTCTCGGCCAGCAGGTACCCCAGGTCACCGGGGTGGCCCAAAGGCCGGACCGCTGAACGCACCTCGCTCACCAGGTCAAACTGCTCCAACTTCTTGGAGAGCGCCACTACCTTTCGCCGACTGTCTGCGGTCCAGAAGTCCCGCGTCGCGGGTCTTGGCCCCTCAGCGACGGGTCGCCCCGGCTCCTGGTGGTCTTCGGAAACGGCCGGCAGTCTTCGACCCTGAGGCTCAGACCCGAAGGGCACGCCAGGAGAGGAGGCACCTTCCCGTGGCCGGCTGAGCACCACCGTCAGGGGGAAGGCCTCGCCCGTGCCGAAGTGCTGACCTAACAGTTTGTACCCCTGGACGCTCTCCGCGCGCCCGGGGAGTTCGGCAAAGAGGTCGTAGGAAGGCTCCGCCACCAGCCCCAGGAGCGCGAAGGGCGCAAAACACACCAGCGCGAGAAGCAGCACCCGCCCGGGGCGCCGGGTCACCACATCCGCAACCCGGGGCCACACGCCCGTCTCACCCACAGCCGCCGGGCGGTCGCCTTTCTGAGCACTTCCCGTGGACGCGCTCCCCGCCCGCTCGGCGGGCGCCCGCGTCGGGCTGGCGGGCGCCCGGCTCCCGACGGCTCGGACGCCTTTGGCGTCCTGCGACGCCTTGGTCGACCCTACGACGCCTTGGCCGAGCCGGCGGTCCGCTGCCTGCCACGGCCGCCAGTCGAGCGCCCGACCGAGCAGGATGGCCACCGAGGGGGCAAAGGTCAGGGCCGCCAGGAGCATCACCCCCAACCCCAGGGCGATGGCCGGCCCGCTCGTGCGGAAGCCCCGGAAGCTGGCAAACCACATGAGGGCCAACCCGATGATGTCGGTGGCCGAACTGCTGGTGATGGCTTTCCCCACCGAGGCCAGCGCCAGGCGGGCCGCCTGGGGGTACAGGCGACTTTTCCGGGCGCCCTCCCCCGCCACGGCCCCAGGGTCGAGGTCGCCGGCGCCCGTGGCGCCTCCGCGCAGGCGGATGAGTTCCTCGCGGTAGCGGGAGACGAGGAACAGGCAGTAGTCCGTCCCCGCCCCGAAGAGCACCACCACGAGGATGATTTCGGTGATGGGGAGGATGTCCACCCCCGCCCAGGCCATGAAGGCCAGGAGGGCCTTCGCAATCACCAGCGCCACCGCCACCGCCGCCAGGGGAACCAGGGGAGCGATGGGTGAGCGGTAGACGAGGATCAGGATGGTGAGCACCAGCACCACCGTGGCTACCGTCGTCCGATTCAGGCTCTCGCTGGCGGCGAACCCGTAGTCCCGGCCCAGGGCCGCCTCTCCCGTCATGCGCACGGTGAGCCGGGCGGGGGCGTCATCCAGGTGCTGGCGGACGCTCTCCACGGCCCGCTGGGTGGCGGAGGTGGCAAACAGGGTGTCGAAATCGACCACGAGCAGCGTCGCCTTACCGTCCTGGCTGTCCAGTTTGCCCCGGAGGAAGGGGGCGCTCGGCACGGAGAGGACGTCGATGACGCATTTCGGCGCCTCCGGCGACCGAAGCCACCGGCTCAGGTCGGCGACATAGCCATAGTCCTCGGCCGAGAGCCCCTGCGGGTTGGCCACGACGATGACGGCGGTGCTGCGGGTGCGGTCGGCGGGGAAGCCCTCCTCCAAGACTCGGCGGGCTTGGACGCTGTCCGCGGAAGCGGGCAGGAACCGTGCCTGGTCTTCCACCAGGACGTCGGAGAGTC
>Ga0315282_10003235_pt1 | contig 29328 bp, 26 predicted proteins | sample YL17G07_20_MG_FD_203693 | JGI IMG/M metagenome (GOLD analysis project Ga0315282, IMG submission 203693) | Sediment microbial communities from Yellowstone Lake, YNP, Wyoming, USA - YL17G07_20 | ecosystem: Environmental > Aquatic > Freshwater > Lake > Sediment | place: USA: Wyoming | collected... | reverse complement strand
ACTACCAGCGACTCCAGAAACCCTGCGAACTGATCAACACTGCGTTGCCATAGCTTCTGATTCCATTGCATGCGCCCATTATAGCCGCTCAATCCAAACTATCAATACATAACATAGTAATACTAGGGACCATTGATGCCGGAGGTCGCGGCATCGGTGACGCCCGACGAGATGGCGTTCGCGCGACGCGACGCCCGGGCTCAGGGCAGGATGGCTGAAGCTTGTTGGTTCAGATAGCCGGCGAGGTCTTTGGCTTCAGGTCGTGCAAGGAGTTCGGCCAGTTCCGGGTCGGCCTGCTCGCGCACGCACTCGGTGAGGAAAGCCCGCGCAAGGTCCGGCACGGCGGTGATTTCGCGCGCGAGACGCCGGGCTTCTTCGTATGCAGCGGGGTCGCCGTGGTCGAGGTACAGCCTCAAGTAGCTGATGAGCAGGTTGCTGAAGATGGCCGTGTTGTCGGCAGGGGGCAGCCCGAGTTCGAAGACGAGCCGCCGTGCTTCCTGCAGCAGCTCAATCGAGCGGGACAGGGCCGCTTTGGAGTATGAGTCCTGCTGGACCTCGGTGCCGGCGAGGTTGACGCGAGCGGTGACGAGCGCGCTCTTGTCAAACTCAGCGGTTCTGGACGCGGTTCCTTTGTACTGCCTCGGGTCCACGTCAAGCACGCGCCGGAAGCAGGCGCGGGCTTCGTTGAAGTGGTCGCGGGCAGCGGCACCGTGGCCGGCACGCCGCTCGCTCATGGCCTGGTAGTTCTCGGTGATGCCGAGGTATACGAGGACGCTCAGGTTCTTGTCGCCGGCCGTCGAGAGGGCGAGAGCGGTCAGGAAGAAGTAGCGCACGAGTTCGTATGGTTCGAGCGCGACAAGCGGTGAACCGGAGTCGGCGTGGGCGACCATGCCACGGATGCGTTCCGCGTCAGCCTTAGCCGCGTCGCTGAAACTCTCGTACCGGCCCAGGAATCTGAGTGCCATGCCCCGGGCAGCGGTCAGCTCCGCGGGCTGGCAGGCGAACCGGATGCGCGTTTCCTGCGCGCCGGAGATGACCGCGAGGAGCGATTCGCCCAGGTAGGTCAAGAGGTCGCTGAGCCTGAGGCTGAGGGCGCTCAGGTACTCGTCGGCCGGCTGATGGGCGATGCCGGTGGACCAGACCAGGCATGAGAGGCAGTGGGTCAGGTGGTCGCCGATTTCGAGATAGGGGAAGGGCCGGTCCCTGTTTTCGCTCCACTGCTGTACGAGGCGGCGGACGAGGCTGCATCCGGCGGGGTCCGGCGAGGCGGCGTCAGCCTGACCCGGCGTTTCTTTCATGTATTGCCCGGGAGAACCGGATACTGCTATGTTGCGGCCAGTTCCGCGGAATGGGTCCCGACCAGTCCGAGGCACGGTCCGTACCGCCGCAGGACGCCGAGCACGTCCTTGTCGCGGGCCAGTTCGGGCCGGGCGCCGAACAGCCAGGCCGCGAATTTCCTGCCCGGTTCGCCCATCTCGCGCAGTTTCGCGAATTTCTTACGGACCGATTGCAGGTGTTTGTGCACGACCCAGCGCGATTTCCCGACCTTTTCGGCAATCTGCTCCGCGGTCAGGCCTTTGCAGGAGAGCAGGTAGATGTCGCCGTCGTAGTTCAAGTGGATGAGACCGGCGACCAGGGGGTACAGCCGGCCGCCTTCAGTGGCCCCAGCCTGGCGGAGCAGGACGGCATTGACCTGTTCCAGGGGAAGGCCGTAGAGCTGCGCCAACTCCAGCCGGGACAGGGTTCCCACGTACCAGTCGTGGAACATGACCGCGTCCGGGCTTGAGTCGCCGGTGCCGACGTCAGGAGGGCCGGCCGGCACGGGGACGGAGACCTCGGGCTCGACGCACGCCGGTTCATCGTCGGCAACGCAGTCCGACCCGGCTGCGTCGTCCACGTCGCGCGCGACGCGGCGTTCGTGCGCTGAGTCGAGCGGCTCGGCGCCGTTCCGGACGGCGAGGAGAATGTCGTACTCCTTGGCGAACTCCCGCAACACGGCCATGCGGTACGCTTTCGGTTCGTACTCGGCGAGATGCCGGAAGAAGTTGCGCGCGAGGAAGTCCATCGTGCGGTCGAGCGCGGCTTCGTAGACGTCGCCGAAACGAAGGTGGGCTTCTCTGGCGTGCGTGTGGCCGGCGCCCGAATAGCGAACCGTGCCGCCGCGGGCGTGCCTGAGCAGGACCAGGGTCACGAGGCCAAAGAAGTGGTCGATGTCCTCGCGGGTCAACGAGTCGCTCTGCCGGAGCTGACCGAACACGGTCTCGATGGCGCCGAACGCGGCACGACTGTCCAGTTCCTCAAACCGGGCGATCAGGCCGTCAATCCGGTCGGTGAGTCGAGACATGTCGGCTCCTGTCCGGGGCGCTCGGGGCTTGCATCGCCCGCCTCAGTACTTTAGAGCAATGTCCACATGCGGGCCTGGTTCAGGCCCGAAGCATCGAGAACGAGGGAGAGGAAATGCCAGACCGCGTCCGCAGAGCTGTTCGGCCGGACTTTCGGCCCGGCAAAACGCCAGTCAAGACGCGAAGGCGTGCTGTTGTGGTTCTGGCTGGCAAGAGCCGGTGTGGTTGCTCCCAGTATCGTCATGACCAGGAGCAGAAGCAGGAGCTTCTTCATCGTGCGCATGGTTGCTCCTTTCATATTACCTCTGCTACTATATACCCCGGTGTTGGATGGCCGCATTCCGACCGTCCGCACCAAGAAATGGTAGCACGCCGGGGCCAATCGTCAAGGGGCAGGACTGTCGGGCCGGCCTGGCGTAAAGCGTTGAATGAGAAGAACATGGCGGCATTCCAGCGGCGCGCGGGCTCGGTCTGTGGCGAGGGGTTCGTTACCTGCCGAGCCGGGCCGGGCGGGAATGCAGGGCGGGACTTGACAGAAGGTGGCCGGCGGCTAGATTGGTCGCACTATGCGGGCTGCGATTGCGGCGCCGGTTTTCGTCTCCGTGGGCCTGACTCATCCTGCCGAGCGTCAGGCGAGCTGTGCCACTACCCGGACGTTCTCAGCTCCGTATCTCGTGGAGGCCCGGTTCTAGCCGGAGACCGGGGCCAAGCCAGAAGAAGACATGAGAGTGGTGACCGCGTTCGTCCTTGTGGTCGTCTTGGCACCGGCGCGCGGGCAGCCGGCCGCGCAACCGCCTGACCGGCCCGGCATCGACCAGAGCGGCCGGCAGCGCTTTCTGGTCGAGCACCTGCCCCTGGCTCTGGGCTGGTACGGTACGGCCGGCGTCCTGCTGGAATGGCCCGAAGGTACAGGCACAAAGGTCGTCGCCTACATTGCCGGCAGCACCCTGGGGTACGCCGTCCCCTTGCTCGCGACCATGCGTCTACCGATGAGCGATGCGCAGGCGCACTTCAGTATCGCCTTTGCTTATCGGGGCCTTCTGGCCGGGCACTCGCTCGACGCGATTCTCAAGTTCGGGTCGGTTCCGCATCACGGGCTTGGTCTGCTTGTGGGTAGCGTCTGTGGAGAGGCAGGAGGCTACCTCGCCGCGAGAAGACTCGACATCGGACGAGCCGCTCTGATTACGTCTTACGTCGACTTCGGGATTCTCAACGGTCTGTTCGCAGGCACCATCGTGAATACGATGGTCTTCAATCAGTCGCTCTCAGACGCTTCGCCCTCGGTGGGAATCCTGCCGGGGGAGGTTGTCGGGGGCATCTGGGGCGTCTGTCGCGCCCGAACCTGGCGTTGCAGTGAGGGACAGGCAACGGTCGTCCGCGCCGCGGGGATTCTCGGCGCGGCTGTTCCCGGCTGCGTCTACTTCGCGGCCAGGGGCAAGTTCGACAATTCAGACCAGACAGCGGTGTCGGCTCTGGGGATTGCCGCGAACGTCGCCGCGGTCTGCCTGGTTGAACGGTTGGTGCGGCGAACGCAGCTCGCGGCCTCAGACGGCTACGCTGTCGCGGGCGGGACAATCGGCGGAGCGCTCGCGGGCGCGGGCATCGGGCGTGCAGGCTGGGGCCGGAGGGGCGCGCTCAGGGCAGCGCTCGGGGGAGGCGCGGTGGGCGCGGTCGCCGGCTTTGTCGGCGGTCTCTGCGTTGAGGAGCACCGGGCCGGACAGCCGGGAAGGACAGACCTGCGCCGGCGCCTGGATCTGGACTATACCGCTTTGCTGGCCGCGGTTGCCGCGTACGGCAGAGAGCGTTCGTTCTGCGCGCCGGGCCTGGTCAGGGTCAGGTTCTAGACGCGAGTGCCGGTCGGGACGAGGGGCGCGGTCCGGAGCTGAATGGTTCGTTGACCCGGCCCGGCACGGAACTATAATCAGCTTGTGAAGCATCCGCGCCGGAAGCCGGCGACCGAGAGCCAGCGTCCGCTCGAACAGGCCCTGCTCTCCAAAGTCAACAACCTTGTCGCCGAGTTGTGCCGGGAACGCAAGACCGTCAACCTGATGGAGGTCTGCGGTACGCATACGATGGCGATTTCGGCGTTCGGCATCAGGCGGGCGGTGGACCCGCGCCTCCGCCTGCTTTCGGGACCGGGCTGCCCGGTCTGCGTCACGGCCCAGGGCGAAATCGACGCCGCCATCAGCATTGCGGCGCGGGCCGGCGTCACGGTCGTCACGTTCGGCGACATGATGCGCGTGCCCGGCTCGAAGACCTCACTGGAGAAGGAGAAAGCGAGAGGGGCGGACGTCCGGGTCGTTTACTCGGCGCTCGATGCCCTGCGCACGGCCGAGGCCGGCCCGGAACGCGAGTTCGTGTTCCTGGGCGTGGGGTTTGAGACCACCGCGCCGACCGTGGCGGCAGCGGTACTGGCGGCGCGCGACTCCGGGGTCAACAACTTCTCGGTTCTGCCGATGTTCAAGACCATTCCTTCGGCCCTGGAGAAGATTGCCCAGTCAGAGCAGGTGAACGTCGACGGCTTCATTCTGCCCGGCCATGTTTCCACGATAATCGGCACCGGGCCGTATGAGTTTCTCGTCCGCCGCTTCGGCCTGCCGAGCTGCGTGACCGGCTTTGAGGCGCTTGACGTCCTGCAGGGAATCTACATGCTCCTGAGGCAGATGCAGACCGGACCCAGAGTGGAAATTCAGTACCGCACGAGCGTCAGGCGCGAGGGCAACGTCGCGGCGCAGCAGGTCATGAGCCGCGTGTTCGAGCCGGCGGATGCGACCTGGCGCGGGCTCGGCGCGATTCCCGGGTCCGGGCTTGGATTTCGCCGGGGATATGCGGAGTTCGACGCCCGCCGCCGGTTCGACATCAGGCCCGCGCGGGAGAAGAAGACCGCGTGCCGGTGCGGCGACGTGATGCTCGGAGTGATAACGCCGCCTGAGTGCCGGCTGTTCGGCAGCGAGTGCACGCCGGAGAACGCGGTCGGGCCGTGCATGGTCTCGTCCGAGGGCGCGTGCGCCGCTTACTACAAGTATGAAAGACAATACTGAAGTCCAGCCGCCCGGCATTGTAGGAGACATCGTCGACGAACGCATCGTCATGGGGCACGGCGCGGGCGGCAGAAAGATGCACCGGCTCATCCGCAACGTGTTCGTGCGGCAATTCGGCAGCCGGGCCCTGAACCGGCTCGAGGACGGCGCGGTGCTCGAGCCGCGGCGCGGCCGGCTCGTGATGACGACCGATTCCTATGTCGTTCAGCCGCTGTTCTTCCCGGGCGGAGACATCGGGCGTCTTGCGGTCTGCGGTACGGTGAATGACCTGGCGGTGATGGGCGCCGAGCCGCGGTTCATCTCAGTAGGTCTTGTGCTGCGCGAGGGCCTTGAGGTGAAGACGCTGGGACTGGCCTGCGGTTCGATTGCCCGGGCCTGCCGCGAGGCCCGCGTGGAGGTCGTCACCGGCGACACCAAGGTGATTGAGCGCGGGGAAGATGACGGGTTGTACATCAACACGACCGGCATCGGCACTCGGCAACCCGGGCTCAAGCTCGGGGCCGACCAGGTCCGGCCCGGAGATGCGATACTCCTGAACGGCGCAATCGGCGAGCACGAAGCGGCAATCGCCGTGGCGCGCGGCGCATACCGGTTCCGGGGTAAGGTGAAGAGCGACTGCGCCCCCCTGTCCGGCCTGCTCGGGCCGCTGCTCGGCGTTCCCGGTCTCAGGTTGATGCGCGACCCGACGCGCGGCGGCCTGGCCACGACCTTGAACGAGTTCGCCGAGGTCTCAGGGTTCGGGTTCATCATCGACGAGGAGGCCGTCCCCATGACCGCGCCGGTGCGCGGCGTCGCCCGGTTGCTCGGACTTGACCCGCTCTACATGGCAAACGAAGGCAAGGTCGTCGTGGTCGTGGCGGAGAAGTCGGCGGCGACTTTCCTGGCCAGGATGCGCAGGCACCGGCTGGGCCTCGGGGCCGCGAGAATCGGCTCGGTTGTGCGGTCTCCCAAGGGCGTCTGGCTGCGCACGAGGCTCGGTTCGCTGCGGCCGCTCATCATGCTCGAAGGCGAGCAACTGCCGAGGATCTGCTGAACCCGCGCCCCGGGGCCGGACCGAGTCGGGCCACGGGCAGTCCGGGTCAAACAGACGTGGCTTCTGAGACACCGCGCTACGCCGACGATTCCGTCCCAGGCATCGACGCGCTGGCCCGGCACATGGATGTCGAGGGCGTGCCGGGGAACAGGATAACCGGCCGCATCCGCGAGCCTCTGGCCGAGAACCTAGCTGCCTTGAAGGCGCTGTTCCGTGATGCCGGGCTCCTGGCGTATTTCGAGCGCGGGCCGGACGGGCACGTGATTACCTACGGCTACCCGACGTCCAGGCGACAACCGCGGCTCTGGATCAACGTGGTCCTGTTCGTCGCCACCATCGGAACCACGTTGTTCGTAGGCGCCATCAACCGGGGCGGCAATCCGTTTCACCACGTGCTGGACCTCGTGCTGGGCATACCGTTCTCATTCAGCATCATCCTTGTTCTGGGCAGCCACGAGCTGGCGCACTACCTTGCCGCGCGCCGGCTGGGAGTCGATGCCACGCTGCCGTACTTCCTGCCCGTGCCTCACCCGATGACCGGGACCATGGGTGCGTTCATCAGGATTACTTCCCCGGTGCCGTCCAAGGGCGCACTGGTGCGGGTCGGGGTTGCGGGGCCTCTGGTTGGATTCCTCGTTGCCCTGCCGGTGTCTTTCATCGGCCTGGCGCTGTCAAAGCCCGTAGCGGTCAACGCGGCGCCCGGCATCCAACTCGGCTCACCTCTGGTTTTCTGGTTCATGTCCGAGTTGCTGCATCCGAATCTGGGGCCGGGCATGGACCTGATGCTGCATCCAGTGGCGTTTGCCGGCTGGCTCGGGCTGTTCGTGACCGCGTTGAACCTTCTGCCCGTGGGCCAGCTCGACGGCGGGCACATCGCCTATGCCGTGTTCGGCGCGCGCTGGCACCGGCTCGGCTGGGTCGTCCTCGGCGCGCTGGGTCTCATGGGTTTTTTCTGGCTGGGCTGGGTGTTCTGGGCGGTGCTGGTTCTCATTTTCGGTCTCAGGCATCCGCCTCCGCTAGACGACCTGACGCCACTTTCCCGGACCGACTTGGTGTTGGCAGCGGCGGCGCTCGTTATCATCGTCCTGACATTCACGCCGGCGCCGTTCGGGGCTGTCCGGCTCTAGCTCCACCGCGGCGTTTTCTCCACCGACTCGCGGCGCGTAGTGCTTGACTCCTGACCGCGACGGTCTAGGATAACGGACATGTTTCCTACCATCTTGAAGATTGGCGGCCTGCACATCTACTCGTACGGCCTGATGCTGTTTATTTCGTTCCTGGCGGGCATCGCCGTTGTCGAGCACCGCGCCAAGCGGTTCGGCGTCGACCCAAAGAGAATCACGGACCTGGCGTTGTGGATTCTGCTGGCGGTGGTGCTGGGCTCGCGGCTGTTCTACGTCGCGTTTCACTGGGGCGAGTTCAGGAATGACCTGATAGGCATAATCGCGTTCTGGCGCGGAGGCCTGGCCGGGTTGATGTTCTACGGCGGATTCCTCGGCGGCATCATCGCGGGCACGGTCTTCGTTACCGTGAACAAGCTGCCCGTGCGCAAGCTGATGGACGCGGTCGCTCCGGCGATAGTGCTGGGCGAAGGGTTCACGCGCATAGGCTGCTTCCTGAACGGCTGCTGCTTCGGTGGGCCGACGAGCTGTCCCACCGGGATAACGTTCCCGCCGGACTCGCCGGCGGGCGCGACCTTCCCGGGCCAGCACATTCACCCGACCCAGTTGTACTCGTCGGCGGCCGGATTCATCCTGTTCTTCTTCGCTCTGTGGCTGGAGCGGCGGAATCTCAAGCCGGGCGTGCTGTCCGGCATCGTGCTGATTGTCTATTCGCTGTTCCGGTTCGGGATTGACCTTGTGCGTTACTACGAGAATGCGGCCAACCTCTGGGGCAACCAGGTCGTCTCGCTCGCCCTGACTGCGGTGGGCATCGCGCTGGTAATCGTGTTCCTGCGCATGCCCCGGGAAGCGCCGAAGCATGCCGGCGCTGCTCGGTAGCCTCCGCTTCGTCTTTCGTTCGCTCGCCGACTTCGTCTTTCCACCGATATGCTATGGCTGCGACGAGGAGACCGAATCAGGGCTCGTGTGTGGGACGTGTCGCCTGCTACTTCTCACCAGTGAACTTGATGTCTGCCCGGGATGCGGCCGGCCGTGCGCGTCGGCCTCGGACGGCTGCGGTCTGTGTGGCATTCCATTCTCGCTTGAGCGCGTCCGGGCACTCGGGCTCTACCAGCCGCCCATGCGCGGTCTGATACACGCGCTGAAGTATTCTCAGAAGACCGTGCTGGCCCCGTTGCTCGGGTTGGCACTGGCCGCGCTGGCAATGCAGGATACGGAACTGCGCAGTTGCGACGTGGTCTGTCCGATTCCCCTGCACCCGGCACGGATGCGCGAGCGGGGCTACAACCAGTCGCTGCTGCTTGCTGCGGTCGTTTCGGTTGCCACCGGGATTCGGTTGGAGCAGGCAATCGTGCGGCGCAAGAACACGCCGAGCCAGACTACAAAGACGAGCCCCGAGCAACGCCGGAAGAACCTCGCCGGCGCGTTCGCACTGAGCAAGGGCGCAGACGTGAGAGGCAAGCGCGTCCTGCTGATTGATGATGTCTGCACGGTCGGGGCCACGCTCGACTCAGCGGGGCGCGTTCTGCTTCAGGCCGGGACGAAGGAGGTCATGGGACTGGTCGTGGCGGCGCCGGGGTCGAAAGCTCCTGCATCATATGCGTGAGCGAGTCGCGCACGGTCCGGAACTGGTCCGCATAGACAAGCTTGACCGGCGAAGCTCGGGGCGGGTTGAGCTTCAGTGGGTTGGTGAGTGAGCCGTACTTGCGTACTTCGTAGTGCAGATGCGGGCCGGTTGACATTCCGGTCGCGCCGACGTAGCCGATTGCCTGTCCCTGCGAAACCGGCGCGCCGGCGCTGATACCCTTGCCGAATCCGCTCAGGTGGCCGTAGTAGGTCGAGTAGCCGTCGTTGTGGCCGATGACGATCAGCCGGCCGTAGCCGCCGGCCCAGCCCGCAGATACGACCCGGCCGTCGGCGACGCACTCGACCGGCGTACCCTCGGGCGCGACATAGTCCACGCCGTAGTGGGGCCTGACGATGCGCTGGATGGGGTGGAACCGAACGCCGAACCGGGACGATATGCGTGAAAAGCGCAGAGGGGATTTGAGAAACGTCTTGCGCAGGGACTGGCCGTCGGCGTTGTAGTAGTCGGTGCGGTTCTCAGGGTCCGTGAAACGGTAGCCGGCGAAGCTGCCCGCCTGACCGGCGTAGCGAGCCGTGAGTATTGAGCCGTAGCCGACGAAGTCCGGCCCGGCGAACTTGCGTTCGACTAGGATTGCGAAGGAATCACCCGGCTGTGTTTCCGAGAAAAAGTCAATCTCCCAGCCGAAGATGTCGGCGTAGTCCGTCACGAGCGCCGGCTGTTCGCCCATGTCCACGAGCGACTGATAGAGCGAGGTCCTGATGGCGCCACGCAGGATGACAGGCTCCATGCGGAAACTGCGCACAAGCATCGACACGCGGCATGTGCCGGAGTCGAAGTCCGCTCGATAGACATCTTCGTAGCTCCGCCGGTAGAGCAGTCGGCGGGGCGCGTTGTCACGGCTGAGAACGAACAGGCTGTCGCCCGGGCGCAGAGTCCGGAGATTGAACCCGGCGGCGCGCATGGCCGGCACAACGATGCCGATTATCCGGGGGGATAGCCCGGCGCGCCCGAGCAGAGCCGGGAGCACGTCGCCCGGCTTGACGACCGTCGACGTCGTATCGAACGCGACGTTGACCGGGGCCGCCGGCTTCGGGCCTGACACGCCCGACCGGCGGTGCAGCACAAGGAGCGCGACCAGCAGGGCAGCGAAGAACGCGCACCCCGCGAATGCTCCGACGATGACGGCGGAGTCTCGAGGCAGCCGGGACGCGGCCCGCGGCTTCGGGTCGGGGAAGTGCGGTTGCTGTTCGTCACGCGTATCAGGCACGAGGAATATCATATCTGCACCGGCCGGCCGCGCAACAGAAACGCGCGCGTTGGCGTACGTTGTGAGTCGGTCGCTGACCCGCGCCAAGTCCGGTGCCGGCTATCATCTCTGACACAAAGCAGCGGCGTGCTGAATTGATTCCCGGAACCCCGGGCGAGGCCGGAGGCGGCTGTCACGAAAGTCCGGCAACGGCCGGGCCCAATTAGAATGCGGGCTGACTCGTGCGCATAGATTAAGGCGCATAATATCAATCACTTATAGAATCAACTGGTGTCGATTTTCAGTCTTGACAGACCGGATGGGTGGCGGTAGACTCCACGCCGATGTTGAAAAGTGGTGGAAAGTGGTGAACAACTCCGAGCAGATTCTGGTCGGTGAGTTCGTTCACTCTGTCGACGCGAAAGGCCGAGTCGCTGTTCCCAATCCGTTTCGGAAGAAACTCAATCTGGGAGCAGAGGACAAGCTCGTCCTGGCCCGCGGACCTAACCTGTGTATAGAGGGGCATACGGTCACGGAATGGGCCGAACACGTTGACGACACCATGGGCGGTATGCCGCTCTACGAACCGAGGTCGCGTCGCCTGCGACGCACGAGGCTGGCGCGGGCCGCAGAGGTCGAGCTGGACGGCCAGGGCCGGATACTCGTTCCCAGGAATCTCAAGGACATGGCGGGCATTACCGGTGAAGCGGTCTTTATCGGCGTCGGCCCCTTCTTTGAGATATGGGAACCGGGTCGCTATCAGCAGTACTTCGGCGAGGCCGACAGGCAGTATGACGACGACTTGGTCGAACTCGACGAGCAGGGCATGAGGCGCGGCACGAGAGCCGGGTCTCGAGATAACACCGGAGGACGATCTGCAGATGACGGGCAGGTGCGGGGCGACGTACCACGAACCGGTGATGGTCGATGAGGTACTGGAGTATCTTCAACCGCGCTCAGGCACGGTCATCGACGCGACTGTGGGTGGAGGCGGCCACGCCCGGGCGATTCTTGAGGCGCTGGCGGCTTCTGCCACAGAGAAAATTGACGGGGACAGCGAGCTTGCGCGGCGCCCGGAGCACTGCGGCACTCACGGGGATGCAGGACCGCGCAAGCGTGGCCGGCTGCTAGGACTGGACGCCGACCCCGAGGCATTAGCCTCGGCTCGCAGGCAGCTTGGTAAGCACGACAACATGGAGTTGATACACGCCAACTACGTCGACGTTGCGGCGCTGGTGCGCCGATTCGGACTCGAACCCGTGACCGGGGTCCTGTTTGACCTGGGCGTTTCGCTGCACCAGTTGGCGAGCCCGAGCCGGGGATTCAGTCACGACTGCGAAGGCCCTGTGGACATGCGATTCGACCAGACAGCAACCCGCCCGACGGCGCTGAGTCTCTTGAAGCGTGCCTCCGAGAAGGAACTCCGGGACTGGTTCCGGGACTTCGGGCAGGAACCGATGAGCGGGCGCGTGGCGCGAGTCGTTCACGAACGCAGGCATCACATGCGGACGACCGCGGACCTTGCGGACGCCGTGCGTCGGGCAGTTCCGGTCCGGTTCGCGCGCAAGGCGCTGGCGAGGGTGTTCCAGGCCCTGCGCATCGTGACCAACAGAGAACTTGAGAACGTCAAGCGGGGGCTCGATGCGGCGGTCGAAGTGCTGGCGCCGGGGGGCCGGATTGTCGTGCTGGCGTACCACTCGCTGGAGGACCGCATCGTCAAGGACGTCTTCCGGGCGGGCCGCGCCGCGGGGCGTCTGCGGGTCCTGACGCCCAAACCGCTGAGGCCGACGGTGGAGGAAGTCCTGAGAAACCCGAGGGCGCGAAGCGCGCGCCTGAGGGCGGCGGAGGTGATTGCATGAGCACACTGGGAAGAATCGCGACGGTGATAGCGCTCTGCGGTCTGGCCCTGGGTTACCTTTACCAGCACAACTGCAGTATGCGTCTCGCGCGGCAGTTGTCCGCGCTGGAGAAGGAGCGGCAACTGCTGCTCGAGCAACTGGACAGCATCGACGTGGACATCGCTCAACTGACGAGCTTCGGCCGTATGGAGTCGCTGTGGGCGGCCGAAGCACCGGCGGCGATGCCGCAGGAACGGGTCGCCGGGGTGGTCGGCGGGCCGACTGTCGTCGCCGCACACTACGCGGAGACGCATTGAATTCGGACGGAGGCAGGCACCGGCTGGTCTGCGTGGTCCTGCTCTCCGGATGGACCGTGCTGCTGCTGTGCCTGGCCTACGTGCAGCTCGTTCGCTGGCAGCACTACAAGTCACTGGCCGAGAATCAGCACTGGACCAGACTTGAGTTGCCGGCGCGGCGGGGCCAGGTTTTCGACCGTGCGGGCCGGGCGTTGACGCTCAGCCGCACGTGCTGTTCGGTCCAGATCCTGCCTCAATACGCCACGGACCGGGACACGCTGGCCGGGATTCTGGCCGGCTTCAACCTGGGCGACCGGACGGCGATCAGCCGCGAACTGAGGGGGCGCAAATCCCTGTTCTGGTTCAGGCGGCACATTGACTACCGTGCCGGCGACTCCCTGCGGCAGGTGCTGGTTCGTCGCCAGTACAACAACTGCACGCTGGTGAACGATGATTTCCTCCGGCTGTACCCGTACGGCCAGGAGTGCGCAGACGTCGTCGGTTTTGCCGGCGAGGACCGCGGGTTGGCCGGCATCGAGGCCGAGTACGATTCGATTCTGCGCGGACAAGAGGGGTGGGCGCTCCTGCTGCGCGACGCGGTGGGCCACTGCTATCCGTATCCGAGTCGTCCGGTGCGCCAGCCGGTGCCGGGCGCCGACATTTACGTCACTCTCGACCTCGACGTGCAGAGAATCTGTCTGGACGCGCTGCGAGAGCAGGTGCCATGCACGGGCGCGTTGTCCGGTTCGGCAGTCGTGCTTGATGCCGGCACCGGAGCGATACTCGGCCTGTGCGATTATCCGACCTACGACCCGGCGGCGTTCGCTTCGACCCCGAAGGAACGGCAGAAGGCCGCGGCCTTGACCGACCAGTTCGAGCCCGGGTCGTCTTTCAAGCTGGTGGTGTGCGCGGCCGCACTCGAGAGCCCGAACGCGTACCGGCTGACGAGCCAGCTCTACGATGTGTCCCGCGGCTACATCGACATCGGCAAGCGCCAAATCCATGACGTGCACAAGAACGGCGTTCTCGATTTCGACAATCTGTTCATCAAGTCGTCCAACGCCGGGTGCGCACTGCTCTCGATGCAGCTCGACCCGGAGCGCTACTATGAACTCGCCCGCGGTTTCGGATTCGGCAACCTCACCGGCATCGGCCTGCCGGGCGAGGGGCCGGGCCAGTTGGACCCGCCCGAGCGCCTGAACACGCTGCGCTTCGCCAACGTGGTTTTCGGCCAGGGAGTGACGGTCACGCTGCTGCAACTGGCCGCGGCTTACCTGTGCCCCGCCAACGACGGAGTCTATCTCCGACCCTACCTGATGGACTCGGTCCGCCAGGGCAACCGGACGCTGCGGCGGTGCAGTCCGGCGCCGCTCCGCCGGGTCTTGAAGCCCGAGACGGCGCGGCGAATCAAGGACATCCTCGAGCGGGTCGTGACCGAAGGGACCGGAACCCTGGCTCAGATTGACGGCGTCACCACGTGCGGCAAGACCGGTACGGGGCAGAAGGTCGAGCCTTGGGGCGCGTATTCCAAGACGCGCTCAACGATGACCTTTGTCGGGTTCTTTCCCAAGGAACGGCCCCGGTACGTCATCGCGGTGCTGATTGACGAACCGAAGACCGAACGGTTTGCGGGCACCGCGACATGTCCGGCATTCAAGCAGATCGGGGAGCGCCTGATGCGGTGGGACCGGATGCGCGAGCGCGAGATGCTCGTTAGCAGACAGGAGACAGGATACAGGATACAGGGCGAACGACGAACGACGGACGACGAGCAACGAATGGCGAGCGGCACATGGCGGTGAAGAAGCTCGCGGATTTGATCAAGGGCGTGCCGTGCGCGGTGCAGGGGAACTCAGCGGTCGAGATCAAGGGCCTGGCCTATCATTCGGGAGCGGCCGCGCCCGGGTATCTGTTCGTGGCTATTGAAGGCTACAAGGTTTCTGGTGTCCAGTACATCGACGAGGCCGTGAACCGGGGCGCGGTGGCGGTCGCGACCACGGATATCAGCCGCGTGCGTAAGAACTGGGTCACGGCAATCCAGACCGCCGCGCCGCGCCGGTTCCTCGCCCAGGTGGCGAACCGGTTCTACGACTTCCCGGCGCGCAAGGTGAACCTCGTCGGGATTACCGGTACGAATGGCAAGACCACAACCGCCTACCTGCTTCGGTCGATGGCGCGCCAGGCCGGTATCGAACCCGGGTTCGTCGGCACGATCGAGTACTGGGATGGGCAGGAGAAACGGCCGGCCGGCCAGACCACGCCCGAGAGCCTCGACTTCGTGCGTCTGCTCTCGTCCCTGGCCGAGCGCCAGGTACCGCTGTGCATCGCCGAGGTCTCTTCACATTCACTGGAACTGGACCGTGTATTCGACCTCGATTTCAAGGTGGCGGTCTTCACCAACCTCACGCAGGACCATCTTGATTTCCATCGCACGCTGGACGCCTATCGCGGGGCCAAGCTGAAGCTGTTCACCGGCCTGCCGCCGTCGGCGACCGCGGTCCTGAATTACGACGACGCGCTGGGCCGGGACATACCACACCGGATTCGGGCGCGGGTGCTGTCGTATGGCACGAGGCCGGACCTCGAACCGATTCCGGACATTTCGGGCACGGCCACGGTGAGCCCGGACGGACTTGACTGCGGCATAGCCTGCGAAGGAAAGGTCTTTGCGGTACGGCTCCGGTTGGTGGGCGAGCACAATCTCTCCAATTTGATGGCGGCGTTCGCTGCGGGCCGGGCGCTGGGCTGGCCGCACGAACAGATTGTCCGGGGAGCCGAGGCGCTCCAAGCGGTCCCGGGGCGGCTGGAGCCGGTCGAGGCCGGGCAGGAGTTCAGGGTCTTCGTAGACTACGCCCATACGCCCGACGCCCTGCGCTGGGTGCTTTCCACTGTGCGTCGGTTCACCAAGGGCCGAGTGATAGTCGTCTTCGGATGCGGCGGCGACCGGGACCGTGGCAAGCGGCCGCTGATGGGCGAGGCTGTGGCCAAGCTCGCCGACATTGCGGTCGTCACGTCAGACAACCCGCGCAGCGAAGCGCCGCAGGCAATCATCGACGAAATCCTCAAAGGCATGTCCAACGGCAATCGGATTGTCGAGGTTGACCGCGGCGAGGCAATCCGGCGGGCAGTGAGGACGGCGCAACCCGGCGACACCGTAGTCATCGCGGGCAAAGGCCATGAGGAATACCAGATAGTCGGCACGGAACGGCGACACTTCTCCGACCTGGAGCGGGCGCGGGCGGTGCTCGACTCCCGGGATACAGGAGACAGGATACAGGATACAGGGGGAACGACGAACGACGAGCGACGGACGACGAGCTGATGCTCTACGACCTTCTGGCCCCGCTCCGCGAATCGTTCGGGCCGTTCAACATCCTGCGTTACATTACCTTCCGGGCCGCGGCCGCCGGCGCAACAGGCATCCTGCTGACGCTGGCATTCGGCCCGGGCATGATCCGCGGGGTTCGGAGGCTGAACATCGGGCAGAACATCCGCGAGGAGGTGCCCGAACGCCACCGGGAAAAGGCGGGGACGCCGACCATGGGCGGCCTGCTCATCCTTGCCGCGGGCATCGCCGGCGTGCTCCTTTTCGCCGACCTCCAGAACCGGCAGATACAGCTCGGGCTGGTGACGCTCGTCTGGCTCGGACTCCTGGGCTTCCTGGACGACTATGTCAAGGTGCGCCTGCGCAGGCCCCGGGGCCTGAACAAGACCACCAAGCTCGTGGCCCAGCTCGGCCTGGCGTTGCTCGTCGGCGCCGTGCTCTATTTCCTGCCCGTCGACCCGGCCAACCGCGCGCGGACCAACGTTCTGCTCTTCAAGAACATCGTCGTGAACTTCGGCTGGTTCTACATACCGTTCGTCATGTTCGTGATGGTGGCGACACCGAACGCCGTGAACCTCGCCGACGGGTTGGACGGTCTCGCAGCCGGGCTCGCGACGGTCGCGCTGGGAAGCTACGCGGTTCTGTGCTACGTGTCGGGCAACTTCCGCATCGCCCAGTACCTGAACGTGATGTTCGTCCCGACGTCAGGGGAGTTGACCGTCCTCTGCCTCGCGCTCACCGGCGCGTGTCTGGGTTTCCTCTGGTTCAACGCCCACCCGGCCGAGGTGTTCATGGGCGACACCGGTTCACTGCCCCTGGGCGGGCTGCTCGGGTTCGTGGCGATTGTCTCGAAGCAGGAGATGCTGCTGCCGATAATCGGGGGCGTCTTTGTGATGGAAGCGGGTTCGGTGCTCATGCAGGTTGCCTACTTCCGTGCCACCCGGGGAAAGCGGCTGTTCCGCATGGCGCCCGTGCATCACCATTTCGAACTGGCCGGCTGGTCCGAGCCGAAGGTCGTTACGCGGTTCATGATTCTCGCGATTCTGTTCGGGCTGGGCGCCCTGGCGACCCTTAAGATACGATGAGCGACGAGCGGACGGGAGACAGTAGACAGGATACAGGATACAGGATACAGGATACAGGGCGGACGACGGACGACGGACGACGGACGAAGACCGACAACCGACGGCCGCCGGAACCCGGGGAGCTTTCCGGGCTGCGATTTCTGGTTCTGGGGCTGGGGCGGGCGGGCACGGCTATGGCCCGGTTCCTCTTATCCCGAGGCGCGGACGTCGCCGGCTACGACGAGAACGGCGAAGCACTCGCGGCGCGGCCGGTGCAGATGCTTCAAAGGAACGGAATGCGGCTTGCGCACGACCCCGGTTTACGCCCAGTAGATTGGGCAGTCGTCAGTCCCGGTATCAGTGAAGAACATCCGGTCGTGCGCAGGCTGCGCAATCAGGGCGTGCCGGTCGCCGACGAGCTCGACCTCGCGAGCCAGTGGCTGCCCGGCACGCTGGTCGGAGTGACGGGCACCAACGGCAAATCCACGACCACGGTGCTCATCGCCCGGATGCTCGAGGCCGCGGGCAGGCGGGTGTTCTGCGGCGGCAACCTTGCTCCGGGGCAGTCGATGTCTCGGGCGCTGTCGCTGCCGGCACGCGACTACTACGTCGCGGAAGTCTCAAGTTTCCAGTTGGAGCGGGCGCGCTGGTTCAGGCCCAGGGTGGCGGTGGTGCTGAACCTGGCTCCCGACCATCTGAACCGGCACGGCTCGATGGCCCGGTATGCCGCCTGCAAACTGCGGATTCTGGACCGGCAGACGACAGACGACTTCGCCGTGTTGAACTATGATGACGCTCTGGTCCTCTCCGGCCGCGGCCGCGGGCAGGGCGAGAAGTTCTTCTTTTCCCTGCGCCGTCGCGTCCGGGGCGCGTACGCGGCCCGGGGCCGGCTGTGGTTTCGCGGCGAGCCGTTGATGTCGGAGCGCCGGATGGCTTTGCCCGGGCGTCACAACATCCAGAATGGGCTGGCCGCGGCCTCGGTCGTCCGCCTGCTCGGAGTGAGGGCCGCGGCCGTGCGCAAGGTGCTCACGACCTTTTCCGGCCTTGAACACCGGCTGGAACTCGTGGCGACGATAGACGGCGTGAAATACGTCAACAACTCCATGTGCACGAATCCGGCAGCCGGGGTCCGTTCGCTTGAGGCGCTGGCGGGCGAGCCGGGGCGCGCGCCGCGCGACCGCGCCGTAGTGCTCATTGCCGGCGGCCGCGAGAAAGACCTGCCGGTCGACGAGTACGTCGATGCCATGATGAAGTACGCCAGGTGGGTCGTACTTACGGGCGAGAACCGGGAACGGCTGGCCCGGGCGCTCGGGTCAAGAGGCTTCGGCCGTTTCAACGTCGCCCCGGACCTGCGGTCGGCCGTGGCCGCGGCCCGGGCCGGGGCCGGGCGCGGCGGCACCGTGCTGTTCGCGCCGGGATTCGCCAGCTTCGACCAGTTCGCCGACTTCAGGGCTCGGGGCGAGGCGTTCCGCAAAGCCGTGGGGCGGCTCCCGCGCTCCGAGCGCGGGAATCCCGCGGGGAGTCAGGCCGGACGGGGGACTCAGGGGCAGCCCCGGATTCCGGGCGTCGGACGCCCGGCGCGGCAGAAGCGGGTGAATCGTGATTAGCGCCGGGCACGCGAATCCGGAGTGGCGGACGCGGCCGACACATCCGGTGGACTCGCGCGTTCTTTTCGTTGTGGTAACGCTGGTCATGATCGGCCTCATGGTGGTGTACGCGGCGACGAACCACCGCGGTTTCGCCTACCTCAAATGGCAGGGCGTGCGCGCGGTCGTCGGGTTGCTCGCGCTGCTGATCGGAACGCAGCTCCGCCACACGGTCCTGAGACGCCGGGTGACCTGGTGGCTGCTGTTCGGCTCGGCAGGACTCCTCGTGCTGACGCTGGTCGCGGGCGTGGCCGCGGGGTCGGCGCGGCGCTGGCTGCAGGTGAGCATCCTCTCGGTCCAGCCGGCCGAGCTGGCCAAGTTCGCGTTGCTGGTCTGGCTGGCGGCATACTTCGCCGGGCTCAAGGAAGCGGGCAAAGAGTGGAACTTCCGCAACTCGGTGCTGAAGCCGGGTTCGGTCGTCGTCCTCGTGGTCGGGCTCACGCTGGCTCAGCCCTCGGTCGGCACGAGCGTCATCATGGCCGTTTCCTGCTTCCTGCTCTTCTTCATCGTCGGCGTGAACCTCAAGTACCTGATTCCCATCGCACTGGCCGGCGTTGCTGCCGTGGTGCTCGCGATCAGTTGCCTGCCCTACGCGCACAAACGCTGGAACAACTTCGTCGCGGGGAACCGGTATCACCAGGAGCAGTCGCTCATCGGCATAGGGTCGGGTGGCCCGGTTGGCACCGGCCTGGGCGAGGGCAAGCAGAAATTCCTCTTCCTGCCCAAGCTGCACAACGACTTCATCTTCGCGTCCATCGGCGAGGAATTCGGTTTCCTCGGCAGCCTGGCAATCTACTTCCTGTACGGTCTCCTGTTCATTCGCGGCATGCGCATCAGCCGGGAGGCCTCGGGCCACTTCGGCCAGTATCTGGCCGCGGGGATAACCGTCGTCATTTTCCTCTACGCGCTGGTGCACGTGGCCGTGGGCCTGGGGCTGATACCCACTACCGGGCAGCCGCTGCCGTTCGTGTCGTTCGGCGGGTCCGCGCTTGTCACGAACCTGTTCGCTGCGGGCGTGCTCTTGAACGTGTCGCGGTTCCGCCGGAATCGCGCGGTCGTCAGAGAGCCGTCGTTCGGCTGGACAGCGCAGTCCCGGTCCGGATTTTCGAGGGGCAAGTGAGCCGGTCAGCGTGCAGCCCCGGGGCGAAGACCGAATCAGCACGCACCTTCCGGAGATGACGGTGCTACTAGCGGCAGGCGGGACCGGCGGGCACGTTTTTCCGGCCCTGGCCGTGGGCGAGGAGTTGAGGCGGCGCGACGTGGGCGTCGTCTGGGTGGGCCGGCCGGACGGCCTCGAGTGCCGGGTGGCGGCCGAGCACGGCTTCGAGTTTCAGCCGCTGGCCGCGGGCGGTTTCTTCGGGAAGAACCTGCGCGCCAAGGTCGGCGGATTGTGGCTCCTCGGGAAAGGCTTCTTTCGCTCCCTGCGGCTGTTCCGGCGCGTGGCCCCGGATGCCATGGTCGCCACGGGCGGGTTCGCCACTGCCGCGGTGCTTGCGGCCGCGGTGTTCACCGGGGTGCCTTTCTTCCTCCTGGAGCAGAATTGCGTGCCGGGCCGCGTAACCGGTCTGTTCGCGCGCTGGGCCAGGGAGACTTGCCTCGGGTTCCCGACCGCGAAGCCCTTTGCCTGGCCGCACAGCGTGACCGGCAATCCGCTGCGGCGCGAGGTCGCGGCCGACCGGCGCAACGACGACGGCCGCACGGTGCTGGTGCTGGGCGGCAGCCTGGGCGCGCAGGCGCTCAACCTGGCGGCCATCGACGTCGCGTCGGCCCTGACCAATTTCCATTTCATCATCCTGACCGGACGGCGCGACTACGATTTCGTGCGGTCGCGGCTCCGGTCGAAGAACTGCGAGCTTGTCGAGTTTACGGCCCGGCCCGAGGAACTCTTTCGCCGGGCCACGGTCGCCGTTTCCCGGGCAGGCGGCGTGGTCCTGTCGGAACTGGTTGCCTTTGGCATCCCCGCCATCCTGGTTCCGTTTCCCCATGCCACCGACCGGCATCAAGATGCCAATGCCCGGTATCTTGCCTCGGTCGGTGCCGCCTCAGTTCTGGACCAGCACCGCCTGTCCGGGTTGACGAGCCTTGTCCGCGAGCTGATGGGCGACGGGTCGCGGCGCGCTCAGATGGAAGCGGCGGCGCGGGCCGCGGCGCGGCCGGACGCGGCCGAGACGATTTCCGCGAAGGTCATTGAGGCGCGGTCATGACTCCGCTTGAGGTATCGTAGTGTTCGGCCGTCTGAAGCGCGTGCATTTCGTCGGCATCGGCGGCGTGGGCATGTCGGGCATCGCGCTCGTGCTGAAGAACATGGGCTTTGACGTCTCGGGTTCGGACGTGAAGGAGAACGACGCCACGGCGCGGCTCCGGTCAGCCGGCATCAGGGTCGGCGTCGGCCACGACGCGGCGCACTGCGCCGGCGCCCAGGCGGTGGTCTACTCATCGGCCGTGCCCTCGACGAACCCCGAGCTCGAATGGGCGCGCGCCCAGGGGATTCCGGTCATCCGCCGGGCCGAGATGCTGGCCGAGCTGATGCGGATGAAGTTCTCGGTGGCGATTTCCGGCAGCCACGGCAAGACCACGGTCACGTCGCTCGTCGCCCACGTCATGGAGCGGGCCGGGCTCGACCCCACGTCGGTCATCGGCGGCCGCGTGCTCGGGACCGACGCCGGCGCGCGGCTCGGGCAGTCGCAGTACCTCGTGGCCGAGGCGGACGAGAGCGACCGGTCCTTCCTCGCGCTGTACCCGACCATCGCCGTCGTCACCAACATCGAGCGCGAGCATCTGGACGTGTATCACGACCTTTTGGACATCAAACGCGAGTTCACCCGCTTCGTGAATCGCGTGCCGTTCTACGGTTCGGTGATTCTGTGCCTGGATTCGCCCGCGGTCCGGTCGATTCGGGGCCGGGCAAAGAGGCGGGTAGTGACCTACTCGGTCGACGGCCCGGCCGACTTCCGCGCCAAGGACGTACAGTTCTACGGTTTCTCGTCGGCCTTTACCGCGCTGTTCGGCGGACAGGAGGTCGGCCGGTTCAACCTGCCGGTGCCGGGCAGGCACAACGTCGCCAACGCGCTGGCCGCGATTGCGGTCGGCAACGAGCTCGGCATCGACTTCGCCACGATGGAGCAGGCTTTGCGCGTATTCTCCGGCGTGCACCGCCGCATGGAGAAGCGGGGCGAGAAGAACGGGGTCGCGGTCTACGATGACTACGGCCACCATCCGACCGAGGTGAAGGTCACGCTCGAGACGCTGCGCAATGCCTTTCCGGACCGGCGAATCCTCGTGGTCTTCCAGCCGCACCGCTACACGCGCACCAGGCTGCTGGCCGAGGAGTTCGGGACGAGCTTTGACGCGGCCGACGAGCTGATATTGACCAAAATCTACGCGGCTTCCGAGCCGGAGATACCCGGCGTCGACGCCGGCCTGATTGCCGCCGCGGTTCAGGCGCGGAACCGGGAGCGGCCGGTCGTGAGCAGCGTGCCCGAGCTGACGGACGTGCCCGGGGTTCTGCTGCCGAAGCTGAAGCCGGGCGACGTCGTGCTGACTCTGGGAGCGGGAAACATATGGACGATTGGCGACGAGCTCTTAGCCAGGCTATAGCGGGCATGAACGTCGCGCTGCGCGAGAACGAGCCGCTCGCGCGTCACACGAGCTTCCGCATCGGCGGCCCGGCCGACGTGTGGCTCGAGGTGAACGAGGCGCAGGTTCTGGCGCGGGTGCTGCGCGTCTGTCACGAAGAGGGCGTCCGGCGCCAGGTGCTCGGCCGGGGTTCGAACGTGCTCGTTTCAGACCAGGGCCTGCGCGGCGTGGTCTTAGCGCTCGAAGGCGAACTCGCTCGGGTGGCCGGCGAGACGTGCTCTGACCACGGCCGGGTATGCGCGGGCGCCGGCGCTTCGCTCGATGAAGTCGTGGACGTAGCCGGGCAGGCCGGCCTTTCAGGCGTCGGGTTTCTCGCCGGCATCCCCGGCACGGTGGGCGGAGCCCTGATGACCAATGCCGGCGCTTTCGGGCACAGCCTTTCCGACGCCATCGAGAGCATCAGCGGTCTCGATTCAGAGGGTGAGGAGTGGACGCTTGAGCGGGATGAGCTTTGCCCGCGCTACCGCGAGCCGCTGATTGACGAAGAGCTTGTGGCCACGCGCGTCTTATTCCGGCTGGACAAGGGCGAGTCCCGGCCCGGCGCCGACGAAGTCCGCAGGCAGCGTCGGGCCCGGCACCCGGGCGAACCCTCGGCCGGCTCGTTTTTCAAGAACCCGCGGGCGAATTGTGAACCGGCAGGCGGGAACGGGAAACCGGAGACTCCGCGCGTCCCGGCGGGCCGCTTGATCGAGCAGTGCGGGCTGAAGGGCACCGCAATCCGCGGAGCGAAAGTGTCGGAGAAGCACGCGAATTTCATTGTAAACACGGGCGGCGCCCGGTGCGCCGACGTGTACGAACTGGCCCAACTGGTCAAGGCGCGCGTGGAAGCCGGGACCGGGATAGTCCTTGAGGAGGAAGTACGCGTCCTCCCCGGACCAGGGGCGGGAATGGCGGGTTCTGAATGACGCCCGGCCGGCACGGCGCGCGCGTCCGGAACCGGGACATACCGCGTACGAAACGCTAAGGAGGCAAGCGCATGGCAAGACCAAGACGTACCGCAGCCATCGACATCGGCAGCACAAAGACCGCGTGCGTGATTGCCGAGACGGACGCCGCGGGCAAGACGAGCATCGTCGGGTTCGGCACCGCGCCGCCGGACGGGTTCAAGCAGGGCGTGGTCATAAACCTGGACAAGGCCACCGAGTCCGTAGAGGCGGCCATCAAAGGCGCTGAAGCGACCGCGGGCGGCAAGTTCCGCGTGCACCCCACGTTCGTCGGCATCAGCGGCGAGCACATCAAGCACATTCAGGGCGTGGGCGCGGTGCCGGTGCGCAAACCGGCCCGGGGCATCGGCCCGCGCGACGTCGAGGACGTCATCAAGCAGGCCCAGACCATCCGGCTGCCCAACGACGAGCAGATTCTCCACGTCGTGCCCACCCAGTTCATCGTCGACGGCCAGAAGGGCGTGCGCAATCCGCTCGGCCTGTTCGGCATCAGGCTTGAGGTCGAGGCTTTGCTTATCATCGGCGCGGTGACCGCAGTAGAGAACATCTTCCGGGTCATGGAGCGGCTCGAAGTGAAGAACCGGTCCCTGGTCCTCCAGTCGATAGCGACGCTGTACGGCGTGTGCGACGACGCGGACAAGGACCAGGGCGTGGTCCTCGTAGACCTGGGCGGGGTCACCGACCTCTCCATCTACAAGGACGGCGAAATCCGGTTCGCCAAGCTGCTTCCGGTGGGCGCGGGCAACATCACCAAGGACGTGGCCATCGGCCTGCGCACGACCTACAACCAGGCCGAGGAGATTAAATGCCGCCACGGGATGGCCATGGCCAGCATGGTGGACAAGGACGAAGCGGTGGCGGTCGACGACGCCTCGGGCCGCGGCACCAAGCAGGTGTCGCGGAGGCTGCTTGCGTCCATAATCGAACCGCGGGCCGAAGAGGTGCTGACGCTCGCGGACAACGAACTGCGCAAGTCAGGCCTGGCCGAGGGCCTGGCCGCGGGCGTGGTCCTCACGGGCGGCGGCTCCATGCTGCACGGCATCGACATCCTGGCCGAGCAGGTCTTCGGCCTGCCGGTCAGGCTGGGCCGGCCGGACCGTCTGGCCGGACCGCCCGAGGTAACCCGGAACCCGGCGTTCGCCACTGCGGTGGGTCTTGTGCGCTGCGGCATCGAGGGTAAGTGCGCAAGTCAGTTTCCCACCGCGGGCTTCTGGTCCTCGGTCGGGGACGAAGTCAAGAGCTGGTTCGCGTGATTGTCGCAAGATGAACCGGAAATCGCAAATCGTGAATGGTCCGAACGGAGGCAATAGATGATAGAGCCGGTAGAAGAAAGAACTCTGACCCGGATAGGCGTGTTTGGAATCGGCGGCGCCGGTTGCAACGCCATCAACCACATGGTGGATGCGAACGTGGCGGGCGTGGAACATTACGCGGTCAACACCGACCTTCAGGCGCTGTCCATGTCGCTCTCGTCCAACAAGATTCAAATCGGCGCGCAACTCACGGGCGGGCTGGGCTCGGGCGGCGACCCCAAAATCGGCCGGCAGGCCGCGGAAGAGTCGGTCGAGACGCTGCGCGAGAACCTGGCCGGGTTCGACATGGTCTTTGTCGCGGCCGGCGAAGGCGGCGGCACCGGCACCGGCGCGGCGCCGCTCGTCGCGCAGGAAGCGAAGCGCCAGGGCGCGCTGGTCGTCGCGGTCGTCACCAAGCCGTTCGGCTTTGAAGGGCGGGCGCGCGAACAGAAGGCCACGCTGGGCGTCGAAGCCCTGCGCAGCCACGTCGACACGCTCATCGTCCTGCCCAACCAGCGCGTGCTCGACGTCTACGGCGAGCAGCCCTGCTTCGAGGCATTCCGCCTCGCGGACGAAGTGCTCCTGAACGCGGTGCGGGGCATCGCCGACATCGTCATCTCGCGCCAGCTCATCAACATCGACTTCGCGGACGTGCGCGCGGTCATGTCCGAGCGCGGCGGGGCGGTGATGTCGGTCGGCATCGCCTCGGGCGAAGGCCGGGCCGCGGAAGCAGCGCAGCGGGCGATACGTTCCCCGCTGATTGAAGACGTGGCCATCGAAACCGCGCGCAAGGTCCTTCTCAATATCACCGGCGACGAGCGTATGACTCTCAAAGAAGTCGACCAGGCCGCGACCACCATCTACCACGCGACCAACGGTCAGGCCGACGTGCGCATGGGCGCGGCCCGGTCCAAACAGTTGCGCGACAGCGTCAAAGTCACGCTCATCGCCACGGGCCTGAACGAGCCGCTGCCCAAGTTTGACGACGTGCGCGACCTGCTGAACAACGTAGACCTCTTCCCGATAAAGCGGCGGCGCGTGGGCAAGGACAACGTGCTCGCGGTAGACAAGAGCGACCTTGAGGTGCCGACGTTCCTAAGGCGGCAAATAGACTAAGACAATGATTTCGGTATCGGGCAAACGCATTTCTGCTGTTCGGCCTATGACCTAGCGCCGGCGGCTTCATAGTTTCCGAGTCGGGCGTGTAATAGCCTCCTACATGCACGACCTGAGCCGGCCCGTCCTTGGGCCGGCTCCCCTTTTCCGCGGCGCGGGACATGACCGAATTGCGCGGGACATGGCCCAATTCCGAGGGACATAACCCGATTCCGCCCGGCGAGGGACATGACCCAATTCCGCCGAGGAATTGGGCTCGTGTCCCAAGCCGTCCACGGGCCAAATCACCACTCTGGCGAGCGACCCGACATTACAACTATGACAACTCTCCAAAACCCCGAAAATCGGCCCTAACCCTCGCATCTCCAAGATGATGGCCGAAATCCGGTCTCCACCCCCCCGGGTCACCCCGGGTGGCCCTCCCCGGGTCACCCCGGGTGGCCCTCCCCGGGGCACTCCCGGTGGCCCCCCGGGAGTCACCCCCGGTGGCCCCCCGGAGTGCATCCCGGGGCCGCGTTCCCGGCGCGCTCAATCTACAATTGGAGGTCTAGAATCTGGAATCAGACCTATCGCGTGTCCCCGTCAGCCGTCGGCCGCAGGCTGTAAGCCGTCCACGGTCAAGCGTGCGGTGTTGTCCGCATGGACCGTCGCTGGCGAGGACGGCTGCCGTCACCGGCGGCAAGGACTGAATCAGTGCATGTCCCTGGCTTCCCTATAAGGCTGCTTGACAGGCCCGGGACGCCGACGCATAATCTACCGGAGCAGGGCAGTCGTCCAATCAGCCCTGCCGAGGAGTCAGCATGAAGCCGCAGTTAGCGTACCTGCTGTGCGCGGCGGCACTACTGCCGGCCGCGCTCGTGGCCCAGAATGTCGATGTCGGCATTGCCTGGAACCCAGTGCCACCTGAAACCGTGCCTCCTGACACGACGATTGAGCTAGGCGTCCGCCTGACGAACTACACCCATAGACTTACAGAGGTCAACTTCCACTTCATCATAATGGAAACCACCATGGTTGTGCTGTACGACCAGTTGATTACCGTCTTGCTCGAGGAAAACGACTCAATCAGGCTGCCGGCCTTCAATATCGGCGAGCCCTTCTACATGGAGTGCTCTCCGTTTGTGTCAAATGACACGAATCCGGCCAACGATACGGTCTGGTGGCGTCCGGTCTTTCTGCGCTACGCGTGCGAGGAGCCGCGCGCAACCGCTGGCCGTGAATCCGAGTTCCGTGCGTCACCGAGTCTTTTCTCTCGGGCCGTGACCATTCACAGCCGGGAACCGGCCCCGGTTCTCGTGTTCGACGCTCGCGGCAGCCTGGTGCGAGTCATTGCGCCCGCACGCCGGGTAATCTGGGACGGCCGCGACCGGTATGGCCGGGACGCGCCGGCCGGCGTCTACAACCTCTTCTGCGGCCCGGGCCGTTCGCAACGCGCCAGGGTGGTCAAGACGAGGTAGCCCGGGCCGGACCATAACGGGGTTTAGGGGAGTAGGATGTCCCGTAACTCCGAAGTGGTCTGCACGGTCGCTGCGGAACCCGCCGTACCTGTTCGGGGACGTTCCTACCCGAGGCGCTTGAGGAACAGACGGCCGCTGTCGTGCCAGTACTCGTACAGTTCTGTCACCTTGAAGTCCGCGCACATCTTCTTCGCGGCCGCTCCGCACCCGCTCGGGACGTAGAGGACAAAATCCGCGCCGAGTTGGCTGAACTCCCGCCACTCTTTCGCTTCTTCCTCGTTGACCGTGGACTCGGTCTCCACCTCGGCGACCTGCACGACCTGGTCGGTTCGGGGCCAGTAGACGACGATGTCGGGGTAACTGTCGTGGCCGGCAGGGCTGCGGATGGCTTTGGTCTTCATCGGGTGGTTCTGATAACTCAGGTAGTTGGGGTGCTGGTCGGTGGGATAATTGTAGAGCCTGCGGCGCAACAGCCTGACTATCCGGTCGTGGTGGACCTGTTCGTCAAGCTCTCTCGCCATGGCACCTCCTTTCTCGCCGGCTGTCTTGAGTCCGAGCCGTGTCAGGCACGAGGCCGGCATTCCGTCGCGCGGCCGGCCCCGCGGACAGCGTAGCATCGGACCGGGCGCCTGATGCGGGCCCCGGCCTGCGGCCCGGTGCCCGGGCGTCCGACGCCCGGAATCCGGGGCTGCCCCGGAAGCCCCGCCGGCTTTCCGGGCTCCCGGAGGGAATCCCGCGCTCGGAGCGCGGGGCTGAAGTCGCGCGCCGCGCATCCTGTTTGATACAACCCGGTAGCGCCATATTATCGCCGCCTGATTATGCGGCCGCCCAGCCGTTCTGTCAACCGCGCGGAGGACGAATCGTTGACTTGGCAGGGAGCGGCGCTATTATGGCCGCAGCTTCCACAAGTGAACATGCACGAACTCATCAGGCGCAAGCGCGACCGTGGTCGATTGACCGCGGCCGAAATCGAGACGCTGGTCCGCGCCTACACCAGGGGCGACGTGCCCGACTACCAGATGGCTGCATGGCTCATGGCCGTGTACATCCGGGGCATGAACATGGATGAGACGTCGGCCCTGACCATGGCGATGATGAACTCGGGCGACGTGTTCGACCTCTCGGCCCTGCCCGGGCCCAAGATTGACAAGCACTCGACCGGCGGGGTGGGCGACAAGGTATCGCTCGTGCTCGCGCCCCTGGTGGCATCCTGCGGGGTGAAGGTGCCGATGGTTTCGGGCCGCAGCCTGGGCCATACGGGCGGCACCCTGGACAAGCTCGAGTCCATTCCCGGGTTCAGGACCGACTTGAAGTACGAGGAGTTCCGCGGGAACCTCGAGTCGGTCGGCGTCGCGATGATGGGGCAGACCCAGAGGATGTGCCCGGCCGACCGGAAGATGTACGCGCTGCGCGACGTGACCGCGACCGTGGATTCGATTCCCCTGATTGCCGCCAGCATCATGTCCAAGAAGCTGGCCGAAGGGATTGACGGCCTGGTGCTGGACGTGAAGACCGGCAGCGGCGCTTTCATGAGCCGGATGCCGCGGGCGCGGCGGCTGGCCCGGATGATGATTGACATCGGCGGGAAGCTGGACAAGAAGGTGGTGGCGCTGGTGACCTCGATGTGGCAGCCGCTGGGTGAGGCGGTGGGGAACTCGGTGGAGGTCGTTGAGTCCATCGAGGCGCTGAAGGGGAAGTGGCGCGACGACCTGAAGGAAGTCACGCTCGCGCTCGGCGCCGAGATGCTCCTGCTTGCGGGCAGGGCGACGGATCAGGGCCAGGCCCGACGCCTGCTCCTGCGTGCTCTGACCGAGGGCAAGGCGCTGGAACGGTTTCGGCGGATGGTCGAGGCGCAGGGCGGTGACGCGCGCGTGATTGACGACTATGACCGGCTGCCCACGGCCGCTCACCGCGAGTCAGTGCGGGCGGAGTCGGCCGGCTACGTGCGCAGCATCGACGCGCTGCAGGTGGGGTTGCTCGGGGTCGAGATGGGAATCGGCCGGGCGACCCTCGACGCGAAGATTGACCACGCCGCGGGGTTCCTGTTCAAGCGGAAGGTGGGAGATAAGGTCGCCCGGGGCGACGTGGTCGCGCTGGCGCTCGCTTCGGACCAGGCTAAAGCGAAGGCCGCGGGGCGAGCGCTCGGCAAGTGCATCGCCCTGTCTCCCGTGGCGCCAAGACCCGGGGAGATGGTCGTCGCCCGACTCAACAACAGACACTAGTATTACTTTGTTATGTAGAATCAAGGGGCTGTTGGGGAAATCGTGTCTTGCAGCAGGGGCATTGTCCGACTAGCCGCACCAGCCACGGTTGCAGCGCGTGTAGTACCTTCTCCCACGTAGC
>Ga0315282_10003234_pt1 | contig 29330 bp, 19 predicted proteins | sample YL17G07_20_MG_FD_203693 | JGI IMG/M metagenome (GOLD analysis project Ga0315282, IMG submission 203693) | Sediment microbial communities from Yellowstone Lake, YNP, Wyoming, USA - YL17G07_20 | ecosystem: Environmental > Aquatic > Freshwater > Lake > Sediment | place: USA: Wyoming | collected... | reverse complement strand
GTTCCGTGGTGCAATTGACCGATGACCTTGGCATGATAACTCAGGAATATTCCTATGAACCATTCGGCGGCACCAGGAAAGGCGTTAAGGACCGGTTTAATAAGAACAGGTTTGTTGGGCTGGCCAGTGATGATTTCACCGGACTTATTTATATGAACGCTCGATGGTATGACCCGCAGATAGGGCGCTTCATCTCCCGCGATCCTTTGCCGGGAAGTCTGACTTCACCTCAGACGCTGAATCCTTATGCCTATGTTTCCAACAACCCGATAAATGCCACGGACGTGTCAGGGGAAGGGATACTGAGCGATGTTGTCGACGCGCTGGTATGGGAAGCTACAGGCGAGCCAGAGGAATACTACACATCTGATTCGCCGGAAGTAAAAGATCCAAATGAGCCCGGCAATCCTCCGCCGCCAGTATCGGGAAATAATCAGGCGGCAGTTTCGCAAGAGGCGCAGAAAGAGGGTCAGAATGCTGATGTTGCGACGACCCCACCATGTACGGCCACGTCTGCGGAGCCGTATGTGGAGAGCGGCAAATCTCCTGAAGAAATAGCTGCGGAGGAAAAGGAGAAACGTGAAAGAGCGAGAATGAAGCGGATTGATAATCAGATGGGGACTGATATGGCGGCCGCGCATCCTGGTACTTTGGATATTGGTCAAATGACTCGTGTGCCTAGCCAACATTATCCTGCTGCAAGATCGGACTGTAGAGAAGTGTTGAGGAACTGCATAGAAAGAGAATTGAAGAGGGGGAACACCAATTTTAAAGGCATTTGTGGAGGGGAACATGCAGAATGTATGTCTAATAAATTAAATAACCAACCATGAAATCATTATTGTTGGTACTCTTTTTTCTTAGTCCAGAATATGCATTCGCCGCAAATATGCCATCAAGGGTGTCACCTGCTGTATGGCAAGAAATACTTTCTGCTGGAATCATTAAAGATCGGGATGCTAGACGCTTGGAATTGTCATTAAATGATAATAATAAGCGGCAACGGATGATACTGATCGGGTATTATGCAATGAAACCTCTGACATCAACAGTTTTCATGGGAGATTTCGTTAGACATGTCGGTTGGTTCATAGATAACGATCCAACTTCAGAGATACTTTTTTATGCGTTATATATTTACGCTGAAATGCCTATTCATCCAGACCTAAGTAAGATTATTGATAATAAATGGTCAAAGGCTATAAAGACTAATAAATACGATCCCAATGTTATTCATAATGCAAGTATATATTATCAATGGGCCGATCCGGTGAAAGGGAAGAAAATACTCAATCGCGCAATATCGTTATATCCGGATAATGGGCAGTTATATTTTGAGTTGGGTTCCCTGAATGAATATTATCGTCCTGATGGTAAGCATTATGTTCCGCAAATGAAGGATGCGGTAAATGCATACGCAAGAGCATACGAATTAAGTAATAATGTCGATGACAAAGCGATGTATGGATTGATATATGCTGGGGCAGCCTTCAAATCAGGAGACAATATCATTTCTCAAAGAGTGTCAGTGGATATATTGCGTTCATCATATATATCGAATACGCGGTTCGATGATTATCGAAGCCAGGCAAATATCTTGTTAGGAAGAATTGCTTTAAAGAAAGGTGATAAGCGAAAGGCGATACATTACTTATATAAGGCTGCCGAGGGCAATGTAAGTAGGCTTCTTACCGAATCGGGTGGAGACAAGTATCTTATGATGGATTTATTGTCGGAGGGGGAAACGCAAGCGGCCATAGGTTATTTAAAGAAATGTAAAAAGCTAAATCTTTCTAATTCTAATAAAGTTGAGAAATACATAGAGCTAATAAACGAAACCGGGAAACTACCCGTTAATTATCCATCAGTAAAATGAAATATTCATGACTGCCTCGAATCGCATATTGAAGGTGGAGGCGATATCAATTGGTATCGCGGCCATTATCTTTGCGGGAGGCATGTTAAATGCTTCCGACTGGCCGCAATATCAAGCCAATTCAGCAAAGACGGGAGCGCTTGATGGCGAACGTTACTCGTGCATCATTCCAAAGTATTCGGTTCCTCTGTCCAGTTATGGATCTGTGACTGCATATAGCGGTTCATCACCCGTGGTGATTGGCGCCTCTGTATTTTGCGCAACGGAATCAGCCGAATATATAGCCATAAGTAAGAAAGGAGGCAATGCGTTATGGAAAATACCGTCTATGAGCACGTCCCGCGGTTCCCCTGCGGTTAGACAAGGCGTTGCCGTTATTGCAGGAACCGACGGTACGCTCGAATGGCGTGACATTATGACCGATGGGCACAAAATACGGTCATACAATACCGGCACATCCCTGACAGGAAATCCCACTCTTGCGACTATCGATGGTAAGGAATACCTTTATGTCGCGTCCGCTGATGGAATCATCCTATGTTACGACTTCGTCTCGGGCGCCACCCTGTGGACTGCCGCGACGCAGGGTGCGGTATGGGGCTCTCCCTCCTTCAATCCTGTGCGAAAGCGGATATATGCGGCATCATATGACCAAAGCGTATACGCCTTTGACGCCAAGACGGGAACTCCGGCATGGACAACGGCGTTTCGTTCCGGGGGTTTGGGGGCAATCCGGACATCACTGGCTTGCATGGGAAACCGGTTGTACGTCGCCACGTTGTGGCGCGGCTTATTCTGCCTTGAAGACGAAGGAGGAAGTTGCCAGCAGAAATGGCAGGTAAGCCTGACGGGAACTCACACGGGTTCCCCTGCGGTAATTCCTCCGGAGCAGCCCGGCGGGCTCGCATTGGCCCGAATATGCGTTGCAAACACCGATGGCGTGGTTTCGGAAGTTGAGGACCAGGGGGCGGCCGGGGCGGTAAGGGGGCAGCGCGCTTTGGGAAGCAGGATAGACGGGTCCCTGGCATTTAGCGACGGATTGCTTTTCGCCGCTGGCGAGGATGGAATCCTCCATGTCATTGACATGAGTGATTATGCATTGGCTGATAAGTATACCTTTATTCTTGGAGCGCCTGTTCATTCCTCTCCTGTTCTGTCCGGGGGCTATGTTTATATAGCGGACGATACCGGGGTATTGCATGTATTAGGTAATTCCATTGAACCACCAGAAATGCTTAATGCAAAATCGGGTCCGCCTGGCAGCATAATATTGAGCTGGTCGCCCGTTCTTTTGGGGCCGTCCATGCAAACGGTTTCGGGATACAACATTTATCGTAGTCCAGTTGCTGACGATGGCTATACGATGGTTGGCTATGCCCAAGGCATAACATTCGATTCGCAAGGAAATCCTGTTGGAAGCACATCTATATACGTTGATACCGGCCTAACGGAATCAGGAACATACTACTACGCCATAACCGCGCTCGATTCGGCTTCGTGTCCGTCCGGTTTGGCGGAAAGCACATATTCAAATTCAGCTTGCGCGACGGTTTATGTAACACCTTTGGAGCCGAGGGTTGCCGGCCTATCGGCAATTGCCGTGGATGAAAATGTCACTTTGAACTGGGGACTGGAACCAGGGCGCAATAGTCCGGCATCCATTACCGTATTTCGACAGGAAGGAAGCGCGGGGAGTCTTTCTGTATTCACCGCTCTTTCAGGGACCGTCACTTCATTTGCTGATATTGTTGTGGAAAACGGCGTTCCATACACATATTCCTTGCAGGTCACCGGTGTTGACGGTGGAACCGGCAATTTAAGCGCACCCGTAACAGCAACACCTTATGCCGTGGACTGGCACATGTTCCAGCGGGAGGCGACGCACAACGCCAACGACTCTAACCAGGTGTTGATTCCCCCGCTCGGGGAACGTTGGCGGGTGACGCTGGGGGGGCAGTTCAGCGGATATCAGGGCGGAGTGGTCGTGTCGGGAACGCTTTTCGCCACGTCTATAAACGGCTTGGTCGTCGCATATAACGTTGAAACTGGGGCTTCTGTTTGGGCCCAGAGTTTGGGCGCGGTCACCAAGAACTCGCCCGTGTATTATCGCGGAAGGCTGTATATAACGCATCAGAACGGTCTTTCAGTGCTAATGCCGGATACGGGCAATACGGATTGGAGTCTCCCGGCCAGCGTGGCCGGAGCCGGCACGGAATCCTCACCAATCATATACAAGGGAATCCTGTACGCGGGCGTCAGCTTGAACGGTCTGCTGACGCTGATGGCCATTGATATTCAGGCGCATACGGTGAAATGGTCGAGTGGAGGCTGGTTCAACGCCCTGAAGACTTCACCGGCTGCGGCTGGCGGGAAAGTTTACATGGCCGATGCAAACGGAGATGTCCGCGCCTACTACTGGGATACGGGAAATTTCAGTTGGGGAACTACCCTCTATTCATACATAAGCACGACAGCGCCTCTGGCCCTGATGCCGGAACCGCCGGTTCTCTTGGTGACGCACGAAGACGGATACCTGTATGGCTTGAATACGGCCACTGGTTCCAGGGTCTGGCAAACATGGGTTGGGGGGAAGTATGCCTCGCCAGCCATTTCCGGGGCGACCGCGTTCGTCTCCTCCAACGGCGCGAACACCGTGTATGCCGTGAATATATCGACTGGTTATCCGGTGTGGACGGCATACACGTTCACTGTCACCGGAACCGTCATATATCATGGCGGGCCCGTGGTGACCAGCGGTGTGGTCAATGTGTATGCGACAAATGGCCAGCTATTCAGCCTGGACATCCTAACTGGCCAGAAATTGGACGTGGTTGACGTGAATGCGGCGCTTTCACCTTCGCACCTGGTCGCGGGGGCGAACCAGCTTTACGTCCCCGTGCCAGCGCTCGGTCAGATAATCGGCGTTACCAGAGTTCCGCCTGCTCCGATAGAGTTGAGTGCCCAAGTTACGGGAATTGCCGTGGCCCTGTCCTGGACGCCGGGTGGCACCAATGGATATTCGGTTAACGGCTACCGGTTGTATCGTACGACTACGCCGGGCGGGGTCGGGGCGGCCTTGGTCGATGTCGCTGGTTACGGAACCCGCACTTACCTTGATACGACCACGGCCTCTGCCGGCACTTACTACTATCACGTGGCGGCAGTTGACTCACGAGGCGTAGTGGGACGGCTTTCCAACATGGCATCAGCGCTGGTCATGCCCTCGATAGCATCCATTACAGCAGTTGCGGGTGACGGGGTGGTTCATCTTCAGTGGACAGTATCTGCCGGTTACGTGCTAATATTGTCATTAAACATTTACCGGCAGGAGGGATCGGCTGGTGTGCTTGCCTTATATTCGACGGTCTCCTCCACGGTAACCACGCTGGATGACATTGACGTTGACAACCGGGTGGCCTACTCATACCAGGTCCAGCCGTTCATATCGCCCCAGATTACGGTCCCCCCGTCGCGTACCGTCACGGCGACCCCGATGACCGTCGGCTGGCCGATGGCGGGCCGCGATGCCTACCAGCAGAGCGCGGACTTGTCCGCCGACATCTCGCCACCTCTGGGGGTGAGATGGATCGCGAATGTCGGCAGCGGAACCATGCAATACTTGAACCAGGGGCCGGTAGCAGTGGGGGGAACGGTCTTTATCACCGCCCCGAAGGGCAGCGCTGTCAGTGTCATGGGTGCCTATAGGGGGGATACGGGCGCGACGATCTGGGCCCATTCCACACCGGATCTCGTCAACGCGGCTCCCGCATACCATGACGGCAAGTTATACGTGGTCGGCCAGGTATTGTTTTGCGGGATGGACGCGGCCACCGGAACCGCCGATTTCTGCGGAACGATTGACCCGTATTCTTCTCTGGATGCATGCCCTCCCGTCGTATACCGGGGGAGGGTGGGTTTCAGGAACATAAGCAATTGGGGGGTTTATCAGGACGTATTTGTCAGTTATTCATACGACGGTTACAGGTTCCCCGACGTGTATCTTAACTGGGATTTCTCCCTGGATAATTCATCGAGCGGGGTTGCCGGTTTTGGCGGATCCGCATACTTCATTGACAGGGAAAAGTGGCTTTATTGGGATAATTTCGATTCCGGAGCGTGGGGCTCCACCGACACCTTCCTTTCCATCAAGACGAATCCAGTCATAGCCGCTACGCCGCCGGGATCGCCCCCGCTGTTCCTGGTAACCGACGACACCAGCGGCCAGATCGGCGCGCTGAGCCCCGGCACGGGGATGCTGTATGGCCTTAGCCTCGGTTCCGGCCACCTGTCCCCGGCCGTGGCCGAGGGGACGGCTTACATCGGATCGTCATCGGGCAACAAGCTGTACGCGTTCAACGCCGCAACGGGAGGGAGCGTTTGGCTGACCACGACCTTCACGACGACAGGGGCGGGCATCGGGCACGGGTCCGTCGTGGTGGCAGGTCCACGGGTTCACGTGTATACCACCGACGGCCATCTTTATACGGTGGACCGCAAGACGGGGAATGTCCTGGACCGGGCCGACTTGCCAACATCGGGTCCAATCCAGCCTATGGCTGTGGCCGACGGCCAGATATACCTGATGGACAATTCCGCCCGACTCATGGCCGCCACGCCGGTGCCTCCGGCGCCCAAAATGCTGACAGTTATACAGGGCATCAACGAACTCAACGTATTTTGGAATCCCCCTCCTCCCAATCGATTCCCGCTGGCGGGATACAGGATATTCCGCACGACAGTCGCCGGTTTTCCTGGCAGTCCGGTGGCGAATGTCTCAGGGGGTGGCGCAATGCAATACACCGATCGGGAATTAACCGCCGGTATTATTTATTACTATAGTGTCGCCGCAATAGACAGCCGCGGAATGGTGGGGAGGATATCCATTGTTATGGCCAACCGGTCGTTCAATCCTCCCAACATAGTGGCCACGATAACCAGCCCCCCCAATGGATTACAGATGTGCCCTGGCGGGACGGTCTCCGTATTCGGCACCGCGACATCCGGCAATTTCACGAACTACACGCTTTCCGTGAATCAGGGGTCCGGTTTTGTGGTGATGGTTTCCAAATCTACGCAGGTATCCAGCGGTTTCCTGGGATCAATCACCCTCACCAATACGGGCCAGCCCGTCGTCAAGCTCATAGTGTATGACGGCACCGGGGCCACGGGATTCGACCAAAGGACGCTGTCGGTCCCCGCGATGAGCCTTAACGCCTTGATAAGATGGCCAGGAGGCTTCTGGAATATGTTTGCGAGCCAGTGCTCCACCGGGAAGCAAGTCAGTATTTGGGGAACGGCGAGCGGGGTAATGTTCAGCAGTTATACCCTCCAATTGCGGCGCTATTCTAACCCGTCGACCGTTATTGAGTCCCATACCTATACGACCGCTGTTACCAACTGGATATTGGGGAGCCTGACGCTACCGGCCTGCGATAAATACATTGTCACTCTTGTCGTTGCAGACAAATGCGGCCGGACCAAATCAACCCAGATTACTATTGAACGATCCCGCTTTATCTTTGGATCGCGTATCCGTATTTTCTCCGTCCGAGGGAAGGATCCAGGTGAGCACAGATTGCCGCAGGATGTCGCTGTGGACGGAAAGGACTACGTTTGGGTTGTGGACACCCAGAACAGGCGGGTGCAGAAATACACGGCGACCGGCCAATTCCTGTTCGAGTTCGGGGAAAAGCAGACCGGTTCCGGCGAAGGTCCGCTATTCCAGGAACCGGTTGCCGCCGCCGTGCAGAGCGGGAACCGCATTCTTGTGCTGGACAGGATAACCGGCAAGATATCGAGGTTCGACCAGGACGGCCAGTTCAGTGATAATGTGGACGGCGGCGGTTCTCCGTCCGGGCAATTCCAGAAGCCCGAGGGGATTGCCGTCGGAGGCGACGACAGGATATACGTTGCCGACACGCTGAACAACAGGATTGTGGTCATGGATTCTGACGGCGAGCCGCTGTATTCGTTCGGCAGCGAAGGTGGTGGGGAGGGGCAGTTCAGGCATCCCAGCGGGGTGTCGGTCGACCCCGACAACGGGAGCATCATTGTTGCGGACTCGGGCAACAACCGCATTCAGATATTCGACAACAACGGCGGCTATCTGGCGTCGTTCGGGACAAAGGGAGCGGCGCTGGACCAGTTCAGCAATCCATACGAGGCAATCGTGGGCCATGACCGCAGCCTGTTCATATCCGACCTGAACAACGATCGCCTCTCGTGGCGGGTCCTCATGGGCACATACCAGGAGCCATTCGACCTGATTCCTCCCGAAGGATATGAGGACGGCAAGGTATTCAAGCATCCACACGGCATAGCCCTGGACCCGGAGGAGGACACCCTCTATATAGCTGATACGGGGAATAACCGCATCGTGGCGATACAGATAGCGGATGTTAACGACACGACTCCGCCCGAGGCGATTTTGGCATCCCCTGCGCCGGGATCGACGTTGATGGGCGTTGTCGATGTGCAGGGCACTGCGGCTGACGCATATTTCGACAACTATCGGCTCGAATATGGCAAGGGCGATAGCCCGGATATCTATTCGCCAATCGTGGTGTCCAGCGAACCCATTTGGAACGGTTCGCTCGGGCTCTGGGATACATCTACCTTGACCACGGGGACCTACGCTCTTAGGCTCACAGTTACGGACAAGTCCGGAAACGTCTCGCAGGCGAGCTGCCTCGTGTTAGTGAAGGCGAATGCGCCAACGCTCGTGGCGGGGCTGTCCGTCTTCCCGCAAATCCTTGTTTCCGGGAACGGCGGCGCAATCATCACGTACCGGCTGAACAGCAAGGCGGATGTCCAGTTGATGGTGGCAAACAAGAACACCGGCCAGCGGGTGTGGATGGCTGGGAACGGTCAGAGCACTGAGGCTTGCACCGGGGAGCACACCGTCAATTGGGATGGCTTGGACGAGCGGGGCCAGCCCGTCCAGACCGGGACCTACACGGTTGTGCTGGCCGCGGATGATGGAGCCATATCCCAGCGCAGGACCGCCGATTTCACCGCCATCGACTCGTCAGAGTCCCTTGCCCGGGGCGGTTCAGGCCCGGCCATCGCAACCGGCGTGGCTTCCGGTGGGTCTCAGGGTTCCCAGCCTGCGCCTGCCGTAATTCCATCAGGCGGGGCATCGGGTACCCCGCCTGGCGGCGGTACTCCCGCCCCTGTTACGAACGACACCTCCGCGCCGTCGGGCGGCTCGTCCCCGTCGGGAGGGTCATCCTCCTCAGGTACATCCGGCAGTTCCACTTCGGGTACCCACGACAACGGGATGGGCAACGGCGCGAACCCGAAGGGCTTCGTCCGCAGCTCGAATCCGGGGAAGCATAGCGGGAACAGGTAAAGCTGGAGAAAGGAAGGTATATCACCTTGGGATATTCGGTTTTTATCAGCCATAGTATGAGCCAATCCGATCTTGGAATAGTGTATGGGGCGGTTGCCCAGCTCAGTCAGCGCGGCATCAGTTGTTATGTTGCTGAACGCGATTGGCAATTCGGGTCACCTCTTCCCGCAAAAATAGAAAGCGCTATCCGGGCAGCCGACGCTTTCGTTGCTTTTTGGACGATTGGTGGAGCCTATTCTCAATATGTAAATCAGGAGATTGGGGTCGCGCGGGGAATGCGCAAACTGAGAATCTTGATGGTTGAACGTGGTGTCCAAGTGCAGGGATTCGATATCGATAAAGAGTATATTTCTCTCGATCGGTCCAATCCATCTGCGGCTATCAGTACTCTTGGTCATTATTTGGAGCGGAAGAAGGGGGAAAAGGAGTCCGCACAAGGTGCATTGGCTGTTATTGGTGTTATCGGACTGCTGCTTTTATCTGCATATGGGGGAAATAATCCCAAAGGACGACGTTGTAGACGATAGAAAAGATGGGGCAGTCAGTTCTCGAAAAGGTCCCTAATGTCGACTTCTAGGGCGGAGGCAATCTTATCCAGCGTTCTAACGGTTGGAGATTTCTTGCATCGGAGCACTGCTGATAGGTAGCTCTTGCTGATTTCGGCCTCGAAGGCCACTTTTTCCGCAGTAGTCTTGCGCTCTTTAATGAGCGCTTTTAGGCGCTGACTTAGGCGTTTCCCGGCGTTCACGCGTTGAAGATATCAATGAAGCGATGTAAGGTAGTGCTCTATGGAGCACATATTGAGAGAGGATGAGAAAGGCGGGGAACAAATAGAAGTCCCCGTATGAATACGGTAACACCCGCGAACGCAGTAAGCGAATACAAAGGGGGGAAGATTATGAAGATAATACGAATAATCTTGGCGACGAGCTTAGTAATCGGTCCTTTCAGCACCGTATCAGCCCGTGGTATTTGGGGAGACCCCGATTCCAATACGTCATCAGAGGTTAAGACTAGGGGCGCGCCTGCCAATAGTGCGAGCACTGATATTGATTCCGCTATCAAGGCCGCAGAGGAGCATCTCGATGAATTAAAGGCCCGCAAGGCCCGCGAGGGAGGAGGGGAATACTTTTACCGTAAGGTGGGTGACAAGTTCGTTAAGGTGGAGTCAATATTGGAGTCTGATAAAACCCCAGCAGATAACAGGTGTCTGGAATATCGCACGAAGGGTGACGCGGACGCAAAAAGGATTTCTAGCGGGAATTGGGTCTTCGGGGGTTGTTTTGGGGGTCTCCTTGGCGCAATTCCTGGTGCGCTCGTATGTTTCATTGCTACTCAATCCACGCCAGCCGTCCCGCCATACCTGCTTCCAAGCGACCCAGTATTATCGCGGTGTTATGAGCATGGTTACACGGAGCGCGCGCGGGAAATGAATAGCGATGATGCAATAATGGGTTGTGTAGCAGGGGTTGCGACTCTCGCTGTTATTGTTATAGCTGTAGAGATTAGAATTAACGGGGAACGGGCTGGTCAATAATCAAGCACGGCCTGCGAACGGTGAAGGGAGCACAACGAAGGGAGGGCAAACATGAAGACGCTTTTTAGGGTGATGCTGGCAACTGTTCTACTGCTCGCGTGCTGGGGGCCTGCATTCTCTGAGGAACAAACCTACCGCAAGGTTGGCCATACGTTCTACCCGGTTGACCCATCACAAGCACCAGTCATGCCCCAAGAACAAATCTACCGCAAGGTGGGTAACACGTTCGTCCCGATTGAGCCAGCGCAAGTATCGGCGCCGGCGACGCCATCCGGCCAGAACACGCAGACCACGACTACACCCGCTGTTGTGACCAATATGGGGACAGGAGCCAGCATTGCGGACTTGAACCATCGCCTAGAAATGGCGGGTGAATCTCAGCGGACAGCCGCCGATTGGCGGGGATGGGAATTGGTCACCGCGATAGCGACCCCGGTGACCATGATAATAATGCAGAAGGTCGGAGGCTTTGGACCAAATGCCTACATAAACATTAGCGTCGTGGGAGGCCTGTGCTACTTGATATTTGACTGTTCGGCGATCATTCAGGACCACATGACTGCGGATGCATTGGAAGGAAAGTTGAATTATTAATAGAGCTATTTGTAGGACATTGAGCACGTCAACAGACCGCGAGCGTTCTGCTCTTTATCTTTTTACAAGCGAGCGCCAGGCGATTGGGTGGCGCTGGATAATCTGAGGAGGTAAAGTTCTCTTAACGCTAAACGGCTGTTCCGGGATTAAGGCGTGAGCGAATATATTCCAAGATGTCGTGATCGTCTGTAATTCGACCAGGAAGTGCAAAAGCCGATATCAGTTGTCCACTACTCAACTTTCCATCTACTTCAGCTGGAGCAGACATGTGAAATAGTGCAAGAATTATTTTCTTTTCATCTATTGTGGTCAATATATTTAGGTGTCGTTCCGCAACCACGCGTTGTTCGTCTTCGAGCTTTTCAAGTATTGCCTTATGTGTAGGTCCACATAGGAGCCTTAGGTCTGGATTTATTACGCGTGAAACCGAAATCGCAATAGCTCCACGGGCATTGGTTGTCGTCCTGAGTCGACGGACCAGCTGCTTTTCAGCCTTCAATACATTACTTCTGAGTGATTTATTGGAATATGGCCGCTTGCATTCAATATAAATGGGTCCCCAATTTGTATGCACCGCTAGATCTGCGTTGGATTCAAACCGAATATCCACTCCATTGCCTGCCAGTATTCCTGCCAAGACTAATTCGAATAGTGTATTTCGAGATTCATTGTTAACGGGAGTCTCGTCTCCAGGGCTATCAGTTCCCATAAGAATAACTTCAAGCTTGCGTTTAATATAGTCAGGATTATCTTTATGCCATTCCTTAATGAATGGGAAAATACCTGAAAACTCTTTGGCTTCCATAAGTCCCCACATAAGCTCAAAACGATCGTTATCAGTCTCCAGCAAGGGATCCTTTCGAAAATCAACTAGGAATTTGACTCGCCGGACTATCTGACCTAGACGATTTAGGCGCGCCCTTTCCCCGATTCCTCTTTCGCATAGCCAAGAATCCAGTTCAGAAATATTCTCGATGATGCCATCGAAGGATATATCCCTAATAGTCATGGGCGACACCCTATATGTGTGGCATCAATCTGTGAAATAAACTATTAATCATTGCTTATTTCTTTGCTTGAAATCCTTATGAGCCATTCTTACTGCAGCTTTATGCCCACATTGACGACAGAAGTTCCTCCGCCCCTTAGCTACTTGTCGCTCTGGAAGATAGGGGGCGCCACAGCTGGAACATAATGCAATATCGTTGATGCGGCTTATAGCAAGGAAAAGCTGGAATGCTAGGACACCGAATAGACCGGGTGAGACGAAAGACACGTCCAGTTTGGCGGGAATAGGATGTTGAGGCGGAAACAGGGGTAGCCTAGACTTTGCTAATGATTTCCTTAACCAAATTGGAGTTCTGCATTCCCGTTCCGTCCAATCGAGATTCAATCGGACATTTCCCCACATAAGCCATGTATTGATGAAAAGAGGTATAAGCCCTTTTGCTTGTTTAGGTTTTATGATTTTGGGGTATTCGCGACGAAAGGAATCGGGTATATCGGATATGCCATCTTCCCAAATTCGACAGGAGAATCGAAGCATATCGTAGGCTTGTTCGACATAAAAGCGCCACGAATATAATGGCTCGGCATCGATATTACATTTATGGGTTCTTGAATACCAACCCCAATTAGTGCAATGTTCACTTGCGGCCCACTTAAGAAGGAAAGGTTCATCTGGCTTTGGGTTATGACTGCAGGGCCTCGCGTGCTCTCTGCATAGATCGAGAATTCCCCATTTCTGGATGAAGTTAATAAACTTCTCTTCTTCGGCATTGTTCAATTCAAGAAAATCATCTAGAGGGGGACCATATCTATCAAAATGATAATCGCGTATCTCGATTTCTCGTGGTGACCAGACAACATATTTACCAGAGGCGTCTTCTTCGATTGCTGGCCGTTTGGGGATGTGAAGGGTAGTTCTGATTCCTAATTGCTTTCCCATTGGTGTCGGCCAGCGGAATTGTGATTTAGAAGATGAGGGGGGAGCCATATTTCGATATTATCCCAGTATCTCCCCCCCCTCAAAATAGGGATATTCTTGTGATAGCTTCGGGTTGTGAGCATCGTTTGCAGGCTTCGAATGGAAGACTTGCCCGCCTTACCCGGCGGACATGGCCCCTTCAGTCATATCCTCTTCGAGAACACGTCGGATAGTGTATTTGACATACGTAATCCGCGCGGGTTAGGCAAGGGATATGGAAAGGACCATAATCCTCCGAATATTCTCGCTCCCGACAGGAGATGGGAATGAGCGTTGAGCGGATGGGCGCCCCTGGGGTCGAGATGTCCCCGGAAGCGACGCTGGCCGCCGTTCAATTACCGGCGAACATTGAGGCCGAGCGGTGCGCGCTGGGAGGGATGCTCCTCAGCACACCCGAAAGCAACGATGCCATCGACCGGTCGCGTTCCCTGCTGCATCCCTGCCATTTCCATGATGCACGCCACCGTCCGATTTACGCCGCCATGTTGGCGCTCCGTGACCGGGGCCAGTACGTAACCATAGTGACTGTTGCTGAAGGACTGAAAGGGCAAGGCAATGTAGAACAGGCGGGTGGAAATGCCTATCTTGCGGGATTGCTTGATGAGGGGGCTCTGGCTTATACGGTGGACGGATACGTCCGAATAATCGTAGATAAGGCTTTCTATCGTGAAATGATTATGAGCGCTCTGCATATAGCCGACCAAGCAAAAGAGGGTTCACTGCCTCCATCTGAACTGCTCATGGCGACACAGCGTCGTTTCGACGATATTGGCGAAGCGTTCCAGCAGACACAGGGATCATCGCTCAAACTCATCAGGCCATCCGAGCTGCCATCCGATCCGGTTGAATTCATTATCGACTCGATTCTGCCGAAGGGCATGTCCGTTCTCCTTTCTGGCAAAGACAAGTTAGGAAAAACGCTACTGGCCCTTGAAATGATTCGGTCCGTCCTGAAAGGAAGGCCTTTATTGGACCATTTTGAATCTGTGCGGGGTCCCGTCATCGCGCTTCTGCTTGATGATCCGGCAAGTCTTACACGCTCGCGCATGTCAGACCTCGGCATTGCCGATGACGAGTCTGTAACCGTCTGTGACCCGGCTAAGTCAGATGTGGGGCGGTCCGATTTCTTTGCGCATCTTGAGCGCGAGGCTCAACGGATATCGCCCGCACTTATTGTTATAGATGCCCTATATCTCTTCCTGCCGAGGACGGCAGATGCAATGAATGACGCGGCCCGCATGGGGCCAATCATGAACCAGTTCAATCGACTGGCTGAGAAAACTGGGGCCTGCGTTCTGGTTATAACCCATGATGCCAAGTCTGGTTTGGATGTTGCCGGGAGTCTTGCAATAAGGGCGGCGGCGAAGGTCATTATGCGGCTTGCCCGGCCAGACGGCGGCAGTGGGGAGGATGTCGGTAATTCATCCCGCGATCCGAGGCGGGTGCTCTCGGTAGAGAGCAAGATGTTTTCGCGGACAGCGTGGGCTCTGGAATTGCACGGACCGGGAAAGTGGACCTTTGTGGGTAATGCGGGGGAGTTCCGGGCTCATGACTTACGCCGGGATGTGCTTGGATACCTGAATTCTGGTCATACCGGAACGGTGGAAGAGATTGCCAGGTTCATTGGCGGCCGCTCCAGCCAGGTGCGCGATATCCTTATAGCGCTTAAGCAGGAAGGGTTGGCGCACGAATTCCTTGAAGCGCCCGCGGGAGGCAAGGGGGGGCGCCGTAGGCAGGTATGGAGGGGGGGGAGTTTCCGTCCCGTCTAAGGGAGAAGAAGAGGGACGGAAACCCCGACCCGAAGAGGAGGGTCGACCTTGAGTCCTTCCTCAATGCCATCAGTTTCCGTCCCTATCGGCTCTCTTAAGGGCCGGACGGAAATGCTGGGATCAACCTCCGCCCTTCCCACGCGGGAGGCGGCTAAGGCGCTGGGCATCAGCCGGGCACGATTTATTGCGATTGTTGGCTGGCTGAATCTCGAGGCGAAAGCAGAGACAACCATGCGCGGGGGATCACCCGCCAAGACTTACGACCCCGGTGATCTTGACCTCCTGCGTCTCCTGCGCGAACACTGCGCCAAAGAGGGTGGCCGGGCCGTTCTGTCGGCGCTACTGGGGATGCACGGATGACCGGCCTCCAGGAATCCACGCTCACCACCGACCTCGACCTCATGACGCCCGAAGAACGCATGGACGCCATTGCTGGGATATTAGCGAGGGGCGTCCTACGGCTCATCGAAAAGCAGGCGCGGGAAGCGCGAGAAGATAAAGCCTTTGGCGATGAACTGGCTGCCGAGGTGGCAAACCTGCCGGGAGGGCGCAGTTGACACCGGTAGCCATTCCACGCCCTCATGGTTCTGCCATGAACCTTACCCGCAGCCAGGCGCATCGGGAGACCGAGCGAAAGGAAATCATCGCGGCGGTCTATGTCCGGGTATCCACGCGGGAACAGGCCACGGCGAGCTATTCCTCGCTGGACACGCAGGAAAGCATCTGTAGGGACGCCATCAGGACCCGCGAAACGCAAGGATGGCGGATATATCCAGAGGTGTTTTCCGATCCCGGCATATCCGGTTCCACGATGGAGCGTCCCGGATTGCGGCGGCTCCTCAGTCTGGTTCAGGCGGGGCAGATTCAGGCCATCGTCATGTACCGAATAGACCGCATTAGCCGGAAGCTCCGGGACATTCTGGCCATCAAGGACCTTCTGGAACGGAACGGCGGCTCGCTGGTTTCCGCGACCGAGGCATACGACACCACAACCACGAACGGTCGCCTGCATTTCCACATGATGGCGTCGATGGGGGAGTGGGAACGGGAGACAATCGTCGAGCGCACTTGGGTGGGCGTTCACAAACGCATGGAGTTGGGGAAATACATAGGCAGCCCGCAAATCTTGGGCTACAACCTCGTGGACAAACGCCTTGTTGTAAATCCGCAGGAGGCCGAACAGGTCAAGGCCACCTTCGAGACCTATGCCCGGCTGAGGTCGTTGAGCCAGACGGCCACTTGGCTTAATGCGCAGGGATATCGGTCGAAGGTCTACACCAACAAGCAGGGCATCCGGAAAGGCGGGAAGGTTTTCACGAAGACCAATCTGGCCTACCTTCTCCGGAATCCCACCTATGTTGGGTTCCGGTGGAACGACCAGGCGCTGGTCAAGGGTGAGCAGGACGGCATTCTTAAACCGGGGCTGTTTGAACGGGTTCAGGCCCTCCTCAAGGCCAACGGCACCGCCAAGAAATCCCTGAGCCAGAACAAGCATGGTGCCCTGCTTAAGGGGTTGGTCCGGTGCGCCGTGTGCGGGTCGGCCATGACCCCATCCCATTCGCGCGGCCGGTCAAGTTCCTATCGGTACTACCGCTGCACCTCGGTGAACAACATGGACCGAACGGGATGTATGGTCAGGGCCGTGAGCGCGGAGGTGCTGGAAGGGCACGTTGTTGGCAGGCTCCGGGAACTGGGCCGTTCCGGCGAACTCGTGGAGAGGGTCATTCGTTCGGCGCAGGACGCATCGGAGGCGGCACTACCACCGCTACGGGCGCATCAGGCGCAGCTCCAGGGTGAACTGCGGAGAATCGAGGAGGAAGCGAACCGTCTACTCCAGGCCCTTACCTCCGCCCCAACCGGGGACAAGAATAATGGCTTTGTCCTCAGGAAGCTTGGTGAATTGGAGGAACAGCGGAAGGATGCCACCTCACGGCAGGAAGCCCTTGACCGGGAGATCAAGGCGTTGGAGGCCCGTGCCATCAAGCCCGAAGAGGTACGGCGAACCTTCGAGGCCTTCAGCCAGGTATTCGACGAACTTACGCTTGAGGAGCGGCAGGAACTGATCAGGCTTCTAGTCAAGGAGATCGTCTACGACGGGATTGCCAGCAAAGTGCGCTTGGTGCTTAGGCACGTTCCTCCGTTGGCGGCGGTACTGTCAGCCGAACCGATGAACCCTGACACTAACTGTTTGTACCAGAGTACAGGAGACCTGCCCGTTTCGGACACTGGTAAAAATGGCCGGGGGCTGTTGTGGCGACTCGTTCCGGAAGATTACCCGGATGCCTTCCCTGATAGGTTTCAGGTTGAAACGGCTTGTAGATTGGGGGAAAGGAAGCGCGACCCCGGCCTGCCTGCCGAAGCTTCGGCGCAGGCAGGCGGCCACCTTGAGCCGTTTCCCCATGACCTTCGGCCCGCCGAACTCTATGCCTTGGTGGGGCGGACCGCGTGACCGCCCTGAAATCTTTCCCGCCAGGTCCGCCGGGTCCTGCGGGTGGACATGGAATGCGAATCATAATTTGGGTGTTGCATTTTCGATTTCTGCAGTATCATTGAGCGAGAAGGACCGTAGGCGCTTCGCACATAACTTGAATTTCCGCACGAACTAAGCAAACCCGCCTCAGGCGGGACTCACGAATCCAACGGGCCCCAAGGCCCGCACGCATGATCCGAGTTCATCAGTAAGCATGCGTGCGCGCCTGGGGCTCCTCTGTTTCTCGAACACGGAGGGACGGATGGCGGGATTCGTGAAAGCAGAGATGCTGGGCATTGGGGAAGGGTCGGATCTTGCTGCATGCGGCGCGCTGGCGACAACTTCATCGGCCGTAAGGTTCTCGGCATCATCCGACAACGGATCGATGCTCTGGGCAGGTGCATGCGGCTTGAATCAGGGAGGCCCATCAGGCATCGTGCCGCGCCGGGCGGCTGGCCGGATGCCGCAACCTACCTTCAGGCGGGCGCTTCTTGTCGGGGAATCGTGACCACGCCGAAGGCGCACCCCACAGCTCAGGTAGCTCTCTCCACCGGAGAGGCAATACAACTGCTGGGTATGAAGCGCCAGCAGTTCCAGGTGCTGGTGCGGTTTTTCGGCCTGCGACCGACCGCTCAGCGCCGGCTGGGGGCTTCGCGGACGTCAGTCAATCTCTACGATGTCGCCGCCATCGAGTTGATGGTGAGGATTGGTCGGCGTTGCCGGTATGAGGGAGCGGGCCGCGTATTGAAAAGCCTCGCGGCGGAGCCGGGACCGAGATGAAAGGGGCCGCCAGGAATCTCTGGACAGACGAGGACGGGATGACCCCGGATGAGAGGCTGGAGGCTGTCGTGGACCTACTCGCCAGCGCCGTGATCCGGGTGATCTCGGCGGAGTTCGAGGAGAGGGTGCGGGAAACCGTGAAAACGCGCACAGTGGTCGGCTATGGTACTGGACAGAATGGCCCGAAAGGCTTGACTTCTGGGACACCCGCAAATAAAGAGGCGACCCCTTCCAGGGTCGCCTCCCGATAGCCCTTCGCGGGCCATCCACCTGCGCTGAAGCGCATTGGATACATGTTTACCGCAATCCCTATCAAGGTCAAGTGCCGGCCGGAGGATTACCGGGCGCCTGGCCGAAAAGCGTGTCCTGCCCGTCGTCCGCGATCTCGACGCCCAGCGCCTTGTAGGCTTTCATGCGCTTTGCCACCATCGCCTTGAGCATGGGGACGCGGTCATCCGCGTAGTCGTATATCCGGGGCCGGGGCTTGCCGGGACTGGTTCGCAGTACCCGTCCGACGTACTGCACCAACTTGCCCCTGAACGAGAGCGGGAAGGCCAGGAAGATCGCGTCCACCTGGGGGCAGTCGAATCCCTCGCCGAGGTACTGCCCGGTGGCGATGATCGCGATTCCTTTGCCGGGCGGCGATTCCCGGATTCCCTTCAGGATGCCTTCCCGTTCCTTCTTGCCGAGACTGCCGTCGAGCACGAATGGCGAATGTCCCTCATGCGTCAGGCGGTCTGCCACTTCCCGGCAGTGGTCCTTCCGGTCGCTCAGGATCAGGCACTGCCTGCCCTCTGAGAGGGCGTTCCGTATGTCCCTCTCAATCAGTGAGTTGCGCGCTCCGTCCCTGACGAGGGCGGCGAAAATGTCCTGGATGCCTGTCTCCTCGCCGGCGGAAAAGGCAAAGTCGGTGTTCCTGATGAAAAGGACCGGCGTTGGTCCAGCGCCGTCGTCCTTCATCGTGTGCCTGACCGGCCCGCACTGCATTGTGATAAGCGCCTGGAGCCCGTCGCGCCGGTACGGCGTGGCCGTAAGGCCCAGGATGTACTTGACCGGCGCCTGTTTCAGGCAGGCCTCGAACGTGGCGGCGGGGACGTGGTGGCACTCGTCTATGACGACGAACCCGTAATCCGAGAAGAAAGCGGGAAGGTCCGGGATGCGCTTCAAGGTTTGCAGCATTCCCAGGTCCACGGTCCCGCTTTGCCGATTGCGCCCCCCTCCCACCTGCCCGATCCGGGCGGAAGGCAGGCCCAGGAGCGACATCAGGTGTTTCCTCCATTGGTCGAGGATGGGCTTGCGGTGGGCGAGGATGAGCGCGGGGACGTTGCGCCGGGCGACCGCGCAACACCCGATGACGGTCTTGCCGGCGGCCGGGGGCGCGACGAGCACGCCGATGTCGTGCGCCAGGACCGCCTTGAGGGCCCGCTCCTGGGCCGGGAGCAACGTGCCGTGGAATTCAAACGAAAGCCGGGATGCTGTCGGGCGGCGGTCGGTGATGGAGAGCCGGCTTCCACTCTCCCCGATGATCCGTTCCAGATCGCCCTGAACGCCGCGCGGCAGGTGGAGATGGGCAAAGTCTTCGTCGTAGCACTTGATGAACCGGGGAATCCGGTAGGTCGAGAACCGCAGTTTCTGTCGCTCGTAGAACACGGGATTGTGGAGCGACGCCAGGTGCTTGATGCGCGACAGGAGCCAGGCGGGGATTCCCGACTTCTCGAAACTTACTCCGGCGCCAAGGAAGCCCCGGATCTCCGGCGGGGCCGGCGGGGAGCCCGGAGCGGATGACATCGCGACCCGGGCCGCCTCGAGTCCGACCGTGACCGGCGGTATCCGGTCCAGCCACTCCTCGACCTGCGCGGGCGTGGCCCGCTCTATCCGGGTCAGGAACGCCCACTGGTCCGGCCAGGGGGAGAACTGGGCGTCCCCAGTGTTCAGGAACTCCGTGTTACCCTGCGCCCGGCGGGCTTTCTGGAGCGGCAACGCGATCAGGTTCCCGAAACCGCCCTTCGGGACGAAGTCCTGGCTGGGGAAGAACCGGTCGTAACTGGCCAGGTCCATGTCTCCCCGGATCGCCATCGCCTGGGACAGGAGGCGCGTACCCAACTGCCTGGCTTGGGTGGCCGGAACCGGGTCGGCGAAGAAGACCCACACATGGCCGCCGTTCCCGGACCGGGATCGCTCCAGGCAGGCCGGGACGCGGAACCGCGCACAGCATTCCAGGAACGCGACCGCGTCGAGCGCCCAGCTCTGCTTGTCGAAGTCGCAGGCCAGGAACCAGCAGGAGCTGTCATTGAGCAACGGGTAGACGCCGATCGTTTTCACGCCTTCGAGGTGGGCGCGGACGACCTCGTCCGTCAGCGGCAGGTACTTCCTTGGCCCACCGCTCCGCGCCGCCCAGGGATCTTCGCAGGCGGGCGAGTACCCCTTCTTTCCGGTCCGTTCATTCATCCAGAAGGCGGCATACACGTCCTCCCGTCCCCGGAACAAGGAGCGGAACAACCTGACCTTATCCTGGATCGGTGACTGCTCGCTTGCTCCGCCGGTATCCGCCTTGAACACCGGCGGCTTGGGCTGGGCGACCGTCAAGGGATTACCGGATTCCATGGGATAAGTTGGAACACCGCCACCGGTAGGCATGCCGAGCCGCTTCCGCAGGTCTTCGTTCTCCCGCTGGAGCCGTTCTATCTCCCGCCGGGCTCGCTCGCGTTCAGCGTCGTGGGAGGGCATCCCAGCCGGTCCTGTCCAGCAGTTTGATGAAGTTGCGCTTGCGCCCGTGCGCGAGCCGCAGAGAGGCGACGTAGGAGGCGAACTCGGGCAGGCGGTTCATCCGCTCCATGGCATCGTGCAGTCGTTTCAGCAGTTCCACGGCCTCCCGGTACGCGCCCTTGTTGGTCCACCGCAAGGCCTGTTCGGCCCGCTCGCGGTATATCGGTTCGGCGTCTTCCGGATGGTCGTGTGCGCGAAGGCCCGCCAGTCTGAGCCACAGCCGCCTGTGGCATCCGCCCGCCTTCGCTTCCCGCCAGGCGGCCTCGGCGTCCTTCTCCCCCAGCAGTATCTCCACCAGGAGGGAGCGGTCGTCTCGGACGAAGCGCCGGCCGGGGCTGGGCCCGCCTTCCCCCTCGCCACGGAGGAACGCATGGGCCTTGGGGCGCCAATCCGTCCATCCGCCGGCCCGTTGCGCGTGCCGTCTCAGTGCGCGGTAGGACCACTCCGAGGGGTTCGCCGCGAACGCGTTCCACACCAGCGCCATGGCTTCCTCGTGCCGCCCGCGCCGGTGGCGGTCGTCGGCGATGAATTCCGACAGCCCGGCGTCGGGCTCCTGGGAGAAGGCCTTGAGTCCCCGCTCCGCCCACTCCATCGCCTTGTCCCGTTTCCCCGCCTTGCGGTAGGTTTCGGCGATCTCGAGGTACGAGTGCGGGCTGGACAGGTCCTTCGCCTTCACAGCGACCTGCGCCTCCAGGTTGCCGGAATGGCGCGCCAGCTCCTCCATGATCCGCGTGATCTCGTGGCGTCCCCGGCGCTCGTCGAAGGACGCTTCCTCCGACTTGATGGCCGGCACGCGGGCCCATTCGGCTTCCGCGAGCTTGCGGAAGGCGGCCAGGCCGTCATGACCCAGCAGGCGGACATAGGCGGGGAAGGCGGAAGGGAGCTGGCCGGATTCCCCGTGCATCTCCCACTTGAAGAGCCGCCGGGCCAGCGCCGTTGGATCAGGCCGGGCTTTCCGGCAGGCCTTGAGATGCAGTACGGCGAACTCTTCCATGAGACCCGGCAAGGTGTAGTCATGGTGGTCCACCATCCCCGCCGCGCCGTCCATTTCCTCGAGCGCATATTCGGCAAGCGCGAAGGCGTCCGCGGCGCGCCCGGCCTTGAGCAGTCCGGCCGTCGAACGCACAATCTCCTCCAGGCTTTCCATGGCCTCCCCGGATTCCTCGTCCTCCGCCGCGCCCAGGACGGCCACCGCATCGTCAACCGCCCTGCGCAGGGAGGCGAGCCCCCGGCCGCCCGGCTCCGCTCGCGCCACCCGCCCTACCAGCCGGCTCCGGACCGCGGCATCCCGTTCCGCCTGCTCCATCACAAGGTCCTCCAGCTCCTCCTTCTTCATCCCGGCGAGGTGGCGTTTGAGGTCGCCGCCGGTGACCTCCCTCCCCGAGAGGGGGGAGGAAGCGGCCTCCTCGCTCCGGTCGAGCCAGGCGATCCCGAGGGCCACCGCGTGCTTGCAGAACTTCCCGTCCCGGCCCTGGGGGCAGGTGCACGAGGAAGCCGGCGAGCCGTCCCTCTCCCGCAGGGTCACTCGGTAGGCCTTCGTGCCGACCACCCTTGCCGACAGCACGCCGTTGTCCTCCAGTGTGGCGCGGACCCGCCCCTCGCCGGCGTACCGCTTGCCGCGTTCGTACGCGCGCGGGCCGGCGGCGCGCCGCAGCAACCGGCGGTCGAGGAAATCCGAGAGCGCCCTATGCGCGGCCTGCTTGCTTCCCGCGCCCACTTCGGGCCTCCTCCTTGTCCCAATCCACGTACTGGGGCGGGCTTTGGCCCGTCCGCCTCGTTACACGCGGATACCTGCGCCCCGGAGTACCCCGGCGGTACCCGGCGACGTTCACCTGGTGGTACCAGTCGTCGCCGTAATCGAACCAGTAGCCGAACGCCATTCCGGGCTTGAGGTTCAGGGACTTCAGGGCCGTCCGTGTGACGTCCCCCGCGAATGTCTCTTTTGATCCCGGGACCGGATTCTTGAACATGCCCGGAAGAACGTAGCGCCGGGCCCTGGGATCATGGGGCCCTTTCCCGAATTGGAACTCATACATGTGCTGGTCATGGCGGTCGAATGCCCGGAAGATCGCGTGGTGCAGGTGCGCCAGCGTCTGGTTTTCCGGTATCTCTATCCTTCTGCAGACGACCGGATTCCGCTTGATGAATTCGCCCGTCATCGGGCCGCCCATCAGGCAGGCTTCCAAGACGATGAGGCGCCCGTCTTCCTCCGATGTCCGGCGTGGTCTCCAGATGCGTTCCGCCATGAATCCATGATGGGACATATTCCCCCCCCTGGCAATCGGTGAATCAGTCTGCAAGGAAAGGGCTTCCAGTTGGTCACCGCAAGGCCGGCCGGCGTGTCAGCGATCCAGCAGCATCTCCTTGATCCGCTCCACGATGAGCACGTCCTCGGCGCCCTCCACCGGGTCTTCATCAATCGCGCCCGCCGTCCGGAACACCTCGTATTCCTCGTCCGTGCACACAGCATGGTCAGATGGATACCCTTCGGCTGAGCCGAGCCCGGTCTGGTCTCGCTCACGAAGAGCCCGGAAATCGTCTAATGAGGCGGACCGTCTCCTTGGAGTGCTCAAGGATTTCCGGTAAGCGTAACTGGGAATGGGCGGTGGCCGGCAGGGATACACCCGGTCCCCGTTTCCGGGCTCTTGAGAACTCGACTTGGTGCCGACTTGGTGCCTGGTTTGTCACCAAGTTCAGCCTATTCCGCGACTTGTTTCGTGACTTGTACCGGTACTTGTATCGGCACTTGTCCTATGACATGCCCTGTGACTTGCCCCGGGGCAAGTCACACAGACCGAAACGCGGTGACTTAGTCACTGACCAAGTCGGTGACCAAGTCAGATCGAAACAGTTTGGCCGGCAAAACCATCGGCGCATTTGGCGTCATTCAGCCGCGTTCTGCCAGAGGAGGGGGTAGGGTCATCATCGGGCTGTTACTTGGTGCCCACATGGTGCCTACTTGGTGCTGACTTGGTGCCTCGTGGTCCGGCGCATTCGACGAAGGAAATGGGCCAGACGCAGGGACTTCGACGAATCGGCGGTTTTCTCCAGCTTTCCCGGGCGCTTTCTCGCCGGTTCAATCCGCTGAAATGATATACCATGGGCATTATGGAACCGATTGGTGTGAAGGATATCGCCCGGCTCGCCAGGCAGGGCGAGGGTACCTCGCTGGAATTCAAGCGCACGACGGGTGAGTTGAAGGAGGGCATGCATACGCTTTGCGCTTTCATGAACGGCTCCGGCGGCACGTTGCTCTTCGGCGTCCGGCCGGACGGCACGATCGAGGGGCAGGCCGTCTCCGACCAGACGCTCCGCGACGTCGCGCAAGCTGCCAACCGGTTCGAGCCTCCCGCCCACGTCTCCATTCACAAGGTCAAGGTCAAGACGGGTCGTGATGTCGTTCTTGTTTCGGTCAAGGGCGGCCAGGCTGATCGGCCATATATGTATGAAGGCCGCGCCTACGAGCGCGTGGCGAGCACGACGCGCCGGATGCCGCAGGCAAAGTACGAGAGAGCACTATTGGAGCGCGCCCATGGCAAGCGACGTTGGGAGAACGAGCCCGCTGAAGGCGTCACCGTCGGTGACATTGACCGGCGTGAGGCATTCCGCATTATCGAGGCCGCCCGTGGCGCGGGTCGTCTTATCGGGCATGCAGGCGCCCAACTGGCTGATGTTTTGGATCGCCTGAGATTGCGCAAGGACGGCAAAGTCCTTCAAGCCGCCGTTGTTCTCTTTGGGAAGGAGTTCATGCCGGACTACCCTCAATGCGAGATGCGAATGGCGAGGTTCCGGGGGTGCGACAACTCGGAATTCATGGACCAGAAACAACAGCGTGCCCCCGCGTTCAGGTTGCTCGAGGAAGCCGAGTTGTTCTGCCAACGGCATTTCCCGCTCCCCGGGAAAATCATCCCGGGAAGGCTCCAGCGAGTGGATACGCCGCTTATTCCGCCGGACGCCATGCGCGAAATCCTCGTCAACGCGCTTATTCACCGGGATTACTCCATCGCTGGCGGCGCGGTCTCGCTTGCCATCTACGATGACCGGGTTGAGGTCTGGAGCGCAGGCCGATACCCGGTCGGCATCACGCCGGACATGTTGAACCGCCGGCATCCTTCAGTTCAGCGCAATCCGATCATCGCCGACGTATTTCACCTGGCTGGCCTGATAGAGAAATGGGGGCGCGGCACCAATCGCGTGGCTGAGATGTGCCGGGCCGCCGGCATCAAAACCCCGAAATACGAGGAGATCGGCGGGTCCGTGGTGGTCACCTTCCGGGTCAGGGTCGGTTCCACCACGCGCGTTGAAGTTCCGGGGGATTCAGAAAAACCGGCAACCCGCAGGCCAGAGTCAGGCCAGAGTCGCAGGCCAGAGTCGCAGGCCGGAGTCAGGCCGGAGTCAGGCCAGAGTCCAGGATCCGCATTGCCTTCCGCAGACAGTCGTTTGCCCATAGAACTTCGTATTCTTGCCGCATTGGCTGGTGGCTCGCTGGGACGCAACGATATCGTGCGACGGCTGGGCCACAAGTCTGTCTCAGGCGCCGTCAAAAAGGCGGTTTCGGCCCTCCTCCGGGATGAGTGGATCGAGTATACGATTCCCGAGAAGCCCAACAGCCGCCTGCAAAGGTATCGCTTGACCCTGACCGGTGAACGGGCGCTGAAGGAACGTGCCGGGGAGGACGGGCAATGACCCCGCGTGTCGCCCCACAAGTTACCCCACAAGTTGCTCTTGTTCTGGAAGCGGCCAGTTCAGCGTGTTCCTTCGCGGACTTGCAGGCGGCGGCCGGGCTTAAGGACCGCGTTCACTTTCTGAAGACGCATCTGGAGCCGCTTTTGCTTGCAGGCTGGATTGAGCGCACCATCCCGGACAAGCCGCGCAGTAGCAAGCAGAGATACCGACTGACCGTGGCCGGGATGAAAGCCCTTGAGAGCGGGTCCAAAGTGACGAAGGCATGAGAGGATCATCCTGATGCCGAGGATATTCGACAACATTGAGGCCAGCCTCCTGCCGGCCCTCCAGGACACGCTCCGTGTCTCGGAGCGGTCAGACTTCTGTGTCGGTTACTTCAACCTGCGTGGCTGGAAACTTCTGGATTCGTTCATCGAGGGATGGCCGGGCGGCGAGGCAGCTTGCTGCCGCCTGCTGGTTGGCATGCAGCAGTTGCCGCATGACGAACTCCGGAAGGCGTCGAAGATAGCAGGTGGAATAGAAGCCCTGGACAATCAGACCGCGTCCCGCCTGAGGAAGCGGATAGCGGAGGAGTTCCGCGAACAGCTCACGCTGGGAGCGCCGAGCAACGAGGACGAGACGGGCCTGCGCCGGCTGAGCGCCCAGATCAGGGGCGGGAAGGTAATCGTCAAACTCTTTCTGAAGCACCCGCTTCACGCGAAACTGTATCTCCTGCATCGTTCAGATCCGAACAATCCGACGATAGGTTTCCTCGGTAGCAGTAACTTGACGCTGGCGGGATTGTCCAAGCAGGGAGAACTCAACATTGACGTTCTCGACCATGACGCCTGCAACAAGCTGAAGAAATGGTTCGAGGATCGCTGGGGTGACCGGTGGTGCGTGGACATATCGGAGGAGCTGGCGCAGATCATTGACGCGAGCTGGGCGCGCGCGCCGGAACAGGTCCCGCCGCCATACCATGTCTACTTGAAGATGGCCTACCATCTTTCCCAAGAGGCCCGCGCCGGGCTCTCGGAGTTTGGAATCCCGCGCGATCTCGGGAAGCGTCTGTTCGATTTCCAGTCCGCCGCGGTCAGGATTGCGGCGCACCACGTCAACAAGCGCGGCGGGGTGCTCATAGGGGATGTCGTCGGGCTCGGCAAGACGCACGTGGCGTCGGCTCTGGCTCGCGTCCTGCAGGAGCAGGGAACGGAAACGCTCATCATCTGCCCCAAGAACCTGGTATCCATGTGGCAGGACTACGTTGACAACTACCGGTTGATCGGCAGGGTGGTCTCCCTGAGCAGGGTCATCGCCGCCCTTCCGGACCTGCGACGGCACCGCGTCGTGCTTATAGACGAGAGTCAGAATTTGAGAAACAGGGAGGGAAAGAGATTCAAGGTCATCCAGGAGTACATATCCAAGAACGACAGCAAGTGTATCCTCCTGTCGGCCACGCCGTACAACAAGACGTATCTCGATCTTTCCGGACAGTTGCGGCTCTTCGTCCCCGAGGACCGGGATATGGGAATCCGTCCCGAGGCCAAGCTGAGGGAGGTCGGCGAGACCGAGTTCATCCGGCGCCATCAGTGCCCCCTACGCTCCCTGGCCGCGTTCGAGAAGAGCGAGTACGCGGATGACTGGCGGGATCTCATGCGGCTCTATCTCGTCCGCCGCACGCGCAGTTTCATCCAGGAGAACTACGCGGCGACTGATCCGGAATCGGGCCGGAAGTACCTCGTCTTCCCCGATGGCTCGCGCTCGTATTTCCCGGAGAGGACTCCGAGGACGATGAAGTTCACGATTGACGACAAGAGGAAGGATGATCAGTATGCGCGGCTCTACTCCCCGGCGGTCGTTGACGCGGTCAATGCCCTGCGCCTGCCCCGGTACGGTCTCGGGAACTACGTGGCTCCCTCCTCCGGCGAGCCGCCCGCGCCGGCGGAGGCGAAGGTGCTGGACGGGTTGTCCCGCGCGGGCAAGCGGCTGATGGGTTTCTGCCGGACGAACTTGTTCAAGCGCCTCGAGAGCGGCGGCCCGGCGTTCATCCAGTCCATCGAGCGGCATGTCTTACGCAACTTCATCGTCCTGCACGCGATCGGAGAAGGCCTTGAGATACCGCTGGGCACCCAGGAGGCGGAATATCTCGATGCGCGTACCGATGACGAGGACACGGACGCGGCCATTCCGGGGATATTCGATGAAGACGAGGAGGAAGGCGGCTCTGGAGCCACTGGTTCGGCGGTGCCACTGCGAACCGAGGAGGACTTCCGCCGGCGGGCCGCGGAGGTCTATGGGGATTATTCGAAGCAGTTCAGGAGCCGTTTCAAGTGGCTGCGCCCCAAACTGTTCGTGGACCAGCTCGCGAAGGATCTGGAAAACGACACGAAGGCCCTGATTGAGGTGCTGGCCGCCTGCGGCGAGTGGGACCCGAAACGGGACTCCAAGCTTTCCGCCCTCGTGGACCTTATCACCCAGCGTCATTCCGGCGAGAAGGTGCTGGTATTCACCCAGTTCGCTGACACGGTCCGCTACATGGCGGCGGAACTCAAGTCCCGCGGGATCGGCGCGCTTGAGGGCGTGACCGGCGATTCCCCCGATCCGACTGGGCTTGCCTGGCGGTTCAGCCCGGAGAGCAACGAGAAGAGGCCATTGGTCAGGCCCCAGGATGAACTCAGGGTGATGATCGCGACCGACGTCCTGAGCGAGGGCCAGAACCTCCAGGACTGCGCGATTATCGTGAACTACGACCTTCCCTGGGCCATCATCCGCCTGGTCCAGCGGGCCGGCCGGGTGGACCGGATTGGCCAGAAGGCGAAGGAGATCTTCTGCTATTCCTTCCTTCCGGCGGACGGGATAGAGCGCATAATCAGGCTTCGCAAGAGGGTGCGCCAGCGCCTGAAGGAGAACGCGGAAGTGGTCGGAACCGACGAGGCATTCTTCGAGGACGACGCCGACGATCAGCCGGTGCTGGATATATACAACGAGAAGGCCGGGATCTACGACGGCGACGCCGACTCGGAGGTGGATCTCGCCTCCTACGCGTACCAGATCTGGAAGAATGCCACTGATCGCGACCCGGAGTTGCGGAAGGCCATCCCCGACCTGCCCAACGTCGTTTACTCGACCCGGAAGCATTCTCCGGCCCCCGGCGCGCCCGAGGGCGTGCTCGTCTATACCCGGACCGCCGAGGGCACCGATTCGCTGGCTTGGATCGACAAGGAAGGCGGGAGCGTCACCCAGTCCCAACTGGCTATTCTGAAAGCCGCCGAGTGCGGGCCGGATGAACCCGTAATCCCGCGCCATGAAAAGCATCACGAACTCGTCCAGAAAGGCGTTGAACTCATCGCGTCGGAGGAGAAGAGAGTGGGCGGCCAGCTCGGCCGGCCATCGGGTGCGCGCTACCGAGCCTATGTCCGGCTCATTGACTACGCAGAGAAGAACAAGGACAGCCTGCTGGCGACTCCGGAGCTTCTGAAGGCGATTGACGAGATCTACCGGTTTCCCCTGCGGCAGGCGGCCACGGACACCCTCA
>Ga0315282_10003233_pt1 | contig 29338 bp, 16 predicted proteins | sample YL17G07_20_MG_FD_203693 | JGI IMG/M metagenome (GOLD analysis project Ga0315282, IMG submission 203693) | Sediment microbial communities from Yellowstone Lake, YNP, Wyoming, USA - YL17G07_20 | ecosystem: Environmental > Aquatic > Freshwater > Lake > Sediment | place: USA: Wyoming | collected... | reverse complement strand
TCTTGAACAGCGACTTCCGCTCCGGCTCCCGGTAGGCGAAGATCCATTTCTCCCCGAAGCGCCGGATGGCAGTCTGAGGGCCGTATCGTCCCCAGGAGAACCCGTCCCCGAGTCGCGGCCGGCGCAGGTCCACGAACTGCCAGTGCTCGTCGAGCGAGCGGGCGAAGGCCTCCAACTCGGCGTCGCCGGAGGTCAGGCACTGCTCCTGCGTCATCACCCCGGGGTTCTTGAGCCAGACGTCGCGCTCATCCTCGTGGACGTAGGTGAGTTCGCTCTCCCACGGCGGGGTGCCCAGGCGGAGCAGTTCCGTGATGAAGTGGGCCAGGCTGTCGGTCTGGTAGAGCAGCACGGGGGGATCGTGGCAGACGTAGAAGATGGGTCCCCAGGTGGCGGAGTCGGAGGTGAGATCGGCCAGCCAGTAGTTCCCGGCCCCGTCATGGACCATGTAGACCGCGTGCGGACAGAGCTCCTCCAGGCCGAATCCGTCCGCACCGGAGAACACGATCTCTTGCACGTCTTCCCCGAACGCGCCCTCGAAGCCCCGGCAATAGGAGAACAGCTCTCTCGCCTCTTGGGGCAACGGGCAGGGCAGCGTGGCTTCGAGCGCGCGCAGTTCTGCGTCGCTCAGCGGCGGCAGCAGCCTCAGGGAGAAGGCCTCGCCCTGCCTATCCCTGAACTGCGTCCCCTCGGCCTGCTTCACGACCCCGAGCGGTGTCATGCGGAGCGCCTCCTGTGCCTATGCGTAGAGCAAGGCGCAGGTTTCTACGCCGCCGGCCGCCGGTTGTCCTGCTGGGCGGCGATCAGCCCCCCGCGTTCCCGCCTCCGGCGTTCCCGCCTCCCGCGTTCCCCCCGCCGCCGCGGCGGCCCCCACCGCCCGCGCCTCGGTTGCCCGGCCCTCTCCCGCCTCCAAATCCGCCTCCGGAGAGGCGGATTTGGTTGACCACCTGATCGTCGAGCAGCACGTTCAAGGCCGGCGACTCGGGGATGGTGAAGGAGGTGTTGTTCGGGCCCTGAACGGTCTGCGCGGCCGCTTCCCCGAGTTGCAGCACCATGTCCTTCTGCCGGTCTTCCGGCACGCCCCGCGCCAGCATCTGTTGGAGTTGGGGATCGCGCTGGTCGGGCTTCAGGTCATACCCCCACTTGAGGCCGCCGCCCTTCGCCGCCTCCCACTGCTTCGCGCTGAAGGTCGCCAGCAGGCGGAAGATCGGCAGTCGCATCGCCACCTGCTGCATCGTCGTTCGCCGCAGGGCGTAGCGCTGCGCTTCCTTCGCGTCGCTTAGATCGCCATACACCGCCGCGCCCCCGAGCTGGGCCTGCACCGCGTCCACGTGGCCCGCCAGCCACGTCATCTTCTGCACGTCCTTGAGGAGCGCAATGTCGCTTACCTGAACTGCGCCCGTCTCCTTGACGTACGGCTCCAGCCAGCCGTCGAGCTTGGTCAGCACCTCCGGCGACAGCATCCCCGCCCGCCACACGTCGGCGCGGGCGCTGCGGAAGCGCAGGAACACTCCCGCGTCCCCCCATTGCAGACCCAGGTCCGCGCCGCCCAAGACCCCGAACCCGCCGCCGAATCCGCCCGGTCCGCCGAATCCCGCACCCCGGGTGGCGCAGGCCGCGCTCAGCGCCTCCCGCGCGTTGGGCGCCGGCCTGTTGGCGTTCCGCTGACCGCCCCCTCCGCCGCCGGGCCCGCCCCCTCCGAAGAACCGCGGCGGCGCCAGCCAGAAGCAATCCGAAACCACGTTCAGGCCGGTGGCCTTCGCCACCGCCTCTTGCAGTTGCCACAGACTCGCGCTGCCGGTGATCCCCTCCAGCGTCGTTCCCGCGAGCAACTCGTCCCGCTTCGGGGTCAGCGTCCGCGTCGCCGCCAGGGCCTGCTCCCGCTGCTGGCGCCGTTGGTCGGCCTGCGCCTGTCGCGCCGCCTGCCGGTCCTGCGGCGTAGGCGCGGCCGCCGGCGCGGCCGGGGCCGCTTCGCCGAGCAGTTGCTTCAGGGTCGCTTCCTGCCGCGGGTTGAGCGGCCCGCTCGCCAGCAGGCCGTTGACTCTTCCCAACGGTCTCCCCCGCCGCCCCCCGCGACCTCCTCCGCCCGCTCCCTGGACCGTCGCCGTCACCGAGCCGCGACGCCCGTTCACCATGATCGTGACCGTGCCCTCCTGAGGCCAGTTCTGATCGAGCCCCAGGGCCTGCTTCAGGAGCGCCTGCTGCTGCGCCGACCAGGCCGACCACTCCCGCGAGATCTGTCCCCCCCGTCCCCCTCCCGCCAGCAGGGCATTCGTGTCCGCCTCCGGCAGCCCGGTGAGGAAGGTGAGTCCGGCCCGTCGCGCGGGATCGAGGAGGTTCAGCAAGAGCGTGTCGTTGACCCCGCGATACTGCGCGGCCGCGTCCTGCTGGGACATCGCGAGCGCCTTCCTGCTTTCGTCGAAGGCGGAGGCCTCGCTCGCCCGCGCCGCGTCTCGCCGCGCCTGCATGTCGGTGCGCATCTGCTCCCGCCGCGCGGCCGCTTCCTCCGCCAGCTTCTCCGCCACCCCCTCACTCGGCGCCGCGCTCAGCAGGTAGTACGTCTTCTCACCCCCCGCCTCCGCGTATCCGAACGTGGTACCCAGCGCCCATCCGACCTGGGCCATCACGTCCCGCAGCACCGGCGGGTGCTCCGCGTTGAAGTAGAGTGTGAGGCATACCCGCGCCTCCTCCGCGTTCGGCGGGAAGAGCGCGAACTTCACTCCCGTCTGCCGGGCGAGATCGGGAAGTAGGTCTTTCACCGGCACCCCCGTCCGCCATTCCTGCACCGGCTTGTCCAGGCGTGCGTCGGCCTGCGATCCCCCCTCATACGACTCCCCCGCGTTCCACGGGCTAAGCGTCACGTCGCCGGCCGGGATCCCGGTCGCCTCCGACTCGGCTGCCCTGACTCCCCTCCAGCCAGCGCAACACACCATTGCGAGCAACAGCAGAATGGTCAGTGCCCGTTTCATGGCCAGTCTCCTCCCGCGGCGCGGTCACCCCCGCCGGGCGGTGCATACATATTACTCCGCGTGACGACCGAAGGGCAGCCCCGATTCCATCTTTCTTGGCGACCACGTCCGCCCCGGCGCGGCGGACGCCCCTGAGGGTGCAGGAAGCTCAGGAGCGCCCTATCGCAGTCTACGTCACTATGTCCCGACTACTGGGGGGTCGGGTTCCCCGGCCAGGCTTCGCCGAGGACGTCCTCCAGGTTCGGCGCGTTATGGTCCACCATCTGGAAGGTGGCGATGAACGACATATCCCAGCGGATCACGAGGTCCGGATGCTGCGGACAGCTCACGATCACTTCCCGCCACTTCAGCAGCCTCTGCCAGGCCTGATCGTTGTAGATGTACGGCGTCGGCTGGCCGTTTGTCTCCACCGGACAGGAGAAAGCCGGGGCAATCTCCTCCGGCTGCTCGTGCTGTACCTGCACCAGCCACGTGCGCAGTTCGGTGAAGTCCTTCGGGAAGCGACGGTGCGCGATCGCGAACCGAGCCAGGAAGGCGGAGAGAACCCGCTGCCGCAGTGTGCAGGCCTGATGCTGGGCCTCCGCGAGCGGCAGCTCCGCGTTGGCCGTGGCGAAGTCCACGTAGCGCGCCAGGTCCTGAGGGCCGAAGCGCGCAAGCGGATGGTTATACACCAGGCTGGCAAAGCCGTCGGCGGCCGCCCGGAAGGCGGCCCTGGCCTCCGTTTCCCGGCCCTCGAACCGCAGCAGCTTGGCGGTGCCGAACTGCTGCCGGGCGGCGTACAGATCGGCCACCGCCGCCTGCATATCCGCCTGCTCTGCGGGCGGCAGCACGCTATCTTGGGCGGTGCCCCCGAGGTTGATCGCCGGCCCGCTGCCGTCCGCGGGAATGGACATGATGTCGCGGATCTCGTCATAATACGGCTGGCCCGGAATGTACGGCGGGGTCGCCACGGTCACCACCCGATCTCCAGTCGGGGACCACTCCGCGGCATGCAGGAATCCCTTCGCGCGGTAGATCTCCCGGTTGCCCGAGCCGTCGGCCTGGGCCACCCAGAGGGAGTACCGGTCGGGTTCCAAGACCCTCCGCCAATAGAGAACGCGCGTGCCGTCCGGCGACCACTGCGGTTGGCAGGTCAAGGGCAGGGGCGGAGTGATTCGGAGGGGTTCGCCGCCGGAGGTCAAGTCCAGAACGAAGGCGCTGGTCGGCTGCTTGGACGAGGCCGGGTTGCCGTCCGGTCCCCACCCGCCGACGAAGACGAGCTTCGTGCCGTCCGGGGAGAAACGTGGGCCAATCCCCCACACCCCCAGCTCGCGCACCTTGCCGCTGTTCACCGCCACGGTCACCAGCGGCTGTTCCGGACCAGCTTGCGGCCCTCTCGACATCGCGATAGACCGGCTATCCGGCGACCAACAGAACGGGTCGGAACCGCTGTCGAGCATCTTCTTCACCGATCCGGAGACGAGGTTGTACACCCAGGTCCCAGCTTCGGTGTCGCCGTGCTGCCAATCCGTCGGATCCTGTCTGTAGCCGCCGCTGAACGCCACCAGCCGACCGTCCGGAGATACCTCCTTCTGGAAGACGAGATAGCCGGTCGGCAGCGAGAACGGCGCGTCCTGGCCCGTCGCTACATCGAGCGCCCAGTCCGGCACGGAGGTGAAGTAGTCGGGCGCAGCAGAGAGGCCTTCGCCGAAGCCCCCCTCAAATAGCCATGGCGCATGGTTCACCCAGTCGGGATGCTGCCAGCCGAGGAACGAAGGAGTCACCAGGACGTGTCCGCTCGGCAGCCAGGGACCGGCGTCGCGGCACGACGATCCGGTATAGCTCTTCACGCGATGCTTTCCGCTCCCGTCGGTGCGCATCGCCCACACCTCGGTCGCCAGGAAGTCCCGCTGGGTGCCCGTGAGCGCCGTCTTCGGCTCGTCCGGCCTTCTGGCCACGAGGTACGCGATCTCGCCGCTATCGGAGAAGACTTCGCCGCGCCCGTCGTACCACGCGGTCTCGGCCGCGACATTGACCATCTGCCCGCCATCCGGGGTCGCGTCGGCCACCAGGATGGCCTTTCTGCCCGCGGACACCAGGGCCTGGCCGTGGGCGTTGGCCAGGCGGACCTGCCCGGCCACTACCGTCACGGCCAGCCGCTGATCCCGGACGGCCGCGTCAATGGTGGTGCCCAGCAACTCGATGCGTCCCGCCGCCGCGGTGACCGCGGCGAACTCGTGACTGCGATTCGCCAGGTAGAGCCGCCCCTGGGCGAGAGCCATGCTGCGCCCGTCGCGGGCCAGCGCCACTTCGCTCCCCGCGTCCAACATCAGTTCACTGCCGCGGCGGGTCACCAGGTCCAGCCGGCCGCCCTTCGCCGTCCGCAAGACGGCTCCGGCCGGCAGGCGCTCCCCGGCCAGCAGGGCCTGTCCCTGGCCGCTCGTCGCCGCCCTGGCGAAGACCACGGCCACCAGCGGTGTCCCGATCACCGGCTTCGCCGCTGCCAGGGCGGCGCTTGCCGTCCCTCCAGCTTGCGTGCGGTTCGCCACCGGCGCGACCCGGGCACCGCTCTCACTCCTCGCCTTCGGCGCCGCCGGTCCCACCGCGACGCGAGGCGTCGCGGGCCGGGGCGCGCTTGCCACCCCCGGCCGGTGGACGGGCCGCGGGATCACCACCAGCGCCGCCACGACCACCACCGCCACCGCGGCCACCAGCCCCTTCGCCGGCCAATGCCGTCTCGTCTGTCCTGCTCGCATCATCGCCGCGACCGCCTGGGCCGGAGTGCCCGCCGCCTTCAGGGGCCACGCGCCTTTCAGCAGTCGCGCGAGTTCCTGCTCCTCATCCGTGTGCCGCATCGTGTACCAGCCTTTCCCGGGCTTTCGCTTTCGCCCGGTGCAAGAGAGAATAGACGGCTCGCCCCGACCGACCCAGGATGTGGGCGACCTCCTTCATGTCAAACTCCTCCACGAAGGACAGCAGCAGCACCTCCATCTCGGCCTCCGACAAGTGGCGGGCGAGGAGTGCCACCTGTCGGCGCGCCTCCATTCGTCCCGTCAGTTCGGAGGCGAGGTCTCCGTCAACCGCGAGTTCGCGCGTGGTCTCGAGGTTGACTTCCGCGGACTTGGGGATGGCCGTCCGGCGCCGCTGCCCGCGCAGTTCCACAATCAGCACCCGCCGCGCCACGCCGTATACCCATACCGTCAGGCTGGCACGGCGGGGGTCGAAGCTGCGGATACTGCGCACCGCGGCCGCCAGGCTTTGCACCGCCACGTCCTCGGCCAGCTCTTCGTCGCCACCGAGGCGGGCGGTGGCATAGCGTCTGAGCCCAGGTCCGAAGCGGCGCCACAGTTCCTCGTAGGCCGCCTCCTCGCCCTGGATCAGGCGCCGGCACAAGCCCCCTTCCGCCTGCGGGGCGTTCAGCCCCCGCTCCGCCCTGACCTCGGTGTCCATCGGACGCCCCACTATGGGAGGTTGGTGCGAGACCGTCCATGATGACTTACGCGTACGGACCGCGGAATATCGCGAGAATCTTCGAGTCTTTCCGCTCGCTGCACCCCCCAGCACAGAGTAGCGCATCCCCTCCCGCAGGGCAACCGCGCCCGCGGGGCGTGCCGATGAGGCCCCGGTAGGGCGTCCGGGCCCCTGCTCGCGGCCTGGGCAGCCCTGCAATAGAGGAAGCTCGCGCGCGCATGGTGAACCACCTGCGGCGGCACGCACGATACCCCCGAGCAAAGGATCTCCTATGGCACGCAGCAGGAAAGCGCCGAAGAAACCGCAGCACCCCTGCCCGGCTCCCCGCTATGACGCCTGGGAGGTCCTGGGCATGGGCGGCTTCGGCGGACAGTTCGACCCCCTCGTCAGCCCTCACGACACGAACGTCGTGCTCATGCGCTGCGACATGACCGGCGCCTACATCTCCCACGATGCCGGCCAGTCCTGGCGCAACTTCAACCTGCGCTGCTGGGCGCCTTACTTCACCTTCGATCCCTCCGATCCGAAGGTCATCTACGCCGGGAACATGGGCCTGTGGCGCAGCGAGGACACCGGCAAGACGTGGAGCCTGATCTGGCCCGATCCCAACCAGAATATCGTCGAGCACTGGTGCGACGACCACTCCGACGTGTATTTCACCAGCGACGACCCGCGCTACACCGGACCGGACACCCGCATCCCCGTGATCGCGGTGCACCCGACGGATTCCCAGCACCTGTATATGGCAACGGAGTGCACCTGGTACAACCCGCTGGAGGGAGACAAGTGCCCCACCTTGCTCTTGTTCTCGCCCGATCGCGGCCGAACGTGGGAGAAGCTCGCCGATCTGGAGCGCGACGCCGCGCACGCCATACACGTGACCAAGACCGATCGCGTCTACGTGGTGCGCTCCTCCGGGGTGTTGGTGATCGAGGGGAGGAAGGTGGAACGCTTTGCCGGCCCCGAGGGCGGCATCAACTGGACCGCCATCGGAGAGCAGGATGGCAAGGTGCTGATCTATGCGATCACCGAAACCAACTGGGAAGGCCAGGGGCTAAAGGGCGGCGTGTGGGTTTCCGAGGACGAAGGGCGCACCTGGCGCTCCGCCTCTCCGGGGATCCTCCCCCTGCTCTACCATCCGGGAGGTCCCAAGCAGCCGACCTTCACCGTGATCGCCTGCTCTGCCCACCACGCGGCCACCGCCTACGTCGCCTTCCGCCGGTTGCCCGTGGCCATCGGAGAGAAGGACGTCTACTCGGGCATGCTCAAGACCACGGACGCCGGACGCACCTGGGAGCTCGTCCTCAAGGAGCGTCCCGGACTCCCCGCACCCGGTCTCGACGGTCATTTTGAAGGCCGCGTCAACAGCGAGTACGATGGGAACGTCTATTACGACTCCCTCGGCATGACGGTCGCGCCCACCGACCCCGGCATCTGCTACATGACCGACTCCTTCCGCAGTATCCGCACCCTGGACGGTGGAAAGAGTTGGAGTCCCTGCTACACGGTCAAGGTCGGCGAGAACCGCTGGCGCACCACCGGCGCCGACGTCACGGCCGCCAACAACTTGATGATAGACCCCTTCGACCCGAACCACATGTTCCTGCTCTTTCACGACATCGGCCTGCAGCGCAGCACCGACGCCGGCTACTCCTGGTTCAGCGCCAACACCGACATCCCGGCCATGTGGCGGAACTGCACCTACGATCTTGAGTTCGACCCGGACGTCCGCGGCCTCATGTGGGCCAACTTCAGCGGCACGCACTGCCTGCCCCGCTGCATGATGTGGAGTCGGAGGCCGGAGCAACGCACTCTAGCCAGCTACATTGGTGGATTCGGAATCTCCCGCGACGGAGGGGATAGTTGGGAGATCATCCCGGACCTTACCGATCATGTGATCACCGACATTCTTCTCGACCCCACCAGCCCGGTCGGATCCCGCACCCTCTACGTTGCCTCCTTCGGCAAAGGCGTGCTCAAGTCCACGGATAATGGGCAGACCTGGACCATGAAGCGCAACGGCATCCCCGGCCAGAAGCCCTTCACCTGGAAGCTCGCCCGCGGCGGCGACGGCGCGCTCTACCTCTTGCTCCACCGCCAGCACGATGACCTCGATGGCTCCCTCCGTGACGACTACGACGGCGCCATCTATCGCTCCACGGACGGCGCAGAGACCTGGACGAAACTCTCGCTGCCGGAAGGCTGCAACGGCCCCGTGTGGATCACGGTGGACGCGCAGGATCCCCGGCGGCTCTACCTCGCCGCCTGGGGTCGCTGCTGCCCGCCCGATGACATCCGCGGCGGCGTCTTCGTCTCGACGGATGGCGGGCACACCTGGCGCAACACGCTCTCCAAGATGCAGCACGCCAACTGCGTCCGGATTGACCCGAAGCGCCCGAACGTCCTCTACACCACCGGCTTCGACGCGGCCGCCTACCGCTCGCTGGACAAGGGCGAGACCTGGGAGCGCATCAAGGGCTTCAACTTCAAGTGGGCCTGCAACGTCGTGCCCGATCCGGTGGACGAGGACAAGATCTACATCTGCACCTGGGGCTGCAGCCTCTGGCACGGCCCCGCCGCCGGCGACCCCAACGCGGTGGAGGACATCATCACGCCGATTAGGACCGCCATGGGCTAGCCTGTAGGGCGGGGTCTTCCGACCCCGCCGGAAACCAGTTCTCGGGCGGGGATCTCCGTGTTGTTCGGAATCCCCGCCACTCATCTCAGACAATGAGGACCTTCAATGACTACGCAGCGCTCTCCCGGCCCGGCCCCCCGCCACGACGCGTGGAAAGTCCTCGGCATGGGCGGCTTCGGCGGCCAATTCGACCCGCTCGTGAGCCCACACGATACCAACGTCGTGCTCATGCGCTGCGACATGACCGGCGCCTACATCTCCCACGACGCCGGTGACTCGTGGCGCAACTTCAACCTGCGCTGCTGGGCCCCGTACTTTGCCTTCGATCCTGGTGATCCGAAGGTGATCTACGGAGGCAACATGGGGCTGTGGCGCAGCGAGGATACTGGAAGGACCTGGAGCCTGATCCTTCCCGATCCTGCGCAGAACACCGTCGAGCACGCCTGCGACGATCACGCGGACGTGTACTTCACCAGCGACGATCCCTACTATCCCGGCCCCGATACCCGCCTCCCGGCGGTCGCCGTAGATCCCACCAACTCGCGGCACCTCCACCTCGCCACCATGCGCACCGAGTACAACCCTCTCCAGGAAGACGGCTGTCCGGCCCGGCTCCTGTACTCTCCCGACCGCGGTAGGACGTGGCAGGAGCTGGCTGACCTGGATCAGGCCGTCACCTTCGCGCTTCACGTCACCAAGTCCTCCCGCGTCTACGCCGTCCAGCCCTCCGGCGTCGTGGTCGTCGAAGGCGACCAGGTCCAGCGCTTCGCCGGCCCCGGGGAGGGGATCACCTGGGCCTCCGTCGGCGAGCAGGACGGACGTGTGATCATCTATGCGCTCACGCCGGCGCGTTGGGAAGGGGCGGACGCGAACGAAGGCCTGTCTCAGACGCAGCTGGGCAAGGTGCACTGGCCACAAAGACATCTGCGCGGCGGCGTCTACGTCTCCGAAGACGAAGGGCGCACCTGGCGCTCTGCGGCGTGCGCGATCGAGTCTCTCGTCTATCATCCCGGCGGAGCCCCGCACCCCGAGTTCACCGTCATGGGCTGCTCGGGTCAACACGCCGCCACTGCGTACGTCGGCTTCCGCAACTTGCGCGTCGCGGCCGGGGAGGCCGACCCCTACTTCGGCGTCCTCAAGACCACCGACGCCGGCCGCACCTGGCAAGTCGTGCACAAGGAGCGCCCCGGACTTCCCTCACCGCACGTGGACACCGGCCACTTTGAGGGGCGCGTGATGAGTGAATACGACCCCCACGTCTTCTACTATCCCATGGGCCTCGGCGTCGCGCCGACCAATCCGGACATCTGCTACCTGACCGAGTTCCGCGTCCTGCGCACCACCGACGGTGGGAAGACCTGGAGTTCGTGCTACACCGCCAAGGTCGGCGAGCGAGGCTGGCGCAGCACCGGGGCCGATGTCACCGTCTGCAACGACGTCGTGTTCGACCCCTTCGATCCGAAGCACATGTTCCTGCTCTATCACGACATCGGCCTCCAGGGCAGCACTGACGGTGGCTACTCCTGGTTCAGCGCCAACGAGACCATCCCCGCGATGTGGCGCAACACCACCTATACCGTCACCTTCGACCCGGACGTGCGGGGCTTGGTGTGGGCCGACTTCAGCTACTTCCACTGCCTCCCTCGCTGCATGGTGTGGAGCAAGCGTGAGGAACTTCGCGCCCTGAAGGACTTGTGGGGGGCGTTCGGCATTTCGCACGACGGTGGGGACAGTTGGGAGTTGGTGCCCGACCTCCAGGACCACGTGATCACCGACGTCGTCCTCGACCCGACCAGTCCGGCCGGCGCCCGGACGCTCTACCTCACCTCCTTCGCCAAGGGCGTCTACAAGTCCACCGACAATGGTCTTACCTGGAGCAAGAAGAGCCGGGGAATAGAGGGCGACAGGCCCTTCGCCTGGAAGCTCGCCCGCGCCGCGGACGGCGCGCTCTACCTGCTGGTCCATCGCCAGCACAGCGACCTCGACGGCTCCATCGGCACACCCTACGACGGGGCCATCTACCGCTCCACCGATGGAGCGGAGACCTGGACGAAGCTCTCCTTGCCGGAAGGCTGCAACGGCCCCGTCGGAATCGCCATTGACCCCGAGGACCCCCAGCGCCTCTACCTCGCCGCCTGGGGCCGCTATCACAGACCCGACGACATCGGCGGCGGCGTCTTCCTCTCCACCGACGGCGGCCGGACCTGGCGCAACACGCTCTCCAAGATGCAGCACGCCAACTGCGTCCGGATTGACCCGAAGCGCCCCAACGTGCTCTACGCCACCGGCTTCGACGCCGCCGCCTATCGGTCGCTGGACAGGGGCGAAACCTGGGAACGCATCAAGGGCTACAACTTCAAATGGGGCGCCAACGTCGTGCCCGACCCGGCAGACGACACTAAGATCCACATCTGCACCTGGGGCTGCAGTCTATGGCACGGCCCCGCCGCCGGCGACCCGGACGCGATGGAGGACATCATCACGCCGATCAGGACAGCCCTTGGCTAGCCTGTAGGGCGGGCATGGTGTCTTTCCATGCCCGCCGCCTCGCGCCACCGTCACGGCAGGCCGCGATACCTTCTCCTCCCCTATCGCCCCGCCACCTCCACCTGCTGCCAGTTGAAGCAGTAGCGCCCTTCGCGAAACTCGGTGAAGGCGAGCCAGAAGGACCTCCCGTCTTCGGCGATCCACTTCGGCGAGATCTGGGGCTGATAGGCGCGCGCCTCGGGATCGCCCGCCGGCGTCCACGCCGTCTCTTCATGCACCTGGGTCCACGGCCCCCAGGGCTGTGGTGCGGTCCAGAACCCGAGGTAGCTGGGCTTCCCGAACCAGTCCCCGTCGGCCGCACATCCCATTCCCCAATTCGCCATCAGATAGCACCCCAAAGGCGCCGCGTAGACCACACTCGGATGCCACGCATAGGGGTGGACCTTCGTGTTCACCCAACCGGAGGGGAAGGTGTGCACTACCCCGCGGTCCTCGAGGTCGGCACTCCACCTCGCGCCTCCCTCGGGGGTGCGTGAGACGAAGAACTCGTACGCCCCGCGGTCGAGAACGCGGTCCTTCGGCACGCGCAACATCACCAGTTCGTTCATCGTGCCTTCGGTGTTTCCATTGGGCGCGCAGACATAGACATATCCGTCGCGATTGTGTTCGTAGTTGCGGCCCATTTGCACCACAGTGAGCAGCGAGAACGCGTCGCCCGGCTCGTCGAAGAAGACCATGTTGCCGCGGCTGCGTTCCTCCCACTCCTCCCAGCGCACGCGGGACCCGTCCTGGTTTCGCCAGCTCCGGCCCAGGTCGGGAGAGTAGATGAGCTTCGCCCCGATGAAACGCGGGGCCGGTTCGTCGAAGGGGCGATTGGGGGTGCTGAGGTAGTGGTAGATACAGTCGTCGAGCGCGAGAATCCCGAACCCGTAATAACGAGACCGATTCGGGCTCGCCTCCGTGAGCAGATCGGGGAAGCCCGGCAGGTGCACGGACCTCGGCTCGGAGGCGTCTCCTTCGAGCGCATACACGCGGGTGTTGTAGTCCTTCTCCACGTGGCCCATCATCTCGGGCCAGCCGCGCCCATCACACAACCCGACGTACTGCCGATCATCCGCCGCCCACGTCATGTGCCAATTGTCCCCGGAGCCGCCCGTGCGGCGGAGCGTTTCCTCAAGGCGTCGCAAGCCTGTGACCTGTATCATCTGGATCCGTCTTCCTTGGTCCCCGCTCCCGGCGATGGTGAAGGGCTTCCGCTCTCCCCACAGAAGTCCTCGCCCATCATCACCTCTCGGAGGCTTTGATGGCAGCATTGCGTTTCGGATACGTCGGCGCCGGATTCGTCGCCCAGGGCGTGCACATCCCCCACTTCGCCAAGATGCCGGACGTGGAGTTGGTCGCGCTCGCCGAACTGCGTCCCAAGCTGGGCGCCATGGTTCAGCAGCGGTACGGGTTCCGCAAGCTCTATCGGAATCACATGGAGATCGCCAACGACCCGGAGATCGAGGCGGTCGGCGTTTCCGCCTACTTCACCGAACAGTCCACCATTGCCCGCGACCTGCTCCGCGCGGGCAAGCACGTCTTCATGGAAAAGCCCATGGCCGTCTCCGTCGCCGAGGCGGAGGAGATGCTGGAGGCCGAGCGCGCCGGCGGCGGCCGCCTCATGGTCGCCTACATGAAGCGCTACGACTCCGGCAACGAGACCGCGAAGCGCTGGCTAGATGAGATACGGGCGAGCGGGGAACTGGGCGACATCTTCTATGCCCGCAACCACGGCTTCTGCGGCCGCAACTGGACGGCCGGCTTCGACGCCACCTTCCTCAAGTCCGACGAGCCGCGCCCGGAGGCCCCGCCCCTGCGCGGGCCCGACTGGATGCCCAGCGACCTCTACGGCAAGTACATCTCCTACCTCCAGCAATACGCCCACAACGTCAACCTCCTCCGCTGGTTCCTCGACGCGGGCGAGGACCTCAAGGTGGTCAGCGTGGATCTCGACGAAGATGCCTACATCGGCACCGTCAACCTCCGTGTCGGCGGCGTCCGCGCGGTCATCGAGTCCGGCGTCTCTTCCCACTTCGGCTGGGACGAGCACACCCAGATCTACTTCCGCCACGGCTACGTCAAAGTCACCTGCCCGCCCCTCCTTCTCAGAAACTCGCCGGCCGGCATTGAGATCTACAAGGGGGACGGCATCCAGCAGACCATCGTCCCGCAGCCGGACGATCCCTACACCTTCTCCTATGAGCGCGAGGCCCAGCACTTCGTCAAGTGCCTGCAGACCGGAGAGGCGTTCCGCTCCACCGGCCGGGACACCCTCGCCGACGTGAAGGCCTTCGAGGACATCTTCAAGGTGTACCTCAAGCTGTAGGGGCACAGCATGCTGTGCCCTTGGGGGCGTGCGCCCGTCCCGGGGAACCTTCTCGCCCCCTGCGCCGTCTAATCGGGTGACGCGGATCCCACTCGGGAGGGTGATGTGACGTCGCCCACACTTCGAGCCCTGACGTGTGTCGTCACGGCCGTTCTCGTCTCTGCGGCCATCGCTTCCGCGGCCGAGCAGCCTTCTCCCTATCTCCCGGTCGAGTTCTCCGGAACGGTGTATCTCCCCGACGCCCGCCCCGCCGCGAACGTGAAGCTGCTGCCGGTTGGCGTGACGGCCTGGTACGGCTTCCCGACCCCCCCTGGCAGTGTGGGCGGCGACGCGTTCGGGGGCGCCGCGATGGACCCGTTGACCACGGACACGCGCGGCCGCTACCGCTGGACGATCCGCCCGGAGCCGCCGGGCGGCGACGCCACCACTCCGGCGCCTAGGGATGCCCGCATCGCGTGGCTCGCCCTCCTCTACTCCCCCGATGGCGCGGGCTATGCCTACGTCTCCGACCTCTCCTCCGCGCAGACCCACGTGGACATCCACCTCCGGGCCGGCGACCGCGTGGAGGGGCGCGTGCTCGGCTACCCCGGCGCACAGCCCATGGCCGGAGTCGAGGTGAGCGTCGGAGTGGCCCCGCCGATCTTCATGGGGCACGGTGGCGGCCCGGTGGCAGAAAGAGTCGTCACCGATGGGGATGGCCGGTTTCGGATGAAGGCCTCTTTCCCCCCAGACAGCTACACGCTCCACGCCTCGCTCCCAAAGGAATGGGGCGAGATGGAGGTCAGGCTCGACCCTCCGGCCTCTGAGACTCCAACCTCCCGCAGCGCGGAGATCAGCCTCGCCCACACGTATACTGTCCGGGGACATGCCTACGGCCCGGACGGTCAGCCGCTCCGTAAGACCCGGCTGTCCTTCGGCACCTATGGGTTCCCCGCCCATCTCCCCGGCGTGATCGGCCGCGGCTTCGGCGGCTTGGACGAGGCCACTACCGACGACACGGGGGCGTATTCCCTGCCTCAACCGCCCCGGGTCCGTTCCTTCGGCACATGGACTGACGTCCCCCGTTTTCTCGTCCTTACGGCGGGGCCGCAGGGATCCGCGATCGCCCCCGCGGCCCTGATAGACGCCACCGATCCCGCTACCTTCACCGCCGACTTCCGCTTCGGCCCGCCGGGCACCGTCACGGGCAAGCAGATGGCCGGCGCCACCGGCCGTCCCGGCTGGGGCGTGTGGGCGCACCTTGCACCCGCGTCAGCGAGCCCTGCGTTGGCTCGTCTGGATCTGCGCAACGGTGCCTTCGACAAGGAGCACTCCGTGGTCAAGAACGATGCCACCGGCGAGTTCGCTCTCCGCGGCGTCCCCCCGGGCAAGTACCGGCTGGAATTCGACGGCCTCACCATCCGCCCGCGCACCGCGGCCAGCGGGCAGGCCCTCCCCGTCACCGTGAAGGCCGGCGAGACCGTGGACGTCGGTACCGTCCAGGTCCACTACGTCCCTCACTTCCGCGGGCTCATCTCCGGCCTGCCCGGCAAGCTAAACGATTACGAGTTCCTCGGCGTCCTTCGCCCCTCTGGTACCGCGGACCCCGGTCGCGAGGCCTATGTAGATCTCTGGGAAGGCGGAGGCAAATACAGCATCTGGGCGTACGATCGCCCGGCCGGGAAGTACGACGCCGCCGTCATGGCCTGGAAGGGCGGCCAGCCTGCCTACGTTGCTCCCGTCCTCCACGGTATTGTCCTTCCCGACGAGACCGCCGTCGAAGGCAAGAACCTCCCCTTCACCACCGGCGCCTCGTTGAGCGGGAAGGTCGTGCGAGCGGATGGCAAGCCCCTCCCCAAGACCGCCGTCGCGCTACGCGGCGCCGGCGGAGACGCGGCCATGCTTGACGCGAACGGCTTCGGGGGGTTCGGCTACCAGGGGTACATCCAACTCGAGACGAACGACAAAGGCGAGTTCTCCGTGCAGGGCCTCCTGCCCGGCGAGTACCGCGTCACCGCAGGAGTCGAGGCCCTCCTCTACGGCCCGCAGCCCACCCTCCGCGTTCGCCTCGCTGCGGACGAACACAAGGCCGGCCTCCTCCTGCGCACGCAGCGCAACGGGTAGGACCCCGCGCCCCCTTCGCTGAATACGGGGGCATGCCACGCGCCCGCGCCCTCTCCGAAACCGACCTCTATCCTCCCATCGCCGCCTACCTGCGCGCGCAGGGCTACACCGTCCACAGCGAAGTGCACCACTGTGACATCACCGCCGTCAAGGGCGATGAGCTGGTCGTCATCGAACTCAAGCGCAGCTTCTCCACCTCCCTCCTCGTCCAGGCCACCCGCCGCCAGCGCCTCGCCGACTCCGTCTACGTCGCCCTCCCCCGCCCCAAGTGGAGCCGCACCTGGCTGGGCGTTCAGCACGTGCTGCGCCGCCTCGAGCTCGGCCTCATCCTCGTCTCCTTCAACGGCGCGGAGCCCGACGTGGAGATCGCCTTCCACCCGCTCCCCCTCAAGCGCCAGGTGCAGCGCCGGCGGCGCCGCGCCGTCCTCAAGGAGATCACCGGCCGCTCCGGCGACTTCAACCAGGGCGGCAGCACCCGCCGCAAGCTCATGACTGCCTACCGGGAGAATGCCATCCGGATCGCCTGCTGCCTGGAGCGCTTCGGCACTCTCTCCCCCAAGGAGCTGCGCGCCTTCGGCGCCGGCGCCAAGGCCTACTCCATCCTCCACCACAACGTCTACGGCTGGTTCACCCGCGTCGCCCCTGCCCAGTACGCCCTCCGTCCCGCCGGGCGAGAGGAGCTGGAGAGCTATCCCGAGATGACCGCCCGCTATCGCGCGTGGGCCGAAGGTCTGGAACCGCCACAAGACGCCCCCGCGCGTGTCGAGAAGAGAACGGTCGCGAAGAAGCCAAAGCAGGAGAAGCGCCGGAAACGCGCCAAGTAGGCGGCAAGACCCCTGCCCCGTAAGGGGCGACACCCCTGCCACGGAGGCCCTGACCGATGCGGACGCGCTGCTTCGACGCCCTCACCAACGACGAGATCACCGCCTACCTGCGGCACAACGACCTCATCTACCTCCCCGTCGGCACCGTCGAGATGCACGGCGCCATGCCCGTCGGCGCCGAGTACGTGCTTCCCCTCGCCTTCGCCCACCGCTTCGCCGAGGAGACCGACGGCCTGGTCCTCCCCCACCTCGCCTACTTCTACCCCGGCGCCACCGCCATCGGCCGCGGCACGATCTCCATCACCCCCTCCGGCGGCGCCGCCTATCTCGAAGAGATCTCTCGTTCTCTCTGCCGCCAGGGGTTCCGTCGCCAGGTCTTCCTCACCGCCCACGGCCCCGCCCACGTCACCCTCTCCACCGTCGTGCGCGAGGTGTTCGAAGAAACCCAGTGCATCGCCCTCTATCTCGATCTCCTCCGCTACTTCGGCGAGGCCGATTTCGACCTGCTGGTGTGGGGCGCGTATCACCTCCTCGGGCGGCTCGACGAGATCCCGCAGGACCAGCAGCCAGTCACGCGCGTTCCCAAACCCGAGGCCCTCGCCAAGCTCGGCCGCCCCGGCGTCCAGGTCGGCTGGTTCTTCTCCGACGAAACCCAGCACGGCTGGTGGCCCCCCGAGCCCCTCACCCCCGAGCAGCGTCAGCAGCGCGCGGAGCAGGGCCTGGCCCAGCTTGAGGCCGTCGTCGCCGGCGTCGCCGTCAAGAACCTGGCCGAAGGGATGCGCGACCTGGACAAGTACATCCAGCATCACGTCCTCCCCAAGCACCAGGACCGCCTGCCGTAGGTCCCTCACCGGCTTCTCTCGACTCTCGACTTTCGATTCTCGCCTCTCGCAGTTCGGTAGCTGTTCCCGAACGGCTACGCCGTGTCTCCCCTCGCCCTATGCAACGCGCTCCCCGCCGGTACAATGGAGCACCGCTTGCTGGGGTGGAGGTGGAAGATCATGGGACATGCCTGGCGCCGGGCCCTCTGCGCGGCCCTCCTCTCCCTCGCCTGTGCGGCCCCGGGCCGCGCCGCCGTCGAAGTGCTGAGCATCACCGTGGACCGCGGCCGCGACCTCGAGGCCTCCGGCCTCGTCAGCTATCACCAGACCGTGCTCGTGCGCCTCCGGCTGACCACTCTCGGCAATCTGGACTGTCTCCAGATCACCGATCCCGCCGGGGATCTCTGCGTCGTCACCGCCGCCTGCCAGTTCAGTGACCAGGGCGACGCGCAGGCCGGCCTGATGCGCTACGTCTACGCCACCGAGGACAACCGCACCGCCACCCTCGGCTTCCGGGAGAGCTTCATGGCCGCTGCCCCGCGCGCCGGCACATATCGCCTGCGCATCGAGTCCGAGGAAGGCGCCGACGTCAACCTCACCACCGCCTCCACTCCCGTGGTGCCGACCTCCGGCCCGACCCTGGCCGAACCCGCACCCGACGCGGTCATTGACTCCACCGCACCCACCTTCACATGGACCAACTGGACCGGGACCACGAACGTGCTCCAGGTGCGCGAGGAGGGCAACACGACCTTCACCAGCGACGTCGCCGACGACATGGCTCAGCTCTGGCGCGCCACCACCGGCACCCGCACCTCCGCCGCCTACAACTACGACGGGAGCGCGGCCCGCGCCGCTCTCCTGCTGGGCCATGCCTACCTGTGGCAGCTCGCCTCCACCCACATTGACGGGCAGGCCACCGACCCGCCGACCACCCTCTCGACTACCCAGCTCGCCCGCCGGCGCTTCTCAGTATACACCTCGTGGACTGGCCTTCCCGCTCTGCCGGGCGAGCTGGCCATCTCCTCTATCCTCTGGGGAGGCTGGACCTCCGGCTCCGACGCCCTCCGCAGCTACACCACCGACCTGCGCGACCAGACCTGGCCCGGCCCCGAATCCTCCTATGACCCGGTCTGGGCGCAGGACGGCAGCCTTCTCGTCTACATGCGCAACGGCACCGGCCTCTGGGTTGATCGCCTGAACGACAGCCCCCCCGTTCGTCTTCCGGTCCTCGCCATCGCCGACCCCTCCCTCTCCCCGGACGCGCAGCGCGTCGTCTACACGGCCTATGACCTACAGAACAGCGTCTTCCAACTGCGCCTCGCCACCCTCGACGGCCGGCAGGATACTCTCCTGCTGCAGGCCGCCAGCACCGACGAGGTGCTCCGCTGGCCCGTTTGGTCGCCGGACGGAGCTTGGATTGCTTATATCACGCGCTCCTCCTACTCCCAGAGCGGCCAGCTCCGCCTCCTCCATCCGGACGGCACCGGAGACCAGCCGGTGGCCGCTGCCGGTGTGGCCGGATACGGCGGCTACACCGTCGCCTGGATGGAGGCCCCCTCCTGGTCGCCGGACGCCCAGAAACTCGCCCTCGCCTTCTCCGCCGACGCGCCCGACGGCCTTTCCTTCATCTGGGGCATCGGCGTCCTCCCCCGCGCGGGCGGGGTGATCACCCCCGTCTTCATCGCCCCCGCGGCCGCCGTGTGCTGCGCCGCCCCCACCATGCCCGCCTGGTCCCCCAGCGGCACCAGCATCGTCTTCGTCTCCGGCCACCACCTCCCGCCCGACCCGGACTGGCCGAATGGCAAGTTCGAAACCGGGGTCGAGGCGTGGGTGGTGAAGGCCAATGGCTCCGGCGAGCCGACCCGCTTGACCTACAACTATTCCTATGACAGCAAGGCGGCCTGGTGGGCCCCGCTCGCCTTCCCCGACGTGCCCCGCGGCGCCTGGGCCTTCAACGCCATCAATGCCTGCGCCGAGGCCGACATCGTGCACGGCTACTGGGACGGCTACCACCCCGAGTGGACCGTGGACCGCGCGCAGATGGCCGGCTTCATTTCCCGCGTCCTGACCGGAGGCGCGGTCCCCGACCCGGCCCCCGGCACCCAGTCCTTCACCGACGTGCCGCCCGCTCACTGGGCCTACGCCTTCATCGAGTACTGCAAGGCCCAGAACATCGTCGGCGGCTACGGGGCCGACTACCGCCCGGAGGCGGCCGTGGACCGGGGCCAGATGGCCGGCTTCATCGCCCGCGCCATGTCCCCGCTTGCCCAGCGCCCCGACCTCCCCGGCTACACCCCTCCGACCACCCCCAGCTTCTCCGACGTGCCTACCGGTTTCTGGGCCTACAAGTTCATCGAGTTCTGCCACGCCCGCGGCGTCGTCGGCGGCTACTGGGACGGCTACCACCCCGAAATCATCGTCACCCGCGACCAGATGGCCGTGTTCATCGGCCGGGCCTTCGCGCTGCCGATGTGAGGCGCAAGGGCGTCAGCCTAGCCAGCCGCTCTCTGCCCCTCCCTGATCCCCCGCAGCAGTCGCGCCGCGGGCGCGTGCAGCCCGTCCTTCTTATCCTTCGCTAGGCGCGCCAGCGCCGGCAGCGCCTTCTCGGCCGCAACGCCCGACATCAGGTCGAACCCAATCAAGTACGGTACCGCTTCCCACACTTTCGCCGGTTGGCGCTCCAGCTCCGCGAGCAGCGCGCGCGGCGCCTTGCGCGCCACGCGGTGCAGGATCACCCCCATCGCCTCCGACAGGTCTCCGTCGGTATAGGGCGCGAGGTCCAACAGGCCCGCCAGGAGCTTCGGGTCCGCCCGCCTCTGGTACACGTCGTACACCGCGCCCGCGATCCCCTCCACGTCCACCTCTCGCTCGTCCTCCGGCGCCTCCGGATCGGCCGCCGCGCGGTGGAACTCCTCCCAGTCCACCTCCTCTGGCCCTCGGTTGAGGGAGAGCGCCCGCAGATAGCGGAGCAGCGTCGTCCGCCCGGCCTCGTAGTCCAGATCGAGCAGCGCCATGGCGAACGCGGTCTGCAGACAGACGGGGTCCGACAGCGGGCGCGCTTTCAGCAGCCGGCCCAGTTCGGCCGCCGCCACTTTGCGGCCCTCGACCAGCACTTCCTTCTCGGCTTTGCGCTGCTGCGTGCGCGTGTAATGCAGCCAGCTATGCGTGCGCCAAACCAGCCGCACCCGCCGGATCCACCGCGCCTGATCGGGCCTGGCCGGCTTGGGAGCTGCCCCACCTGACGCCGTCCCGGCGCAGGCCAGAAGGCCGAGAAGCGCCACCCCGGCGAGAAACACCGCCGCCGACAGGCCCGGCCCCCGCACCCTCCTTCCACCCGCAACCCCGGTCCGCCAGCCACGCGTCACCGCCATCCGAGAGCCTCCTTCTCCATCACCCCCTCCGCCGGACCCGGAGATACTGCACGCCCGAAACCACTACGCCGGCCAGCCACAAACAGCCCAGCCCAGCCCGCACCGAAACGTGGAGGTGCTGCAGCAACAGCGTCGCCCCGTAGACCGCGCCCAACACCGGGGCGACGGCCAGCGGAGCGGCGAGAGACAACAACGTCAGCGCCCACCATCTCCGCCAGTCTGGCTTGCTAGAACAAGCATCGTGCTGGTTGGCATCTAGCCGCGCCTCCGTGATCATCCACGCGAACACCGTCACGAATCCGGCCAGGGCCGCGCTCTCCGCGTGTCGCTCGCCCTCCTCGCCCCGATGGGGTAGAGCCTCCGAAAGTCGCCACAGCCCCAGAAACACCAGCGCCCACCCCGGCCATCGCGCTCGCAAACCGCGCCACCCCAGCCGGTACTCCTTCCCGCACACCCGACATGTGGACCAACCGCACCGTGTCGCCACGCTCGTTCTCCGCCCCGCATTGTAGCCCCTCGGCCGAGGAAGAGCAAGCCGCCAGACTGCACCTGCCTCGCCCTGCCGGAAGGGCGCCGCTCCCTCCCGCGGAACTAACCTCCCATGATCTACCAGCACCTCTTTGACCGGGTCAAAGAGCCGGCCGTCGTGCGCGCCGCGCTCATCGGAAGCGGGAGTTTCGGCGCCCCCGTCGCCACCCAGGCCCGCCTCCTCCCCCGCCTCGATCTCCGCGTCATCGCCGACGCGAACATCGCCGCCGCCAGGTCCGCGTTCCTCGCCGCCGGCGCGGCGGAGGAGGACATCGCCATCTGCGACAGCCCGCAGGCCGCGCGCCGGGCGATGGAGTCCGGCAAGTGGGTGGTCGCCGAGGACGGCCTGGTCCTCATGGACCTCCCGCTGCACGTCATCGTCACCGCCGTCGGCGTCCCCGAGGCCGCCGCCCGCTACGCGCACGAGGCCCTCCGCCACGGCAAGCACGTCGTCTGCGTGGACAAGGAGGCCGACTCCGTCGTCGGCCCCTTCCTTAAGCGCCTCGCCGACCGCGCCGGCGTCGTGTTCACCACCGACGACGGCGACCAGCCCGGCCTGGTCATGGGCCTGGTTTCTTGGGCGCGGGCCCTCGGCTTCGAGGTGCTCTGCGCCGGCCACTTCCACGAGCTGCTGTACTCGCCCCAACAGAGCACGCTGACGACTTCCGGGGGCGGCCGTTCGTTGCTCATTCCCCCCGCATCGCGGGGGGCCTTCGAACCCATCCCGGAGGGCGGGGCCTCGCACTATGCGGAGGCGCGGCGTCGCGCCACCGCCGATTGGGAGGCCCTCCAGCAGAACGGCGACTCCCTCGCCCACCTGGCCGTCACCGCCAACGGAACCGGGCTCGTGCCCGACGCCTCCGGCGTCCACTTCCCGCTCGCGCGCCTCCAGGAACTCCCCGAGGTGCTCTGTCCGCAGGAAGATGGAGGGATCCTGCACGCCCGCGGCGTCGTGGAACTCCCCACGGTTCTGCGCACCGAAGGCGCACCGAGCGTGGACGGCGGCGTCTTCGTGATCGTCTCCAACGCCGACGAACGCTCCCGCCAGCTCATGATCGCCAAGGGACTGATGACTAACCGGGCGGGCTCAGCCATGCTGATCTACCGGCCGCATCACCTCTGCGGCGCCGAAACCGCCATCTCCATCCTCTGCGCAGGTCTCCTCCGGATCCCGACCGGCGCCTCGACCCTCCTGCCCGTCGCGGACCTCTCCGCCACCGCCGGCCGCGACTTCGCCGCCGGCGAGATCCCCAGCGGCCCCGGCCGGTCCCGCACCGACCCCTCCCTGCGGCCGGCGGTCATTCCCGCAGCCCCGCTGGCCGACGACAACCCCCTCCCCTTCTTCATGCTCGAAACCAACCGGCTCGCCGTGGATGTCCCCAAAGGAACGGTCATCACCCGCCGCATGGTCGTTCCCCCGCCCGACTCGGCCCTCTGGTCCCTCCGCCAGCAGCAGGATGAGACGTTCCTCACCGCGAGGGAGTAGCTACCGCCCACCACCCTCTTCCCTCTTCCCTCTTCCCTAGCTTATACTCTCCCCATGGACCGCGTGCTCATCATCGGCGCCGGCGCCGCCGGCCTCTTCGCTGCCCTCACCGCCGCCCGCCGCGGCCGCCCCGTGCTGGCCCTGGAGAAGATGCCCCGCCCCGCGCTCAAGCTCGGCCTCACCGGCAAGGGGCGGTGCAATCTCACCAACCTCTGCGAGGTGGACGAGTTCATCGCCCACGTCCCCGGCAACGGCCGCTTCCTCCGCCCCGCCCTCTATGCCTTCACTCCTCAGGACGCGATAGGCTTCTTCGCCGAGATCGGCGTGCAGACCAAGGTGGAGCGCGGGCATCGCGTCTTCCCGGTCTCCGAGGACGCCCCCCTCGTCGCCCGCAGCCTGGCCGGCGCGGCCCGCGCCAGCGGTGCGGTGATCCGCACCAGCGCGCCGGTGGCCGAGATCCTCCTCGATGGCGGCCGGGCCGCCGGGGTGCGCCTCGAGGACGGCGAGGAGGTGCCTGCTCGTGCCGTGGTCCTCGCCACGGGAGGCGCCTCCTACCCCGCCACCGGCAGCACCGGCGACGGCTATCGCCTGGCCTGCCAGTGCGGGCACACCGTCACCGAGATCCGCCCCTCGCTCGTGCCGCTGGAGACCCAGGAGCACTGGCCCCGTCTCTGCCAGGGCCTGGCGCTCAAGCACGTCGGAGTGCAGGCCTTCACCGGTTCGCGCTCTGTCTACCGAGAGGTCGGAGAGGTGCTCTGCACCCACTTCGGCGTCTCCGGCCCGCTCGTCCTCACCGCCAGCCGGCACCTGGTGGACGCCGCGCATCCGAAGCTCGCCATAGACCTCAAGCCCGGCCTGAGCCCGGAGCAGCTCGACGCCCGCCTCCAGCGCGACCTGGCCGCCGGGCGCAACCGCCAGCTCAAGAACAGCCTCGGAGCACTCCTCCCTCAGCGCCTCATCCCGGTCGTGCTCGAACTCGCCGGCGTGCCCCCCGACCTGCCCTGTCACTCGATCACCAAGGCCCATCGCCGCCGTCTGGGCGAGACGCTCAAGGGCCTGGTGTTGCACATCACCCGACCCCGCCCCATCGCCGAAGCCGTCATCACGGCCGGCGGGGTGAGCACCCGAGAGGTCAACCCCGGCACCATGGAGAGCCGCGTGACCCCTGGGCTCTTCTTCGCCGGCGAGGTGCTGGACGTGGACGGCTACACCGGCGGGTTCAACCTCCACATCGCCTGGGCGACGGGGAGGCTGGCGGGGATGGCAGAAATGGGGACAGGTACCTAATTGCCCTATAATCGTGACAACGCTATCTATATAGACGGCAATTAGGTACCCGTCCCCATTTCTGCCCGGCGTTCGGAGGCCGTCTTCACGCCGACGGGCTGTCGGCGGTGGCCATCTTCTTCGCCCGGCGCAGGGCTATCGCGGTCGCGATGGCGAACGCCAGGAGGAGGACGAGGAGCGCCGCCGCCTTATCGTATGCTCGCCCTCCAAGGTTCACCAGCATATTCAGGAACGATCCGATCGTATAGTCACCAAGGGCAATGTAGGCCACAGGTACGAAGCTTACCCAGCGGGCGCGATGGGTTAGGAGATAGGCCGCGAGCACGAGCGCCAGCGGCCACAGGAGCACTACCCACGGAGGAGGCCCCAGCGCCGCCAGCGCGACGAAGCCGAAGAAGTAGATCGGATAGAATCCCGCTCCCAGCCCTACCTGCAGGCCTCTTCCCTGCTGCCGCGCCTCGAAGAAGGGGACGTTCGACCTCAATCGGGTTGCGAGGGCAAAGAGCAGGGCCATGACCGCAAAGCTTCCTGCCAGATTCTGCCGCGTCGCGTACTCCGGCCTGGCGTTCGCGCAGAACAGGCCACCGAAGATCACCAGCATCGCCAGAAGCAGGATCCGAATGGGCAGGCCGAGCCACGAGTGCTGTCGCACCCGGGGGTAGAGAAGGCTCACCAGCGCGATGGGAAAGACCACCGCGTGCAACGCGTGCCAGGTGCAGATCATCGCCGCCCACACGACCTGGACTCCGCCGGGCGCGAAGTTGGGATAGTGGACCATGCTCGCCGGGTTGTCATGGAAGAGAGTCTTGGCGATGATCCCCTCATTGAAGACCCCGTAGGCAACGCCCATCAGGAAGAGGCCCGGCAAGCCCACTCGCCAGCGCACGGCGAGTTCACGAATGAGCAGCACCGGCGCGCCGTAGCCGATGAACCCGGCCAGGAAGAAGCCGAGCGGGTTGAACAGTTGCCGCGGCGACATGTTGGCCGAGAACAACTCGGTCAGGATCGGCGCCGCCAGCGCCAGCGTCACCGCGGCACGCGTTTCCTCACGGATGCCGATGCGTCCCTTCATCTCCTGCCCTCAGGGGAGGCCAGTATAGCATGGGGGAGGGCCGGGGGCGCAGGCCGAAGCGTTCTGAAGCCCTTCCCGGTTTATCCCTGCTTGCTCGCCAGCCGCCTGATGTGTTCCCCGGGAGTGTGTCTCATCGAGGGGTTCACTTCACCTCCTCCCTTCTCCCTGCGTCCCATTTCCCAGTCTCTCTCTCCTGCCAAACCCACGTCGTGGTATCAACCATAGCAGAAAAGTTCGTTGCGCGCTTGCATTTCTGCTGCAAATATGCTATGCTCAGTCATGGCCAATCCGGCGCCTCCTCCGCGCCGCGCACTTTGACAACTGAACAGCGGGAGCCTCGCCGCCTCTGCCACTCCTCCGCGGCCGTTCCTCTTTCTGCGTCCATCTGCGTCCATCTGCGGCTCGTCGGTGCCCTCCACCGGCTCTCGCCGCGGTTTCGCCGCCTTTCGCCGGCATTTCGCCGGCTTTCGCCGATCCTCCGCCGATCCGATTTTGCCCCACAGCCCCGTCTACGTGTCCCACAGCCCAAAATCGGCTCGCTTGTCCGCCGAATCATGCGAAAACGCCTCATTTCGGCGGTTTTCGGCAATCCCTGCCGCCCTTTTGTGACCTGACGCATGCCAGTTCTTGAGCCAAAGCCTTTGTGTCTTAGTGCCTCCTTCGTGCTCTTAGTGTTGAAATGTCGGCCCGCCCTCAGCATTGCGCAACACCGCGACTCGGCCCCTCGATGCCCTTTCCGATTTTCCGATCCCGACCCGCGGTCTTTCCACCCCCATTTCCACTAGGAATTGGCCTCCTGGCCCAACGTGCACCCCTTCTAGCCCAGAACCGGCCCGCGATTTCCGATTCGATGCATTCGCCAAAATCGGAAATCCTTAGAAACAACTCCTCGCTTGCTTTTCCTCGGCCTTCCGGTCACAGCCAGGGCCGTGCCCGAAGCCCGGGTCCCGAACCCTGGATCCCGAGCCGGTGTCCGATGGTGTCCGACACCTGTCCGATTCGTGTCCGATCCCATCTTGCCCCTCGACCCCCTCTCCGCGCCCCACAGCCCGAAATCGGCTCGCTTGCCGTCCGAAAATCGGGGGTTTTCGATTCTCGGACATTTTCCGACATTTCGGTCACCGAACCTCAACCTACCGTCATGCCGTAGGGAGCACCAAGCCTTTGTGTCGGAGCCTGTCCTGAGCCGCAGCGAAAGATGCCTTCTTCGTGGGCTTTGTGTTGAGATGGCGCCGCCGCCGCTCCGCCGTTCCCTGGCCCCTGGGCCCTGAACCCTGGCCCCTTCCTCCTCCACACCTTCGCTGCGGACAGGGTATATTATGGTAGTGAGGCGGACGAGGTCGAGCGCCCTTCGAGTTTTTTGCCGGTGGCGCTTGACACGCGTCTGCAAGCTCAGTATAATGAACTTCGCCCAAAACGGGGCGAACCGACGGAGACACGCAAACGATTCTGATCTTGGGATAATCGAAGATCGGAAACACGGGAAGAAGCCACCTACAGAGGGGCTTGTCCCCTCTGTAGTTTTGTTTGTCTCCGGCGGTGAACCTTGAAAACTGCATAGTAGTCGTGGACATTAAGCCGATGGATTCACGATTGCGCACAGTGGCAGCCCAGTCGCGGCGAAGGCCGCGACCTGTCGTTGCGTCTGCAACGACAGGCGATCTGTTGTCTAGAAGGGGTCAAGCTACAAAGGGCGTACGGTGGATGCCTTGGCAGAGACAGCCGACGAAGGACGCGGTCAGCTGCGAAAAGCCTCGGGGAGCTGCAAACAAGCTTCGATCCGAGGGTCTCCGAATCGGGAAACCGGGCGGGAGTGATGTCCCGTCACCGTTGGGCCAATTCATAACCCAACGGAGGGAACCGAGCGAACTGAAACATCTAAGTAGCTCGAGGAAAAGAAAGCAATCAGCGATTCCCTGAGTAGTGGCGAACGAAACGGGAAGAGCCTAAACCGGTGCCGTGTGATAGCTTCGCGGCGTTGCGGCGCCGGGGTCGTGGGGCCGGACTGGACGGGGCGCGAGACCCGTCGGGAAGTAAGAAATCATCGTGCGAGCCGAATTGGCATGGGACGGCCAGCCAGAGATGGTGACAGCCCAGTAGGCGAATGCGCGGTGACTTCCTGAGACCGGTACCCAAGTACCACGGGGCACGTGGAATCCTGTGGGAATCCGGGAGGACCATCTCCTAAGGCTAAACACTGTCTCTGACCGATAGTGAACTAGTACCGTGAGGGAAAGGTGAAAAGTCCCCCGTGAGGGGAGTGAAATAGAACCTGAAACCGTATGCCTACAAACGGTCGGAGCCCGATGTCCAATCACCTTCGGGTGGCTGGACCGGGTGACGGCGTGCCTTTCGCATAATGAGCCGGCGAGTTGTCCTCAGTGGCAAGGTTAAGGACTTTTAGTCCGGAGCCGTAGGGAAACCGAGTCCGAATAGGGCGATTGAGTCGCTGGGGGCAGACCCGAAACCAGGTGATCTACCCATGGCCAGGGTGAAGCGAAGCTAACCCTTCGTGGAGGCCCGAACCAGTGTCCGTTGAAAAGGGCTTGGATGAGCTGTGGGTCGGTGTGAAACGCTAATCGGACCTGGAGATAGCTGGTTCTCCTCGAAATAGGTTTAGGCCTAGCCTCGCGCGTTTACGTACGGAGGTAGAGCACTGAATGAGCTAGGGCCGCTCAACCCGGTACCAAACTCAATCAAACTCCGAATGCCGTACGTCCAGAGCGCGGGAGTCAGACAGTGGGGGATAAGCTTCATTGTCAAGAGGGAAATAGCCCAGATCGCCAGCTAAGGTCCCTAAATCAGGCTAAGTGGATAAGGAAGTGACTCTGCACAAACAGCCAGGAGGTTGGCTTAGAAGCAGCCATCCTTTAAACAACGAGTAACATCGGACTGGTCGAGTGGAGTTGCACCAAAAATGTACCGGGGCTCAAGTCTGATACCGAAGCTGCGAATGGTCGCCCTAAACAGGCGGTCGTGGTAGAGGAGCGTTCTGCACAGGGGTGAAGCGATACCGTAAGGAGTCGTGGACCGTGCAGAAGTGCGAATGCCGGCATGAGTAGCGAAAAACAGAGTGAGAATCTCTGTCACCGAAAGCCTAAGGTTTCCCAGGCAAGGTTCGTCCCCCTGGGTTTAGCCGGGCCTAAGCCGAGGCCGAAAGGCGTAGGCGATGGACAGCCGGTTGATATTCCGGCGCCACTGTAAGACGACCAAGACGCGATGGGGGGACGTCACTCGGTGTTCCCGCGCGGTGTTGGATACGCGTTCTGCTCCGCGAGTGACCGGTAGGCAAATCCGCCGGTCTTGAGCTCAGAGAGTGGAGGAAATATGGCTTCGGCCGGACTGAACGGGAGTGACGAGTGGCCAGGAAAAGCCCCTAGCGAGTCTTACAGTGTCCGTACTGCAAACCGACACAGGTAGGCGGGCATAGAATGCCAAGGTGCGCGAGAGAACCCTCGCTAAGGAACTCGGCAACTTAGCTCCGTAACTTCGGAAGAAGGAGCACCTCCTGACCCTTGGAGACTTGTCTTCGGACTCTGCTCTCCGGGGGCGGCGGGAGGTCGCAGTGAAATGGCCCAGGCGACTGTTTACCAAAAACACAGGTCTCTGCTAAGCCGCAAGGCGAAGTATAGGGGCTGACGCCTGCCCAATGCCAGAAGGTTAAGGGGAGGGGTTAGTCCGCCGCAAGGCGGACGAAGCTTCGATCCGAAGCCCTGGTGAATGGCGGCCGTAACTCTAACGGTCCAAAGGTAGCGAAATTCCTAGTCGGGTAAGTTCCGACCTGCACGAAAGGCGTAACGATCTGGGCGCTGTCTCGGCGAGGGACTCGGCGAAATTGTAGCGCTTGCGAAGATGCAAGCTACCCGCGACTGGACGGAAAGACCCCGTGGAGCTTTACTACAGCGTGGTATTGGATTTTGGGCGGTCGTACAGA
>Ga0315282_10003232_pt1 | contig 29340 bp, 22 predicted proteins | sample YL17G07_20_MG_FD_203693 | JGI IMG/M metagenome (GOLD analysis project Ga0315282, IMG submission 203693) | Sediment microbial communities from Yellowstone Lake, YNP, Wyoming, USA - YL17G07_20 | ecosystem: Environmental > Aquatic > Freshwater > Lake > Sediment | place: USA: Wyoming | collected... | reverse complement strand
TCCTCCTGGCGTTTCACCCATTAGGTGCAGCCATCGCCAGACCGTGTCAACCAAAAAACACCGCCCTACCTCACTTCCCAAGCTTCCTAACCTTTATCCTTCACCCATAGACGGAAATTAGGGTTCACCAGGTTCCCTTGTTATTCTAGGTCGGGATGATAAAATTAAGAGTTAGCTTAGCGCATGTTTTGCCTTTGAAAAGGCTTTAGCGAGGTCAAGGAAGAGCGAATCATGAGGCGGGTTATCAAGATAGTGATCGTGGCGGCGGTTGTGGCGGCCCTCGTCGTCGGAGCCGGTATTTGGTGGTCGCGTTCCAAGCAGGCCAAGGCCGTGGTATTCCGCACGGTGCCGGTCAAGCGCGGCGACCTGGTGGCGGTGATCAACGCGGCCGGCACGGTGGAGCCCGAGGAAGTCGTGGACGTGGGCGCGCAGGTCGCGGGCAAGATCAGCGTCTTCGGCACGGACGAAAAGGGCAAGGTCATCGACTATGGGTCCATGGTGAAGCAGGGGATGGTCCTGGCCCAGATTGACGACACGCTGTACATGGCCGACCTCAAGAGCGCCCAGGCCCAGCTCCAGCAGGCCCGGGCCAACCAGGGCAACGCCGAGGCCAATGTGCTGCAGCTCAAGGCCAAGCTGTCGCAGGCCCAAGCGGATTGGGGCCGCGCCCAGGCCCTGGGGCCGTCCGAGGCCCTGGCCCAGACCGTGTACGATCAGTACAAGGCCGGCTACGAGGTGGCCAAGGCCAACGTGGTGGTCGGCGAAGCGGTGGTGGAACAGGCCAAGGCGGCCGTGGCCCAGGCCCAGGCCGGGGCGGACCGGGCCCGGCAGAACGTGGACTATTGCACCATCCACTCTCCGGTCAGCGGCGTCATCATCGACCGGCGCGTCAATATCGGCCAGACGGTCGTTTCCAGCCTGAGCGCGCCCAGCCTGTTTCTCATCGCCAAGGACCTCACGCGCATCGAGGTCTGGGTGGCGGTCAACGAGGCCGATATCGGAAACATCCACCCGGGCGATCCGGTCACCTTCACCGTGGACGCCTTCCCGAATCAGACCTACAAAGGCGAGGTGGGCAAGGTCCGGCTCAACGCCACCATGACGCAGAACGTGGTCACGTACACGGTGACGATCAAGACCGAGAATCCGGGCGCCAAGCTGCTGCCCTATCTGACGGCCAACGTGCAGTTCGAGATCGGCCGCCGCACCGGCGTGCTGCTGGCGCCCAACGCCGCGCTGAACTGGATGCCTTCGCCTAACCAGATCGCGCCGGTCTCGAACCGGCGGCGCGGATCGGCCAGAGAGCCGGCCGGGGAGGGGGAAGGCGCGCCGAACGGGTCCCAGCCGGGGGGCACGATCTGGGTCAAGCAAGACGGGTTCGTGCGGCCCGTCCCGGTGACGACGGGCCTCACCGACGGCTCGCAGACCGAGGTGCAGGGCCCGGGCGTGACCGAAGGGTTGCGGGTGGTGATCGGCGTGGGAAGGCCGGGGACCGCGGAAGTTCAGAACACCGGCGCCAGCCCGTTCGTGCCGCAGATTCGGCATCGTCCCAGTCAGGCCCAACCCGGTCCGGGCGGTCCGGGCGGGCCGGGCGGGGCTCACTGATCGAGACGGCGGAGCGAGCCGGCCATGGAATTTATCGAGCTTGAAGAGATTCGCAAGACCTATTACCTGGGCGAGGTGAGCCTGCCGGTGCTCAACGGGATTTCCATGAGCATCCCGCGCGGCGGCATGGTGGCCCTGATGGGCAGCAGCGGTTCGGGCAAGAGCACGCTCATGAACATCCTGGGCTGCCTGGACCACCCCACCTCGGGCCGATACTGGTTCGACGGCCAGGAGATTTCCTGCCTGACGGCCAAGGAACGCGCCCGGCTGCGGAACCGGATGATCGGTTTTGTCTTCCAGAGTTTCAACCTGCTGCCGCGCATGACGGCCCTGGAAAACGTCTTGGTGCCGCTCATGTACACCCGGGAGGACCTTTCCGACCGCGAGATGGCGCGGCGCGCCGCCGAATCCCTGGGCCGATTCGGCCTCGGGGATCGCCTGGACCACCAGCCGTCGCAGCTTTCCGGCGGCCAGCAGCAGCGCGTGGCCATCGCCCGAGCCCTGGTCAACCGGCCCGAGGTGCTGCTGGCCGACGAGCCCACCGGTAACCTCGATTCGCGCACCGGCGAGGAACTCCTTCAGATGTTCGACCACCTGCATGAGGTGGAGCGCATCACCATTGTGCTGGTCACCCACGACGCCGGCGTGGCGCGGCACGCGCAGCGCATCATGCATATCCGAGACGGCCTGATCGACAACGGCGGTCCGCAGCCGCCCGAGGCGCACCATGAAATGGTACCGCACCCTTAAAATGGCCTTCCGTGCCCTGCGCCACAACGTCATGCGCGCGGCCTTGACTATCCTGGGCATCGTCATCGGCGTGGCCGCCGTGATCGCCATGATGGAGATCGGCAACGGGTCCTCCCAGGCCATCCAACGCAGCATCGCCAGCATGGGCGCCGACACCCTGCTGGTCATGCCCGGCACGGCCACCTCCGGCGGCGTCAGCTTCGGCGCCGGCAGCGTGCTGACCCTGACCCCCCAGGACGCCGAGGCCATCATCCGGGAATGTCCCGCCGTGGCCAGCGTCGCCCCCATCGTCCGGGCGCGCACCCAGGTCGTCTACGGCAGCCACAACTGGGTGCCCCACGACATCTTCGGCACCACGCCGTCGTTTCTCGCCGTCCGGGATTGGTCCCCCCTGGCCGAAGGCGAGATGTTCACCGACGCCGACGTGCGCAACGCGAGCAAGGTCTGCCTGGTCGGCCGGACCATCGTCACCCAGCTCTTCGGCGGCCAGTCGCCGGTGGGCAAGGAGATTCGCGTCAAGAGCGTCTCTTTCCGGGTCATCGGCGTTCTCGATACCAAGGGCGCGAACATGATGGGTATGGACCAGGACGATATCCTGCTAGCGCCCTGGACCACGATCAAGTACCGCGTCACCGGTACGACGCTCGCCTCCGTGAACCAGAGCAGCGCCTCGACCAGCAGCGAGGTCAACACCCTCAGCCAGATCTACCCCAGCACGGGCGAGGACCTGTACCCGGTTCCTTCGGCCACGCAACTGGCCGACACGCCGGCGCCGGTGCGTTTTGCCAACATCGATCAGCTTCTGGTCGCGGCGCGGGCCGGCGGCCAGATTCCGGCCGCCATTGAGGAGATCACCCGGCTGCTGCGCCAGCGACATCACCTGACCGAAAGCGACCCGGACGATTTCGTCATCCGGGACATGACCGAGATCACCAAGACGCTCAGCTCGACCACGCTGCTGATGACCCGGCTGCTGCTGTTCGTGGCCATGATCTCCCTGGTGGTCGGCGGGGTGGGGATCATGAACATCATGCTTGTTTCGGTCACGGAGAGGACGCGGGAGATCGGGCTGCGCATGGCGGTCGGGGCCGAGCCCGGGGACATTCTGCGGCAGTTTTTGACCGAGGCCATCGTGCTGTGCCTGGTGGGCGGGGGCATCGGCATCGTGGCGGGCCGCGGCACGTCCTACCTGGTCTCGGCCCTGTTGCACTGGCCCACGGCCATCTCGCTCGCCGCCATCGTGGCGGCCGTGCTCGTCTCCGCCACCGTGGGCATCGTCTTCGGCTTTTACCCGGCCTGGAAGGGGTCGCGGCTCGATCCCATCGAAGCGCTGCGGTATGAGTGAGGTTTGCTCCATGCACATCTACCCACGACGGCTTTTTAGCCGGATTCTCAGCCTGGGCGTCGTTTTGGTCATGCTGCTGGCCGGCGGCTGCATGGTCGGGCCCAACTTCCGCCCGCCGCAGCCGACCAAGGTTCCCGGTTCCTGGGCCGGCGTGGAGAAGACGCCTTCGACGCCGTCCTCCGCGACCGCGGCCGATACCTCCGGCCTAACGCGTTGGTGGTATCAGTTCCATGATCCCATGCTGCTCCCGTTGGTCGAAGAGGGGCTCAAGGCCAACCTTGATCTTCAACTGTCCGAGGCGCGCCTGCGGCAGGCCCGTGCCGCGCGGGGTATGGCCGTTGGCGGTTTTTGGCCGACGGTCGCGGCTTCCGCCTCCTATCAGCGACAGCATACGCCCGGTCCCACGGGCAAGGGTCTGGACCAGGACCTCTACCAGTCCGGCTTCGATGCCGTGTGGGAACTCGACTTGTTCGGCGGAGTGCGCCGCCAAATCGAATCGGCCGACGCCACCATCCAGGCTTCGATGGATAGCCTCAGAGACGTGCAGGTCAGCCTCATTGCGGAAGTGGCGGTGAACTACATCCAGCTCCGCGGCTTTCAGCAAGAGATTGTGATCACGCAAGACAACTTGAAAGCCCAGCAACATACCGCCGACATTATGCACCAGCGGTTGACGGCGGGGTTCGTCAGCGCGCTGGACGTCGCCAACGCCGACGCCAGCGTCGCGACCACCGAATCGCAGCTCCCGGTGTTGGAAACCTCTGCCCAACAGTCGATCTATGCCTTGAGCGTATTGCTGGCCCGGCCGCCGGCGGACCTGCTCGAGCAGCTCAAGCCGACGGGCAAGCTGCCGGACGTGCCGGCGGAGGTCCCCGCTGGTTTGCCGTCGGAATTGTTGCGTCGCCGGCCCGACATTCGCCAAGCCGAGGCGCAGCTGCATGCGGCCACGGCGCAGATCGGCGTGGCCACCGCCGATCTTTTTCCGAAATTTTCTTTGACCGGCTCGGTGAGCTGGCAGAGCAACCTGCTGCGGAACCAGTGGACGGAACCGAGCCGCTTCTCCGCCTTCGGCCCGTCGGTGGCCTGGCCGATTTTCCAGGGCGGCGCGATTTCATCGAACATCCGCGTGCAGGAGGCGCTGCGCGATCAGGCCTTCATTACCTACCAGAAGACGGTACTGAATGCGTTTCAGGAAGTGGAGAATGCCCTGATCGCGTTCAGCAAGGAACAACGCCACCGCAAATCGCTCTCGGACGCCGTCATCGCCAACCGCAAAGCCATGGACCTGTCCCAGCAACTTTACCGGCAGGGCATGACCGATTTTCTCAATGTGCTCATCGCCCAACGCTCGCTTTACGCCTCCGAAGACGCGCTGGCGCAGAGCAACCGTGACATCGCCATGGATCTTATCGCCCTGTACAAGGCCTTGGGCAGCGGGTGGGAATCGGCGCCGACAAACGCGGAGGCTTCGACTTCCGCGCCGGCCGACGCCAAAACGGCGGAGAGATAACGAGGCCCGGAGTATCTCCAAGCCGCGGGTGCGCTCGCGGCCATGGAATGGCAGGGAAACGGCCGGGGCGCATCGTTCCGCCACGGCCCAAACGATCGGTGGCACGCCAGTTTCAGAGGACTTCAGCGGAAAAGCTTCTGGAAAAGGGTCACAGGAAGCAGGCCGCGGCGGAGGGTGGTTCGGCGCCTCCGGCGTCGGCATGTTTTTGTTGACAGATAAGCCGTGTTTTTTTAGGATGAACCGACGCTCCCCGGTTTTCGATGCGGAAGATTTTGCGATTCCTTGAGCTAAGGGGAAGACGCACAGGAAGGAAGGCGTATGTCGAAGGATGCCTTAAGCGGCCTTCGTGTGGTCGAGTATGCGGACATGGTTTCGGGTCCGTATTGCGGCAAGCTGCTGGCGGACCTGGGGGCCGAGGTGGTCAAGATCGAGCCGCCGGAAGGCGATCCGGCCCGGACGGCCGGCCCGTTTCCCGAGGAGACGGCGGACCCGGAAAAGAGCGCCCTGTTTCTGTATTTGAACACGAGCAAGCGCGGGGTCACGCTGGACCTGGACCTTCCCGAAGATCTGGCCCGGTTCCGTCGGCTGGCGGCCTGGGCCGATATCCTGATCGACAACCACCCGCCGTCCCGGCTCGAGGGGTTGGGGCTGTCCTGGGAGGCCCTCCATGAATTGAATCCGTCCCTGGTGTACGTGGCCATCACGCCCTATGGCCGGACCGGGCCCCGGGCCGGCGAGCCCGGCGACGAGCTGACCATTATCAACGCGGGCGGTCTGAGCAATATGCTGCCGGCTCGGTCCGTGGACGTGGACCGTCCGCCGGTCAAGCCGGCCGGGTACATGGTCGGCTACCACGGCGGCCTTGCCGCGGCCCTGGCCTCGCTGGCCGTGGTGCTGGGCCGGGAGGCCGGCGGCCCGGGCCAGCTCATCGACATCTCCCTCCAGGACGTTATCATCAACCTGATTGCACCTCCCATCACCAACACCCGGTACCACGGCACGACCTGGAGCCGCGTGCCGGACCGGCCGCCGGCCATGGGCCGCATGGAGACGAGCGACGGGTACGTCATCCTGGGCGCGGCCGACGACCACCATTTCCGGGCCATGCGGGAGCTGATGGGCTGGCCGGCCTGGGCTGCCGGGGACGAGTGGGACGACATGCATTACCGGAACCACCATCTCATGGACATCGCGCCCATGATGGAGGCCTGGATGCGCCGCCAGAAAAAGGCGGACATCCACCAGCGGGCGGCACGAAAGCGGATTCCCATCGGACCGGTCAATTCGGCCCGGGACGTGATGGAGAGCGCGCAGTACGAAGCCCGCAAGTACTTCATCGAGGTGGACCATCCGGCAGCCGGTCGGCACCGGTACGCGGGCTGGCCCTACCGTTTGAGCGCCTCGCCGGCCCGGGTCAGTCGCCCGGCCCCGCTTCTGGGCCAGCACAACGGCGAGGTTTTCTCCGCTCTGCCGGTCGAAAAAGACGTCCCCCGGCGCGCGGTTGCCCCGACCGAGAGCCAGGGCCGTCTGCCGCTCGAGGGCGTGCGCGTCCTGGATTTCAGTTGGGTCTGGGCCGGGCCGTTCGCCTGTATGCTCCTGGCGGATCTCGGGGCTGAGGTCATCAAGATCGAGGGGCACCACCGCACGGACCTGACGCGGCGTAGCTTTCCATGGCCCTTGCCCGAACCCGAGCCGCTGCGGGTGCCGCCCAACCAGGGCATGAGCTTCAACTCGGTGAACATGAACAAGAAGAGCCTGACGCTGGACCTCAGCCGCGAGGAGGGCGTGGCCCTGGCCTTGAGGCTGGCCGCGAAGAGCGACGTGGTGCTGGACAACATGCGGCCCGGCGTGATGACCAAGATGGGGCTGGGGTACGAGGTGCTCACGCGGGTGCGGCCGGACATGGTGGTGCTGGCCTCGTCCAGCCGGGGCTTAAGCGGTCCGGAAACGGACTACCTGGGTTTTGCCACCATTCATGGCGGCATAGGAGGCGCGGCCTATCTGGCCGGGTACCCGGACGATCACCCCACCCACGGCTCGGCCGGCGACGTGGACATCATGAACGCCACGACCTGCGCCTTTGCCGTGGTGGCGGCTCTCACCCACCGCCGCCGCACCGGCCAAGGGCAGTTCATCGATTACTCGCAGTGCGAGGGCGTAAGTTCGCTCATTGGCGAGTACCTGCTGGGTTACGAGATGACCGGCCGAATTCCGGAGCGGAAGGGTAACACGCACCCGCGCTACGCGCCGCACGCGGTCTATCGTTGTTGGGGCGTGGACCGCTGGTTGGCGCTCGAGGTGCACTCGGACAGGGAATTCGCAGCCCTGGCCAAGGTCGTCGGCCGTCCGGAGCTGGCCCAGGACCCGCGTTTTTTCACCATGGAGGCGCGCAAGAAGAACGAGGCCGAGCTGGACCGCATCCTGGGGGACTGGATACGGCAGCGGGACCGGGACTGGATGGTCGGCGAGTTCGTCCGGGCCGGACTCATGGCCGCGCCCTCGCGGGAGGCCCGGGACATTTACGCGGACCGGCATCTGAGGGCGCGGGGGTCCATCGTGGGTGTCGAGCACCCGGAGCTGGGCCTGCTCGAGCTGATCGGGCCCTTGTGGCGGATGTCCGCCTGCCAAACGCCGCGGCGTCACGCGCCGCTTTTGGGCCAGCACAACCGCTACGTGCTGGGCGAAATTTTGGGGCTCTCCGGCGAGGAGATCGATGAACTGCGGCGGAAGGACCTCATCATGTAACACCGGCCTGGACCCGCCCGCCCGGCGTTGGTCAAACCAGCCGGCAATCGCGGGAAAAATGATAAGCATGGAAAGTCGTTTGCAAGCGCCCGGGTTTCATCCCTTCGGCGACCTCATCGGTCTCGCCTTCACGCGGGTCGAGCCGGGTTTCAGCCAATGCCGGTTGAAGGTCGAGGACCGTCTTTTGAACCCCCACCGCTCCTTGCACGGCGGCGTCCTTTACTCGATGGCCGATACGGGCATGGGCGGTGCCCTTTCCCCCTTGCTCGAGGCTGGGGAAACCTGCTTCACCGTCGAAATCAAGATCGCCTATTTCCGCGCGGTCTCCGCCGGCGACCTCACCTGCGACTCGCGCGTCGTTCACAAGGGCAAAAATCTGGCCACGCTCGAGTCCGAGATTTTTCTTAAGGACGCCCTGGTGGCCAAGGCGCTGGGCACTTTCTCCGTGGTTTCCCAGGGCACACGCAGCCGCTAGCCGCCCGACTTGACACCCATCCTAAATGCCGATAGGGTCGAATGACGGATGGACAGAAGGTCTGTTATCGCTCCGGGCCGCCGGGACTAGGAAGGGGAGGGCATCAGGCAGCATGATCCAAAGCGCGTTGGACCTCCGCGATCGCCGGGCGGGCTTTGCGGCGCTTGAAGCCGAAACGTTCGACCTCCTGGTCATTGGCGGCGGCATCACCGGCTCGGGCGTGGCCCGGGACGCGGCCTTGCGCGGGCTGCGCGTGGCCCTGGTCGAGGCCGCCGACCTGGGGGCCGGCACCTCGAGTCGATCCTCGAAACTCATTCACGGCGGCGTCCGTTACCTGGCCCAGGGGGACATCGGCGTGGTGCGCCAGGCGGCGAACGAGCGGCGGATTCTCCGGCGGATCGCCCCGCACCTGGCCCTGACCAACCCCATGGTGATCCTGGCCAGGAACAAGGTGGGGCTCAAGGCTTTCCAGGCCGGCCTTTGGTCTTACGAAAAACTCGGGCACGTGGACAAGGACGAGCGCCACGAGAACTGGGACGCGGACCGCTTGAAAGCCGAGGAGCCGGCGGTTTCGGCCGAGGAATTCATCGGGGCCGTGGTCTATCCCGAGTATCTGACCGAGGACAGCCGGTTGGTCGTAGCCAACGCCCGGAGCGCGGCTGCGGCCGGCGCGGTCATAGTCAGTTACGGGGCGGCCCGGAAGCTCGTTTTCGAGGCGGGCCGGGCGGCCGGGGCCGAGGTGGAGGCCACCCTGCCCGGCGAGACATACGGCGCCAGGGTACGCGCCCGGGTGACGGTCAACGCCGCCGGCCCCTGGGTGGACGCGGTGCGGCTGATGGAAGACCCCCAGGCCGAGCGCAGGCTCCAGCTCACCAAGGGCATCCACGTAGTCTTCCTCCGCGAGCGCCTGCCCATCACGCGTACCATCGTCATGAACGCCGTGGACAGGCGCGGTATCTTCGTCGTTCCTCGCGGCCGCTTCGTCTACTTCGGCACCACCGACACCTTTTACCCGCAAGCCTCCTACTGGCCCGAGATCACCCTGGACGACGTCCGCTACCTGCTCGATTCCGCCGCACCTTACTTCCGGACCGGGCGGCTCAAGGAGGCCGACATCGTTTCGGCCTGGGCCGGGCTCAGGCCCCTGCTCGGCGAGGAGGGCAAGAAACCCTCCGAGATTTCCCGCAAGGACGAGATCATGGAAGGCCCGGCCGGCCTCTTGTCCGTGGCTGGCGGAAAGCTGACCAGCTACCGGTCCATGGCCGAGCAGGTGGTGGATCGCTTCGAAAAAATGGCGGGGCGTAAGCTTTCGTCGTCGCTCACGGACGAGGAACCTCTGCCCGGCGGAGACCTCAGCTTTTCCATGGAGGAGCTTCGGTCCCGCCTCGAGTCCATGGCCTTTTCCAAGGACGACGCCTGGCGGGCGGCCCAGCTCTATGGCCAGGAGGCGCTCGAGGTTTTCCAAACGGCAACAGGCCCGGCGGTCGAGGCGGAGCACGCCGTGCGTTGCGAGGGGGCGCTGACCCTGGAAGACTACTGGGTCCGCCGCAGCGCCCGGGCCCGCTTCGACGACGACGGCGGAATGGGCGCGCTGGAACCGGCGGCCGTGCGCATGGCCGGGCTGCTGGGCTGGTCCGACGAGGAACGGCGCCGTCAGGTCGAGGTCTGCCTGGGCCGGCGGCGGAACGAGCTGCAGCTCCTGCGCTCCGCAAACGGAATGTAAGTACCACCGCGGGTTTTGGCCCGAAAAGCCCTTTGGTTGTTCCGCGCCAAGCTGTACAAAAACAGGAGATCGGACGAGGTGGCTTCTTCCATTGTTGACAAGCTCCGGGCCGCTCTCGGCGCCGACAAGGTGATGACCGATCCGGCCACGCTCAAGGATCGGCGGCATGACTACTGGGTTCTGAGTCTTTTGGCCGACCAGCAGGGGCGCGGCGCGCCGGCGCCGGCCTGCGTGATCAAGCCGGCCGAGACCAGGGACGTGGTGGCCGTGGTCAACGCCTGCCGGGAAAACCGCGTGCCCCTTATTCCCTTTGGCCTGGGCTCGGGCGTCTGCGGCGGCGTGGTGTCCTCGCCCGAGAGCGTGCTCCTCGATATGAGCGCCATGAACGCCGTGCGGGAGATCGACGCGAACAACCTGACGGCCACGTTCGAGGCCGGGGTGCGGGGGGCGGATGCCGAGGCGGCCGTGGCCAGGCAGGGCTTGACCCTGGGCCATTACCCCCAGTCCATAGACGTGTCCACCGTGGGCGGCTGGGTGGCCACGCGCTCGTCCGGGCAGTTTTCCAGCGCCTATGGGAGCATCGAGGACGTGCTCTTCGGACTCGAGGCCGTGCTGCCTAGCGGCGAGGTGTTTTCCTCCCGGCCCACCCCGCGCGCCTCGGCCGGCCCGGATTTGAAAGAGCTCTTCCTCGGCAGCGAAGGGCGGTTCGGGGTCATCACGGCCGTGACCTTTTCCCTGCGCTGGCAGCCGCAGAAACGGGAGCTCGCCGCCTTTTACGCCCCGACCATGGAGCAGGGCTTCGAGGCCCAGCGGTATATGATCCAGAGCGGCTGGAGCCCGCCGGTGATGCGTCAGTATGACGTGGCCGAGGCGGGCCGACACTTTCCCGCGCAGGCCAGGGAAGGGAAGGGCATGCTCCTCTTGGTGCACGAGGGGCCGGCGGCCAGGGTTGAGGTCGAGATGGCCGCGTGCGCCGCCCTGGCCAAGGAGATGGGCTGCCAACCCGCGCCGGCCGCGGCCACGGCCCGTTGGCTCGAGGAGCGCAACCACGTGGCCGGCTTCGAAGGCTTCCTGGAAAAGGGCATCATCCTGGACACCATCGAGGTCGCGGCCACCTGGGACAAGATCGGGCCGATCTACCACGGCGCCGTGGCTTCGCTGAAAGAGGCGGACCGCCTGCTCACGGCCTCGGCCCACAGCTCCCACGCCTACCGCTCCGGCCTGAACCTGTATTTCACCTTTGCCGTTCGGCCCGAGGACCCGCAGCGCATGGCCGACGCCTACCGGGACTGTTGGAGGCGGGTGATCGAGGCGACGCTGGCCGGCGGCGGCGGCATTTCTCACCATCACGGCATCGGCCGGGTCCGCCGGGAATTTATCCAGCGCGAGATCGGCCCGGCCGGCATGGAAATTCTGCGGGCGGTCCAGGCCGCCCTCGATCCCGCGAACATCATGAATCCAGGAGTGCTCATTCCCGATGTCTAAAGCGGTGTTGGCCATTGACGCCGGCACGACGAACGTTTCGACCATGATCGTCGGGCCGGAGGGTGAGGTGCTAGGCCGGGCGGGTGCGCGTTACGCGCTCGACTATCCCGCGCCCGGGCTGGTGGAACAGGACGCGGAGCTGCTTTTTAGCGCCGCGCGGGGCGCCATCTCCGCGGCGTTGTCGGACGCGAAGCTGAAACCCCGGGACATAAGCGCCATCGGCATCACCGGGCAGCGCTCCACGACCATCGTCTGGGAACGCTTGACCGGACGGCCCGTCTGCCCGGCCATCAGTTGGCAGGACCAGCGCGGCGCCGGCAAAGTGCAGGAGCTGTTGTCCAAGGGCTTTCTGGTGAACGCCATCACCGCGGCCACCAAGCTCGAATTCGCCCTGGACCGGGCCGAGCAGGGCTGGGAGCGCATGAGGCGGGGCGAGCTGGCCTTCGGCAACGTTGACAGCTTCCTGGCCTGGCGGCTGAGCGGCGGCGCGGTTCACGCCACGGACCTGTCCAACGCCTGCACCACTGGCTACTACAACTTTTTCGGCGGAGGCTGGAACGAGAAGCTGTGGGAGCACCAGAAGCTCGACCCCTCGCTTTTTCCGCAACTGGTGGACACCTCGGCCGTCATCGGCGAGACATCGGCCGAGGTCTTCGGGGCCCGGGTGCCCATCGGGGCCCTGGTCGGGGACCAGCAGGCCGCGCTTTACGCCCAGGGCGGCCTGACGCCGGGCCAGGGCAAGGTCACCTTCGGCACCTCGGCCACCTGCAACGTGAACATCGGCCCGAAGATCATGGGCGCGCCCGGAGCCTACCCGCTGGTGCAGTGGCGGCGCGCCGCCGAGACCGTGTACTGCCTCGAGGGCATGGTCATCACGGCCGGCGCAATTTTTGGCTGGCTGGCGCACGGACTTAGCCTGATCCCGGACGCGGCCGGTTCCGCGGCCGAGGCCGAGACGGTCTCGGACACGCACGGTGTCTTTTTCCTGCCCGCCCTGCAAGGCCTGGGCTCGCCGCATGGAAAGCCGGACCGGCACGGGCTCATCGGCGGCCTGACCCTGGGCGTCCGACGGGCGCACCTGGTCCGGGCGGCCATGGAAGGCGTGGCCTTTCGCGTGCGGGAGATGCTCGAGGCCTTCTATGGCACGTCCGGCCTGGTCCGGCCAGAGGTGCTGCGGGTGGACGGCGGCGCGGCCATGAACGACGTGCTCATGCAGATTCAGGCCGACGCGCTGGGCCAGCCGGTCGAGCGCATGGAGCCGGTCGAGGCCACGGCCTTTGGCGCGGCCCTGCTGGCCGGCGAGGCCGTGGGCTTGTGGAAACCCTTCAGCACCGGGAACATGCGCCGCGTCTCGCGCACCTTCGAACCCAAGTGGGACGAGGCGAAGAGGGAGGAGCGCTTCAAATGGTGGAAACAGGCATGTGGCTTGTAATTCTCTTGTAGGTTGGGTTGAGCGCAGCGAAACCCAACGATTATGTCTGGATTCTGGCTTTCGCCAGAATGACGGTTTCTTTGCCGGATTGGTGATGATATAAACAATATCTGTTGCCTGTACCAATAGGATTGGAATTTTTCGAGAATAAATATGTTGGGTTTTGCTTCGCTCAACCCAACCTACAAGACGGCCCGCGCCAACTACCGCGAAGGAAAAAGCGTGTCTAAAGTGATCATTCAATTCCTTGGAAGCGGTGATGCCTTTGGCAGTGGGGGCAGGCAGCAGACCTGCATCCACGTCGTGGCCGGGGATTATCAATTCCTGATCGATTGTGGGGCGTCGGCCCTGGCCTCCATGAAGCGCTGGGGCGTCAGGCCGGCTTCCATTGACGCCATCCTGATCACGCATCTGCACGGCGACCATTTCGGCGGCATCCCTTTTTTCATTCTCGAGGCGCAGCTCGTTTCCAAGCGCACCCGGCCGCTCCTCCTGGCCGGGCCGCCCGGTCTGGAAGATAGGATTCACAAGGTCATGGAGGTTTCTTTCCCAGGTTCCTCAAGGACTCGTCAGAAATTTTCGATTACCTATATCGAGCTGGCCGAAAGGATGGTTAAACCGATCGGACCGCTCATGGTTAATGCGTATCCGATGGTGCACGCCAGCGGCGCGCCGGCCTATGCCCTGCGGGTGGCGGTAGCAGGCAGGCTCATCGTTTATTCCGGGGACACGGAGTGGACCGACACGTTGGCACAGGCGGCCTGGGATGCGGACCTTTTCATCTGCGAGGCCTATTTCTTCGACAAGAAAGTGAAGAATCACCTGGACTATGCCACCCTGATGGCGCACCGCCCGGAATTAAAATGCCGCCGGTTGATCCTGACCCACATGAGCAACGACATGCTGGCCCGGCTTCCGGGCCTCGATGTCGAAGCGGCCGAGGATGGGACCCGCATCGTCTTGTAAGCCTGCGGCCGGCCATGCCGGCCTCCATGCCCCCCCTTCAGAACGATTTCGAGAAATATGAATTTCTTTCAGGCCAGGGATGTTCCGGCGCCTCGGATCGTATAATGGGCCAAAAGCTGGAAAATTCGGGCAACGGATACGGGGAGGTCCCATGAACCGTAAACCTTTGATCGGCGCGCTTTTGGTCGCGCTCTTCACGATTTGTTTCACCTGGGCCGCCTTGGGCCAGGGCGGGGTGCCGGGCCAGTGGGGCTTCACGGACACCAGCCGGCCCGAGACGATGGACTGGCCGGACACCTGGGTGGGCGCGAAAAACCTGCGGGCCCAGTGGTTCAAGATTCTGGCCGAAGACCCGGACTCGTGGCAAAAGTCCGGGTATGTCAATCACGCCAAGGGCGAGCCTCCGGACAACACCTATTATCTCTGGCGCTATGACAAGCCCCTGCCGGAGGGCACGAAAATCCTGATCGAAGGGGATTTCCCCCATGCCCGCATGATGAGCTTTCAGGTGACGGCGCCGTGGAGCGGCAAGGCCCTGGTCACGAGCGACGGGGTGGGGCTGCCCGAGATTCATCTGCTGGACCAGGACATCGTGCCCGATCCGGGCCACACCAACCCCTTCCTGCCCGGCGCGGACCGCAACGCCAAGAAACGCCATTTCCACATCACCTTCGAACTCAGGGACGGCGACCCGGTGGCGCTCAACCCCAAGGCCGCGGTGCCGCCTTACCGGGCGCCCGGGAACCTCCGCATCGGCGGCACGGCCACGGCCGAGCCGGGCAGCCTGTTCGGCAAGCCCAAGACGCGCGGCCCGGCGGTTTATGTGCGGGTGTACCTACCGGACCGGTATGAGCCGTTTGCCGGGGTCGAGCCTCCGGTCATTCGTTTACAGCTCCCTGGGCAGAAGCCGGTGCTGGCGCCGATCAGCCGGGGCATGCCGGTCAATCTTCGCCAGTTCGTGCAGGACTATGCGCTGAAGGACAACCCGGCGCTGGAAAACGGCCGGTCGGTCAAGGAAGAGGAGGCCCAGGAAAGACTCCGGGCCTATGCCCGGGAGAGCGTGGCCAAAGCGGGCCAGCCCGGTACTTACATACCCTTCACGCACAAGTTATTCGAAATGCCGGACGGCGTGATGGCCCTTTATAAAAATTTCCAGACCGCGTACCTGATAACGTATTTCAGGGATTACCTGACCGGCGCGGCCGGGTGCGCGACCGACCTGCCAAGGCGCTACATCGCCGCCTTCGGACAGATGGGACCAAACGTAGCGGCCCCTGGGAACGACGAGCACGTCAGCGATCATCATGTTTTCAACACCTATCTGGTTAGCTCGGCCAACCTCGGGCCTGGTCAATTGCTCGTGTTCCACGGCAAGGCGCCGCGCATCCCGCACACCCTCAAGGGCGACCCGGTCATGGGGCCGTCCGACGAGTTGCGGTACTGGAACATCACCCTGCAAGTCGGCATCAAGACCAAACTGACTCCGGTGGTGAATATCACGGATGAAGAAGTGGTGGTCGGGAAGGACGGCTATTACATCATAGTCATCGGCCCGGATAAGGACCGGCCGGCAGGCGCCACCGTGGCCAACAACATTACCTGGCGGACCTGGCCGGTGGGCGCTTCGCTAGGGATCGTCATGCGCGTCATGTCCAGCGCGGAGAAGACCTGGGAACACGCGCCCCAGCTCATCACCTGGCAGGAAGGAGATTATTGCGAATCTGGCAAAAATCCGAGAGCGGTCCGGGCCCGCATGGGAGAATACTTCTGGGAGGGCCGCTACCTGAGCAAGGCCCAGGTGGAAGCCCTGGCGCGCGGCGAGAAATGGTCAACGGTTATCGGCGCGGCCTCTACCACCTCGGCCTTGAGGCCGGCGACCGCGGCCGAGCCGGTCACGGACGCCGCCAGAAAGATCGCTCCGGCGAGCCAGGACCGGACTCTGGAGGTGGACGGCAAATCGCGCACCTATCGGCTTCACCTGCCCGCCTCCTACAAGCCGTCCGAACGGCTGGCCACCGTGATCGTTCTGCACGGCGGTCAGATGAACGGCGTCCAGATGGAAAACCTCACCGGCATGTCTTCGCTGGCCGACCGTGAATATTTCGTGGCCGTTTATCCGGACGCCATCGGCCTGTACCAGGGCAAGCCTTATTGGAACGACGGCCGGCTGCCGGACGTGGACGACGTGCGTTTCATCGGCGCGCTCATTGACGAGCTGGTGTTAAAGGGTCCGGCCGATCCCGGCCGTATCTATGTCACCGGCATCTCCAATGGCGCCAGCATGACCAACCGCGTGGCTATCGAACTGGCCGGGAAAATCGCCGCCATCGCGCCGGTGGCGGGCACCATCGGGCTCAAGGCCGCCGAGACGCAGCATCCGTCCCGCGCCGTGCCCGTGATCTATTTTCACGGCACGACCGATCCCTTCGCCTATTACACCGGCGGAAGCATCGGCACCTTTCGCGGCTCGTCCCTGTCCGCGGAGGATTTTGTCCGGTGGTGGGCCCATCAGGACGGGTGCAAGGAAACGCCCGAGCAGGTCGATCTCCCGGCCGGCAAGGAGGACGGCACGCGCGTCACGCGGATTCGCTACAGCGGCGGCCGGGGCGGAGCCGAGGTGGTGTTTTACCGAATCGAGGGCGGCGGCCACACCTGGCCCGGCCGTACCGGCCTCCTTCAGGAGAGCATCTACGGCCGGACCACGGCCAATGTGGACGCCAATACGCTGATGTGGGACTTTTTCAAAAGACATCCCCGCAGTTGAGCGAAAAAAGGGCCTCCGGAACGGCTCACCCCTCCGGCGATATCGACGACGTTGGAAGCGGAGCGGACAGCCGACCTGGACGCCCACCAGGCCGCCGGGTTCCCACCTAAGCTCTCTCTTTTCTTCGTTTCCCGACCAAAGGTTAATCGATCCTGAACTCGAGGCTGGTTTCGGTCCAGTCCGAGGCCGGGGTCTGGCGCATGGTTTCGATCAGGTTTCTCAGCTCCCTAAGATTGCTCTCGTCTATCAAGTGGAAGGACTGGTCCTGGACGTTTCTGGGGGGCAGGGCCGGGGCCTTGAGCGTGGCCAGGACCTTGAGGGTTTCCACGCCTTTGGGTCCGGTCACCTGCAGCCCGGAACCCATCTCCGGCGTGGGCAGGGTGTAGGTCTGGCCCTTCTTGATGCGGCCGTCCGGCAGGCCCGGGCTTGGGAAGAGCACCGTGATCATCTGGTTCGTGGCGATGTCCAGCAAGATAAGATAACAATCGCGGTCCACGGTAAAGCTGAGGGTCATGGGATCGCCCACGCGAAAACGGGTCTTGTTCAGCTTGAGCCGAACGGCAAAGGGCGAGGACGGGTTTTTCAGGTCCATGAGCTCCCGCAGGAACAGGTTGTAATCTTCGGGACGGTAGACCGTTTTTTCCACGTCCTTGAGGATGGCGGTATCCGGTTGTTTCCGGTAGGCGATTTCGAGAATCGTCTCCATGCGGCGGTAGCGGCGGTGCTCGGCCAGGACGCCCATCAGGACGAGCTCGGGCAGGATGTCGTCCGGCGCGGCCTCCTTGACCGCCTTTTGGTAGACCGCCTCGGCCGACATGATTTCGGTTTGGGCCTGGGGGCTCAGGGGCGGGACTTCCTCTTCCCCTTTGCTGTCTGCGCCGCGCACGGCGATCTGGCCGGTATAGGTGAGTCTGTCCGCGGTCTGGCCGGCCAGGACGGGCCGCTTGCCCTGGAGCAGGGCCGGCAGTCGCTTCACCCCGCCGGCGGCGTCGGCGGCCAGGGCCTGGACTCGGGGTTGGCCGACGCCGGCCGCGGGCTGGCTCTTGTCCACGCCGACCATGAGGACCGCCGGGCCTTGCCAGGTCTCCTGGATGGCGCTGGCAAAGTACACCAGCCGGACCTCGGCGCCGGCGGCCAGGGTGAACCGGTCGCCCTGCCTGATCTTCATGAAGGCCCGGGCCTTGGCCGGCTCTTTTTGAAAGGCCTCGTTGAAATAGGTGACCTCGCCCGCGAGCTTGGTGACCAAACCGACGTCCGCCGTGGCCGCCCGGCCGGCGGGCGCGGCCAAGGCCAGAAAAAGGAGCGCCGCCGCCAGCGCCAGGACTGCCGAACCCAGGGATGGGTGACGATGCTTCATGACTGCGCCTCCTCGTTTTCTTCAAGGTTCAGGATTTCCACCACCTGCACTTCCCCCAGCCGCCCCTTGACCTGGGCGCCCCGCCGTCCGCCGACGGCCACGCCCGGGCCGGCGGCCTCCACCGTTTCCGAGCTGGCCACGATCGGCCAGCCCAGTTCCTTGGTGAGCCCTTCCAGGCGGGAGGCGATGTTGACCGTGTCCCCGATGGCCGTGAACTCGATCCGCTTCTGGGAGCCGATGTTGCCGATGACCGCCGGTCCGGTGTGCAGCCCCACGCCGATGCGGAAATCGGGCAGGCCCCGCCCCGCAAACTGCTTTTTCATAAAGTCCTTTTCAAAGTCTCGGGCCGCTTCGACCACGTCCAATGCGGCCCGCAGGGCGCGCCGGGCGTGATCGGGATGAGGCACTGGCGAACCGAAGATGGCCATGATCGAGTCGCCGATGAATTTGTCCACCGTGCCGCCGGCTTTCAATATCGGCTCGCAGGCGCGTTCGAGATAGGCGTTGAGCATCTCGACCACCTCCGAGGCGGACAGCCGTTCGGAGATGGTGGTGAAATTCCGGATGTCCGCGAAGAGCACGGTCACGGGCAGCGTCTCTCCGCCCAGGTCCGGCCGGAGTCCGCTGGCCAGAAGTTTTTCCACGACCTCGTCCGAGACGTACTGCCCGAACATGCCTCTGAGGCGCGTTCGCTCCTTTTCCTCGCCGGTCAGCTTGGTGGCCAGGACGCCCAGGTAGCTCAGGACGACGCCCTGCTGCATGCCCACGACCGGCAGAACCCAGTCGAGCCGGAAAAGGATGTACCCGGACAGGGCCGCGGCGACCAGCAGGCCCAGGCCGGCGAGCAGGCCGGGCCAGAGACGGAGACGAAAAAAGAAGGCCGTGGACAGGATAATGGCCAGGGCGAAGCACAAGGGGGGCAGCCAGGCCGGGAGCGGGCGGGGATACCGGCCGGTGAGCATGGTTTCGATGATATTGGCGTGCACCTCCGGACCGCTCATGACCTTCCCCCGATTTCCCAGGAACCCGCGCGCGTAGGGGGTCAGGTGGATGTCCTGCACGCCCACGTGTTCGCCGGCGATGATGACGATTTTGTCCTTGAGCAGGCGGAGGCTGGGGTTCTGAAGGGCGTTCGGCGCCAGGAGCGCGGCCAGGGAGAGACGCGGTATCGTGCCCGGCGGGCCGATGAAGCCGATGGGATAGGTCTGAGGCGCATTGGCGAAGCGGGCCCGCCCGATTTTCCACTCCGGGGCGGCCGGATCGAGTCCCAAGGCGCGCACGGCCATGAGCGCGGCCACGGACAGGCGGGGCGGGTCCGGGGACCGGAAAAGGGCGGGCATGAAGCGCCTGACCGCGCCGTCCGGGTCCGTGTACAAATTGGCCAGGGCGATATCGGCCATCCCGTCGGGAAGGACAAAGAAATAATCCTGGATGGGCAGCAGCAGCTCGGCCCGGCCTTGCTTGTTCGTGGCCACGGCGCCGGTGAGGAAAACCCGGCCGGAGGCGAACTGTTCCCGAAGCGGAACGTCGAAGGTCCGGCTCGTCTCGCTCTCCCCCAGCTCGATCTTGCGCAGCCAGGACTCGGCGCTGACCGTGAAGAGGTAGTCCATGACCGTGAGCCGGGCTCCGGCGGCCCGGATGACCTCGAGGGCCCGGGCGAAATGCGGTCCCCAGAAGACCAGCGGCTCGTCGCGATACAAGAGCAGGGCCTCGTCGTCCACGGCCACGATGACGGTGTGGCGCGGCTGGTTCCGTACGCCGGCCAGGGCGTGCCAGATGTCGTAGTACTGGGAGTCGAAGTTGTCGGTCCAGCCGGCCCACCAGACCCCGCCGGTCAGCAGGCAGACGAACAGGATGAGGAGCAGCCGGGTGAGCGCTTTTCTGAGTGGCGGCGCGGCCCGGCGGCCGGCCAGGCTGTCCGGGGCAGGCGGGTGATTTCCGGCGGCGGTCATGCGCCTATCCCCTGAAGAAAGCGTCAGCGCGCGGCTGTCTGTTCGAGCGCCACGCGGGTGGATTCCAGGAACCGGCTGAGCATGTTGAAATAGCTCACGCACAGGATGAGCTCCGTGGCCTGGCGGACGCCGTAGCGGTCCACGATTTGTTCTAAGGCCTCGTCGGAGAGCCGCACCTCGCGGCTGATCTCGTCCGCCGCGCGGCAGAGCAGGTTGTTTTCCTCGGTCAAGGACCGGACCGGGTCCTCGGCGGCGATGACGGCCATCTCCCCGTCGCTGACGCCCGCCCGCCGGGCCACGGCCACGTGTTGGGTCCATTCATAACGGGAGTGCGTCACATGGGCCACGCGCAACACGGCGATTTCCCGCTTGCGGACGTCGAATTCGCTTTTGGTGAGGATGGACGTGGCCAGTTCGAGGAACCCGCGGAAGCTGGCCGGGGCGTTGGCCACCATGCGAAAGACGTTGAGCGGCGGGAGTTTGGCGAGCGTCTCCCGGATTTCGGCGGAGAGCTGGTCGTTTTCGGGCAGGGGGATCAGGGGAGACATGCGGCGCTCCTTCGGTTACAGGTTCGGGGTTTTGTCCACCCACGGCCGGGCCGATTCAAAGGCGGCGGAGGCCTGGAGCACAGTCAGGTCCGCAAAGCGTCGGCCCACGATCTGCAGGCCGATGGGGAGCCCCTCCTTGGAAAACCCGGCCGGGACGCTGGCCGCCGGGCTGAGGCTCAGGTTGAAGGGCGAGGTGAGCGGGCTCCAGTTGCGGTAGTCCAGGGGCACGCCTTCCAGGGCTTCCTTGACCAGCACCCCGGCCTTGAAAGGCAGCACCGGCAGCGTGGGCGTGAGCAACAGGTCGTATCGCTCGAAAAAGCGCCGCACCCGGTCCTGGAAGTCAGTCCGGCGGATGTGGGCTTGGGTGACGTCCGCGGCCCGGAGTTTCAGCCCGGCCTCGACCATGAGCACCAGGCCGGGGTCTATGCGGTCCCGCCACTTGGGTAAATCCTTCTCCAACATGCCGGCCATGCCGGACAGCCAGAACACGCCGAAGATGACGCCCACGTCCTCGAATCCAGGCACGACTTCTTCCACGTCGGCGCCGAGACCCGCGAAGACCTGGGCCGCCGCGGCCGTGGTCTCGATCACCTGCGGGTCCACGTAGGGCACGTAACCCAGGTTCACGCTTAGAGCCACGCGCAGGCCCTTGACGCCGTCCTTGAGCCGGCCCTGGTAATCGGCCGGCGCGCCTTCCAGGGAGAGCGGATCGGCCTCGTGCGGCCCGGCCATGACCGAGAGCATCAGGGCCGCGTCGGCCACGGTCCGGGTCATGGGTCCGGCGCAAGAGAGCATGTTCAGGGCCGAAGCCGGCCAGACCGGCACGCGGCCGAAGGTGGGTTTGAGCCCGAAGATGCCGCAGAAGGAGGAGGGGATGCGAATGGAGCCGCCGCCGTCGGTGCCCACGGCCAGGGGGCCCAGGCCGGCCGCGATCTGGGCGCCGGCGCCGCCGCTGGAGCCGCCCGGGGTTTTGTCCGTGTTCCAGGGGTTGCGGGTGACGCCCGAGACGAGGCAGTCGGTGATGCCCTTGTGTCCGAATTCCGGGGTGCAGGTTTTACCCAACATGATGCCGCCGGCCTGTTTGAGCCGGGTGACCAGGGGCGCGTCTTCGCTCGGGACGTAGTTCTCGTAGATTTTTGAGCCGCGCATGGTGCGGACGCCTTTGGTATAGACCAGGTCCTTGACGGAGAAGGGCACGCCGTGCAGCGGCCCTAGCGGCTCCTCCTTCATGACCGCCGCCTCGGCCCGGCGCGCTTCATCGAGGGCCGTGTCCGCGGTCAGGGTGCAGAAGGCGTTGAGCGTGGGGCCCGCCCTTTCGATGCGGTCGAGAAGGGCATGGACGATTTCTACCGGGGACAGCTCTTTTGCCCGGATTTTCCCGGCCATCTCAACGGCGGACAGGTAAGCGATGGACGCGTTATGTGGCGAAAGGCTCACGAAGTCCTCCTTGTCGTTTCTATTGAGGCGGTTCGCGCACCGCCGTTCATGGGCAAGATGCCCATGCCACCATTAAAGCCATGTCGCCCGCCCTTAGTCCTTTATCAAATTCCCCTGTTTATCGGCGTCCCCGGCCGATTTCGCCTTCGGCGCCTTCTTGAAGGTGACATTTACCTGTCCCTGCGGCGGGCAGTCGATGCCTTTGCCCTCCAAGAGTTCGGCCACGGTCAGGATTTGCAGGCGCGGGTGCTTTCCCCAGGGAGATTCGTAATACCCGGCGCTGGCCGCCTCCTCCCGCATGGGCTTGGTGGGCTCCTGGAGCGCGATCAAGACGCCGATCTCCGCCTTTTCCCGGTCGATCACGCCGCGCAGGTCCCGCACATGGGCCACGCCCACGTGACCCGCCTTCACGGAAAAGACGATCTGCTTGGTCTTCCGGCTCGGATCGTCGTGGAAATACAACCGGCCGTCTATGCCCTTGTCCGCGCCCCGTTTCAGCTCGTGAGGAAAGCCGACAAAATGACCGACGGCCCAGGCCTGGAATTGGTACGGGTCGCTTTTGGCTAAATTTTCCGCGTCAGGGAGAGAAACGGGCACGCCCACGACTTTGTAGGCCACTTCGTTGCCGAAGGTATTTTGCAAACGGTACTTGATGAGGGCGATGGCGATGTGGGTGATGTCAATGCCGATCCAGTTTCTTTTCAGCTTTTGGGCCACGTTGATGGTCGTGCCGCAGCCGCAGAACGGATCGAGAACCACGTCGCCTTCGTTGCTGCTGGCCCGGATAACACGTTCCAGAAGGGCCTCGGGCTTTTGGGTGGGGTAGCCGAGGCGTTCAACCGCCTGTGAGTTAATCTCATAAATATCGCCCCAAAAATTTTGAACAGGCATCCCCTTCAATTCGTCTGCGAAACTTTTTCTTCGAATCCGACCCGAAGGATTTTTTGGGAAGTGAAGGCGTCCTTCCTTATCCCACTCCTCCATTTTTTCTTTCGTAATCATCCAGCCATTCGGTGGGGACGGATAACCTTTATAGTCATAAATGAGGTTTGGTCGATAACTTGGATTCACAAGACTTGTAGGCTGATAGCGTCGTCCTTTTTCATCTACATATGTAAAGCGTTTCTTAATGTATTCTTGGTATTCAGACGAATCCGTGTTGTACTGGGGCTTAAATCGCGCATCCTTCGATTTCGCGAAAAATAGGATTATATCTGTACAGGAACCATAACGGTTAGATTCATGTACTGCGCTGCTCATTCCGACCCGACGTTTCCAAATAATTTCATTTCTGAAATTCACTGGCCCGAATACTGCGTCCATCAATATCTTTAGATAGTGGCTGGCCGTGGGATCGCAATGCAGATAGACGCTGCCGGTGGGTTTTAGGACACGGCGGAGTTCTTTCAGGCGCGGGGCTATCATGGACAGGTAGGCCAGCATGTCGTTCCCACCCAGGAATTTGCGAAAGGCGATCATGGCGTCGGCCACCCGGCCGCCGGCCTCCACCACCTCTTCGTAAGCCTGGGCCGCGGTCCGGTCCCATTGCCAGGTGTCCTCGAAGGCCCGAATCTGGGCCGCGGACTGGGAGCCGTTCTTCTCGGCGAACAGGATGTTGTAATCCTGGTTGCTCTTGAAGGGCGGGTCCAGGTAGATCAGGTCCACCGTCTCGTCCTGGACATATTGCCGTAGGATGTCCAGGTTGTCGCCGTAATAGAGAACGTTTTCAAGTAACGCCATCTCGCCTTCCTTGCTGTCCTCGGTCTCTTAATAGAGGCGGTTCGCGCACCGCCACTACCGCGACCTATGAAACACCGATCATGGATTGCCCTTGGGCTAGCGGCCCTTGAAGGCCGGTTTCCTTTTTTCCATGAAGGCCATCATGCCTTCCTTGCTGTCCTCGGTCTGCATAAGCGGCCGAAGCTGGAGATAGACGTGGTGCACGTGCTCGGCAAAGGGCTCGCTCAGCCCCATGCGCATCATGCGCTTGGCCGCCTGCACGGCCAGGGGGGCGCTCTCCGCGATCTCCTTGGCCAGGGCCATGGCCTCGGCCAGGACCTGGTCCGCTGGCACGACTTTCGAGACCAGGCCCAGGGCCAAGCTCTGCTCGGCGGTCAGGGTCCGGCCGGTGAAGATGATTTCGGCCGCCTTGGACCAGCCCACCAGGCGCGGCAGGAACCAAGTCCCGCCGGATTCGGGCACGATGCCCACCTTGGTAAAGGCCGCGGCCAGCTTGGCCGTGTCGGCCATGATGCGGATGTCGCAGCCCAGGGCGGTGTCCAGGCCGTACCCGGCCGCCGAGCCGTTCAGGGCGCAGATCACGGGTTTGTCCATGGCCTGGAGCACGGTGGGCGGGGCGTTCCTGAGGTCGATGGTCGTGGCCACGCGGTCGGATATGAGGGCCTGGCCGCCGCGGCCGGTCTGGGCCCGAAGGTCCAGCCCGGCGCAGAAGGCCCGGCCCGTGCCGGTGAGCACGGCCACGTAAACATCCGGATCCTCGTTAGCCTTGAGCAGGAAGTTCGAGAGCATCATGAGCATGGGTCCGGAGATGGTGTTCATGCGCTCAGGCCGGTTCAGGGTCACGAGGGCGATATGGTCCTTGACCTGGTAAAGAACCTCGGGGGTTTGTTCGGCGGCGGTCTGGGCCGCGGTGGATTGGCTCATGTCTGTTCCTCCTTATGAATAATGCTATTGTTGTAGCATGATGGGGCAGGTTTTAGCCGAAAGAAAAAGGGGTCAGGAACCTTTTTCGGAAAGCTATCGCCTTGTCCTCGTGTTAAAGCAGTTTAAGTTGTCGATCATCCTCCAACGAAATCATGGAAAAAGGTTCCTGACCCCTTTTTCCCTCATCGCTTCAGCATGGTAGGAGCACGGCAAGCCGCGCCCCTACAAAGAAGAACCACCGTTGGCCAAGGTCCGCGGCCGGTCTGGTTCGAGCCGGGCGGCGAGATAAAAGACGACCCAGGCGCCGCAGAGGTCGCAGTCCACGTCGTTGCCGTAACAGCAGTATGGGGTGACAAAATCCCGCCCTTCCAGGTAGAGGGGCAGCACGAGCTTTCGGGACGGACAGTCGTCCGTGACCGCCTTGGCGTTCGGGGAAAGCATCGGCTCCAGGCTGCGGTCGCGGTTGCGGATGAGGTGGGGGTACCGCTGCTTGAGCCGCATGACCTCGAGCACGGCCGCGTCCCGCCGCTCGAGACTCCCCCAGGTGTGCGGGGATCGGTCTTCGCGGGTTGGGACGTAAAAGGAAAAGGTCAGGCCCTGGATGCATGTCGGAAGCAAGGCCTGGACCAGGTCTTCCAGCTTGTCCTCGTTCATCCGCGTGACCACGCATTGCACCAGGACCGCTGGACCGAACCCTCCGGGCACGCGCCCGAGGGTCCGCATGACCCGCTCGAAGGTGCCTTGCCCGCGGATCTGGTCGTTGATCTCGGGCGGACCGTCCAGCGAGACCACATACTGGGTCTGGGGCAGGTCCAGGAGGTCCAGCGTGCCGTTGGTGGTGATGGTGTTGTGTTGGAAATGCCGGACCCCCGGCTCGAGCACGTCCGGCCGGAGCAGCGGTTCGCCGCCCATCCAGAGCATGGTTCTCAGGCCGTGGCGTTGTTTCCTCTCCAGGATTTTGGCCAGCATCTCGGGTGCATCCATCTCGTCCGCGGGATCGTTCGGGTTCCCGTCGCGGTAGATGAAGCAGTGGCCGCAGCGGAGGGTGCAGCGGTTGGTGATGTTGACCATGGCCGCGGGAAACGGCCGGTCCGGGGGAGGGGAGGCGACCATGGACGTGGCCTCGAGAGGTTAGGGGTTGAAAAGCGCGTTGTTTGTCTATCTTCGTGTATCACATTTTCCTAGAATTGCCAACGCGAAAAAAAAGACCACCCGAAGGCGGTCCCAAAATTTTTATTTTATAAACAGAGCGTTATGCGGGTCAGTCCTCGTCCGGGTTCGGGTCGGCGCCGGCCCGGCAAGAGGTATTCCGGCGGAAGGAGAGGCGGCCGCCGAACGGGAGGGGGGGCGGGGCGAAGGCGCAGATGCCCGGGGCGCTCAGCGGTTGAACCGTCGCTCCCAGTCGAATTCGCGGGCGGTGACCGCGTCCTCGATACGCTGGAGCCGCCGGCTGAGGGTGTCGAAGGTGCGCTTCAACCGGCCCAAGGCCTGGCCGCGCGAATTGACGTAGGAGTCGTAGAATTCGCGGCTGTCCTCGGAGGTGAAGGCCATCATGGGTTCGGGCTTCATCAAAAGCCCGGCCAGAAGGTACAGGCCCAGCACCGGCCAGAATCCGGTGAAAACGAGCAGGGCCACGGCCACGACGCGGGTCCAGAACACGGAGATGTCCAGGTATTCGGCGATGCCGCGGCAGACGCCGAGGATGGCCCCGTGCCGGGAACGGTATAACCCACGGTCCCTAGAAAAATTTCGCATCTCAGTTCTTCCTTTCCGGGTCCAGCAGGATCGTCTCGAGCGCGGCGATCCGCTTCTCCATGTTCGACAGTCCCTCATATAGCTCCTGAATGGTCCGGGTCTCCTGGTCCCGCTGGGTGCGGCTCGGCCAGGTCGGTGATCCCTTGAAGACGCGGAGGATGGCCAGGGCCAGCCCGCCCAGGGCGGCCAGAACGACCAGGGGAATGAGCAGGATCAGGGCAACGATCGCGTGCATGGTTTTGCTCCCACACCGTCGTCAAACCGGCCGATAACCGGCCGTCAAACGGCCATCAAACGGCCATCAAACGGCCGTCTCGCCGCTGTCTTTTTTCAAGGAGGTCTTCAGGGCCTCGAGCTCGGCTTCGACGTCCTCGTCCTTCTTCAGCCGGTCGAACTGGTCCTCGAGGGACGACGGGCGGCGAAAGGCGTTGACCAGGTCGGCCTCGGCCTCCATGCGCTCGATCCGATTCTCGAACTGCTCGAAACGGATCCAGGCGTCCGAGCTGTCGAGGCGGCGCAGCTCCTCCTGGGCCCGGCGCCGGCCGAAGGCGTGAACGTGCCGCTGCACGAGCAGGCGCTGTTTCTCCTTGGTGGCGGCCAGCTTTTCTTCGAGCTGCCCGATGTCCTCCTGGTACGTGGCGATCAGGGCCTCGCACTCATGGACTTCATGCTCGAGCACCTGGGCGCGTTCATGCCACCGCCGCTTTTCCACGAGCGCCTCCCGGGCCAGGTCCTCCCGGCCTTTGTCCACGGCCAGCCGGGCCTTCTCATCCCAGTCCTGGGAACGCTTCCCAGCCTCGTCCCGCGCCCGGCCCACCTTTTTGCAGCCGGCCATGGCCGAGGCGCAGGCGGCCTTCATCTCGACCAGGGTGTCCTCCATCTCCTGGATCATCAGCCGGATCATCTTTTCCGGGTCTTCGGCCCGGTCGAGCATGGAGTTGATGTTGGCGTTGACGATGTCGCGAAATCTTGAGAAGATGCCCATGGTATGTCCTCCTTGATGCTTGTTAACCTGCCGAGTTTTTAGAGCAGGAAGGGTGCCAACGAAAAAATTGCCGTAATTTTATAAAGTTTCGATCATTGGTTGCCTTTTGGCTTCGTTTGGCATATGGTTAGTTTTGCCAGAAAATGGGAAAAATGACAAAATCGTGCTAAGGTCGATAGGATCGAATCTGAAGGCGGAGCCGCCTTCAAAGATGCCACCGCGCAGACCTGGATGATCCGTGGCCAGATCGTGGGGCAGTCCCGGGACCACCCTGGCTTCATCAAATGCCTCGTGGCCGCAGCACAGAAAGACTGAACAACCGCAGCACGAAAGGACCTTTCGGCCCGGCAGGGCATCCGTGTTGATGTTCACGATTTCGTTGGATTTCGCGGAGATGCTCATTTTATTTCCTTCCTGGCGCTCTGATTTGACCCTTATTGAGAGCAGAAAGAATGCCAACCGAGAAAATGGCCATGATTTCAATGAGTTTTGCGCCCGAAAGGCCTTGACTTTTCTTTCATTGCAGGGTAGTTTTAGCTCAAGAATGGTGAAACCGGCCACAATATAGCGGAATTTTTCATGGAGAAAACCAGGCCCTATTTTGAAAACAATGAATCCACCCTGGACCGGCCAGGCCGGGGCGAGGCCCTGGGGCAGTCCGAGGCCTTCCTCACCTTTATGGAGCGCCTCTCGGCCGTGGCTGCGGTGGACCGGCCAGTCCTGATCATCGGCGAACGCGGCACGGGCAAGGAGCTGGCCGCGGCTCGGCTCCATTACCTGTCCCGGCGCTGGCAAGGGCCGCTCGTGCCCTTGAACTGCGCGGCCCTGACCCCGTCTCTGATCGAGTCCGAGCTGTTCGGCTACGAGGCTGGCGCCTTCACCGGCGCGGCCAGGCGGCGCATCGGCCGGTTCGAGGTGGCCCACAGCGGCACGCTCTTTTTGGACGAAATCGCCACCATCCCCCTCGAGGTCCAGGAAAAAATCCTGCGCGTGGTGGAGTACGGCGGGTTCGAGCGTGTAGGCGGCACCCAGACCGTGCAGGTGGACGTGCGCATCGTGGGTGCGACCAACGTCCATCTGCCTTCCCTGGTGGCCTCGGGCCGATTCAAGCAGGACCTGCTGGACCGGCTCTCCTTCGAGGTTCTGTTCCTGCCCCCGCTCCGCAGTCGGCAAGGGGACGTGGCCTTCCTGGCCCGCCATTTCGCCGCCCGCATGGCCTTTGAACTGGGCCGCGAGATCGTGCCGGACTTCACCGCCTCCGCCCAGGCTGTGCTCGAGGCCTACCCCTGGCCGGGTAACGTTCGGGAGCTGAAAAACGTGGTCGAACGCGCCGTCTACCGTGCCCAGGGCGACCGCATCTCCGAGATCGTTTTCGACCCCTTCCAGGCGTTCTTGCAAGAAGGCGAACAGGAAGGGGGCGGGGCGGCCACGGCGGCGTTGCCAGCCCAGCCTCAGCCGGCCGAGTTTTCTCTGCCCGAGGCTGTCCGCGACCTGGAAATTCGGTCGCTGAAGAAGGCCCTCGAGCGCGCCCGCTACAACCAACGGGCTGCCGCCGAGATCCTGAAAATCAGCTACCACCAGTTCCGCGGCCTGTACCGCAAATACCGGTCCGAGTTGGAAGCAGAAGCCGATTCAGGTGAGAACAAAGGTCAAAGGCGCGACATTCGTGAATAGCAGGAACAATTTTTAATCGTAACTTGTTATTTCATAAAGTTTTTAAAGAAAATTCAGTTTGGGACGGGCAGAGCGGGGTGATGTCAAGAGTTATGTGTCACGAGGAAAGGGGTAGCGATTCCCTGTTGTTTGTTTTCGTAAGAGAAGACAGCGAAAAGGATTCTGTCC
>Ga0315282_10003231_pt1 | contig 29340 bp, 23 predicted proteins | sample YL17G07_20_MG_FD_203693 | JGI IMG/M metagenome (GOLD analysis project Ga0315282, IMG submission 203693) | Sediment microbial communities from Yellowstone Lake, YNP, Wyoming, USA - YL17G07_20 | ecosystem: Environmental > Aquatic > Freshwater > Lake > Sediment | place: USA: Wyoming | collected... | reverse complement strand
GGATTTGAAATCACACCGATAGCACCAGACCTTGACTAACAGCCTGCTGGATGGAAAGCACGGCTGGCCAACTTAGGATGGGGGAGGGGGACCCCCAACTCCCCCTCCCCCATATATTTACTAGATATTGGGGATAGAAAATAGAAACATAAAATTGGGGAGGAAAATATGAAAGGAAAGAGAAGATGGCTCCTCTGCCCGCTGGTGATACTGGCGCTGCTCCTTTGTGCCATCCCTGTCTATGCTGACGTACCGACTATTCCCCACGCCTTCTACGGGACACTGACGATAAGTGGTTCTCCAGCCCCGGTGGGGACGGTAGTTACGGCTAAGGTGGGAGGAGTGCAGTGCGGCAGCATCACTACTACCGTTGCCGGTCAGTATGGTGGCTCAGGTGCCTTTGATGCAAAGCTTACTGTTTCTGGTGATATTGCGACCGGGGCTACCATATACTTCTATGCCAATGATATTGACACAGGCCAAACCTACGCCTTCAGCCCTGGGGCGGTAACCCAGCTTAACCTGACGGTTACTATTATTGACAATACAGCACCATTGGTAACCATAACGGCGCTGAGTCCTGACCCGACTAACGATAATACCCCAACCTTCACCGGGACGGCAACGGATACCCAATCCAATATTAGCTCGGTGGAGTATAAGGTAGATAGTGGGAGCTGGACAGCAGCCACAGCCAGTGATGGTGCTTTTGATGAGACCAGTGAAGGTTATACCTTTACCACCGCTGCCCTTTCTGATGGGGCGCATACGGTATATGTCAGGGCAACTGACGCTGCCTCACCTCCGAATACCACTGCTGAGGCGAACTACGCCAGTGACAGCTTCACTGTTGATACTACTGCGCCCACAGTATCCAGCACATCGCCTGCGTCTGGTGCCACTGGTATAGCAGTGAACACAGTAGTAACGGCTACCTTCAGTGAGGCTATGGCGGCATCAACCATTACCACCACTAGCTTTACCCTGAAAGCTGGTACTACACCAGTATCGGGTAGTGTCTCTTATAATAGCAGCACTCATACCGCTACCTTCACTCCCAGTGCCAACCTAGCTGGAAGCACCACCTATACCGCCACCCTGAGTACTTCTATTACCGATGCCACTGGCAATCCACTAGCCTCAGCTTACTCGTGGAGTTTTACCACAGTGCCGACGGTGATTCCAGGGGATGCCAATGGTGATGGTGTTGTTAATGCTTTAGATATCACCAAGGTGGAGAGGATTATAGCCGGGCTGGATGCACAAACACCCGGGGCTGATGCCAATCAGGATGGTAATGTCAATGCCCTAGATATTACCAAGGTGGAGAGGATTATTGCTGGGCTGGGTTAAGGAGGATAGTAATGAAAAGAATAATGAAAATCCTGGGCATAATAACTATTATGGCACTGCTTCTGGGTGGTGGGGCAGTAATCCCAGTGGCAGCGGCACCAGATGTTACAGTTAGCATTGATGCCCCGGCTCAGGCAGCCGCCGGCAGCGACTTTACGGCTAATGTCAATATTAGCACGGTGACAAACTTTGATGCCTGCCAGTATGATGTCACGTTTAATGCCTCGGTGCTTCGGCTGGATAATGTAACCTCGGGGCTGATAGGTTCAACGCCAGTACCGGTTGATATCACGAATGAGATTAGCTCGGGGACATGGAGGGTAGTTCAGAATGTCTCTGGCTATGCTGGGGTGAGTGGCTCCGGCTATCTGGCGGTACTGCACTTCCATGTTATCGGGTCTGCTGGTACCAGCAGCAATATAAATCTCTCCAACGGTGTGCTATCAAATAATCTGGCTCAGGAGATACCGGCAACATGGGTCGGGGACACGGTGAGTGTTCCAGAAACCACGCCACCTACTGTAGCTAGCACATCGCCTGTGGCTAACGCTACTGGCGTAGCCGTAACCACAACCGTAACGGCTACCTTCAGTGAGGCGATGAATGCCTCAACCATTACTACTAGCAGCTTTACTCTGAGTGGTGTATCAGGAAGCGTTTCCTATAACAGTGGCACCTATACCGCTACCTTTACGCCGAGTGCTAACTTAAGTTACAGCACCACCTATACTGCCACCCTGAGCATAGCTATTACTGATGCTGCGGGCAATCCGTTAGCCTCAGCCTATTCCTGGAGCTTTACCACAACCTCAGCGCCACCGGGAACGGTTACGGTTAGCATCAGTGCCCCTGATACGGCGGCGCCAGGCAGCGACTTTACGGCTAATGTCAATATCAGCCAGGTGACAAACTTTGACGCCTGCCAGTATGATGTCTCGTTTAATGCCTCAGTGCTACAGCTGACCAGTGTCACCTCCGGGCTTATAGGTTCAACGCCAGTACCGGTTGATATCACGAATGAGATTAGCTCGGGGACATGGAGGGTAGTTCAGAATGTCTCTGGCTATGCTGGAGTGAGTGGCTCGGGGTATCTGGCGGTACTGCACTTCCATGTTATCGGGTCTAATGGCACTAGTAGCGCAATAAGCCTGTCCAACGGTGTGTTGTCAAACAACCTGGCTGAGGAGATACCAGCAACGTGGGTCGGTGATTCAGTGAATGTGGTGGGTGTGGATACCACGCCACCTACTGTAGCTAGCACATCGCCTGTGGCTAACGCTACAGGCGTAGCTATTAGCGCTACAGTGAGTGCTACCTTCAGTGAGGCACTGAATGCATCGACCATCACCACCACCAGCTTTACCCTGAAAGTAGGCACCACGTCGGTATCAGGCAGTGTCGCCTATAACAGTGGCACCTATACTGCCACCTTCACCCCGGGTGCCAACCTGGCATACAGCACTACCTATACTGCCACTCTGAGCACGGCGATTAAAGATGTTGCTGGCAATCCATTAGCCTCAGCCTATTTCTGGAGCTTTACTACAGCCGCAGCACCAACACCTACAGTAACCAGCACCTCACCGGCGGCTAATGCCACTGATGTGGCGGTGAATACACTGGTAACGGCAACCTTCAATATGGCAATGAATGCGTCGACCATTACCACCAGCAGCTTTACTCTGAAGGCGGGCACAACGCCGGTATCAGGTAGCGTCGCCTATAACAGCAGCACCTATACTGCCACCTTCACCCCGGGTGCCAACCTATCATATAGCACTGCCTATACTGCTACCCTGAGCACGGCGATTACTAATACTTATGGTACACCACTAGCCTCAGCCTACTCGTGGAGCTTCACCACAGCCTCAGCACCGGATACGACCCCACCTATGGTAGCTAGCACATCGCCTGTGGCTAACGCTACAGGCGTAGCTATTAGCACTACAGTGAGTGCTACCTTCAGTGAGGCACTGAATGCATCAACCATTACCACTACTAGCTTTACCCTGAAGGCGGGCACAACGCCGGTATCAGGTAACATCTCCTATAATAGCAGCACCTATACTGCCACCTTTACCCCGGGTGCCAACCTGACAATCAGCACCACCTATACTGCCACCCTGAGCACAGCTATTACCGATGCTGCTGGCAATCCATTAGCCTCAGCCTATTCTTGGAGCTTTACCACGGTAACGGGTGATCTGGGAGACGAGGTTGATGCCACCCCACCCGGCGGCACCCTTACACTGGGTGCAGGAACATACGCCGGCGATGTAATTATTGACAAACCGATAACCATTATCGGTACCGAGGGGACAATTATCAGCGGTGGCATAACTATTGGGGAGCTGACTGGCAGCAGTGTTACCATAGAGAATCTGACCATTACCGATTATACCGACTTTGGTATAAAGATTGTTAAGGTAAAGCCTGTTGATACCTTCATCATTCGCAACAATACGATACAGGGTGTCTCAGGAAGCATAATCGGCATAGAAGTAGATGAGGTGGTTTTTGGTGGTAGCCTGACTATTGAGCGGAACTCTATCTTAGGCAATCAGGTCGGTATCAAGCTGCTGGAACATGTAGCTGATGCTACTATTCAATTCAATAATATCACCAATAATACCACCGGGTTGGAGATTCTGGCTGTAGTGAGTGATGCTGATGCCAGCTACAACTGGTGGAATGACATCAGCGGACCCAAGGAGACAAACAACAATCCTGGTGGCATTGGTAACAAAGTAGTCGGTGACATAGACTATCAGCCGTGGCTGACCAGGCAATTCCAGACAGTGCTCGATGACAATATTGCCTACTTTGGATTCGCTATGGTCAGTCTCAGTGCTGGCTGGAACGTTATCTCCACTCCGATAGCCCTAGATCCAGCTTGTGATACCTGGGGCGAATATGTAGCCTTAGGTGACGGACTTAATTTACATGCTACCAGTCCAGCCTACTACTTTGATAGCCAAACCCAGGCGTGGGTAGCACTCACCAACACTTATCCTCTAAAGCCATGCGATGCTATATATGTCAGGATGGCTTCGGCTGACGTAGCACCTATACTTTATAGTCCGAATCTCTCAGTGCCATCCAAGCAATTATATACTGGCTGGAACTTGGTAGGTCTAGCTTACGTAGATTGTCTAGGCTTAAAGGCTAATGAAGCCCTGGTAAGTATTGAGGAGGTTGCCGGCGGATTAACCGGATACAAGTTGGTGGTCAGCCCACCAGTGAACCAGCCATCCTGGATTTATACCGGTGGAGCTATCGCTGACTGGAACGGCGAGGGGCAACCACCTGATGGCTGGATGCTGAGGACCTACGGCTACTGGGTATTTATGCTGAATGATGGCACCTTGGCTGGCTTTGCCTTTACTCCAGTATCACTGGGTAGGTAAACACTAGTTAAGGGGCGGCTCCACCTTGGTGGAGCCGCCCCTTGGAAAGAGGCAACCATGAGAGCAAAGGTAATTACCTTTGTAACGCTGGTTATATTGCTAATGCTGTGGGCTGCCCCGGCTTACGCCCAGGAGATTCCACCATTGCCTCATGCCTTCTACGGCACGATTGAGATAAACGATAGTCCGGCACCGGTTGGAACCCAAGTCGAGGCTAGAGGGGAAGGAGTCAGGACTGGCATTGAGGGTAATCCTATAGTGACCACTGCTGCCGGAGTTTACGGCAGTCCCGACCCAATGGGACCGAAGCTTGTTGTCCAAGGGAATATACTTGATGGCACTATTATAACCTTCTATGTGAATGGTGTTCAGACTGCCCAGACTGCCGGGTGGCATAGTGGTGAGGTAACAGAGCTAAATCTCACGGCAACTATCCCTAAGCCACCTGGCGGCGGTGGGGGAGGGGGAGGACGTGATACCACGCCTCCCGAAATTTCAGATATATCGGTCTCTAATATCACTAAAACTAGTGCTGATATTGGCTGGGATACGAATGAGATTAGTGACAGTCAGGTAGAGTACTGGTCCAGCCCAAGCCAACTCTCACCTCTAGACACGAAGATGACAATCTATCATCGTATCGGCCTCGCTGACCTGAACCCGGGTAGCACCTATTACTTCAGAGTGATGTCACGAGATGCGGCTGATAATCTGGGAGTATCTGACCAGCATGCCTTCGCCACGTTGGCAGGAGCTGCTGCCTTTACTAGCAGTGAGCTCTCCGTATCTCCGAGTGAGGTTTATACTGGTGAAACCGTAACCATCAGCATGTTGATTATCAACAGTGGTGACGGTGCTGGTAGCTATACGGTGACGCTCAAGATAAATGGTGCGGTAGAAGCAACCAAGGCTGTAACACTTAATGCTGGTGCCAGTGAAGAGGTAACCTTCAGTGCGGCAAAGGATGTGGCTGGTAGATATTCAGTGGAGGTTGATGGGCTTAGTGGTTCATTTACGGTGAAGGAGAAGCCAGCGCCTACTCCACCTCCGCCTTCTCCACCAACAGTACCACCACCGATACTACCTCCAGCAGCGGTGATTAACTGGCCTCTTATCTGGGGCATAATAGGTGGCGTAGTCGTAGTGGGAATAATTATCTTCTTAGTCGTGAGAAGGAGGGGAGCCTAAAGGGTAGTTATGAAAGGGAAGACGTTTTATAGGCTACTGGTGCTTATCCTAGTTGTGGGCGTGGTGGCATCCCCTTTCTTTGCCCAAGAAAGAGCTGAGGCATCCAGTGTCAGCAATGTATGGGTGGAGCTATCAGACGCTACTGCCCTTAATTCAACCAGCACTGCCCTAGAGTATACCATCCACTTCACTACAACTACCGCCCTAACCGGTGGCGTAGACACGGTTACCGTAACCTTCCCCAACGGGACAACGGATATGGCAGGGGAAGAAGGTTCAGGATACGCTTTCACCCTCCCCACCTCAATAGACAAAGACTATGTGGCGGTTGACCCTGATGGGGCGGCAACCACGACCATTGGTTATACCGATTGTTACACTGCCCCTGATGTTGGCACCTACCGGGTGAGGCTAACCGTTCCGGTGGATACCGCCGCTGGCGCCTCACCCTATATCAAGTTTGAGACTACTGCCGACATACACAGCGCCTCACAGAGCAAGACTACGGCTGGTGCCCTATGTTACTACCGGATAAAGGTGGAAACAAGCAAGGACACCGCTGCTGTTTACTCCACATACTTCTATCTGGGTAGCTCAGCAGTTAGCAGTGTTGGCCATCTTTCAGGCTATCCCAATCCATCTACAGTTGGGTCGGCAGCAGAATATAAGTTTGAGTTCACTGTGGGTGCTAGTGGCGCTCTGGCAGCAGATTCAGGCACTATCACCGTCATTTTCCCCTCAGGAACCACTGTTCCTGCCACAGCCAATAAGAACCAGGTGCAGGTGGATGCCGATGGCAGCGGGACTAGCTATTCGTTGACGGCTTGTAACGTTAACCCCACCTGCCACCCTGATAGTCGTACGGTGACGCTGACTGTGCCCCAGGCAGTGGCTAATAGTGCTAATGTATATGTCTATTTCCGTCAAGCCTTCGGTCTGGTGAACCCCACTACCTCTACCTCCGCTGCCAAGGTGAAGATATACACCAGTGCCGAGCCCCGATATGCTGTGGCAGCTACCGGCTATGAGATAACTGCCGACACCGCGACTAAACTGGGATTTGCCAACACCACTGGCGCTTACTCCGATGACGCCACAATGATAAATATGTACTCAAGTACAATATATCTCCAGCTTCAAGACCAGTATGGAAATAAAAAAGCACCAAATAGTGACCAGACCGTGAGCCTGAGCTCGACCTCAAGCACGGGGAAGTTCTATTCTGCCGTTAACTCTCAAATAAGCTCAGCCACTATACCTTCGTCGGACGGCGGTCAGGTTTCGTTTCTTTACAAGGATAGTACCGCCGGAACCCATACTATAACTGCTTCGGCTGGCAGCTATACCTCGGCAAGCTGGACAATAACCGTTGCCCCGGCAGTTTCAGTGTATGACACCAATAATAATCTGGTGAATACCTACGCCCCGACTTCTACCTCCCCTGTAGCTGAAAGTGGCAACTATCATGGTGGGGATTATGTCCAGAACGCCGTCAATGATGCTCTGCCCGGCGAGACAGTTAAGCTGGGCGATGGCATATATGAGGTTGATACCGGGATTACCATAGCCAAGGCAATCACCTTGCAGTCGGTTAACGGTGCCTCATTAACTACCCTCAGGCCAACCACTACCGTTGATAAAGCGCTAGATATAACCGCTACCGGTAGTGCCACCTATGGAGTTACCATTAGCGGTATAACTTTCAGCCGATTGAGGAGCGGCACAGTCTTTGATTGCGCCATCTACGATAGTTATGCTGATTACATCACGGTGCAGAACTGCGTATTCAATTACATATACAACCGGGGAATTATGCTCACTTCAACCAACGCTGCCTTCACCAACGGGACAATAAGCAATAATACCTTTACCAATGGCGGGGGTGACCCCCCGGCCAGCACTGATGCTGCTATCGATATTACGGTACCAGGTAGTAATGCCATAAGCGGCATTACTATAAGCGGCAACACCATCACTGGACAGAAGGGCAAGGGTATATACCTCGCTGGAAACAGCACCTATAAGGTCTCCTCGGTCAGCATCACCTCAAACACAATTACCAAACCCACCAGCTACGGTATTCAGGGATACACTTATACCGACACTGTTGCCATCACCAGCAATACCATCACCGGTTGTTATGAGGACGGCATAGACGTAAAGGGTACTGCCTATACTATCAAGAAGAATGTGATCACTGATAACCTCGGTGACGGCATTGACATGGAGCTTACCTCCGCCAGCCACCTTATTAACTACAACGATATCTATGATAACACCAGCTACGGGGTAAATGTTCGCTCCTCGGTATCAACGGTAAATGCCAGGTATAACTGGTGGGGCAGCGCCACGGGACCAACCTACACCGCCGCTATTGGTGCCAGTGTTGATGTTTCTAATCCGGGCGGCACTGGCGATAATATCACCGACCGGGTTACCTATTACGAATGGCTGTATAAGCCCAAAGCTGATGTTATTGCTGATAACGCTGCCTATTATTCCCGAGCGATAAGTCTGAGTGTTGGCTGGAATACCCTGTCAACGCCAATAATCCTTGACGCCTCAACCGATACTGTTGATGAGGTAGTAGACCAAGCCAAGATGACCATTGCTTACTGGTATGACACCAATGATGCTGACGCTGACGGCAATTACTGGGAGCAAGTAACCACTGGCTATAAGCTGGAGCCATGCGACGCTATTTACATTGAGATGAACACTGCTGCCACCGTGGTGCTGAAGTACAACGCCACCGACTTATCCACGCCAATCAAGAATTTATACACCGGGTGGAACCTGATGGGTCTAGCTAACCTGGAGACTAAGCATGTAGATGACGCCGTGCAATCAGTAGCCAATACCTCAACCAACCTACCCGGTTACTCTCAGGTGGTTAGCCCATCGATGAACAGCTCAAGTTGGACCTATTCTTCCGGTCAGAGCTATACCGACCAGGATATGCTGGTCGGTGAAGGTTACTGGATTTATATGCAGAATGACTGTACCCTAGCCGGGTTTACTATCACTCCGTTACAGCCATCACTTGATTAAGAAGGGGGAGCACCTACCGCTTGTAGGTCGGTCAAACGGTAGGTGAGATAAGGGGTAAGGTCTATAAATAACCTGAGGAGAAAAAATTTCAGTAAAGGAGGGAAGAGATGAAAGGGAAAGCATTTGCCTTTATACTTCTGGCGGTATTACTGGCCCTTTTTGTCACCCCGGTCTATGCCCAGAGCATTCCCTCACTGCCCCATGCCTTCTATGGCGCAGTCAAGGTAAATGGTAGCTTGGCGCTGGTGGGGACTACGGTGGAGGCAAGGGGGGAGGGGGTTCAGACAGGTGTTCAAAACAATCCTGTTGTAACTACCGTTGAAGGTCAGTATGGTAGTTCAAACCCGCTGGAGCCAAAGCTTATTGTCCAGGGGAATGTAGCTGAGGGAACCATCCTAAGCTTCTATGTAAACGGTGTTCGGGCTGACCAGACTGCCGAGTGGCATAGCGGTGAGGTAACACAATTGGATGTCACGGCAACTGTAGAAGGTCCGCCGCCGGAGACAACCCAGGCTCCACTGCCTAAGCCAGCCGCTTTTAGCCTGAGTTCTCTTACTATATCCCCTAACGAGGTTGCTATTGGCGAAAGTGTAACTACCAGTGTTAATGTAGCCAATACCGGGGAGCAGGCGGGAAACTATAGCCTGACGCTGAAGGTAGATGGCGCGGTGGAAGCAACTAAAGACATAACTGTTGCCGCTGCTGCCAGCCAGGAGGTAACCTTTACCACAGCGAAGGATTTGCCTGGTAGCCATTCAGTAGATATTAATGGGCTTACTGGCACATTCGTGGTTAAAGAGGCGCCATCTGCGCCACCAGCACCTCCAACGCCATCAACACCACCAGCACCTTCAGAGACACCATCGCCACCAACACCGCCAACACCACCGGCACCCCCATCAGCAGCCGAGCCGATCAACTGGCCTGTTTTATTGGCAGTACTAGGTGGGATGGTTGTGGTTGGGTTAATCATTCTCGTTGTATCTACAAGAAGGTCATACTAAACACTTTACCGATTAAGCCCTCGGCTGCATAAGCCGAGGGCTTGTAATTATGTTAGCCTTTGGTGTAAGTATATGTAAGCGACCTGAGGTAAAAAGCGCTAGTGCCATGGATAGGCTGCTAACTGGTAAGTTAATTTTATTGGTTGCTTTTTTGGCTGTCCTTCTAATAACTGCCTGTCAACAGGTTGTCCCTCTGCCCCCCGCCAAAGTGACCATCGGAGACATAAGGTCAAGCCCGGCAGCTTACGAGGGGAAAGTAGTTACTATTGAAGGGAAGTATCAGGGGTGGAAAGGAGGTTTTGGCAGCCCCCCAGTAACCCGTAGCGACTGGCTGGTGCAGGATGCTACTGGCTGGCTTTATGTTACTGGGAAATCGGCTGGACTTGACCCCCTCGGTGATGTAGGACGCCCAATAAAGGTTACCGGGCTCGTCAGGATAACCAAAGATGGTGAGCCATATTTATATGCTCAGGAGATAGAGATAAAAGCAGGAAAGGCTAGTGCCTTACTTCTTCTTCAGATAGATTTAAGGGAGAAGCAGCTCGCTGCTCCGACAGCGGAGAGATTGGAGCAGATGAAGGCGATGGGGATGAGAACGGAAAACCTGGGGATACAGAGGGTATTTATTCACCTCGCTCAGGAGCCGACAGCAGAGCAAATAGATGAGCTAAAGGCGATGGGCATCATCCCCTACCCCGATTCGTGGATACCGGTGGCAGGTGGGCATCCCACTGGATTTATGGTGGCTGATATGCCTATAGATAAGCTTGATGAGCTAGAGAGTAAAGACTACATAGTAAAGCTTGATACTGCAGAGCAGCTCCTTGAGCCCCAGAGTGTGCCGTAACTAAAGTTTAGTAACCCTCCAAAATGCTCCGCTTGACATGACACATCCATATACCTTCCTATAGACATCTGCACAAAGCTAGAGTTAATTAGAGGCAGTTATAGACGTTTATACAGATGTAGCATTGACGTAAGGCATCTTTTGTGCTATAATGTGCTCATTTGTCCACAAATAGGAGGGCACCATGAGAAAAGCAGCCAGGATTATTGGCATAATTTTCGTCTTGTTATTACTTACCTTCAGCACTATGCCTGGTGTCCACGCAGTTTCCTCCTCTGGAAGTGGTAGCCAGGCAATTTCGTCTCCGGCAGCTGAGCCTGGGGCAAAAGTAGGCTCTCTCCTCTCCATTCAGGTAAATGCCAAGACGCGTTGCCAGCAAGTCCGCCCAACGGCTGAAGAAGTGGGCATGATGAAGGCGATGGGGATGAGAACGGAAAACCTGGGGATACAGAGGATATTTATCTACCTTGCTCAGGAGCCAACAGCCGACCAAATAGATGAGCTAGAGGCAATGGGCATCACCCCTTATCCTGATTCCTGGATACCTCCGGTAGGGGAGTATCCCACCGGGTTTATCGTAGCTGACATGCCGATAAACAGGCTTGACGAACTGTCAGCTAAAGACTATGTAGTGCGGCTAGATACCGCCGAGCAAATCCTTGAGCCCCAGAACGACCTAGCAGCGATAAGCATAAATGCTGATGATGCATGGAACTCAGGCTATGATGGAAGCGGGGTCAGGATAGCAGTGCTTGATTCTGGGTTGGACATCACTCACCCTGATATCCCGGTACCAGTGGCTAGTAAAGACTACTCGGCATGGCCGGTGCTGGATAATACCATCGCCAATACTGTGAGTGGTCATGGCACCCATGTTACCGGGTCGGCTCTGGGGCGGGGAACTCAATCGGCTGGAGCCACCCACCAGTATAAAGGGATGGCGCCGGGTGCTGACCTTATATTCCTCAAGATTGGCAGTGATGCCACCGGCGGTGCTTCGCTTGATGCCATAACCAATGCTATTAAGGCGGCGGTAGACACCTACGACGCTGACGTCATAACGATGAGTTATGGCGGCTGGGATGATTACCATGACGGGACCAGGGAAACTTCGCAAGCCGTGGATTATGCCTTTGGTAAAGGAGCCGTAGTCTTTATCTCCGCTGGAAATGAAGCTGATGCTGGCGAGCATTACTCAGGCACAGTGAATGCCGGTAGCAGCACTGGCTTCATCCAGGTCAACGTTACCGGCTCCAATGGGGCAAATGCTTGCCTTGGGTTTAACCTGGTTTGGTATGATGGTCTGGCAAATAACAATGACCTGGTTCTAAAATACTATGATTCTACTCAGACACTTTTGTCGAACACTTGGGCCAGTGCTCAGGAGGAGAGCTGGAAAGGCACAGAGCATGAGCTTTCCGGTTATGGTCCTGAAGCTGGCTGGTACTACTACCTGCCGTGGGGAAATCCAACCTACTATCTAAAGGTCACCAATTACTCAGATAGTAACCAGTTCTTCCACATCTACTTTGATGGCATTGCCACTGGTGGGGCTTCAGTAGCATTCCAGAACCCTGACCCATTTTACACGCTTTGTTCGCCGGCAGATGCCGAGAAAGCCATAGCCGTCGGCTCTTATACCTCTAGAAAGAACTGGACTGACTACCAAGGGGATACCTATCACTATGTCAACCCTGAGGAGACGGTAGGCACAATCAGTGCATTCAGTAGCCGTGGACCGAGGGTGGATAGTGGCGCGCCGCAGAAGCCAAATATTGTTGCTCCGGGCAGTGCTGTAATCTCGGTTCGCGACCAGGATGTCTATCCATGGCCGGCTGGAGCCGATGCCTATTTTATTGACAACGACGGCTTGAACCTAAATGGCTCGGGTCCGGCGGACTATTATGTGATGCGGGGGACAAGTATGGCTTGTCCCATTGCTGCTGGGGCAACCGCACTGCTGCTTGACGCTAAGCCGGAGCTAAAGGGGCATCCCGCCGATGTTAGAAACCTGCTCCAGTCAACGGCTACTTCGGTGAATGCCAATAATAATATAGACGGATACGGTCTACTGAATATTCAGGCAGCTATAGCCGCCAGTGCCTCTACCTATGAGGCGGACTGGCTATTTATGGTTTACCTTGATGCCGATAATAACCTGGAGAGTGCCGGCATAGATGATTTGAACGAGATGGAGGTCGCCGGCTCTACAAGCCGTGTCAAAATCGTGGTTGAGATGGACCGCGCCGTGGGCTACGACACCAGCAACGGAAACTGGACTGACGCCAAGCGGTTCTATGTAACTCAGGATACTGACACGGCGATTATTAACTCTCCAGTGATTGCCGACCTGGGAGAGCTGAATATGGGTGACCCGGCGACACTGCAGAGCTTTATTGAATGGGCGGTTGCTAACTACCCCGCCCAGCATTATGCCCTGGTGTTGTGGAACCATGGCAGCGGCTGGAGGGAGAAAACGGCTGTCGATGCTATGCAGTCCGTCTGCATTGATGACCAGGCTAGTGACGAGCTAACTATGACTGAGCTGAGGAGTGCACTGAATGCCGCTAACGCCACTACCGGGAAGGTGCTGGATATCATTGGCTTTGATGCTTGTCTGATGCAGATGGTGGAAGTAGCCTACCAGGTCATGGGGAGTGCCAGCCGTCCTCTGGTTGATATAGTCGTAGGCTCGGAGGAAACTGAACCCGGTGACGGCTGGGATTATGCCGTTACCCTGACTGCCCTAACCGCAAATCCAGCAATGACACCGTCGACGCTGGCTACTCAGATAGTTAATGACTACGTAAACTTCTACGGCACGACCATTAGTGTAACCCAGTCGTCGGCAAATCTAGGTCTTGTTGATGAACTGGCAACTGCTATTGATAGCTTGGCTCAAGCCATGACCAGTGCCACTGGTGATTGGAGCAAAATTCGGACAACCAGAGGTCAGGCGCAGGAATACTACTACGTCTACTATATTGACCTCTACCACTTTGCTCAACTGGTAAATCAGGATGCAAGCATCAGTCAGACGGTTAGAAATGCCGCCAGTTCAGTTATGACGGCGGTAAATAATGCCATTATTGCCGAAGGGCACACCACCGCATCACTAGCTAATTCCCATGGGCTATCCATTTACTACCCCGAAACTTTGGAGGATTACTTCTCTGACTACGAAACCAGCGTCCTATTCACCACCGATACCCGGTGGGATGAGTTTCTTAAGGCTATACTCTCCCCCGACACCACCCCGCCCACGGTATCCAGCACCTCACCGGCGGCTAATGCCACTGGTGTTGCCGTTAATACTACGGTAAGTGCTACCTTCAGCGAGGCAATGAATGCAGTGACTATTACCACCAGTAGCTTTACCCTGAAAGCTGGCAGCACACCGGTATCAGGTAGTGTCTCCTATAACAGCAGCACCTATACTGCCACCTTCACCCCGAGTGCTAACCTCTCATACAGCACCACCTATACTGCCACCCTGAGCCCAGCGATTACTGATGCTGCTGGCAATCCGCTAGCCTCAGCCTACTCGTGGAGCTTTACCACAGTGCCGACGGTGATTCCAGGGGACGCCAATGGCGATGGTAGTGTCAATGCTTTAGATATTACTAAGGTGGAGAGGATTATAGCCGGGCTGGATACCCAGACAGCCGGGGCTGATGCCAATCAGGATGGTAATGTCAATGCCCTGGACATTACCAAGGTGGAGAGGATTATTGCTGGGCTGGGTTAATTATTCTCTTACTAATTAGAAGAAGAGCATACTAAAGAAGCTTAGTCTCATTTAATGCTTTCAGCCAGTTCCTGTCGGCTGGTCATGGCAGCAGCCGTGTCTAGAAAATCCTTCAATGAGGCACTTCGCTCCCTTAGCTTTTTTAGCTCGACGCCGATGGGGCTAATGGAGGTTGGACTATCAGCATAAGTCCCGTAAAAGGCAAAATAGGCTTGGTTTAGCTTTCTGATTGCATAGCCCATAGAGACAAGGTATTGCCGTTTCTGTTCCATAAATTCTTCAGCCTGTGCGATTTCTCCCTGGGCTAGGTATTTATCAACTGCTGTTCTTATTTCTCTCATCTCTTGGTTGAAGTCAAACCCTGACTCTGCTTCCTGTTTACTATCTTCATAGCCGGGGTAGTATTTTTTGCTGACGATGGCGCTGATTTCCTTGCTGACCATGCTCGCCAGGGTTTCATTGATAGTGGCAATTTCGTAATTTTGGGATATGCCCGTTAGGTCCAGTAAGTACAAGAACCCTAAAGGCTTGAAAGCTAGGTACTGGTGCAGCCATTCCTCAGTGGCAGTATTGATGGTAGACAGCAGGTCGGAATTGTCAGCGACAAAGGTAGGATATGTTGCCCCCAAGCCCCCAAGCTCCACCACCAGCGAGGAAACGCCCAGTTTATCAACCCTGGTTTCAATGCTTTCCATTTCCTCCAGACTAAGGTTCGGTTGCAGGGTAATTTCTCTCATGGTCTCTATCCTGTCTCTGGGTGAAATCACAAGCAGGTGGGGTGGCTTCTCCAGCTTAAAATCTAGTGGCGGGAAGCTAGCCTTTAATTTTATATATTTATCCATTGGATAGAAGATGCCCTCCTGAGCCAGGGCCTCTTCTATCTGTCTGGCTATTATCCTCTCCACTTTGCCAGCTAGAGCCGCTCTTTGCTCTTCTAACCTGTTTAATTCAGCTTCAAGTGAGGCTAAATCGCCTTGTTTATTGCTGGCGTTAATCACTGCTATTTTTGATTCCAAGCCCTTTATTCGCTCAACCAGGGAGAAATACTCTAGCACCGTATCCGTTTGGTCATCATTTTGCCTATGGGAAAGCCATTGTTTAGCTTTAATGGGTATCGTCTTTGACTCCCATTTGACAATGCTGAAGTGGTATGGCTTGACGATGGATTTTAGTGAGGTATCAAAATCTCGTGGTGGGGTGCAGCTCCCGCCGAGCAAACAAATTGACAATAGGCTTATGATAATCAATTTCAGTCTCAACTCAATCTTGCCTTTACCTGCTCAACTATTTGAGACAGAGCCGGGCCGGTCTTTTCATAGATTACAATATCAGCATAATGGTCGTGAGGTGTTGGCGTCAGGTTAATGATAATCAGTTTGGCGCCGCTATGTTTAGCTATTAATGGCATCTGGGCGGCAGGGTAGACCACAAGTGATGAACCGGCGACCAAAAACAGGTCACAGGCGGCAGCCCTGGCTTCGGCTTGGTGAGTTTCCCGCTCGGGCATTGGCTGACCAAAGGCAACAGTAGCCGGCTTCGTGATTCCGCCACAGCTATCACATCGTGGGACCTTTATCCCAGAGTCAAGCCTAGCCTGGATTTGCTCTCTAGGGTATCTTTGCCCGCATTCAAGGCAAATAACCCATTTTAGTGTGCCATGTAGCTCAATCACCTTTTCCTCGGGAACCCCAGATTTTTGATGCAAATTATCAATATTCTGGGTGATGACGCAATCTAACTTGCCCAGGCGATGGAGTTCAGCGATGGCATAGTGACCGGCGTTGGGCTTAGCATCCACTACTGTCGGCCAGAGTGCTTTGGAGAATTCCCAGTACTTCTCTCTTCCTGCCTCGCTAGCCATAAAGCTCTGAAAATTAAGCTCATTAGGGTCAAACCTGTCCCAAATTCCCCCCGGACTACGGAAATCAGAGACACCCGATTCCGTGCTGATACCAGCCCCGGTGAAGACCACAAGCTTTTTTGATTGAACCACCATTTCTGAGACAGAATCAATCTCGTTCATTTATAATCCTCCGTTTCCCATCAGCACTTTAGTAATATCAATTTCAGTTGCTATAATAAACCTATTATGCTGAGATGTTAAAGATTGTTTAGCAACCTATCCCCCTGCCCCCTTTGAAGGAGACTAACTCAACGGAGCGTCTAAGAGGGGTGTCAACCCCTCTTTCTTCTCCTCCCCCTCTCCTTTCAAGGAGAGGGGGATAAAGCGGGTTCCCAGGAAAATCGAAGATTTTTCTGGGTGCTTAAAGGGGGTGAGGTTAATAAACAATCTAATGTTAAGCGTTTGGCATAGAGGTGGCATAGGCACAAGAAGGCAAGGTTAAGGGCTGGTTATATCTCAACCTCGCTCTGCCTGGCATCGAGCAGAAGATATGTTACCTCGCCACGGCAAAACTCTTTGACTAAATCGGCTAGCTCTGCGGTTATAGTTTTAGCTTCATCCCGTGACACCGGTGGCAGGCAGTCCACGTTTATTGCTACATTGGTTGTCGCTGGGGTAATCTTGGTCTGGTCACCCTGTCTCCAGTTCCAGCGTCGGCATATCACCTTACTATCATCAATATAAATCACCTCGCCGGGTGCTGGATATTCAATTACATCCGAGTTCAGCGGAGTAAAGGGCTCATTACCTTTAGCTAAGGTGAGGCAGAGCCTGCCATCAACCCTATCTAGGTCATCACCACCGCTGGGCACCATATGCCTGAGGGAGAAGTAGTTAAACAGAGCTACCAGGGTATTAATATAGGGGAGTTGGTCACCCCTCCGGGCACGCCTCGCCAGAGACTCAATGGAGGAATAAAACTTATTGGGGTTTGCCCCAAAGTCAGAGTAAGCCTGCCGCCAACTGGCTATTCTGGGGTGGTTCTTAATATCTTGCAGGGACTCATTCTGGGTAGCATCCCGCTCAACCTTCCGTAAAAGCTGGAGCAATTTTTCACTCTCACCGGCGTTGTTGACCCCCCTGGCGACAACTACCCCACGAATATAATTGGGAAACTTGACAAATACTTCCTGAGATACTGTGTCCTTCATCTAACCATTCCTGCTGTAATTCTAGCTAGCTCCCATGAATATTCATAGAGGTGCAGCCCTTTGCTTGTGGCAATCAGCTCTCCATCACCAACCCTAATCTCATCCGCCATATACTCCTTTAGAAGCTGAATGGCGGCCAGGTTTGATGGAAAGCCAGCCCACAGGTCCCAGGACCGGAAATAGACAAAAAAGTGAAGCTTACCATCGCGGATTCTGGTATCTATCCCCCTCAGGCATGGGGGGTCAGCAAGAAATATAGACTGGTCATCACCCACCGCCATAAACGCCTGATTGGTATTATAGCCATCCTCCTTATACATCCTGATTACCTGTGGTATCTGCTTTTCCAGATATTGACCATAGGTATACTGCTCACCCTCGCCTTTATGTGCCGTCATAAGGTACGGGAGATAGCTTTCCACATACTCCATAGAAGTAGGCGGGGGCACACCCTGGGGCACAGTGGGTACTAGCGGTCTTGTTCCCGGATTCCTGACCTGGAGAATGACAAAGTCAAGCTCCTTGCGCCGCTGACCGGCGTAGCTCCCCCGGTCAATCTTATACTCATATCCCTCGGTTAGGGTCTTGCGCAGGCAGAGAAACCATGCCTCGGGAAGGTCTCTGGCTTCAATTATCGAAATATTCACGGCAAAACCTTATCCCCTTATTTTAATTATAAAGCCCGAGTAAACTCGGGGCGCAGCCGGGACATATCCCTACTAGCTAAAACATCGTCTATGAGCTTGATTACCTCTGCCTTTTGCTCGGGTAACCGGACCTTAATTGGCAGGTAGTTTGACGCGTGATTGGCGGTAAAGAAGCAATTGGTAAAGTTGGAGTTTTGTATTATGAGCTTAAGTTCTTCTAATGACTGGAAGGGTGAGATGAGCGAGAATCTTCCCTCCTCCCAGTCCTTATGCAGGGGAGTGCCGGGGACGAGCAGTATGGTTAGGGTACCAGCAAAATCAGGGTCAATATCGGAGAGTATCTTGGCTGTCTTTAAGGCGTGATTCTCACTGCCTTCAATGCCACCCAAGCCCAGTATTACGGTAACTGAAAGTGTAATCCCGCCCTGTTTTAGCTTTCTCCCTGCTTCCACCATCTGGTCATAGTTAACTCCCTTGTTAATCTTTTTAAGTAGCTCCTCGTCTCCGGTCTCCACGCCCATATAGGCAATCTTAAGCCCAAGCCGGTTCAATTCTTTGAGTTCATCAACACTCTTTATCAACGCAGCCTGAGGGGTAGCATAGGTACCAACCCTCTCTAGGTAGGGGAACTTCTCATTGAGATATTTTAGCACCTTAACTAGTCCACGCTGGGGATAGATTAAGGCGTCTCCTTCTTCTAGGAATACCCGCCTCAGGCTCCAGCTATAATCTTGAGCTACCTTATCAATATCTTGCTTGATATCTTCAAGGTGCCTTATCCTGAACTTAACCCCCGGATAAGTGCCGCAGAAGGTACACTTATTATGGGAGCAGCTAATTGTTACTGGAAGTAAAAGACTATCAGCCTCGCTCGGAGGTCGTATTATCATTCGTCCCTGATACATCTGACGCTTTCCCCCTTCCTCCTATGGTTTTGGATTATCATCGTCTCTTTCCGAAGATGGCAAAGAATCTATCCTCGTACTCCTCAAACAGACCCCAGCGGTCGAGTTCATCCTTCAGGTCTCGGGGTTCGATTTCACCTTTTTGAGCCAGTCTGAAAAGTTCCTCAATCCTTACCCTGGCATCAACAGGGATACCCGTAGAATCTATGTCTAAAAGTCCCTTGCTTCCCAGTTGCAATAGGTTATCGGGCAAAGAGCTTCTGGTCATCTCATAGATAAACTTCAGCAATGATACATCCCAAAGCTCGTCCAGTCCTTTAATAATCGAGGTTAGCGGGTCACCACTCTTATCAATGTCCTCATTTAGCTTATCTACTACCGATAGTAGACTATCAGATACAATGGTAAGCTCCTTAGATTCGTTTTTGTAGCTGTAAAACAGCCCGGGGGCATTGGCACCATGGGTCTTGATTAGTATATCAAAGTATTTTTTAGCGTCTGAGCTAAATCCTTCAAGCTGGGAAAGGTAATAGGGTGTTACAATCCTTGGTTTCTCGGCAATTACTTTACCTTCTCTAATCACTGTCTCGGTGGTACTCTTTATTAGCTCAGAGTAGGCAGGCTCAGTAACTAGGTAGTAATATATATTTGTTGTGCCGAAGGTAGCCAGGCTCCGCTTGGGTGGTCTTAATATCTCAGTGCGCCTAACTGCTTCTGTTATCCTTTCATCATCAATATCCATTGGAGTCCTCTTCAAGCTCAGTCATTATAGTCTAGGCTATGGCTAGTAGCTCCTGCTTATATTCGTCCAGGAGCTTGGTGTATGGTGAATCTAGCTGAATCTGTAGCCGGCGCCACTCCTCCTGGAACTGGGGCTGTCTTTCTACATCTATCTTAATCCCGATAACCGGGCCCATTTGCTGTTGAATTGCTTGCTTAACCTTGGCTTCAAATTCACCCTTTAAGCCCGCATAAGCCTGCTTTCTCTGTTGCTCCCCCTGGTCTATATAGTGCTTAAAGATATTCCTCATCTTACTATAGATATTTTCCACGCCTACTTTATCGCTCTTCAGGGTCTTTAAGCCCTCCATTGCCTTTTTATTAGTTTTTCGGGCAAGCTCGTTCTTGGGAAGGTTGATATTCCTGATTAGTATCTCGCTCGCGCCCTCTTTAATATATTTGAGCACCTTCTCCTCGTAATTGCTCAATTCGGCGACCAAATTTAGGTTTTGCTTCAGGTATCTAGCTGCCAGCTTTTCCCCTTCAGGAGTATATTTCCATTTTAGGCGCTCCTCATTGGTCGCCTTGCCCAACCTTTCTGCCTTTTCCATAGCTATTTCAAGGGCACTCTTTATATCACCCATCTAAGTCCCCGGCGTCATTCTTATTAATATTATACCTAGATGATAAGAAAAGCTCAAAGTTCTCCAAAGCGCTGAAGATTGTTTATCTACCCCATTCCCCTTTATCCCCCTTCCCCTATAGGGGAAGGGGGAGTTATAGAAAAGAGAGGGGGCTTCGCCCCCTCTCTAAATCTCTCCCCAAAGTATCTAAAAAGAGAGGAGTTATCTATTTACTTCCCCCTTAGAGACGCCTGAATAGAGGATTGCTACCCCCTATTTATGCCTCTCTGAAATTTCCTCCCCCACCTTTGAAGGAGACTAACCTAACGGGGCGTCTAAGAGGGGTGTTAGCCCCTCTTCTATAAATACTTTCCTCCTCTCCTTTCAAGGAGAGGAGGATACAGGGGGTGAGGTTAATAAACAATCCCCAATAGTTTATGTTTATTGAAATAAATGGTTATGATATAATTTACTTCTCGGATGGCTATGGGAAAGGATTTTGAGATTGTAAACCATACTGCCGATGTTGGCATTATTGCCTATGGTGCTGATATGAGCCAAGCGTTTGCCAATGCGGCAAGGGCTTTGTTTAGCCTGATAACTGACCTTGATGATGTTGAGGAGGTTGTTCATCGGGATGTAGAGCTAACTTCTACCGATGAGGAAAGCTTGCTGGTAGAATGGCTGAACGAACTCATTTACCAATTTGACACTGAGGGTATTATTTTTAAGCGGTTTGATATTATCAAGCTAAATAGTACACGGCTTAAGGCTAGAGGCTATGGGGAAAAGGTAGATAAGTCAAAGCACAAAATAAAGATAGGGGTCAAGGCAGCCACCTACCACATGCTAAAGGTTGACAAGGGTAATGGCTGCAAGGTTCAGGTATTATTTGATATTTAGAGGTAAAAATGCCAGTCCCGTGGCAAGGAATACTGAAGAAGGTAGATGACTACCGCTGGGAGATTCCAACAAGCTATAAGGCAGGGATGTTGGTGCCTGGTCTAATCTTTGTCAGCGAATCTATGCTCGGTCATATTTTGGAGGAGAATGCTTTTCAGCAGGTAGCTAATGTTGCTTTTCTTCCCGGCATTGTTGGCTACTCGCTGGCTATGCCTGATATTCACTGGGGCTACGGCTTCCCTATAGGTGGGGTAGCGGCAACTAGGGTGAAAGACGGGGTGGTGTCACCCGGGGGCGTTGGTTTTGACATTAACTGTGGTGTCAGACTGGTGCGAACCAATCTTACTGAGGATGAGGTAAGACCTAAGATTGGGCAATTGGTCAACCAGCTTTTCACCAGTATTCCTTCAGGGGTGGGGTCAGAAGGCAAGATAAGAGTGAGCGAGAAAGAGCTGAATGGAGTCATGATAAAGGGTAGCCGGTGGGCAATAGAGAAGGGCTATGGTGACGCCAGGGATGTTATTGTCACTGAGGAGTCCGGGTGCATGAAGGGGGCTAACCCGGATAAGGTTAGTAGTAAGGCTAAAAAGCGAGGCATCCCACAACTGGGGACTTTGGGTTCTGGTAACCACTTTCTTGAGGTGGAGGTGGTGGATGAACTCTATGACCGGGATGCAGCTAAGGCTATGGGCATTGAGGATTTAGGGCAGGTGCTTCTGTTAATACACACCGGTTCTAGAGGCTTTGGTCACCAGATTTGTACCGACTATGTAGGGTTGCTGGGGGAAGCAGTAAAAAGATATGGCATCAGCCTGCCCGACCGTCAGCTTGCCTGTGCGCCGATAAGTTCGCCGGAAGGGCAAGATTACCTGGCAGCGATGGCCTGTGCCGCCAATTACGCCTGGGCTAACCGACAGTTCATCCTGCACTGGGTTAGGGAGTCTTTTATGAAGGTCTTTGGCAAAAGCCTACAGGAACTGGGCATGAGGCAGGTTTACGATGTTTGCCATAACATCGCCAAGCTAGAGGAATATACCGTTAATGGCAAGAAACAGGCCCTTTGCGTTCACCGCAAGGGGGCGACCAGGGCTTTCCCCGCCGGACATCCTGATATCCCTGATATCTACCGCAGTCTAGGCCAGCCGGTTCTCATTCCCGGGGATATGGGGCGCTGCTCCTATGTCGCCCTGGGCACGGAGGTAGCTATGAAGGAGACCTTTGGCTCCACGTGCCATGGTGCCGGTCGGGTGCAAAGTCGGGCGGCAGCCAAGCGCAGCCTTCGCGGTGCTGATGTTGCCCGGGCGCTGGCAGAAAGAGGGATTATCGTTAGGGCTGAAAGCATGGCTTCGCTGGCTGAGGAGGCATCTGAAGCCTATAAGGATGTAAGTGAGGTGGTTGAGGTAACCCAAAATGCCGGTATCTCCCGTAAGGTGGCAAGGGCAAAGCCTATGGGTGTAGTTAAAGGATAGAAGAATGTATTTCAAAAATGTTGTTGAAGCCTTGGGGCACACCCCGCTAGTTGAAGTGGGTCAAATGAGTCCCAATGAAAAGGTGAAGATCCTGGCTAAGCTGGAGGGACAAAACCTGGGGGGGAGCGCCAGCATCAAGGACCGGGTAGCAAAATATATGATAGAAAAGGCGGAGCAGAGTGGAGAGCTAACCAGGGACAAAACTATTATTGAAGCTACCAGCGGCAATACTGGGATAGCTTTAGCTTGGCTGGGGCGTATGAAAGGCTATAAGGTCAAAATTGTTATGCCCGATAATATGAGCCAAGAGAGGCAGCAACTACTTAGAATCTTTGGCGCTGAGATTATTCTTACCAAAGGCGCTTATGGAATGAGTGCGGCTATTGACACTGCGAGGGAACTAGCAGCCCAAGATAAGAGATACTTTATGCCCGACCAGTTCTCCAATCTAGCAAACCCGCTGGCTCACTATGAGACCACCGGTGTCGAAATAGTAGACCATTTCCCCTATGATAAGATTGATGTCCTAATTGCTGGAATTGGTACCGGAGGAACTATAATTGGAATCAGCCGGCGTCTAAAAGAGAAATATCCCAATATCAGGGCAATCGGAGTCGAGCCACCCCCTGGTGATAGCATCCAAGGCCTAAAGTGCTTGGGAGAGGAGCTACCACCTTTTTGGGATTCAACCCTTGTCACCGATAAGGCTAGGGTTACCAGCCAGCAGGCGGCTGTAGCTACCAGGCAGTTGCTGGAGAAGGAAGGGATTTTTGCCGGCTTATCTTCAGGGGCCGTAGTCCATCAAGCCATTAAGCTTGCCGGTGAGATGGATGAGGGCAATATTGTGGCTATTTTAGCCGATGCGGGGTGGAAGTACCTGAGCCTGGACTTCTGGACCAAAGGCAAGTAGATATGGGTGGTAGTCAGCCAGCACAAATTTATCTGCCGCCGCCATCTCAAAAGAGCAACGTGTTACTAGAGGAAGCCATTGCCAAGCGAAGGTCAGTAAGAGACTTCACCCCTGAATCTATTTCTCAATCACAGTTATCACAGATATTGTGGGCGGCTCAGGGTATCAGCGATACTAGGGGGGAATATAGGACTGTCCCCAGCGCCGGGGCTACATATCCACTGGAAATCTTTGTTGTTTGTGGCAGAAACGGCGTTGAAGGAATTGATAACGGCGTATACCCCTACAATATAGACAGCCACTCGTTGACACTGCACTATGAGGGTGATGTCAGACTAGAGCTAGCTAGAGCGGCATTAGACCAGGAATTTATATATGAAGCTCCAGTTGACATAATAATTTGCGCCGTATACGAGCGGACTGCCGGGGTATATGGAGGCAGAGCAGAAAGGTATGTTCACATGGAGGTAGGGCATGCCGGGCAGAATATTTACCTTCAGGCTACTGCCCTTGGTCTGGCGACAGTAGCTATAGGTGCTTTCTATGATGAGCAGGTAAGAGAGGTCTTACGGCTGGATGAGGAGTATAAGCCGCTATATATTATGCCCGTGGGCAGACCTGCCTCTATTCGTTCCCGGTAAACGGTGGGTATTTATCGGTCAATAGATAGTAATAACCAGCAAATCTGGTCATCCAGCGGAACCACCAGACAACGAAGTCAAAAAGTCCCTTGGGATATCTACCGGTAAATAAGATTGCCCACCACGAGATAAAGACAATGATGCCTCCGGCGATACTGATAAAATATAGCACTATGTAATGGGGAATGAGCATGAAAAGCCGGAAGAAGGTAGTCAGCCGGGAGAGTCTTTCCGGATATTCTATTGTCAAAGTTACTGGATAGCCCATCTTATCGCACCCCCTTCTGTTTTATTAGCCAGTATTCTAGGCTGTCAGCCAAAGCCAGCCAGCTAGCCTCGATGATATTGGTTGAGCTGCCAACCGTCCGCCACTCGTCAACGCCGTCAGTGGACTCAATGAGGACACGAACCTGAGCGCCAGTGCCAACACTTTCCTCAAGGATACGAACCTTATAGTCGACCAGTCTGACTTGAGCCAATTCGGGGTAAAACCGTAGTAAAGCCTTGCGCAGCGCCTGGTCCAGGGCGTTAACCGGACCATTACCCTCAGCCGCAGTATGCATTATCTCAGTGCCCACTCTTACCTTGACCGTTGCCTCGGATAGCATCTCCTCCAGGTTTTTCTGGGTAGGTGGGCGCCGCCTCTTCTCCACCACCACCATAAAGTCAACCAGTTCAAAGGGGGGTTGGTAATCTGGCTTAGACCGGTGAATCAGTAGCTCGAAGGATGCTGAGGCGTTCTCATACTGGAAGCCGCGGCTCTCCAGCAACTTGACCTGCTTTAGTAGTTTTTGCGCCTCCTTGCCTTTTGGGGGCAAATCTAATCCCAGTTCCTTTGCCTTATATATGATGTTTTCCTTTCCTGATAGCTCAGATACCAGCACTTTTGGCTTATTACCTACCCGGGCTGGGTCTATGTGCTGGTAGCTCTCCGCCCACTTGGTCAAGCCTGAGACATGAAGCCCAGCCTTGTGGCTAAAGGCACTCGGCCCAACATAAGGGGAGAAGGCATCGGGAATTAGATTAGCTAACTCGCTTACATAGTGGGATACCTCGGTTAATTTAGCCATCTGCTCATCGGTGACGCAATCAATACCCATTTTGAGCTTTAGTGCCGGGATAATAGAACAGAGGTTGGCATTACCGCAGCGCTCGCCGTAGCCATTGATGGTTCCCTGAACCTGAATGACCCCAGCGTTTACCGCAGCCAGGGTATTGGCTACTGCCAGTTCACCATCATTATGGGCGTGAATGCCTAAGGGCACTGTGGTCTGCTTTCTAACAGCGTTAATAGCGCCAGTTATCTCGTTGGGTAGTGAACCACCATTGGTATCGCACAATACCACGGCATCAGCCCCGGCTTTGGCAGCCACCTCCACTACCCGCAGACTATAGCCGGGGTTAGCCTTGAAGCCATCAAAGAAGTGCTCGGCATCAAAGAATACGGTAAGCCCTTTGGCTTTAAGGTATTTTATTGAGTCAGCAACCATGCTCAGGTTCTCCTCCAGGGTGGTTTCCAATACCTGGGTAACCTGTACGGCTGAGCTCTTGCCGACAATAGTCGCTACCTTTACCCCGGCGTTAGCTAAAGCTATAAGGTTAGCATCTGTTTCGGCTTTAGCCTTGGGGTGCCGTGTGCTGCCAAAAGCGACCAGCACCGAATTAGTGAGGGTAAGGTTCCGAGCCTTATCAAAGAACTCAACATCCTTAGGATTGGAGCCTGGCCAGCCGCCCTCAATAAAGTGGACGCCAAGCTCATCAAGCTTCCGGGCGATGTTTAGCTTATCCACCACAGAGAAGGAAATTCCCTCTCGCTGTGCCCCGTCCCGCAGAGTTGTATCATAAAGCTGAACTTGAGACAATTTCTAGTCTCCTACCTTCTCCGCGATTAAGTCTCCCATCTCCTTCGTCCCCACCCTTATTTTACCTTCACTCATTATATCATAGGTGCGGTAGCCTTGGCTTAAGACTTCTTCAACGGCAATCTCAACGACCTTTGCCTCTTTAATTAGCCCAAGGGAGTAGCGGAGCATCATAGCTATGCTGAGAATAGTCGCAATGGGATTAGCCATATCCAGTCCGGCGCGGCGGGGGGCACTGCCGTGAATTGGTTCATACATACCGAATATTCTGCCTTCTTCTCGGGGTACCCCAGCCAAACTGGCTGAGGGTAGCATCCCCATAGAGCCAGCCAGCATTGATGCCTCATCGGTGAGGATATCACCAAACATGTTCTCGGTAACAATAACGTCAAAGTATGCAGGGTTTTGGATAAGTCGCATCGCGCAGGCATCTACCAGCATATGGTCTAGCTCAACATCGGGGTAGTCACTAGCTACCTCAATCGCTACCTGCCGCCATAGTCGGGAGGACTCCAATACATTGGCTTTATCCACTGAGGTCAATTTCTTACGCCGACCTCTTGCCAGCTCAAAGCCAACCCTGACAATACGCTCAATCTCCTGCTCAGAGTAGGTCATTGAATCAGTGGCTCGCCTCCCCCGAGACGTCTGCCACCGCCTTTTGGGTCGGGCAAAGTAGAGCCCTCCGGTAAGCTCACGGACAAAGATTAAATCCACCCCCCTAATAACCTCTGGCTTCAGGTTGGTAGAATCAACAAGAAAGGGAGAGAGCTTTACTGGGCGCAGATTGGCAAAGAGCCCAAGCTCTTTACGTAGTGCCAGAAGACCATCCTCGGGGCGGACCTTAGCCTTAGGGTCGTCCCACTTGGGACCGCCTACAGCAGCCAGCAATACGGCATCACAGTTCTTGCATGTCTTTAAGACATCCTCAGGTAAAGCTGTCCCCGTCTTATCAATAGCAACCCCACCCACTAGCCTGTAGTGTAGATTGAAGCTGTGGTCAAACCTTTTACCTACTGCCTGCAAGACCTTAATTGCTTCAGTGGCGACCTCGGGACCAATGCCATCGCCGGGTAAAACCGCAAGGTTAAATTGCACCTAAACCCTCCTATTTAGTTTGTTAACCTATCCCCTTAATCCCCCTCTCCTTAAAAAGGAGAGGGGGAAGAGTCTTAAGAGAGGGGGCTTTGCCCCCTCTCTTTTCTATAACTCCCCCCTTCCCTTGTAAGGGAAGGGGGCAGGGGGATAGGTTGCTAAATATTCTGTAGCCTTTTCTTAGTATATTCAATAAGCCCGCCGGCTGAGATAAGCTCAGCCATAAAATCAGGGTAAGGGTTTGCCGTGAACACCATGCCCTTAGTCAGGTTCTTTATCCTGCCGCTGGGCAAATCAACCTCCAAAACATCGCCAGCCTTGGTTTTATCTACAGCCTCATTGCACTCAAGCAATGGCAAGCCGATATTTATGGCGTTACGGAAGAAGATGCGGGCGAAGCTCTTAGCGATTATACAGGAAATACCCGCCGCCTTGATTGCCAGAGGCGCATGCTCTCGGGATGAGCCGCAGCCAAAGTTAGTAGTTGCCATCATTATATCCCCCGGCTTAACCCTCTTTAAAAACTCCTTATCTATATCCTCCATGCAGTGCTTAGCCAGGTCCGCCGGGTCAGAAATATTAAGGTAACGAGCTGGGATAATCACATCAGTATCAACATCAGCCCCGTATTTATGGACTTTGCCTTTGAGTTTCATCAAACGACCTCCAAGAAACCAAGAAAATATGAACGCGGGAAATCAGACGGGTTTGTATATGATTTAATGTGTAAATTTCTGATTAAACTTGTCTATTCCTTTTAGCCAATCTCCACGTTCTTCATATTCTGGATTTTTCGTAGCTAAAATTAATATATATTTATCACCGTCAATAATCTTGCTCAGTTTTTCTACATCACCACAAATTCCCCACGATGATATACTGCTAAAATAATCACTAGCCACCCACTGTTGGTTTCCTTGGTAACCTATTTGCCAATGTTTCAGCTCAATCCAGACTTTTGGTGCAACTTCACCATAAGGTAATATTAAACGGTAATCAACCCTTTTATTTTCATCACCACATGGTACTTCCGTATTGAAGTCAACCAATTTGCCAGTATTTTTTTCACTATCAAAAAAGGGCAACAATTCTCCTTTTAACCAGTATTCTACTTGAATAGCATACTGGTCAAAACATTTAGAATGTTTTGTATGTGCATCCAATATTACTCTAAAGCGTGTAATGATATCTAGCATGTAATTTGCTGTATTCATACCTCCACCAGCGCCTTCTCAAAATCCTTTACTTTTTTCGGCTTGCCGGCTCTATCCGGCTCAATAATGTGCCCTTCCTCTCTCAAGCGGGCGGCTTGGGCTTCCACGCCGCCGGGGTATTTTTCGTTGAGTTCCCCTCCAGATTTCAGTGTCCGCCAGTAAGGGGTAATGTCTTTCTTTCCTTCGGCGGCAGCTTCCTCGGCGGCACGAGCCGCAATATTGGTAAAAATGCCAGTAGTTATCGGGCAACCGATGCTGGCACCATGTTTTTGAGCCAGCAAAGCGCGGATTTGATTTATGGTAATAAGTTTACCTCTAGGAACTTTTCGCATAATCTCATCCACTTCTCTTGGTGCCGGGATAATAACCGTGCCTGTCCCCCACCTCTTACTCATCTTATTGGTGATTTCTACGACTCTGGGCAGGTCTTTATCATCCGCCAGTTTTTCTCGCCAAGTTTTGCGTCCTTTAGCCATAGGTTTCCGCCTCCTAAGAATTAGTGCTAAATGATGCCACATATCACCTAGTATCTTGATTTCTTGCCGGTAATGCTCTCGATATCAATCCTTGCCACCAAAACAGAATCCAGCTCTGCTTTTGGAAAGCTGAAGTCACCTCCAGTATAGTGTTTCAAGATCAACCTCAAGCCGTAAGATTTTTCTTCATCACCTTCTAGAATATGGGTTCTCCCCACTCCAA
>Ga0315282_10003229_pt1 | contig 29349 bp, 47 predicted proteins | sample YL17G07_20_MG_FD_203693 | JGI IMG/M metagenome (GOLD analysis project Ga0315282, IMG submission 203693) | Sediment microbial communities from Yellowstone Lake, YNP, Wyoming, USA - YL17G07_20 | ecosystem: Environmental > Aquatic > Freshwater > Lake > Sediment | place: USA: Wyoming | collected... | reverse complement strand
ATATTGATTAAGTCAGTGCCAACATGCTATACTTTGTACTTGGTTTGACGCTCCGCAGTAGCTCAGCGGTAGAGCGGGCGGCTGTTAACCGCTTGGTCGTAGGTTCGAGTCCTACCTGCGGAGCCAATTTTATCAATACACAGAACTTCCTCTTTGCTGGTTAACCCATTTATCGGTAGTGGCATAGTGTAATCAATGACTACCCGGGGTTCATCTAACTCGATCCTTTTTACAAATGATCTCAAGAATGATTTTCGCTCTATAAACGAACTACTAGCGAGAAGTGTTCTCAAGCTTGATACATATTCTTGCACTTGTTTTGTGTTGAGAGAGTCAGGAGCCTTCTCGTTCATCTTGTCTAGTAACTCGCTTCGCCTGTCTTCAAGTTCATTCTGCTGAGCTCTAAGTTCTTTTATGCGAGGTGCCAAATCCTCAAGGTCAACATTCCCGGTTTCGAGAGCTGCGTAGAGTTTGCTCAACCTACCCTGAGCCTGACCCAACTGCTGCCCAATCTCACTGAGTTGTTCTTCATACAATCCGCTATTTTTGACTAGTTCTTCATTGACTAGCCGTACCAGTTGCCTTATGTTTTCATCGGTCAATATATTCTCTCTTATCCGTTCAAGAACGAAGTCTTCGAGTTTATCCTTACCTATTAGGCGACAATTGCAGACTCCTTTTCCTTTCTTCTGGTGCTGTATGCATTCATAATAGAAATACTTACCTGATTTAGCCCAGCATCCACTCATAGCAGCGCCGCACTTGCCGCAATGTAGTAAACCGCTTAATAGATATTGACTGGAGATAGTCCGAGGATGCTGGGAGATTGGTCGTCTCTTAGTAAGAAGCTGCTGAACCCTGTTAAAATCTTCAATTGAAATGATGGCCTCATGACAATTTGGAACGCGAATAATATCGTCAGATACGCCCGCTGTCAGATTCCCGTAACGCTTGTTCTTGAATCTCCATACGAGGGCGCCAGTGTATACCTCGTTCCGTAAGATGTGGTTGACAGATGTCGTGCTAAATTGCTTGCCCAACCTTGTTCTAATTCCAGCAGTATTTAAAGATTTAGTAATTTCCTTTCCACCCTGACCACCCGCTGCCATTTCAAATATTTTCTTGATAACAGCGGTCTCGTTTTCATCAGGTATCAATTTCGTCTTATCGGCCATTCCCACCTTCAACTTTGTTCTCTTGTAGCCAAAAGGAACAAACCCACCATTATAGAAGCCCCTGCTGGCATTTTCCTTCATACCCCTTACAGTATCCTGGGACAGGTTTATCGAATAAAATTCATCTATGACCTCTATAATGCCTTCAAGCAAATGTCCCGCCGGGCTTTCGTCTACTCGCTCGTTTATTGAGATTACTGAGATGCCTCGTTTTCTTAATAATGACTTATAAAGAATCGAGTCCTCTCGATTCCTAGCAAATCTGGATAGCTTCCAGACCAAGATGGTATCAAAAGGCTTTTCCTTCTTTTTCGCCATTGCTATCATTTCTTTAAAGGCAGGGCGATTTGCGGAGCGAGCACTTTCAGCTTCATCTACATACTCAACTACGACGTCCCATCCGCGCTCGAATGCGTATTTTCTTAAAGCTTTGATTTGAGCAGGGATTGAAAGATCTTTTTCAGCTTGTCTTTCGGATGAAACCCGGGCGTAAAGCGCCGCTTTTTTCACTTCCATATTCATGGCTCTCTCCTAACTAAATGTGCCGATGAAAATGTTCCACCATAATCGGCTTTACTCGATCAATTTGCGGTCCTAGCACATGGCTGTCATGTGACAGTAGAATCACTTCGGCTACCATTAGCGTACCTGCATCCGGGTCGATCAACGGACGTGCAATCGCCGTCAGGCCCTCGTCTATCATGTCATCGAGGACGCTTATTTGACGTACCATGTAGGCTTTCTTGCTTCGTATTACCATGTCGGCTAACGAGCCGGGTAGAACAGGTCTACCTTTTCTCGGGAGAAACCCATCTCCTCCTCGAAAATTGGAGTCAGGGTCTTCTTCGTTGTAGCTCACGGTTCGGTAACTAACTTGCCAAGCCGTTTGACTGTCGGGCTCTGGCTCGTACAAAGCCGCATAAAAGAATAGTCTCCCCTGCAAAACCTCGCCCATCCTTAGAAGAACCTGCGAGCAGCTCTTCGAATAGATTTTGGACAAGGTCACAACATCAAGCCCGGTCTGATATACCTTTCCCCTGAAGGTTTCCTCTGGTAATAGAACCGCTGAAGCAAACCTGTTGGCGGCAATGTGCCGGGCAGTAGTCCTGAGCGGCGTATAGCCCGGATCAGTATCGGCAACAAGTGTCTCAATTATTTCTCTCATCTCATGAAGAATCGTGTTCTGGATGCCGCTCGAAGAATCGCCATTCTTGAAATAGATAGTAGTCCTGTCGTCATAAACCTCATGGTAGCCACGCATGCTGCCGGGCATCCTTGCCAACCCCTTAAGTTCGATGCCACAGATCGCGGCTACAGTCTTCAACCTCTTCAGATTCAGAGGTAGATTGTTAAAATAAATGGCTCGGAATTCCTTTGCTATCTGCTCTTCGGATGCTCCTTGAAACCCTCCATATTTCCTGACGACATGATGGCAGAACATCCGGAGGCTGCTGAAATCATTATTCAAGTTAGCCTCCTGGCAATAATTTCTTACCTGTCGCTTTCTCGTACATCTCCACGATGAAACGCTTTACGTCGGTAGTAAGCTCACCCTTCACACGTGCTCCCGACTTGTACCGCGGGTCGCTCATGACATACTTGAAAGCCAGTTCCACCTCTTCCTCGTCACTCAGAGTACCGCCAGCTTCCTCAAGATAACCAGCCGCTTTCAGCAGATCTCTCACCGGCACATCGTAAACCGGAGCCAACCTTTTCAAGATGTCAGGTCCCGGTGGACGTCGCCTGCCCTGCTCGATTTGAGCCAGGTAGGAGGCTGATATCCCGCCTTTAGCCTCAACATCCCTGAGTGAAAGCTTCTGGCTATTTCGAAGGTCTTTGAGGTATTTCCCAAAGTCATCCATAGCACACCTCTTTCAGGAGATCATAGCACACTTTGCGAACTAAATCAATACCACATTGACACAAATTGTTGTACTATTGCGACATAAAACGCTTGACACCCTTGTTAAACTAGTTCTATACTTTTGTTAACAAAATGTTTGCTGGAGTTATACATGCTCAAGGTAATTCTCAAGAGGGAAGTCTTTGAACTTGCACTTACCCGGCGAAATCTCTCCCAGAAAAGGCTAGCCGAAAAAATCCACATTTCCCGCAGCTACCTTTCCGAGATAGTCACGGGCAAGAGACCGGCCTCGGCTTATGTACGTGAGCTACTCCTTGGCTACTTCAAGGACTACACCTTCGATGACTTCTTTAGGATTGAGGGGAACGGTGATGGACGAAGCGAAAATCACTGATTTCGACAACGGCCTGAGGATACTGGGACGCATGATAGCCCGGGTCTATCTAAGAGATTTTAAGCAAAAAGCTAATCAGCAAACATCAAAAGTCGAACAAAAGGAAAACCATGCCAATCAAGGGAGTAAGCGAGGTGGTGAGGTTGCCCCGGGTGGGGAAAATCAAGCTGGGGATCGAAAAAGAGAATGATGGAATTCCCTACCCGTCACCAGTGCCGCCCGGATAATCTTCGCTCGGACTCAAGGCAGAGACCAGTGAAATATGAATCTCCCGTAGGGTCATCGAATCACCTAGAGTGCCCGCCGTGGCCCACGATAATTGCCCTGAACTGCCGCTGGAATTAGGGGCCGTCTCTCCTTTCCTCCAGCGGCGGCCAGGGATGAGGCAGTCATCCAGAGTATTTTAGCAGACGTCAAGTTTCGAATAAACCTCGATTGAGGTCAGCACCGAGTTGAACAGTCACGTCTTCATTCATAGGCGGTGGCGCAAGAAGATGCTCAGCGGCCAGAAGCTGGCCCTGATCCTGCCCACGAAATGCGCTGGCAGCGGTGACGACATTGAAGCCTTCAGCGCCCATTTTCGCGTCGTGGACATTTTGCGCACAAGTCTGGAGACGGCATCTCATCTTTTCTATGAGTGGGATGGATGCAGCAGCGCCGACGAGTTCCGGCAACTTTGGACGCAGGATCATCCCGATACAAGGTATAGGCCCAAACAGACTGTCTACGTCCATTTGATTAAGAGAACCGAAAATGCCAGCGAGTGAAGACCGAGCTCACCAGGGGCTTATGACCGAGGTCGCTCCAATGGGCAAAGTGAGACGATGTGACAAGCGATGTCACGAGGCGAGAGGAGCCAGATGCACATGCTGGTGCGGTGGGTTCTTTCACGGCGCTGACGGCGCCGGAGTGCTGAATCGTGCCGCTCTCACCTGTGGCGCGATCGACCTTATGAGATTCCCCGGATATCGCAAAGAGCGGACACAGTACATCGAACAGAAACAACTTCCGATTTCAGATTGAGGAGGTATCCATGTCACCGATTCATGATGGCGTATCGGACATCATACGCCTGCCGCGCCTTGGCCACATTCACCTGGGTGAGAAGGTGCAAGATGGAAATAAGACGTATTGCAGGGCCTTGCCCTTCTTAGTTTGCCCCCCGATAGTGCAGGAGAAGTATGGCAAGAAACCCACCGAGCTAGACATCGTATTCCCCACAGAGGACACCGAGATAATCAGCCAGCAATACCTGCGGGCCTACACTCAAAGCCATGGACTCGCCTGCATCGGCGATGGGATTCATGCCCGGCGCAAGACCGACCTCAAGACAGGCGCCATGGTGGACCATAACACCACCGACTGGGAATGGCGGGGAGACCTCTCGGACAAAGGTGAACTCATCTGCAACTTTCAGGAGTGCCCTGAGTTTCTGGCTAAGAAGTGTAAGAAGGTTCTATCACTCCAATTCATATTGCCCCTTGTTAAAGGGATAGGTGTATGGCAAGTCGATACCTCGAGCTTCTACAGCAGGGTCAATGTGAACAACATGATCAAGCTGCTTCAGGAAGCGGCCAAGAAGTGCGGTGGGCGCGGGGTTTCCTGGGTGCCGCTCAAGCTAAGGCTAGGGCCGATGGAGGTCTTCCCCGCCGGCATGAAAAAGAAGAAGGTCAACGTGCTGCACGTAGTGCGCGAGGATATCACCTTTCTGGAGTTGCTTCAGCCGGCCAAGGCATTGGCGCTCCCCAGCGGCGAGACACTAGCACCCGCTGCAGCCCAACAGATTGTGGTGGAGCAGCCGGATCTTTATGAGGAGCCTCCTGACTTCGCCGCTGATGGCTATATCGAGTCGGACGATGAGGAGTCGGGGACTGAAGCCTCCGCGGCTCCAGCTCCGGCGGCAGTCGAAGATAGCCCGATGCAGGCCTGGAACGAGGTTGTCAGTCTGACGAAGGCGGTCAAGCCAGACGAGAAAAGGATCCAGGCCTGGTGGAAGAGAGCATATAACCTGGAGGTCGAGCTCAAGGAGTTCTCCGTGGCCAGGCCGCCACAGAAATTTGGTCAGGGAATGATTGTGGTATTCAGAGATAAGCTCAGAGAACTTAAACGGGAACAGGCAGCTCAAGAGCTGCCGTTGTCATGGCAGTAGGAGGACACGGTGTGAAGCACAGTTAACAATCCCTCGGGCAGATAAGTGGAGGGCTACCTCCGTTAGAGGTCAGAAGGGGTGGGAGATGCTCAACAGACAAAAGAACAACACACAAGTAGTGGAGAGAATTCAATACTCCTTTGTGCCTAACCACAGGGACACTATGCAGGCTCTGGCCAGGGCCAAGTTCAACAATTGTGAGTTCAGAATCATTGTCGGGCTTATGAATCAGACGGATGGCTACCTGAGGGAGGAGGACGAGCTTTCAACCAGCTTCTGGCAGAGCATCACCCTGATGGGTCGTCAAAGCGTGAGCTCCGCTTTAGCCAGCTTGCTCTCCCTATGCGTGATCGCCAGGAACGAGCGGAGCTACAGGTTGAACCACCCGAACGAGTGGGACCCAGTGATTTTCCAGCCTCAGCGCCTTCCTCACCGCTCTATTCGCTGCGCCAAAGCTCTTCTGGCTCGGGAAAAGGACAAACAAGGCTACTCCTGGCTCGCCAGGGCGCTGCGTAAAGCCGAGGAAACGTCACCAGTCAATGACGCTATTGAAGCTGCCGCCTTGCCGTCTGAAGCTGCACGTGCAACGTCACTGGGCGGTGACGTTTCTGAGACCGAGGGGGCATCATCCGAAGCTGCGGAAAAACTGACACCAGCTGGTGGTGAAGATTCCCAAAACGTCACTAACCAGGGACGCAGCGTCACCAACCAGCGACGGTCAGCGTCACCAACCAGTGACGATTTGAACGCACCTAAAGAAAGCGTACTTATAGAAAGCTCTAAAGATAGCGGTGCCCCTGAAGATGCCGGCGGCTCTTCAGGGCCTTCGCCACCACCTTCCGGGATACCCGGGGCACGTGAGCAACGAAGCTCTGGGGCACCCTCGTTCAAAGACGCGCTCAGGATACTGTCGGACGCCAAGAATAAGCCTGCTGCCCTGTCAGATATCGTTCAGAAGAAATTCCCCGACTATAAGTGGGGCGACCGCGGCTCGGCAAAGTCGCGGATAGGGCGCTGCGGCATGATGCTCAAGACCTTCGGGATTCGCAGAGTTCTGCAGGCGATCTGGCTAACTGAGACTCAGGCCAGGGAGGGAGACCCTCTAGCTTACATTCAAGCTATCCTCATAGCAAAAGGGAGAATACCAGGAAGAGGGGAAGCGACACAACATGACTTCAAACGGTGGTGATTTCCAACCTATCTCTTCCACCATTGAGGAACTCAGGCAACAGGTCATGAGACGAAAAGAGATATCTCAAGACAGGTATCTGGAAGCTGAGAGAGAGCGGCGGATTGCTGAGGTAATGCGGGGACCAGAGGGCTGGGATGAATCTTCGTTCTATGGCAAGTGGCTGGCTGCCAGGGCTCGCGGAGAGGATCTGGTCCAGTTATGCCTGCAGCTCTCGGCGCTTCCCCTGGAGACCCGGGACAACTGTCGTTTTCACACCTTCAAGACGAATAAGAGATATCCAGCGCTGGCGTCAGCATTGGAAGCCGCCAAGCAGTGGGGCAAAGCGGGAGGGCCTAAACTGCTGACCCTGGCTGGGCCCCCAGGGGTGGGCAAGACCCATTTGTTACTGTCTGCCGCTTGGGACCTGGTAGAAACTGGCACTCTAACGCTCTATCTATCCCAAGGCTCACTGCTGAAAAACGGCCCAAGGGGAGCCGAGAGATTTCTTGAGGAGGCTGAGCGTATCGTTTTTGTTCTGCTTGATGACCTGGGTTCAGAGGGCATGGCCTACGACTGGGTGCGGGCGATTCTGGATCGGCTGGTCGATGACCGATGGGTGCGAGGGATGCCCCTGATGGTGGCAACCAACCTGAAAAGTGAGGAATTGCCCCCCAGATTAGTTGATAGGCTGGGCGATGCCCGGATCGGCCAAGTGGTTCCTATAGAAGCGCCCAGCGGCAGGACCAGAAAAGTGTGAGGTGGAGAGAGTCAAAGGTCGTATTTTCTTGACATGGGATAGTGGAGTACAGCCATAAATGTTTGACCAGGGAGGAAGACAATGCAGGAGGTCATCTCGGGATATCTCGTTGGTCTTGATGAGACGGTAATCAGGCTTCGGCTGCGCACGGGAGAGGTCAAGGTTTATGAGCGCAAAGAGCTGGCTATTTCCCTGCAGTGGGTTCTCCAAAACATGTCGCAACCTGTCATATGTCTGATTGAAGACGGAGTCGTCCGCAAGATGAAACCCTTGGGGCAGCGGTCACAGCCGGGCGAGGCGGACGTAGCATGAGAACACTTCTGGGGAAACTGCTTTGTGCTGTGGGCTGGGTATTTGGCCTCTTCTGTGTCTTGGCTGGTGCCGCGGTCATATTCCTAGCTACCTGTTGCGTTATATGTCTGGTTGTGGTCGCTGCCATTGCTGCATACATTCTGTGCAAAATCGGAGGATTGATAAGCGGCAAGAGAGAGGCAGGCAAGTGAAGAGGAATGTGGGGATGACAGCAAAGGAACAAACAGGTGTCAGGTGCGCTCATTACTGGCTGATCGATGGCCGCAACATAGGCGTCTGCAAATACTGCGGTGGTGTGAAGAAGTTCCCTGGTGGTGGGGATATCGATATCTTCATGCTGCCAGGGCCCGGACGGTATAACTGGGACCGCAAACAAGGAAAAGTCAAATCCAAATTGGGGACATGATGGACAACCCGCTAGGCAGGATATCACAGCGATGGCTTGAGGTAGTCCAGAAAGAGATGGAGCAGTGGGTTGACAACCTCATGGCGAGTTACAACCCAACTAATCTTATGTCCTTCATTCAATCTATGGGCATAGACCTGTCTCAGGCAGCGGGCCGATTCAGCCAGGAGCCGGGGTTCGATCCGTACCGCGTTTTAGGCCTGGATAAGTCGGCTTCTGATGACGAGATAAAGAAGCGGTACCGGGAGTTACTGCACAGACTGCACCCCGACACCAGCGGTGTTGAAGGGACGACCTTTCTACTCCGGATGGTGATGGCAGCATATGAGTTAATCAAGCGGGAAAGGAGCTGGGACTGATGAACGACGTGCCTGTTGAACTGATAAGGCATATAGCCGAGGTCGAGGACAATCTTGACTCGGAGAGCCTGGCAGCCAAGCTGGGGTGGCGGTCCCGCGATGTGGGAGTCTGGCCGGGCACCCTCAATAAGCTTCACCTGGAAGGGCTGATTGAGGATGTGTACGAGTCCAACTCCTACCACGGGTACAAGCTCACGGTGAAAGCTCGAGCTTCGCTTACGGGGGCATCGGAACAGGCGCCAGGTGAGCAGGAAAAATCGGTGGAGATCCCCGATGACATCTTCCAGGACATCATCGGGCATGACGAGATAAAGGAGCTCCTGAGCGCCTGCCTCGTTGCGGAGCGCCCTGTCCATGTCCTGCTTACCGGTCCGCCGGCCCTGGCCAAGTCCCTTTTCCTCTGGGATATCGAGAGGGTTGGCGGCGAGCGGGCTCTCTGGCTCGTGGGGTCGGCGATCTCCAAGGCGGGCCTGTGGGATATGGTTGCGGAGAGGCAGCCTGAGTTTCTTCTGGTCGATGAGCTGGACAAAGTCAATGCTCCCGATACAGCGGCGCTGCTGAGCTTGATGGAGGGAGGCAGGCTGGTTCGAGCCAAGAAGGGTAGGGAGCTCAACCTGAAGACCGCCCTCAAGGTGATCGCCGCCACCAATGTGGTCAGCCGGCTTTCTCCGGAGCTCAGGTCCCGTTTCGCCATCAGGAGGTTAAGCACTTACAGCAGGGATGAGTTTCGCACGGTGGTGAAGGGAGTTTTGGTGCGGCGAGAAAGCATTGAGCCTTCAGTGGCCGAGGAAATAGCGCAGAGGTTGGATGGTCGGTCACAGGATGTGCGGGACGCAGTGAGGGTTGCCCGTCTGGCACCAAGGCTTGGCGTGGAAAGGGCTATTGCCCTCTTGATGGGGACGGGGGGAGGGGAGGTAGAGCCCCAGGCCAAAGGGTGAGGTTAACTACAACCAAGTTAGCTTAGTCGGTTAGCTTGGCGGTTGCTGCATGGGTAATCGATAGCTTCATAGATAGATAGATAGTATAGATTGAATTCATTGAAGGTGGCGGTGAAGGAGGGTTAACGTGACAACGGAAGAGCAAGGGAAGACAGAGTATGTCAGAACGCGGCTTCTAGAGGCCAGAAGTGAGGAGGAGCTGGAGGTCATCTGCAAGCAACTTAAGGAAGAGCCAGATATTGCAGAGGGCACAGTGAAGGCAGAGAAGTCCAAGCTGAAGACAAAGGGGGCGTTCAAGTTCAAAGGTGAGACCAGCAAAGCGGTTGTACCGAGGGGTCCCATGTCCGTTGAGGCTCTGATACAAGAACTGCAATTACCCAACATGGTAAATGGTACGCGCGAAGTCTTTGACTCAGGGGTGGCATATGGGATGAAGTCTATCCTGATCGGGGTGAAGATCGCCCAGGAGCTGTCTAAGATGGGCATAGAGCAGGCTGGCCCTATTATCAAGATGGCCCAGGAGATGCGTCAAACGGAGGGACAAGTAGCCAAGGAAACCGGTATCGCTATGGGAGGCGAGATTGCGAGCAGGATGTTTGATCTGATAGAGCAGAAGTTTCCCCAGGGTGGCGGTAAGGCCGATATCGCCACCACCGCAAAGCCAATGGAAGGTTTGATGGCCCGAACGATGGAGATGATGATAAACCGCATGACAGGGATGATGTTTGGTGCCCAGGCGGGGCCCACGCCGGGTCTAGTCGACAAGAGAGGTCAAGGAGGTCCGAGATGATGAACTTTTTAGCCACGCCAGAGCAGCGGGAGAAGCTGGCTCAGATGCAGCAGGTCACCAAGAACATACGCTATGTGGTGCACACCGACGATGCAGCGAACAGGGTGGAGATCACGCTGAAGACAGATGACCCCATGGCTGCCCAGCTCATCCCTCAGATCCGTGAGGGGATTGTGGACAGCGCCACCCAGATGCTGTATCAAATGTTCGCCATGGAAGGCGAGAGGGTGTGAGCCAGATGGCCGGCAAGGAAGAGGCGGAGGAGGCAGCCCGGATAATAGAGCAGCTCACCGGGATCCCTCCCGGCGGTCGCCGCAATATCGAGAGAAAGATAAGCCGCAAAGAGAAGCGGGAACAGGCAGCGCGGGTGAGACGTTTCCTGGCGCTGTCTCCCGAGCTCCAGGAGGGAGTACTGCGCTATGGAGAAAAAATTAAAAAGGCTTATTTGGGGGCTTGACAAAGGATAAATAACGTGGTAGTACAAAGACATCAGGCCGTGTGAGCATACCGATGAAAGTCGGCTCACACGGCTTTACTTTTATCGGGTGCTCCAAGGCTGAGAAAGGGGTGTTGCAACCTTCGACTGAAAGGTTGAAGGCAACACCCCTTTGCCTTTTTAGTCGGGGTTGCAACTCCTGGACTGGCTGGGATCCACCCGTCCTGGCTAAGAATAAAGTTTGGGAGGAGTGCAATGGCAAGTGCAGCTACAGCGAAGCAAAAGTTCGTCAACAGTGTCACTAGCGACCTGGCGGTCAAGAAGATGACGACCAAACTCTCCACCTACCTGGGCCAAACGGTGGACGAAACCTCCGGCCCGGTAAGAGACTGGAAGAAGATCATGAAGGACTCCGCCAGCGAGCTCTTCGACAAGTGCTATAAGAATATGCAAGCAGCCTACAAGCCCAGCTAGTAGGCTGTTTCCATTTCTATGCCTGTCTCCCAGCAGTTCGAAACCATCATTAACTACGCCATGTTGTTCTTCTTCATGACTGGGGTGGCGGTCATAGCAAGCAGAGCAATAGAGGCAATGGGGCACCACTCTATTCCCTGGGAGGACAAGGTCAGGCTAACCAATAAGTACGGGAAATGGGCGGTGAACCGAGCTGAGAGCTTCTGCCCGGAGAACGATGTGGCCTGCGTGGAGAGAGAGGCAAGTCGGCTGATCGAAGCTTACGAACAGAGGAGGGGGGTATGAGGGTACTACAGGTAAGGAATATACCCTGGTCGACACAACAGGCGCCCTTTCTGCCCGCTCAGGCGACCTACGCGCCTGCGCAGACCACGACATTCGACATGACCAGCATGATGAACATGATGATGATGATGATGATGATGGTCATGATGATCAAGGTCATGGGCAGTGCGATGGCCGGTTTCGGCACAACAACGTCCTGACCCGGGGCGAACAAAGAGCGTAGGGCTATATGCCTGAACCAAACAGTCGAGAAGGAGGAGGTCGGAGATGAATCCACAACAGTCACCGTTTGCACCACAGCAAACCTATCTCACCACCCAGACCAGTACGTTCGACATGAGCACCATGATGAACATGATGATGATGATGATGTTCATGGTGATGATGATCAAGGTCATGGGCAGTGCGATGGCCGGTTTCGGCACAACAACGAAGTAATGAACCAGGTCCCGGTTAGAAGCAAAGGTCGAAATAGCAAACAGAAGGGCCGGGTCAGGTAGCTGACACGGTCGTAATCAATAATGCTGTAAAGGAAGGTAGTTTATGCAACCACAAGGACAGCAAAAGGTAAAGAAGGATCACGTTCTCTTCGTCAAAGGCAAGCATGGTGAGTTTATCCCGCTGGAGGTAACCAACCTCACCCCGAACCAAATGATGGCTGCAGGCAAGGCCTACATGCCCGTAGGAGTCTACAAGGGCGGCGAGGCCTTCGTGGACCTGGACCTGATGGTAAACCAGCCCCTGGTACAGGCAGAGGGCTTACACATCCTGGGCATCCTGGATGGGCGCGAGGAAGGCTATGACCTGAGGACGGTCACCGTCCCACTCGGTACTTTAGCAGGGGTTGCAGTGTCAGGGCAGCTCACAGTCCCGGCAGGCGAACTCTGGTTGGTTGACATGATCGCCCTGACCACACCTGCTGACAATGGTGGCCGCACCAACATCAACTTAAGGTGCAGTGTCTGGCAGGACAGGGGTGCCTCACCTTCAGCTCTGGGGCAGCTATGGGATGTGAATGGGTTCGCCGCTGCCGGCGGCAACACCTGGTACGCGGAGTTTCATCCAGGTGCGCCATTCATTGACCCCGCCAACAAGAACGTGCCGCTGAGGCTACCGGGTGGTACGATTCTCACAGTCATAGCCACCAACACCATAGCCGCAGCTCTTGGGGCGATGAACTCCACACTCCAGGTCTATGGTTACCGTGGCAAGCCATTGGTAGTCTAAAGCATATCCTGTTACGATGCGATCTTATTGGCCCTGGGTCATCAGCACAGTAGTTGCTGTCGAAGGCCCAGGACCAGTAGGCTTGCTAGTCATCTTATAGGAAGGATGAAGCTAGTGACGGGGGAACTTAGAACAGGAGGAAAGAAACGTGGGAAACAAACTAACAAGAGCGTTTGTTTCAAGGGATCAAATCAATGAGATAGCCAAGAACGTACTTGGCGACATACTCCCTGGAGGGAGTGAACAGTCCATCTATGATGCTAGCACGGTGCAGAACTTCGCGCTTGGTGCTAGAAAAGTAGTGGATGAGCGCGTATTCAGGTATGCGATGGCCGGCGCAGCCATCGTCAACCCACCGAACCTGCACAGGTTACTTGTGTGTAAGGTTACCTATTCATCCGCGCAGGACAGGACACCGGATCTAATCCATCCTATTGGTTCCACTGTCATCAAACTCCCGGACACCAACGCGACAGTTGACCAGTACAAGGGCGGCTGGATGGAGATCTGGACTGTGGGCGGCAAGTTCCAGTTCAGGAGAATCCTGAGCAACACCGTAAGTAATGGCACATACGCTTACTTCACCATCGACCGCGGACTGAACCTCGCGATAGCTGCATCGGGCGACCAGTGCTCCGTGCACCAGAACTTCTACTCCAGCGTTGGCCCTGCGGGTACCACTGTTGGCCGTGAAACACCTGTGGGCATGTGCCAAGTGCATGCAGGAGTCGCCCTGAATAGCTACTTCTGGTTGCAGACGTGGGGCCCTGCCTGGATTGCAGCTACAGGAACACAGCCTGGCGCCGTTGCCAACTTCCGGGATGTGTACATGCATTCGGATGGCTGCATCAACTCGGCGAACGGTGAAACTGTGGGCACTACATCGCCGCCAAGGGTCGGGTTCGCACTGGAGACTGGCACCGCTGGTCTGAACATAATCATGCTACAGATAACGCCGTAGTGTGGAGAGAACGATATCAGGAGGGAATAATATGACGGACCCGGTGACACCAACACTGCAAGACAAGCTCAACGCGCTGAGCCTCTCCGAGCTGCGGTCTCTCTGCAGCTACAATAGACTGCCACCTGGTGGAACCGATAGCAAGGAAATGCTCATCAAGAGGCTGCTCACGGTGAAGGGCGAATTAGTCTGGCCGGCTGCTGCGCCGAAATGACGCGGACGATCCCTTATGAGGCTAAAAGGAAAAGGCCAGCTTAAAATTTGGCGAATGATGTACCTATGTCTGAGTGAGTGAGTGCCTCAGCACCATGAGGCGTTGGGTGGAGTGGATGGGGCGGGTGAAGGCCGGGCCGGTTACAAGCTGGCACGGCCTTCATGTTTATTACTAGGGAGGCTAGTATGAGCTGGTTACCGCAGCGATACGCGGTGGCTCCGCAAGCGATGTATGTGCCGGCCCAGGTAGGCCCGAGCACCATCATTGGGGACATAAGCAACCTGATCAGTTTTCTTGTCCAGCTCCCTGAGCTGATTCTCCTCATGGTCATGATGATGGCCATGTCCATGCTGGGGCGCATCTTTGCTTAAGGTGAAAAAGTAACATTCATGGGGATGATGACAGAAGCGCAGAGGGGTTAATCCAATGGCGCAGATTCAAAGTCAAGTTGCATCAATTGCGCAGTACCTGAAAATCGTGTGGTATTTCGATACAAGCACGAGCCTATGGTATATGTACGACCCTCTGGATTTAACCGACTCAACATTATCTGAGTTACTGGATGGAAAAATATATTATATCTATGTTACCGCGCAATGCACCTTGAGTTACTCGAGTGGGGGGAAAACCTACCTGTTCAATCTGACCTCGGTGTGGCCCGCATACAACACTGTGGTGTGGAATCCAACATCCGCTAATGCGCCAAAGGCACGTATACTTAGCACCTCGCTCATTCCTGCGCAGCAAAAGGCAGGTACTCTAGTTGTCATCAGTGTTACTCTCATTAACGATGGCCCTGCTCAGGGTGTTATGAGCTCAGGTGTTTACTCTGGGTCGGTAAACCTGAACTGGGAATCCGGCTACACGAACCCTGTAAATCCTGGGTACACAGACACAGTGCTGGTTGATTTCACTATGCCTGCCGCAGATGTAGCATTCGATTTGCTGGCAAGGCATAAAGACCCAAGCACAGGCAACTGGATAACGGATCAAGTGCTCGGTCCCATAACAATTCTAGTTGCACCCTCTGGCACAGGTCCACAGCATCCTGCACTCGTGACACAGCCTACTGTGCCTGCGAATGCGAAAACAGGTGACCAAATATCTATCTCCTTGGACATAAAGAACGATGGGGGGGCATGGGGTGCTGTCCAAGGTAGGATTAAATCTGACAGCTTCGACACGGGTGCTGTGTTGTTGAACCCAGCCTGGTTAGAGCTATACCCATACCCGCAGACCCCATACGAAGGTACACAGGTACTCTCGTTCACTATGCCTAATCAGGATGTGAGTTTGTTCATTGAGCTGTATCACTGGAACTACGACAGTGGGATGTGGGTGCTAGATTACACGAGCGGTTTATTCATTATCCGTAATTCAGGGCCTGCATCGCAGTTCCAGTGGACTGGCCAAACATATTCTTAGGAGGTGGAGCATGGTAATGGTCTATACTGCTGTGGTGCCCTTAAGCCAGGCGCTGCCCATCGTAAAGATGCCTGGAGATAGCTTCGGCGCAGACCTGTCTTTTACCTACCAGGGGCCTGCGATTACCGTCTGGGTAGGCATCGGGTTGGCCTTTGCGGAGCTGATAGGACATAACCCAATGCTATACTTCGCCATGAAGCAGGTGAGCCTGCCGGCATGCGCAACCGCTACTCCTCAGACGGTTACCGTGACAGGGACGATCCCCACCACTGCCCAGGTGCCGTCGACATATGATGCCCAGAAGTTCATCTCCAAGGCCCAGCCCCAAGTAGGAGCGCAGCCACCTAACGACTTCGGGGTCAACAACTGGGATGATGATGTGTACTCAATACCAGGCCAACAGTTTGCGAACCTAAGCGCCGTCTATAGATAAGGTGAGCCATGATGCAATATGTTGTCGCATGGAGGCCGCTGGCCGCCATACAGAAAAATGCTGGCGATAGCTTTGGGGCGACGCTCACCTTTCAGCACAGGGGGCCGGCTGAGCAGGTGTGGGTAGGTATAGGCATAGCATATGGCAAAAGTGCTTCAACCGCTGGCATACTGCTAATCGGGCTGATAGCCATAATCGATAGCCTGGGCCATCACCCGCCCTTCTGCTGGGCCATGAAACAGGTGTCCCTGAACGCTGACTCCGACTTGACCACGTACACCGTCGACGTCGATGACAAAATCCCCGCAGATATGCAGTCCGGGCAGCCGCTTGATGCGCAGAAGTTCATCTCCAAGACCCAGCCTGTGGTGGGAAAGGTGGCGCCTGATGACTTCCATATTAACAACTGGGATGATGATGTCTTCACACCCCCGAGCGCAACCTCGATATCGGATATGTTGGGGACCATGATGCCCATGCTGATGATGGTGATGATGATGGGCATGATCATGCCCCTGCTGGGTGAGGAGACACCCGGGGAGAAGCAGGCTGCGCCGGTAGCCGCTAAAGAGGTGAAGCCGGTACCTGCCACACCCGCTCTGGCCCCTGCGGCTAAAACAGGAGGTGTGGTAATCAATATCACCGAATGAAGGGAAACAATACCTGATAGGCTATTTCGCAATAGGAGCTAAGACATGGATGAAATGATAGACACAATAAGGCAAATGTTCCCGATGTTCAGCATGATGATGCTCTTGGCGGTTTTGAGCCAGTTGATGCCATCAGGCGCGCAGGCTAAGGCCGTGGTATCTATCGCGATATCCGGCGAAAGCCATGTCACCGCTGGCAGTTCACATCAGCTTACTGCCACAGCCACGATGTCCGATGCTACTACGGCGGATGTCACAGGCAGCGTGGTATGGGCCAGCTCCGATCCCACGATTGCGAGTGTCAGCTCATCGGGGTTGGTTGCAGCGATAGCTCCAGGAACGGCCCAGATAACCGCGACGGCAGGTAGTGTAGTCGGCACATTTAGCTTAACGGTGATAGCTCAGACACTAGGATGGACACTCATAGACATAACCTGGGATTAAAGGAGGAGAGATGAAGTGGATATTGTTTGAAATGAAGGATCCGATGCTCTTGCCGGGTTCGGTGCACACCGCAACGGTCGCGGTACCGGTGAGCCCTGCAGGTCTTAATTGCACCATTGAGCTGTTCTTGAGTCTGGATGGCGGGCAGACCAAGGTAGCTAGCAGCGGGGCCCAAGCATTCACCTCGACCGGAGTTACAGTAACCGTGGTCCTGCCCATAACTATGCCCACGCCCACTGTAGGGGCTTCCTACGGCGTGTATATCATCGTGGTGTCCGGCGTCGTCGTAATTGCCGGCTTTCAGGCCAAGGAAAATGTAATTGTCCCCGTGGTTGGCGCACCGGCAATCACATGGGGGTAGGAGGGGAGTATGGTCATGCTGCTTAAAATGGACGATCCCACGTTCGTTGTCGGCTCCGCACATACGGCATCAGTGAGCGTGCCTGTATCCCCTGGCGGCCTGGATTGCATGGCTGAGTTATTCCTGAGCTCTGACGGCGGCCAGACTAAGGCGGCAACCAGCGGCCTTGTCCCGTTCACATCCATGGGTCAAGCACAGTCCATCACGCTGCAAATCACGATGCCTAATATCCCTGGCACCACGTACAGCGTATATCTTGCTATAAGCGCAGAAGGACAGTTGATTCAGGGCTTTGTAGGTACGGACAAAGTTACTATCGCCGCAGTGGCAGCTCCAGGCACCTTTGTAATTGTTCTTAAAAATTTGCCTCCGATACCGCCTATGCCGTCAGGGTGGGTTTGGCCAGGTGTTCCTGCAGCAGGAGTCCCTGGGAGAACAGCAGACCAATGGACTAATGGCTACTGGTTCATGACTGCCATTTTCTTCCTTATGCAAGGCGCTGTCACTTCGGGTGTTGGAGAAAACCCCAAAGGTGAGATGTTGTCATCTGCTACTACAGTATCTGAGGGTATGCAAGTGGTCTTTGACCTCAACGTGATAAAGGCCAGCCCTTACTATAACGGCCACTCGGGTGCGATGGCAGGGTTCATAGCGTGGGTAGCCCAAGGGATTGATGGTTGGTACAACTTAGCGCCAATACAAAGCCAGACTTTCAGCCCCGTCAATGGGGGAGTTTTTATCTGGGACATGCAAGCGGGAACTGTAACTAAACAGTAGCTAGGGGCGAAACTTTATGTTTATTGGTATTTCTGAAGCTAACGTGCGAAGTGACTTCGCGCTCAGCTTGCACGCAGCGTGCAATATAAGCGGTGCGTTATGCACCATTTTAGCTTCGCCAGTTGTGCTAGACATAATCTTTCGCCCTTCCCTACTAAACAGTAGGAATGGACGTAGGAGGTAAAGATGGCTAAGAGTAAGTGGTTCATATCGGCAGTGTTAATAATCGCGCTGGCATGTGCTCTCGGCTGTGCTTGCAGCCACCCATGCCCAACCCCTACACCGTGTCCGACGTGCGTACCATGTCCGCCGTGCCCCACTCCTACCTCTACGCCTGTGACGTGCAATTTGCCTCCCGCTAGACCTGATATGCCGCCGTGCGGATTCTGGGGAAATGTGACACTGTATGGCTATAAAGTTCCTGATGGTACTGCCATCGGTGTCATCATTGGAGGTTGCATCTACCAGATTACCACTCCGTCAAACCACGGCTATTCGACATACCGGCTCGTGCTCAACGAGCCGAGCGGGGAGAATTATCAGTGGCAGCATATTACATTCACAGTCAACAGTGTGCCATACAGCCACCAAGCGGTATGGATTGCAGCAGCGAACTTCGAGTTTGATATAAAGGCGGGTGAATGACATGATTGATTTCAAAGGCGGATGGAAGAAGGACAAATACGACCCAAGGGACTACCTGCACAAGCCAGCAGTCCCGAAGCTACCCAACGTCGTCGACCTGTCGCAGATACGCGCAGCCGTGAGGCAGCAGGGCGGCATGAACTCGTGCGTAGGTCACGGTGTTAGAGGTATCTCATGCGCTGTCGCCATGTCACTCGGCTGCTACACTGAGGACTACTCGCCTCAGTACATCTGGAACGGCGCTAGGTTTATTGAGGGCACTCTGAGCCAGAACGTAGGCGTGTTCCCGAAAGATGCACTCGACTGGACAGTGATGCACGGCCTACTGTATGAGCACTTATGGCCCTACAGCCCGAACGTGCTTGATATGGCAACACCCTCAACGGAGAGGCAGAACCAGGCAATCAAGTACCCTGAGCTGGCGTACTTCAGGGTGGTCGATGGGATAAATGGCATACTATCAGCGCTAGCCGATTCCTTGGCATCAGTGCAGGCGGGTGGAGTCGGCTGGCTTGTTGCGATAGGCTGCCCCTGGCCTGCATTGTGGATGGACCCGGGACAATCTGGCATCCTTTCCCTCATAAATACGGGTGATGTCTTGGCTGGCGGGCATGAGACATTCCTTTGGGGTTACGATGCCAGCAGGGAACTGCTCTATGGGGAGAACTCGTGGGACATAATCTGGGGCGACAAGGGTATGTACTACATGCCCTTCAGCGCAATCGGTGTGTTTAAGGCATGGGGAGGGTATGACGCCCACTATATCACGTTCAAGAAAGTAGAACCTGTGCCGACGCCTATCCCTACACCCACACCTGCGCCTACCGCTATGTTTCACCCAACGTCTGGTAAGGCGGGGGTCGCCGTACAAGTATCAGGCTTATCGTGGGCACCGGGCGAGTACGTCACCTCAGTATCATTCGGAGCTACAAAAGCGTTTAGTAGCTTGACCATAGACGCCAACGGTGCTTTAACAGGCTACGTCGTTGTGCCAAATATACCTGCAGGGCTTGTAGATATTACGATAGTTGGTTCGCAGTCTGGCGCAGCTACGTTCACAAAGGCGTTTACCGTAAAGCGGTTCTGCTTCTAATAAAAGATAAGGAGGTAGCATGAACAACATCTGGGCCTTCATTCTGACGTTGGTGAACGTCGACCAAGTAGGGCTGCTTTTCGCCCTGCTCATCGCGGACATGCTCACTGGAGCCATAGCCGCAGCCGTTGCAGGCGAGTTCGACTGGAGCAAGCTGAGTAAAATCTGGGAGAAGGTCGTTCTTGTTTACCTAGCGTACTTAGCGGTGTCTGTGATGTCCCTGACGCTGGTACAGATGGGTTGGAGCAATCAGTGGGAGATACCCAGAACAGCTATGTGTACGTACCTTTCCGCGCAGCTAGTTAATGCCATCCTCGCCAACCTGGCAGCTATGAAGTTCCCGGTGGTATCAAAGTATGCAAAGTCGATACACGGCTTGTTGAATCGGATCCCTGCCCTGAACCTGCTGAGCAGGAATCTTAAACCTGCTGCGTCATAGGTAGCCTGGGCTGAGAAGGGTCAAGTAGACCAGCAGGGGGATAGTGTGGCACTCATTCGGCTTGCCCTAAAGATCGGTCAATATAATGATACGATGTCTACCAGATTCGACACTCTGGAGTATAAGGTAGATGGTGAATAGGAGGTACCTTGTGAGGATGAAGTTCTTTGCCTTTTGCGTTGCTGTTGAAGTGGTCGGAGTGGCTGCGGTCGGTACCGGCATCGCACTAGAACTTGCCCAGAAAGCGAGTGTATATTATGTCGTTATCAGCGTGGGGAGCTTGCTGATCACATCAGGAGGCATCGTCTTCGGTAAGTTACTCAGGAGAAACAGGGGGTGTTGAGATGAGATATGCCATCATATCAAAGGGAATGCCGGTTTCGCAGATGCAGCAACAGTGTCTGGCGCTGGGAGCGCAGAACATCAAGGTGGCCGAGGCATTTAAGCAGGTTTTCTGTGACCTGGAGCCGGAGGCTGCGGACAAGCTACGAGCTATGCCCGGGCTCGCAGTCAAGGAGTCGAAGCAGGTTAAGTTAAACCGCATGGCTGTACCTGAGGATACCATGAGCAGTTATCAGACGCTGGAGCCTGTTTATAGTTCCTCCCAGGCATCGTTATTTACCATGTTGTATAACCTGCGCGCATCGTTCAGCCCCCCTATTTTAGGTTCAGTCGCCACAGCGGTTGTCATAGATACCGGTATCCGGAAGACCCACATGGCCCTGAAGGGTAAGGTTGTCTATGAGGAAAATTTCTCCGATGCTGATACTGTGGACGATATCTTCGACCATGGGACCGGAGTAGCCTACCTCATCGCCGGCGGGATACATGCAGCCGGGCAGGAGAGTGGGGTGGCCCCTGGGGCTAACCTCATGAACCTTAAAGCGGTCGATGATGAGGGAAAGGGTACCGAGGAAAGCGTGATCCATGCCCTCCATAGAGCGTTGCAATTATGGCAAGAGGCTGAGCAGGAGGGGCTTCCCTTCTCAGATCCTATGTATCCGAATATTGTGAACATAAGCGTGGGCAGCGAGGACGATGGGGACCCTGATAATCCCGTCCGGATAGCCTGCCATGAGATCTATGCCCAGGCGGGGAATAAGCTGCTCCTATATGCTGCTGCCGGCAACGCAGGGCCTACCCCTGGCACTATCTTGCTGCCCGCAGCGTGTCTGGATGTCTGGGCAATCGGGGCGGTGACGTTTGAGCCGTTTCAAATATGGGAGTTATCATCACGGGGACCGGTATCCGTGGGGAACCTGATCAAACCTGATGCAGTATGCCCAGGTGTCAGCATCCTGATAGCGTCGTCAGTGGCCGATGATGGTTACGTGGTTAAATCGGGGACGTCATTTTCCTGCCCCGTGGCTGTGGGCTCCGTCTGCCTTTTAGGCGAGTTGGCGCAGAGATACGGGTTAGTCGACCAAATGCTAGCCATGACTCGACAAGGTTGGGAGGGATTCCTTTTCCTTATTGCCAGAAAGCCTGAAGGGGCGCCGGCGCAGAAAGATAATGACTATGGCTATGGCATGGCCATGGGGGACCTGGTGCTGAGGAGCTTCGGTGTTACCGCGGGCTTCGATATGTCGAGTATGTTCAGCGGCATGATGGGAATGACTATGATGGCGATGATGATCCCGGCAATGGCGAAAGTTTGGTGATGAGGAGGGGAAGAACTGATGATGCAGCCGCAACAGCAGAGTTCTACCGATATTTTCAGCTCCATATTCAATGCTCAGTTCTTGAACAACCTCGTAATGTTCATCATGATGTTCGCATTTATGAAGGTGCTTACGAAAATGCTCGAGGAACCGGCCATAGCTACCAGTCAGGTTAGAGAAAAGGCGGCACCGAAGAGTGTAACTACCGGAGCGGGCTTGAGAGAAAATCCCGACCAGTCGGAGAAGCAGGCAGTGTATCAGGAACTGGAGTTGGAATACATTGCCGGCAAGATGGATAACAGATCTCTGGGAATTGCACTGGAGGCAGCAGGTGATATAACCAGGGAGCTGCTGGGCAAGCAATATGCAGATGGGGCGTACATTGCCGAGAAGCTTACGAAGGTCGAAAGAGTGGTGGTAGAACGCGAGTTCAAAGCAAAGCTGAGTGAGGCGGATGATGCACTTGCAACTGAGGCGATCAACGGTTACGCAGAGCTGGAGTTCATTACCGATTTCGGCCATAAGGCTAAGTCCCTGGTGCTCAGTGTCGCCAGGCAGGACGTAGACAACAGTAAGTTGATGGCTGAATTAATGGAAAAGGAGCTCAAACAGGACCCTAGATTTAGGAAATGAGGAGCGGAGGTTCGCCTCTGATGTCAGAGTCCAAAGTATGTCTCGAGCCAGGCGATATCGATATGTTAGAGGCACAGGCGACGTGCCTCCGTGACCAGGTCCTGATCAGTCTGCTTTATGACACAGCTGCTCGCATCTCAGAGGCACTGGCCATAGCTGTACCCGATATCGACTTTGGGCGTTCCACGGTCACCATTGAACATCTCAAGCTCAGAATAAAACGCTCCTGCCCGGGCTGTGGCACCAGATTGAGCAAAACAGCCAGGTTCTGCCCTGGCTGTGGCAACAAAATAGACCAGGCCAAGGTTGAGGAAAAGGAAAACCATCGTTTCAGGACCCTGCCGCTGGATCCGGCTACCCTGAAGCTGATAAGGGAGTATATCGACCGCGGTGGGCCAGTGCTCAAGGATGGCAAACAAATGCTGTTCGGCATTACCAGGAACCGCGCCTGGGAGATCATCAGGGGTTGCGCAGACAGAGCGGGATTGCCCAAGCTGATAAACTCTGAGACACGTAAGCTCCATGGGGTGTCCCCACATAGGATCAGGGATGCTTTCGCCACCCACGCTCTCGAGGTCGACGATTCGGGCCTGGGCCAGAGACTGCTTCAGGAACAGTTGGGGCACGTGTCATTTAGTACGACAGCAAGGTACAAGAAGGTATCGGGAAAGGAGCTTAAACAATGGCACAAGAAGCTCCGGGAGGGAAGAAAAGATGGCGGGACAAGCGGTAGTACAAATCAGGGATAAATCGTGGAACGTAGCACTGGCCACAACTTACTCTGAGCTGGTCGCCGGTCTGGGGGGTCTCGCAAGCATACCTCCGGGCACCGGCATGCTCTTCGACCTGGGAAGCGACCAGTATATCAGCGTCACCACTGAGCCGATGCTCTTCTCCCTAGATATCGCCTTCATCTCCAGCTCCCTGGGAGTAGTGGGGCTGGCCTTGGATGTTCCACCTAGTCAGAGGTTGGTCTCCGACCAGCCAGCACGGTTTTTCCTCGAGGTCAACGCTGGCGAGATGGCAGGACTGGCATTGGGGGACACGGTAAGCATCACCGTGACACAGGCGCCGACGCCTGCTGCATTCTCGGTCGCACAATTGCAAGCCCTTATAGCAGATGCGCTGCCGATTATCGGGGCGATATTCGGAGTACCTGCGGTAATTAAAGCGTTGAAGGAGCCCGAGTCCTCCAGGAAGCAAGGTTGACATGGTAACCGCAGTTCGTCCGATCCAGGGTGGCTTTCTCAGACCCTTCGGGACCGCCTGGTTCATTACAGAGTTCTTGAAGGGTAACGCTCCTGAGGAGTCCCCGAAGATAGACCCCAGCACAGGTGCTCCCATGTGTGATATCTGTGCTGAGTACAAGAGCGCCCTGCATCGTGCTCATGCCAGGGATGCCGTGGAGCGTGAGGAGGAGAGGCAAATCCGGAGAGGCGGCGTCGCATACACTGAGGCGGAGTATGCCGACCGATATACGTATTATCTTAGCCGCATCCCCTATAAGCTGCTCAAGATGAGGTACGCCAGCTTCACCAGATACTTCGGCCACCTCAAGCGTCTCGGATGGGTTGAAGAGACAGGCAAGACCGAGCCCTCGGCCATCCAGGACAGTTATCCCCCGGGCCCAGCGCGTGTGTACTACCGCCTCACCGCTGCCGGCAGGAAGGCTTCTCCAGTGCAGATCTCCAACCCTGTGCGCACGCTTTACCCTCAGTTTGATTCCGCCTACGCCAGGACAAAACGCAAGGCACACGCCTATGCCAGGTATTAGCCCCCATATTTCTAAGGAGTCGCACCCATGGCTGATATAGTAAAGTCAGGTGAGAGTCAGCAAGTTGACATCTTCGATTTCGGTGCCACGGACATGATGTTTGTCATGGTCATGGCTATGTTTATGATGCAATTCTTCAATAACAATAGGATAGTGTCGTATGTGCAGAATTTGACCCCTATGGGCTTCGTGGAGTCGTACTCCCTCGGCGTTAACTCCACTGAGCAGGAATTGGTGTTCGTGAATGTGTTACAGGGCATGACCATAACTAACGATGGTGGCTACAGCGTGTTTGTTAAAGTGAACTCCTCGACTAACAACCCCAGTGAGATTAAGCCAGGTGAATGCCTGCCACTGAATTTCGATATCCATGTGATCGAACGGATATACTATTTCACTCTTGTTGGCGGTGTATCGCACGTAAGAGTAGACGGGATCTACTAAGATGGTTGAGATAGACAAGAGGTTACCTGGCGCAGGATCAGTACTTGCAGCTGGAAATAATATATCCCTATCCAGCACTGGACGCTCCGCTACCATTATCAATGTTCTATCCTCAGATTCTCTTATTCAGGACGTAGGCTCAGCTAACGCACCAGGTTTAATGGATTCAAAATTCCCCCTCGTTGACCATGTACACAGAGGGGTGGGTCAGCTTCAAATCTCCGGTAATACTTCCAACGACAGCACTCCGCTACATGGGACAGTCGTCGTGGCCGGGGGAAGCAATGTTACCCTCAGCCAGGTGGGGAACTCGGTAACTATCGTAGGCGCCGGGGGGTCTGTGGGCGCTGGCAATGACACACTGGGCATGTCGAACCTTGGTAACACTCTCGGGACAAGTGGTGTCGTTAGTGGTAGCGCTGTACAGCTTGTTCTGGCAGGGGGAAACAACATAACTCTCAGCCAGAGTCTGGACGCAGGGAAAGTATCCGGTACCATAACGATAGTCGGCCCTAATGTTCCGGCCCAGAGCACCCAGCCTGCAGTCGGCTCGCTGAACGGCTCTAGCGGCACCTTAACCATTGTTGCAGGGACGAATATAACTGTCTCGAATACAGGAAGCTCTATCTCCATCATCGGCCCCAATGTGCCCTCCCAGAGCACTCAGTCCTATAACATCCTGGCCGCCGGTACCCAGACGGCCAATACCACGGGCACGGTGGTGCTCTCCAATTCCAATAACATCACCTTCGGCATGGGCAACAGCTCTGTGGTCACTGCCTCGGCGTCCTTCTCTCAGAGCGTGCAGCCAGCGGTGGGATCCCTGAACGGGTCGTCGGGGACGCTGACCATTGTTGCAGGTTCTAATATCACTGTGTCTAACACCGGAAGCAGCATCTCGATAATAGGGGCCTCTCAGTCAGTTCAGCCCGCCATAGGGGGTATCCAGGGGTCTGGAACAAACATAGCGACCACTGGAACGGTTCAATTCTCCAATTCTAATAATGTGTCGTTTGGGCTCAGTGGTCAGACCATGACCGCATCCGCGAGTTATCCTGCTCAAAGCGTGCAGTCGTATGACATCATAGCGGCAGGATCCCAGACCGCGCAGACCACCGGTACGGTCATGTTCTCTAACTCCAATAACGTGTGGTTCGGTATGTCTAACAATTCTATCGTTACGGCTTCGGCCTCATACCCTGCCCAATCTGTGCAATCCTACGACATAATTGCCGCAGGTACTCAGACAGCTAACACGAGTGGAACGGTTGTGTTCAGCAATTCCAATAATGTCTCCTTTGGCATGACGAACAACTCGATAGTTACCGCTTCGGCTTCCTATCCTGCGCAGACCGTTCAATCATACGATATAATCGCAGCGGGTACTCAGACTGCCAACACCTCTGGTACTGTGGTCTTCTCCAATTCAAACAATGTCAGCTTCGGGATGACGAATAACTCGATAGTCACCGCTTCGGCCTCGTACCCTGCTCAGACCGTTCAGAGCTACGACATAATCGCCGTAGTAGGTTCAACGGCCAACACGACTGGGACAGTGGTGTTCTCTAACTCCAATAACGTCTCGTTCTCTATGACCAATAACAGTATTGTTTACGCTTCAGCCTCATACTCCAAGGAGCCCTCTGATGTGATTGCTGTCGTCGGCTCAACGGCTAATACCACAGGCACGGTCGTATTCTCGAACTCAAATAACGTCTCATTCTCGATGACGAACTCAAGTATTGTTTACGCCTCAGCATCCTTTGCGCAGTCAACTCAACCCTACAATATCAACGCCGTAGTCGGCTCAACAGCTAATACCACAGGAACAGTCGTATTTTCGAACAGCAACAATGTGTCGTTCTCGATGACCAACAGCAGCATAATCTACGCCTCCGCTTCATATTCCAAAGAGCCTTCCGATGTGATAGCGGTTGTCGGCTCGACTGCGAATACAACTGGAACAGTGGTCTTCTCGAACTCCAACAACGTGTCTTTCGGTATGTCGAACAGCTCTGTGGTCACTGCGTCTGCTTCCTTCAACCAGTCGCTCCAGCCTGCAGTAGCTCAACTGAACGGCTCCCAGGGCACGATGAGTATCGTAGCCGGAAACATGATTTCGGTGTCGAACAATGCCAGCACTATCAGCATCATCGACCTCTACTCCACCAGCAGCCCGCCCACCGACGTGGGAAGCGCCACCGCCGACGGCACTGGGGTCAGCCGCCTGGCGCGCTATGACCACGTGCATAGGGGAGTGGGTCAGCTCAACGGAAGCTATGGCACCCTGACTATTTCCGCCTCCACGAACATCACTGTGTCCAATACGAGCGGCACCATCATACTGTCGGTGGCAAACCTGTCAGCGGTTCAGCAGCTCGATGCCTCAAGCGGGGCGATAACCCTCGTAGCCGGGAACATGATTTCAGTCTCCAATACCAGCGGCACTATCAGCATCATCAATCTCTACTCCACCAGCAGCCCGCCCACCGACGTGGGAAGCGCCACCGCCGACGGCACTGGGGTCAGCCGCCTGGCGCGCTATGACCACGTGCATAGGGGACTTCTTCAAGCTCAAATCTCTGGCAATACATCCAACACTTCCAATATAGTGTATGGTTCCCTTGTGCTGGCTGGAGGAAACAATATTACACTGTCTCAAGTCAGTGCCGCTGGGGGAGCTACTATCACAATAAGTGCCGCTACAGGAGCAGCAGTTAGTGTGGGCACAGGAATTGTTCCTGTAAATGTTCTCAATGCTAGCGGTACTACCAATATTACGAATAACACAGTTAGTGCTAAGCTGCTGGCGGTCTGGATACCATTTGCTGGTTCGATAAATGTTCAATATCAAGCAAAAGTGGGAAGTACTGCGGCATTCACATTCCAAATATATCAAAACGGAACCTCTACTGGAGCGACGACATCATGCACGGCGAGTGCCGCCTATACAACTATCACAGCCAATGTTTCTATGTCTGCTGGCGCTTTTATGGAGATTTGGCATAATGGAGGTCCAGGCGTTGGTCAAAAGGCTACGGTACAAAATGTATCTATATTCATAAGCTAAGGAGAATAAAACAGCGAGGATAACATGGACAAAAGTGCTCAAATTGTGATTGAAGACACGAAGGGATATCATAATCGCAACCTCCAGGCTGCCTCGGACAGGCTCGTTCGCGGCACCACTTACCGAGACCTCTCAACGGTCTGCATAGTGGCCACCCGCGGCATGATTCACGCCAAGGTCGTCCAGTCCTGGATGGGTTTGATGACTCCCATGAACCAGAAATTCACCCGCATATTTCTCATGGGCATGGAAGTCGGGGAGGCATACTCACAGGCTGTGGAGATGATTCTCAATAACCCGGAGTTATCTCAGTGGAAGTATATGCTGACCCTGGAGGAAGACAACATGCCCCCACCCGACGGTCTGCTCAAGCTCTACGAGTCTATGAATGAGTACGATGCTGTGAGTGGCCTGTATTGGACTAAAGGAGAAGGTGGCCAGCCGATGATTTACGGCGACCCTAAGGTGATGCCCAAGAACTTCATCCCGCAGCCTCCTCGGCCTGAGACCGTGCAGGAGTGCAACGGATTGGGGATGGGGTTCACGCTGTTCAAAATAAGCATGTTCAGGGCACCGAGGCTGCCCAAGCCGTTCTTCAAGACGAAGCAGGAGTACACTCCTGGCGTGGGGGTTGCTTCTTACACTCAGGATTTATTCTTCTTCGAGAATGCGGCCAAGTTTGCAGGATGCAGGTTTGCCTGCGATACCCGGGTCAAGGTTGGGCACTATGACGCCCAGAATGACATAGTGTGGTAGGAGGCGACGCTGATGTTGATGATTTTTCTTGCAGTTCTAACAGGAAGCAGTATTACAGGAATAGTCCTTTTTCTTGACTATAAATTTCCAGGAGATTCCACACTATTAGATTAGGATATACGGAAGCAAGTGAAACATGGCAGGGCTAGACATGAGTTTCCAATTACTCCAGGCTGACGCTCTAATCAAACAAATAGAGCAAGGGCAACGAGAAAGCAACTGGTCTATGGTTGAGGATGCTGCTACAAAGCTCGCTGCTCTCGCTAGGCATATCAAGCCTAAGGAGATTGAGCTGTGCTTGTTCATTCACGCTTATGAAGGGAGAAGTCAATGCCAGAGTTCAAATTAGACATCGCGTGCGGTCACAACAAACAGCCTGGGTTCTACGGTATCGACCTCCGCAAGCTGCCAGAGGTAGACCAGGAAGTGAATCTGGAGGCATTCCCCTGGCCGTTCGATGATGAATCGGTGGACGAGATATTCTGCTCCCATTACGTCGAGCACACCACCGACCTCATCAAGTTCATGGATGAGGTCTATCGTATTCTCAAAACAGGGGCCAAGGCAACTATCGTGGCTCCTTACTATTCGTCCGTGCGTGCCTGGCAGGATCCGACTCACAAGCGGGCTATCAGCGAGTTTACCTTTATGTACTTCAACAAGGGCTGGCGAGATGTAAACAAGCTGGAGCACTACGGTATCAAGAGCGACTTCGACTTTACTTATGGCTATGTCGTAGACCCTGCGTGGGTGAACAGGAGCGAAGAGACCAGGGCATTCGCAATCAAGTTTTACATAAACGCAGTCTCCGACATACAGGTGGTATTGACGA
>Ga0315282_10003227_pt1 | contig 29369 bp, 26 predicted proteins | sample YL17G07_20_MG_FD_203693 | JGI IMG/M metagenome (GOLD analysis project Ga0315282, IMG submission 203693) | Sediment microbial communities from Yellowstone Lake, YNP, Wyoming, USA - YL17G07_20 | ecosystem: Environmental > Aquatic > Freshwater > Lake > Sediment | place: USA: Wyoming | collected... | reverse complement strand
CAGGGGGCCGGTGCCCGAGGAGGAGTACACCATCCCGTTCGGCGTGGCCGACGTCAAGCGCGAGGGCAGGCATTGCACCTTCGTCGGCACGCAAAGCGTGCTCCTCAAGGGGCTCGAGGCCGCCGACCGGCTCTCGAAGGAGGGCGTCGAGCTCGAGGTCGTCGACCCGCGGACCCTCAACCCGCTGGACGTCGACACCATCGTGGCGTCGGTGAAGAAGACCGGCAAGCTGGTCGTCGGGCACGAGGCCTGCGAGCGCGGCGGGGTCGCCGGCGAGATCATCGCCCAGGTCGTGGAGAGGGCCTTCGACTACCTGGACGCTCCACCGCAGCGGGTCTGCGGCAAGAACTGCCCGATCCCCTACAACTCCAACCTGGAGGCGGCCGCTACCCCCCAGGTGGACGACATCGTCTCGGCCGTGCTCCGGGTGATGTAGCGTCAGACCTAACCCCCGTCTCCCTTAGCCACTGCGCGGCCGCAGGTGCCCGAAGGGCCACCTTCGGCCGGCGCGGGGAGGAGGAGTTGCCGTGACCCGCACCAGCCCGGCAGCGCGATCGATCCCCTGCTGTACGCCTGCTCGCTCGGGAGTGGGGCGCTCAAGCCCGGCGAGCGGCTGGACGACTCGCAGCGAGTCATCGGAGGGTGCTGCGTCGCCAACTGGGACTACACGTCGAGAGGTCTGCGCCTGGCCGCCGAGCGAGGCCGCTACTGGTTGCCAATCGGATTCGTGTCCGCTAGAATACGCGGTGGGTGGGGTGCTTGCCTTTGCTCTGGGTTCAGCAATGCCCCGCGGTGCGAGTAGCACGCAGGGGCTAGAGGAGTGTGCAATTCCGGCCAGCCCGGAGGCCACACTGACGACCTCACATCCCGCACTGGCCGACCTACCTGCTAACGCCCAGTGCGTCTGAGATTGCGGAGCCTGTTGCCGTCGCACCGCGGGAGGCAAGGGATCGTAGCATGGACCGTGAGACCCTCTCAGATCAGGTGCGTGATGCCCTCGCCCATCTGCGCAGCCGCCTCCACCTGGCAAGGCATCCCCTGACAGTCACACTCGCAGGTGAGGACCATCCGCTGACTGGGGAGGCTGTACACGATCTACTCCTGGAGGCGATCGAGGATCTCAGGCCCGCCGGAGGCACGATCTGCGAGGCGGCTGATTGGCGACGGTATCGTCACCTTTTCCTGCGGTATGTTGAGGGCAAGACCCTAGAACAGGTAGCGCACGAGCTCGGCGTCAGCGTCCGTCAGGCTACCCGCGACCAGCACCAAGCCATTGATGAACTGGTCGGTGCTCTCCAGGCGCGCCTGCACCCGCCTCAAGCTCCGCAGACCGGTGCATCCCACGCCCCTGGCGGGCATGCAGCTTGGAACGACGGCCGGCATACCGACCTGTCCAGGGAGATCGCCAAGGTCGCGGCAAAGGGTGAGGGCCTCACCCGTCTGCCCGAGACGGTCGATGGGATCCTAGCTACGCTCGGCAACCTGGCTGAGCAGCGAGGCGTCACCTTCAGGCCTCTGGTTGCCGATTCCCTGCCGCCAGTCGCGATCAGCCGAACGCTCCTGCGACAGGCCATCCTCAACCTGCTGGTGTACGCGACCGACGTGGTTCCGGGGCATCAGGTGCTCCTGGCGGGGACGGACACGGCTCGGGGAGTGACCCTCAGGGGCGTGGTCCAGGGAGCTAGTGAGGACTCTGACCATGCGGCCGAGCCACGTCCACCTTCACGGGAAGCTCAGGAGTTGCTTGCCGCTGCGCGACAGCTACTGGAAGCGCAGGCCGGGGCGGTCGAGCTGGGCATGGTCGAGCACGGGCAGGCTCTCTTCACCCTCGTCCTCCCTCCTGTCCCGCTTCGCACCCTGCTCGTCGTCGACGACAACCCCGACCTCGTCGGCCTGTTTCGCCGCTACCTCCACGATCAGCCCTACCGGGTTATCCAGGCCACTTCGGGCGGAACCGCGCTCGGCCTTAGCCTGAAGCTGCGTCCGGGGGTGATTCTCCTCGACGTGCTGATGCCCTCGCAGGATGGGTGGGAGATCCTCCAGCAGCTCCGCAGCCACGCCGAGACGCGCGACATCCCGGTCGTGGTATGCTCGGTTCTGCCCGAGAGGACGCTGGCTCGCTCGCTGGGCGTCACGGAGTTCCTGTCGAAGCCGTTCACTCGGCAGGATCTGATGACGGTGCTGGAGCGGTGCTACCCAGTTGGAGAAGAGCCTCAAGCCCGCTTGTGAGCCAGCGCATCACCTCGGCCACGGTCAGCCCGCCCTCCCGGCTCAGGCTCAGTGTGCTCGCCACCGTGGCTTCGTCCTGCAGTCCACGCGCCGTCACGACCAGCACCGGCACGGCGCGGAGCTGTGGGTCGCCACGCATCGTCTCGAGTACAGCATAGCCGTCCACGGATGGCATCAGCAGGTCGAGCAGCATCACGTCGGGGCGCACGTCGCGCAGCAACTCGAGCGCTCGGCCGCCGTCCTCAGCGGTCAGGATCCGGCAGCCCGGGCTTAGCGACCGGACCATGCGTGCCAGGAGCCGGTTCATCTCGGGATCGTCGTCCACGATGAGCGCGCTCTCCGGGGAGCGCTCGAGTCGCCCCAGTGCCGACCGAAGCTCCGTCCGCGTGACCGGCTTGACCAGGTAGTCGACGGCGCCCATCTCCCCGGCCGTCGAGCGCAGAGTGTGCAGGGCGCAGGAGATCACCGGCGTTCGCTCCAGCTCCGGAACGCTGTGCCGAAGCCTGCGCCAGGTGGCCGACGCCTCTGGCGCCCCCAGGATGACCGCGTGCACCGGCACGCTCTTGTGGTGCTCGCGACTCTCGGCCAGGTCGGAGACGCCGAGCACCTGGTACCCGTCAAGGTACCGCTGGAAGACCTTGCGGACCTGACCCGACTCGTCGATGACCAGGATCCGACGGTCGATCTGCCCTCTAACTCGCCGGCCGATGCGATCCCCCCAGTCCTCTCGAACGCCCGCCACCGGAGCCGGTTCGTCGGTGGTTATCGGCAGCCTGAGGTGGAAGCTGCTCCCCTGACCCTCTTGCGACTCGACCCACATCGTGCCGCCGTGTAACTCGGCGAACCGCTTGCTGACAGTTAGCCCCAGGCCGCTGCCCCCACGCTGCCATTGCTTGCCGCTGACCTGTCGGAACTCGTTGAACACGTACGGCTGCTCCTCCACAGGAATACCCGGTCCGGTGTCGCTGACGGCCACAACCACAGAGGGTCCCTGTTGCTCCGCACGGATAGTGACCCCTCCTTGTTCCGTGAACCGCGCGGCGTTTGCGAGCAGGTTGATGAGAATCTGGCGGATCCTGGTGCGATCGACGAAGAGCGGCGGGAGATCTGCGGGGAGGACCGTTAGCAGCACCAGCTCTCGATCCCGGAAGAGCGTCTCCACCGTCGCCGTCGCCTCGTCCACGATTTGCCGCAGCGTCGTCCACTCTCGCTGCAGGGCCATCCGGTCGGCGTCGATCTGGCTGAGGTCGAGGATATCATCGATGAGCGTCGAGATGTGGCAGGCGTTACGGTAGATCGCTTCGAGGTCGCCGCGATAGCTCGCCGGCAGGCGCTGGCCGTAGGCGGAATCTGGAGAGAGCACCATCATCTCGCAGAAGCCGATGATGAGGTTGAGGGGCGTGCGAAGCTCGTGGCTCACGGAGGCCGCGAACTGCGCCTTGAGCTCCCTGGCTTTCTGCGCTGCCCGACGGGTGCGCTCCAACTCCAGGTTGAGCTGCTCGAGCTGGTAGTACGACTCGCCCAGGCTCTTCGAGAGCTGCGCCAGCTCGGCCTGGCGGCGACGCGCCTCGTGAGTCTGCTCCAGAGCCTGCAGGTAACTGCTCCACGTCCAGCTCAGCACTGTCTGGATTGGCGACGAGATCAGCGAGTACATAAGGAGGCTCGCCCAGCTCATCAGAATGGCGCTGCCCGCCACGTCGCCCGAAACGGCGTCATCCGGCCGGCTAGCCGCGAAGAGCAGTATCGTCGTGGCGGCCAGGGCGGTGCCCGCTCCCCACCGCCAACCGAGGAGACCTGCCGCTGTCAACACCACGAGCGACGCCCAGGGGGCAATGATACCTCCCGGCCATAGCGGCAGAGCCAGGACGAACACGGCCGCCAGGCCGACGACGAGCACCACGGCCGCGAGCAGAGCTCGACAGTGGAAAGCCAGGTAGGCGACCGCGGCGACGAGGAACAACTCGGAGATCATCGCGAACAGAGGGGGCTGGATCGGGTCAAAGGCGGAGACCGCGAAGAGCAGAAGCCCGGAGCCGATACCCAGCACGGCGAGGATCGCCGACCGCGCCGACGCCGACCGCAGCTCGTCCAGCACCGACCCGCGATACTCGGCAAGGGCAGACTCCAGCGACTGTTCGTGGGTAAGCGTGCTCACCGTCCACCTCCTCGCCGCCTCCGCGCTCCCAGGAGCGCGCCGGACCGGAACTGGCCGGGTCCGCGGAGGCTTTTCGGGGCCGCGGCTCGCGCGTGGCGCGAGCCGCGCGTTCCCTTCAGGCCACGCGGTTCCGGACGCGCCGGGGACGGTCCCATTCTACCACCTCTCGTCTTGTCCATGGCTTGTCCATGGGATGACTAATAGATGGCTTACTCCTGGGGCATACGCGGATTGCGCGGACCGATCCACCAGTATAAGATGGGTCCACCGGCGTGGCGTTGTCCGCGTCGCAAGCGGAGCGGACCGAGGAGTCCGCCCAAGGGTTAGAGGAGGAGAACGATGACTGGCGTGTCGCGTCCCAAGTTCAGTCGCCGATCCGTGCTCGGGATTCTCGCCGGAGGCGCAGCCGCCGCGCTGGTGACGGCCTGCGGCGCGCCCGCCGCGCCGCCGACGGCTGTGCCCGCGCCAAAGCCGACCGAGGTCCCGAAGCCGGCTGCGGCGCCAACCACGGCCCCGGCCGCCGCCACCCCCACGGCGGCGCCGGCCGCCAAGCCGACCGAGGCCCCGAAGCCGGCCGCGGCTGCTCCTACGCCGGCGGCCGCCGCTCGCCCGCTGACCAAGGAGAAGATCCACCTCATCTTCCAGGGCCACGTCGCGGGCGGCGAGGACGAGCAGAAGGCCTACGACCTGACGCTCGAGGCCTGGCACAAGGAGCACCCGAACATCGAGATCGAGTACGCGGTCGTCGCCGACCCGGAGCGCATCCAGAAGGTGACTGCCCAGGTGGCCGCGAACACGGCGCCCGACATGTGGCGCCACAACGCGAACGTCATCCGCCTCTGGGCCTACAACGGGCACCTGCTGGACCTGACCGACCGCCTGAAGGGCTACGACAAGCTCTTCCTGCCGGCCCTGATGCAGTACTGCATCTACAAGGGCAAGTTCTGGGGGCTGCCCCATACCACCGACACGTCGGCGCTCTTCTACCGCGAGGACGCCATGGAGGCAATCGGGGTGAAGCCGCCAGCCGCGAACGAGATCTCGAAGTCCTGGACCTTCCAGCAGTTCGGCGAGATCTGCGACAAGCTGCTGAAGGCGGGCAAGCAGCAGTACGCCTTCACCCACAACCAGGGCGGCGGCCGCTGGATCCCGAGCTTCCTGTACGCCACGGGCGGCAGGCTCGTGACCGCCGACTTCAAGAAGATGTCGGTCAACACGCCGGAAGGCATCGAGGCGCTCAAGTTCATGAAGAGTTGGACCGACAAGAAGTGGGCGCCGGTGTCGGTCTGGACGATGGCGAGCATGCGCAACGCGGACACGGACCCCTTCTGCCAGGGCACGACGTCGATGGGCCTCCTCGGCCAGTGGAACATCACCTACCTGTCCGACCAGATCAAGAACAACTTCAAGTGGGGCGTCACCTTCGAGCCGAGGGCGAAGGTGCAGTCGACCTCGCTCGGCGGCACCCCGATCGTCATCTGGGCGAAGACCAAGTATCCCGACGAGTGCGCCGCCTTCTTCGAGTTCTTCGAGTCGATCCCGATGCTCCGGATGTTCGACGAGATGGCGAACTACCTGCCCGTGCGCCTCGACCTCGCCGAGCAGAAGATCAACTACAAGACCAGGCCCGACCTCATGGCGGTGTTCCAGGAGCAGGTCAAGACCCTGCCCATGGACTACGTCGCCTACGTCGGACGGTCGTACTCCGGTGGCATTAGCACAATCGTCCTCGAAGAGACGACGAAGATGATGACGGCGGGGCAGAGTCCGGAGGACACGGCGAAGAACATCGACACCCGGGGCGACAAGTTCATCCAGGACAACCCGGACGTCGAGGATCGGTAGCGAGGTAGCCAATGGCGAGCAGTGCTCTCCCGCTGCCTCGCCGGCGCCGCCGGCTCCAGCAGCGGCAGGTCATACCGTATCTGTTCGTCGCACCTAACATCCTGCTGTTCCTGGTCTTCGTGCTGGGGCCGGTGGTGTTCTCGTTTGCGATGAGCTTCACCAAGTGGGAGGCGCTGAGTCCGGGAGTCTTCATCGGGCTCAAGAACTACGTCGACCTGCTGAGCGACGAGGTGTTCCTCACAGCTGTGAGGAACACCATCTTCTACAGCCTCGGCACGGTCCTGCCGATGCTGGTCTTCTCGCTCGGCGTGGCGATGATGCTGGACTCGCGCCTCCGAGGGCGCACCTTCTTCCGGGTGACGACGTACCTGCCGGTCGTCATCTCGTGGGTGGCGGCGTCGGTGATCTGGCGGCTGATCTTCATCCACCCGTACGGAGTGATGAACAACATGCTGAGTTGGGTCGGCATCCCGCCCCAGCTCTGGACGAACGACCCGTACCTGGCGCTGCCGTCCATCATGTTCCTTACGTTCTGGAAGGGGCTCGGCTTCAACACCGTCATCTACCTCGCCGGGCTCCAGACGATTCCCGCCGCCCTCTACGAGGCGGCCATGATCGACGGGGCCAGCGGAGGGCAGCTCTTCCGGAGGATAACGCTGCCGCTCCTGCAGCCCACGACGCTGTTCGCCCTGGTGATCGGGATCATCAGCTCCTTCGAGGTGTTCGTCCCGGTCTACCTGATGACGGGCGGCGGGCCGGGCTACGCCTCGATGGTCCTCGTGATGGCCGTCTACCGTTCGGCCTTCCAGATGTACCAGATGGGGTACGCCTCCGCGATCTCGGTCGTCCTGTTCTTCATGATCCTCATCGTCTCGTGGCTGCAGTTCAAGTTCTTCGGCCAGGAGGTTCAGTACTGATGATGGTCGAGGTGACGAAGCAGGAGGCCACTGGGGCGCGAATCGGCGGGCTGAGGCAGCGGCGCGCGCGAGGGGCAGACGAGGGCGAGTCGTGGCGCGACCTGAGCGTGACGGCGCAGGTCACGCTGTACGCCATCCTGGGCGCGATCTCCGTGCTGATGCTCTTCCCGTTCGTCTGGATGGTCGTTACCGCGCTTCGGCCATCGGGATACGAGACCCTTCAGACCCTGATCCCACAGCCCTACCTTGCGTTCGAGAACTTCGGCAAGGCGTGGAACTACCGGGGCACGTTCTTCACGCAGTGGACGATCAACAGCGTGGTCATCTCCTTCGTGGCGACGGCGCTCGCGGTGATCCTGAACGCCCTCTCCGGGTTCGCGTTCGCCAAGTACAGCTTCCCTGGCCGGGACATTCTCTTCCTCTGCGTCCTCGCGACGATGATGGTCCCGTTCCAGGTCATCATGATCCCCGTGTACGTCACCATCGCCTACCTGGGCCTCGCCAACAACTACTGGGGGGTGATCCTGCCGAGCACCGCGAGCGCCTTCGGCATCTTCCTGATGCGCCAGTTCATGCAGAGCATCCCCGACGAGCTCCTGGACGCTGCACGCATCGACGGCGCCTCCGAGCTGCGCATCTTCCGGCAGATCATCGTGCCGCTCTCGATGCCCGCCGTCGCCGTGTTCGCCATCCTCCACTTCCTCCACATGTGGAACGACTACCTGCTGCCGCTGCTGGTGATGACCCGTCGCCAGTTGTTCACGCTGCAGATCGGCATCGTGAACTTCCAGGGCGAGTACCGCGCCGAGTGGAACCTGATGATGTCGATGGTGATCGTGTCGATCATCCCGACCATCCTGATCTTCCTCTTCTTCCAGCGCTACTTCGTCCGTGGCATCGCGATGACCGGCATGAAGGGGTAGAAGCTATGGGAGGTTTGCCCACGTGGACCGAACTCCGATCGCAATCGTCGGGTGCGGGGGTATGGGGCGCCGCCACCTGACCGGCGTCGCCGCCCTGTGTCGCTCCGACTTCCGCAATATAGACCTCGCCGCCGTCTGCGACCTCAATCGGAAGAACGCCGAGGACCTGGCCGACGAAGCCTCGCAGCAGTTGGGCACCCGGCCCCGTGTCTTCGGTGACATCGCCGAGATGGCCCGGGCCATGCCTGAGATTCAGGGGGTGGACGTCGTCACCGACGTGGCCGGGCACCACAAGGTCGCGGTAGCCTGTCTTGAGGCTGGCTTCCACGTCCAGTGCGAGAAGCCTCTCGCCATCACCATGCGCGGCTGCAACCTCATCATCGAGACGGCGAAGCGACGGGGCAAGATCCTCTCAGTCGCCGAGAACTTCCGACGCGATCCGATCAACCGCCTCATCCGGGCGCTGATCCAGGATGGAGCCATCGGTACTCCGCAACTGATGGTCGAGACGAGCATCGGCGGCGGCAATCGGATGATCATCACTCCCTGGCGCCACCAGAAGCTCAGCGGCACGGTCGCCCTCGACGTCGGCGTCCACAACTCGGACATCCTGCAGTTCTACATGGGCGATCCGGTCTCAGCCTACGGCGAGGGCCGGCTGTTCGAGAAGCGCCGCTACCGTGGGGAGGGTTCCGGTCCTGGTGGCTTCTACGCCAAGTGGGCCCAGTCGGTGCCGGAGGAGTTCGACGCGACGGGCGAAGACGCGCTCTTCGGCTACGTCCGCTTCGCCAGCGGCGCTATCGGCCAGTGGATCCAGCACCACGCCGGCCACGGCCAGGGCCAGCACGGGCGCTTCGTCTACGGCTCCAAGGGCAGCCTGACCTGCCCCGGCGACCGGAACGGTCGTCCGGTCAAGCTCTACCTCGACGGCGGCAAGGAGATCGTCGGTGAGGCCATTCTCGACTACGCGCCGAGCTACAAGCTCAGCCCAGTCGCGGCGCAGCTCTTCGGCGGCGAAAGGGTCTGGACCTATGAGTTCCCGTTCCCGGTCACCGACTCGAAGATCCTGGCGCTGGAGTACTACGAGCTTGGCGAGTGCATCCAGACCGGCCAGCAGCCGGAGGTGTCCGGGGAGGTCGGCCGGCGGGACGTGGCGCTCGTCAATGCCGTGTTCGAGTCGGGCCTACTGGGCCGGCCGGTGACCATCGCGGAAGTCGAGCAGGTGCAGGCCGACGCCTACCAGCGCGAGATCGACGAGCACTTCGGGCTACTGTGACTCGCAACAACGCTGCACAGGAGAGCTAGCATGCCGAAGGGTTACAACGGCAAGATCCTCCGGGTGGACCTGTCAGACGGGCGGATCAGCACGGAGGAGCACGACGACGCGTGGTACCGGACCTACTACGGTGGGCGCGGCTTCAACGCCTACTACCTGGTGAAGGAGCTGGCGCGAGGAGTCGATCCTCTCGGCCCGGAGAACAAGCTGGTATTCTCCCTGGGGCCAATCACGGGAGCCCCGGTGTCAGGCAGCGGCCGCAACAGCGTCGGCGCTAAGTCGCCGCTGACTGGCGGCTACGGCGAGGGGGATGTCGGCGGGTTCTTCGGAGCGGAGCTCAAGCACGCCGGGTACGACGTCGTGGTCTTCGATGGCCGAGCCGAAACGCCAGTGTACCTCTGGGTGCACGATGGCGAGGCCGAGCTGCGTGATGCCCGGCACCTCTGGGGAAAGAACACGCTGGAGTCCGAGGAGACCATTCGCGCCGAGCTGGGAGACGCGAGGATCCGGACGGCGCAGATCGGCCCCGCCGGCGAGAACATGGTCCGATTCGCCTGCGTGATCAACGACCTCAGCCACGCCGCCGGCCGGTGTGGCATGGGTGCGGTGATGGGGTCGAAGAACCTGAAGGCTGTGGCGGTTCGCGGCCATAGGAGCCCCGAGTGGGCCCATCCGGAGATCATCCAGGCGCGAGCCCGCTGGGTAGCCGAGAACTGGAAAGAGCTGCTCGGCCGGCTCAACGACTTGGGCACCCCCGGGGGCGTGCCCAACCTGAGCGCGTCGGGCGGGCTGCCTACCCGGAACTTCCAGACGGGAGTGTTCGAGCACGCCGCCGACATCTCTGGCGAGACGATGAGGAACACGATTCTGGTCGACCGCGGCAACTGCTACGCCTGCGTCGTCCACTGCAAACGCGCCGTCAAGGTCGACGCGCCCTGGAACGTGAATCCCGCCTATGGCGGCCCCGAGTACGAGACCATGGCGGCCCTCGGGTCGAACTGCGGCGTCGGCAACCTGAAGGCCGTCGCGAAGGCCGCCGAGCTGTGCAACGCCTACAGCCTGGACACCATCTCGACCGGCGTGGCGATCGCCTTTGCGATGGAGTGCTACGAAAAGGGTCTCCTGACCAGGTCCGACACCGACGGGATCGACCTCAGGTTCGGCAACGCTCAGGCAATGCTGGCGGTCCTGGAGAAGATCTGCCGGCGGGAGGGGATCGGCGCTCTGCTTGCGGAGGGCGTGGCACGGGCTGCGAAGCAGATCGGCAAGGGTGCCGAGGACCTGGCGATGCACGTGAAGGGCCAGGAGCTACCCATGCACGAGCCCCGGATCAAGCAGGGGCTCGGCGTTGGCTACTCCCTCTCGCCTACCGGCGCCGATCACTGTCACAACATCCACGACACGTCGATGCGTTCGGGGATGATGACGGACCGGCTCTGGTCGATGGGGCTGAGCTGCGGGCCGCTGGAGTTCAGCGACATCGGGCCGGCGAAGATGTCCTACTACAAGACGTTCGTGGACTGGGCCAGCGCCGTCAACTGCCTGGGCCTGTGTCTCCACCTGCCCTTCGGCTTCGACCGCATCAGCACGGCGGACCGAACGCTCGAGCTGATCCACGGCACGACGGGCTGGGATACCAATCTCTTCGAGGTGTTGCGGGTCGGCGAGCGGATGAACAACCTCTGCCGCGCCTTCAACGTCCGCGAGGGGATGACTGCCAAGGACGACACGCTGCCGAAGCGGTTCTTCCAGCAGCCCGGCAACCCCCTGGCCACAACGGCTCCTCTTGACGAGCAGGCGTGGGAGGATGCGAAACAGTTCTACTACAGCATAGCGGGCTGGACTCCGGATGGTGTGCCCACGCGGCCTAAGCTCCAGGAGCTTGGCCTGGGCTGGGCTGCCGAGGCCATCGGGGTATAGTCCACGGGTCGACAGGGCAGTATAGGCACCCAACAACGACGGTCCGCTTGATGCCAGGACACGGCCTGGCTCGAGAATGTTCACAGGAGGGTCTCGATGGATCTGAAGGGTAAGGTCAGCCTCGTCACGGGTTCGGCTTCTGGTATCGGCCGCGCGACCATCCTCGAGCTGGCCAAGGCCGGGGCCAACGTCGTGGTCAGCGACATCCGAGCCGGCGCCGAAGCCGAGAAGACGGTCGCCGATGCCAAGGCTTTCGGCGTCCAGGCCATCTTCGCTCAGGCCGACGTCAGTAACGACGCCTCCATCACTGCGGCGATCAACCGAGCTAAGGACGAGTTCGGACGCCTCGACGTGCTCGTCAACAACGCCGGCACGACGGTCTTCGTCCCCTACCAAGACCTCGACGCGCTCACCGACGAGATCTGGCAGCGGATCATGAACGTGAACATGATGGGCGTGTTCTACGGCTCGCGGGCGGCGGCGAAGATCATGCTGGCTCAGAAGTCGGGCTGCATCGTCAACATCGCCTCGGGGGCGGCGCGCAACGCTGGTGGCAGCTCGATCCCCTACACGGTCTCGAAGGCTGCCGTCGTGTCGCTGACCCAGACCCTGGCCAAGGCGCTGGCGCCGAACATTCGGGTGAACGCGGTGTGTCCGGGGGTGGTGGACACTCGCTGGCACGACGGGCACGAGGAGAACAAGACCAACTTCGCGGCGCGCAACCTGCTGGGTCGGGTCTCGACCGCCGAGGACATCGCCGAGGTCGTCCTGGCCCTCGTGACCAACGCTGGGTTCATCACGGGCCAGTACATCCTCGTCGACGGCGGCTTCACCCTGTTCTAGCGGCATTGGCGCGCAGCCCTTCGGATGGCGCTCGTGATCTGGCAACGCCTGGTTAGCCTGGTGCCCTGCCTGTTCGGCCGAGCGCTGACCTATGCGTGGAGGGGAACGTGAGCTATTCCGAGGAGTTGATTGCGTCGCTGGACGCACAGGCGAAGCTGAACCGGCGGGCCGTGATGGAGATGATCGCGGCGGCCAAGACGGGGCACCCTGGCGGAGGCCTTTCCGCAGTTGAGATCCTCACGGTCCTCTACTTCCACTGTATGCGTGTCGACCCCGAGCGGCCCCAGTGGGAGGACCGCGACCGATTCGTGCTGTCCAAAGGCCACGGGGCAGCGGCTCTGTACGCAGCCCTTGGCGCCCGCGGCTTCTTCCCCAAGGAGGCCTTCCATCGCTTCCGCCAGACTGGCGGCATCCTGCAAGGCCATCCCGACATGCGAAAGATCCCTGGTGTCGACATGACCACCGGATCGCTGGGTCAGGGGCTCTCGGCCGCCGTAGGCATGGCCCTGGCGGCCCGCTTCCAGGCCAGGGACTTCCGCGTGTATGCACTACTTGGCGATGGCGAGATTCAGGAGGGGCAGATCTGGGAGGCGGCGATGGCTGCCGCCCACTTCCGGGTCGAGAACCTCACCGCCATCCTCGACTACAACCGGGTGCAACTCGACGGCAACGTCGCGGACATCATGGGCGTCGAGCCGGTCGCCAAGAAGTGGTGCGCCTTCGGCTGGGAAGTCGTCGACTGCCCGGACGGACACAGCGTTCGACAGGTGCTCGAGGCGATCGAGGTGGCAAGACAGGTGCGGGGGAGGCCGGCCATCGTCATTGCCAGCACCGTCAAAGGCAAGGGCGTCTCGTTCATGGAGCATCAATCCAGTTGGCACGGCGTTTCCGATGCCGCGCGTCTGCCCGAGGCTGTCGAGGAGGTGAGCCGACTGTGAGGGCTGTCGAGAAGCTCGCGATGCGCGACGCTTGCGCCCAGGTGCTCGTCGACTGCTTCGACGAGGTTCCGGGGCTGGTCGTGCTCGACGCCGACGTCTCGAAGTCGACCCGGTCGGCGGAGTTCGCCAGAGCCCACCCCGAGCGGTTCCTCAACGTCGGGATCGCCGAGCAGAACATGGTGAGCATCGCCGCCGGGCTGGCCGCGGCTGGAATGGTGCCCGTCGTCAACACCTTCAGCATGCTCCTGAGCATGCGGGCTCTCGATCAGATCCGCCAGTCGGTGGCCTACCCCAAGCTGAACGTCAAGCTGATGGGCCACTACGGCGGCTACTCGGCGGGGCCCGAGGGCCCAACCCACCACGCGGTCGAGGACCTCGGGATCATCCGCTCAATCCCGCACACGACACTCCTCGTGCCGTGTGATGCCACAGAGGCCCGAGGGGCGATTCGAGCCGCCCTTGCCTTCGATGGACCGGTCTACGTTCGGCTCTGTCGTAACCCGGTGCCGCCGGTCCTCGCCGAGCCACGGCCGTTCGAGATCGGTCGAGGGTACGAAGTCCGATCGGGCGGCGACCTGACCATCGTGGCGACCGGGGTCATGGTAGCTCGCGGCCTCGAAGCGGCCGAGATTCTCGCCTCCCGTGGGCTCGACGCTCGAGTCGTAGCGATGTCCTCGCTCAAGCCGATCGATGGCGCCATCCTCGAGAAGGCCGCGCGCGAAACGGGCGCGATCGTGACGGCCGAGGAGCACAACGTCTACGGCGGTCTAGGAAGCGCCGTCGCCGAGGTGCTGGTCGAGACTGTGCCCGTTCCGATGGTGCGAGTCGGCATCAAAGACTGCTTCGCCGAATCAGGCGACTACTTCGAGCTTATGGATCGGTATGGCTTGAGTGTAGGGGATGTCGTGGTGGCCGCCGAACGTGTGCTGGAACGCAAGATGCGAGGGTAGTCCCCATCGCCCTCTGCCTCCAAGGCTGCCCAGGGTACCGGCCGAGCAACAGTTGCCGAGTTCGCAAACGATCCCGTCCATCACGGGCGGGACATCACCCCAGCCAGGCGTGGGCCAGGAATTGGCCGACGAGCGCCACCCACGCGGCCGCGCCCAGCAGCACCAGGACAGCCCAGCCCCACCCGCTCGCCGAGGCTCCCACCGCGAGCGCGGCCGCAGTCTGGACGAAGGTCAGCAGGAGCGTGAGCGGGCCGATGGAGAAGACCGCGAAGAACGAGAACAGTCCGGACAGGACGGCCGCCAGCACAAGCGCCGGCCACGCCCTGACGGCGATCCCCCACGCCGAGAGCGCCAGGGACAGGGCGAGGGCGAGCCACAGCGCGGCGGAGAGAAGCTGCCACCACATCGCGTGCCTCCAGGCTGGCGCCGTCGTCACCTCCCGAGGTGGGCGTACCGGCGGTAGACGGCCCAGGGCGGAGCCAGCGGGGCGAGAAGGGCTGCCTCCTCCCTGCCGCTCAGGCGCCGCCGCCTCTGGACCTCCCGCCGCTTGCGGAGGGCTCGGGGCAGGCCCAGGAGCCCGGCCAGCCGGCCCCGGACCGCCGCCAGCCGGCTCGCCAGCGGCGTCGCCGGGCTCGGGGGGGCGAGCAGGTAGGCCAGCGCCGCCAGCGTGTCGTAGAGCGCCACGGCCGGCAGGTAGACGTAGAGCTGGGGGGCCGGGTAGTTCTTGGCGATGGCCCAGAGCTTGTTCCGGCCGAGGTGGTAGCGCTTCCACGGCGAGTCCTCGCCAGCCGAGGCCGAGTGCTCGTGGTAGACCCGGGCCGCCGGGGCGTAGGCGCACTCCCAGGCCGCCAGCCTGGCTCGCCAGCCCAGGTCGACGTCCTCCAGGTACAGGAAGAAGTCCTCGTCGAAGAGGCCGACCTCCTCCAGCATCGCCCGGCGGTAGAGGGCCGCTCCGGCGCACGGGCCGACCGGGCCGCCGAGCGGCTCCGGCCCCCGGTCCGCCTCGCCGCTCCGGCGGTCCCAGGCGATCCCCGCCCGGTCCAGGCAGAAGCCGGCCGAGTCGATGACGTCGGGCCGCCGGAGAAGAAGCATCTTGGCTGCCACCATCCCGACCCGCGGCGAGGACTCGGCGGCCCGGACCATCTCGGCCAGCCAGGCCGGTTCCGGCTCGGCGTCGTTGTTCAGCGTGGCGACGTACTCCCCGCGAGCCGCCCGGATGCCCAGGTTCGTGCCCCCGGCGAATCCCAGATTCCTCGGCGACCGTAGGAGCCGAACGTCCGGGAACTCCGCGGCGACGAGCTGCGCCGAGCCGTCGGCCGAGCCGTTGTCGACGACGAGGATCTCGAAGGGGCGGTAGGTCTGGCGCCGGACCGCCGGCAGGCAGCGGGCGAGGCGCTCTCGCCCGTTCCAGTTGACGACGACGACCGAGACCATCCCCTCGACGGCAGCCACGCTCGGCGCGCCCTCCTTATCGCGTTGCCGGCTCCACCGGCGGGGCCATTGTACACCGGGTGGCTCTGGCTGCGCCACGCGGGGGCCAAGCTTGCGTTGACAAGGTGCCCCGACGGGATTAGTATCGGGCCACCGACCGAGGGTGAGACTCAGGGGGTGATGTCATGAACTTGGCCGCCATTCGCGAGCAGATGCCCGTCGGCTCATCACGCCGCGCACCCGGCTCATCCCGGTCAGCCACGTCACCTCGGAGAATGGGCTGAATGAGACCCAACGGCGTCACCGGGGTGCGCCTCTGCCTGGCCTTCCTCGTCTCCGAAGAGGAGGTCGACTCCACGGCCGACGCCATCGCCGAGCTCGCGGCGCGGCGCCAGAATCGCGCGCGATAGACGCGATAGACGCGATAGAGAGGATGTGGAGAACATGCCTGCGGTCACTGTGCTTCGAGCGCCCCGGCTCGTCGACGGGACGGGCGCGCCGGCCGTGGAGCACGCGGCGGTCGTCATCTCCGACGGCGCAATCGTCGCCGCCGGCCCCGCGAGCGCCATCGGCGTCCCGACTGGCGCCGGGGTGGAGACGCACGATTTCCCCGGCTGCACCCTGCTCCCCGGCCTGATCGACTCTCACGTCCACCTGCTCTTCAGCGCGAGCGATCAGGCCCTCGACGACGCGATCCACGACTCGGACGAGACGCTGCTCCTGCGCGGACTCGCGAACGCGCAGGCCGAGCTGCGGTGCGGCGTGACGACCCTGCGCGACTGCGGGGGTCGCGGCCTGCTGACGCTCTCGCTGCGCGACTCCATCGACCGCGGCCTGGTGACCGGCCCGCGCATCCTCGCCTCGGCGATGCCGGTCACAACCACCGGCGGCCACCTGTACTTCTGCGGCCTGGAAGCGGACGGCGTGCTCGAGGTCACCAAGGCGACTCGTCGGCTCTGCAAGGCGGGCGTCGACTTCGTCAAGGTGATGGCGACGGGCGGCGGGATGACGCCGGGCACCAACCCGCGTGCTCCGCAGTATACGGTCGAGGAGCTTTCCGCGATCGTCGCCGAGGCGCGGCGCCTGGGCCGGCACGTCGCGGCCCACTGCCACGCCACCGCCGGCATCGCCAACGCCGTCGAGGCGGGCATCACCACCATCGAGCACTGCACGTGGCTGGACGCGACCGAGGGGCACGACTTCGACCCGCGCCTGGTCGAGCGCATGGCCGAGAAGGGCACCTACGTCACGCTGACGATGGGCTCCGAGCGGGCGGCCATAAAACCTCCCGACCAACTGGCCGAGTGGCAGCGCCGGGGGGCCGCGAGCTACGGCCCGCACTTCGACCGGCTGCGCTGGACGATCCGCGGTGGAGTGCGCTTCATCGCCGCGAGCGACGCCGGGGTCAGCCGCACGTTCTTCGGCGAGTATCCGCTCACGCTCGAGGTCATAGTCTCCTGCCTGGACGTCCCGCCGATGGAGGCGCTGGTGGCGACGACGGGCCGCGCCGCCGAGGCGATCGGCGTCGCCGACAGGGTTGGCACGCTGACCCCCGGCCGCCGCGGCGACGTCCTCGTCGTCGGGGGCGACCCGCTGGCGGACATCCGCGCGCTGCGCGATACCCGGGCGGTCTTCCGGGATGGTAGAATCGTCGTCCAGGACGGCAAGCTCGTGTGAGACTTGCCGCTCGTGGGGCAGGCGCGCCGCGAGCGGGATCGCCCTGGCGCTCGGTGGGCTGGGCCAGCGGCCCGGACGCGATACGCCGGGAAGGCTTGGGGAGGTACGACGATGGCCGACGCGGGTGAGGCGACGATCATCTACGGGCAGGCGGTGCTCGACGGGACCGGCCGGCCGGCGATCAGGCCGGGCGCGGTCCGCGTCGAGGGCTCGAAGATCAAGGCGGTTGGAGAGGCGGCGGAGCTGGCTCCGGCCCCCGGGGAGGCCGTCCGCGAGTGGGACTTTCGCCCTCACACCATCATCCCCGGCCTGATCGACGTTCACACCCACCTCTCGCTCGCGGGCGACGGCCGCAGCTACGAGGCGATGGCGCTCGACCCCGACGAGGTGATGGTGCTGGCCGGGGTGATGAACCTCCAGAGGCACCTGCGGGCTGGGGTGACCACCGTCCGCGACAACGGCGCCCGCAATCGAGTAGCATTCCTGCTGCGGGAGGGCGTAAACCGTGGCTACGTCGTCGGCCCCCGGCTGCTCGTCAGCGGCCGCCCGATCACCTGCACGGGCGGCCACTTCCACTGGTGCAACGAGGTGGCCGACGGCGAAGAGGAGATCCGCCGAGCGGTGCGCCGGCTCGTCCACGAGGGCGCGGACCACATCAAGATCATGGCCTCCGGCGGCGGCACCCGCGGGACGATCCCCGGCCGGGCGAGCTACTCGGAGGCCGAGCTCCACGCGGCGGTCCACGAGGCCCACGCCTTCGGGCGCCTGACCGTGGCGCACTGCCGAGCCAAGGAGTCGATGGTGCGGGCGGTCCACGCCGGGCTCGACCTGATGGAGCACGCCGAGTTCCTCGAGCCCGACGGGGTGATCCGGTACGACCCGAAGATCGCCGAGATGATGCAGGAGTCTGGCATCTACGTCAGCCCGACGCTCCAGGCGAGCGGCTACCCCACCGTGCTGCAGCTAAGGCGCAAGCACGAGGAGTCGGGGCTGACCGAGTCCGAGGCCGAGCTGCTCGCCCACGCGGAGGCGCGGCTGGAGACTCGGCTGGACGTGTTCCGGCGGATGCTGGACGCCGGGCTGCGCGAGCGGATGGTCGTCGGCTCGGACTCCGGCTGCGGGAACCTGACCTTCGGCCACCTGTTCTACGACGTGGAGCTATTCGTCAAGGGCGGGATGACCCCGGAGGAGACGCTCCTGGCGTCGACGCGCGTCGCGGCCGAGGCGATCGGCCAGGAGAGCGCGATCGGCACGATCGCGCCGGGTAAGGAGGCGGATCTGGTGGTCGTCGACGGCGACCCGACGCGAGACGTCGCGGCGCTCGACCGGGTCGTCGCGGTCGTCAAGGGCGGCCAGCGAGTAGCCTGAGCGCTCGCGGTCAAGCGACCTGTCACCCAAGTTGGGAGGAAACCATGAAGCTCGGTCTTGGACTCTACCCTCGGCTGCTGACGGCGGAGAACCTGCGCTTCGCGAAGCAGATGGGAGCGACCCACATCGTGGCGCACCTGCCCGGTTACCCCCGCGCCGACGATCCCAGGCTGAAGGACGACAGGGGCTTCCCGATCCCCTGGACCTACGAGGAGCTGCGTGACCTGAGGGCCTTCATCAGTTCCGAGGGTCTTGAGATGGAGGCCATCGAGAACTTCGAGCCGGTCTTCTGGTACGACGTCCTGCTCGACGGGCCGCGCAAGGCCGAGCAGATGGCGCGGCTCAAGACGATGATCCGGGACATGGGTCGCGTCGGCATCCCGATCATGGGCTACAACTTCAGCATCGCCGGGGTCTGGGGGCGCACGCCGGGACCCTTCGCGCGCGGCGGGGCGCGGTCGGTCGGCTTCATCGAGGCCGACGCGCCGGAGCAGGCGCCCATCCCCAACGGCACGGTCTGGAACACGGTCTACGACCCGGGCGCCCCTCCGGGCAACGTCGGCACCGTCACAGCCGAGCAGCTCTGGAGCCGGCTCGAGTACTTCCTGAAAGAGCTGGTGCCGGTAGCCGAGGAGGCCGGGGTCCGACTCGCGGCGCATCCGGACGACCCACCACTGCCGGCGCTGCGCGGCACCGCCCGCCTGGTCTACAGGCCAGAGCTGTACCAGAAGCTGTTCGACGTCGTGCCGAGCTACTACAACGCGGCGGAGTTCTGCCAGGGCACCGTCCAGGAGATGCAGGGGGAGATGGACGTCTACGAGGCGATCGACCGCTACGCCGGCCAGGGGAAGATCGCCTACGTGCACTTCAGGAACGTTCGGGGGAAGGTGCCGAACTACCGGGAGGTGTTCATCGACGAGGGGGACGTGGACATGATCCGTGCCCTTCGGATCTACCACAAGCACAACTACGACGGCGTGATGATCCCGGATCACACTCCGGCCGTGGAGTGCGCGGCGCCCTGGCACGCCGGGATGGCCTACGCGCTGGGCTACGTGCGCGCCGCCATCAAGATGATCGAGGCCGAGTGAGGAGCTCGTGCGGGACTGGCTTATCCGTCCGTATCAGCAACGCGACCGGGCGCGCATCTGGGAGCTGACCGTCGCGGGCTTCGACGGCGTCAGCATCGAGCAGCGAATTGACCGGCGCTGGTCCGGGGTCGGGTCGATGGACTGGGCGGAGCGGAAGTGCCTCGAGGTAATGGATGACCTCGACCGGCATCCGGAAGGCTGCTTCGTCGCGGAGGTGGCGGGCGAAGTCGTGGGCTACGTCACGACCACGGTGCACGAGGAGCGGCAGCAGGGCCGAATCCCCAACCTGGCCGTCGACGTCCGCCTGCGCGGCCGGGGGCTGGGCCGGGCGCTAATCCAGGCCGCGCTGGCCGACTTCCGACGCCGGGGCCTGCGCGTCGCCCGAATCGAGACCCTCGAGGACAACGCGGTGGGCCGCCACCTCTACCCGTCGCTGGGCTTCCAGGAGGTCGCCCGGCAGGTCCACTACGCCATGCCCCTCGATCCGGACGACAGAGACGATTAAGAGGGCTCACCGCAGAGGCGCAGAGAGCACAGAGGACGCAGAGAAAGCGGAGAAAGAGCTCGGCACTCCCCTGGCTCTCTCTGCGCTCTCCGCGTCCTCCGCGTCTCTGCGGTGCCCGTCACCCTACTGGTTCTGCTGCTGGGCCCACTTCTCGAAGGCGGGCATCATCTTCTCCCGGAGGCGCTGGAGGCCCTGGGAGGCCGTGACCTCGCCGCGGAAGATCGGCGCCAGGTCCTGCTCCCCCGGCTGGGCCGCCGCCGGGAGCACCGGAATGGTGTACCCGAACTCGATGCTCTCCAGGTAGGCTCGCTTGCCGGCCTCGGGGTACAGGCTGGCGAACTCCGCGGAGCTCGCGAGCGACTTGAGCGCCGGCACGTAGGAGCTCCCGGTTCCCTGGGCGGGGAGCGTCCTGGTCAGGTACCGGATGAGCTGCCAGGCCTCGTTCGGGTTCTTGGCGCCCTTGGGGATGCCGTAGCCGGCCACGTAGACGATCGTGGCGCGCCGGGCCTCGCGGGGAATCATGGCGACGTCCCAGCGGAAGGGCCAGGTCTGGCGCGGGCCGGGCGTCGGCGTCGCCCCCGGCCGGCCGGGCTCGGCCGGGACGACGTTGCGCGTGTTCATGAACAGCGCGACCATGCCAGCCCGTCCGCCGAACCAGAGCCCCAGCGAGCGCCAGCCGGGCTGGTATGGCATCACCTTCTCCCGGAGCGACAGGTCGACGAACCACTGGAAGCCCCGGACGGTTGCCGGGGCGGTCAGCGCCCGCACCGAGGTGTCGCTGGCCGGATCGGGGAACTCGCCGCCATAAGCCAGGACGAACGGCCAGACTGTGAGCATCGGGTCGGCGACGAAGCCGACCGTGGCCGGCGCGCCCTTCTGCTCGGTGGCGGTGAGCCGCTTGGCCGCGAGGAGGAAGTCCGTCATCGTCCAGTCGGCAGTCGGGTAGGCCGCCGATGCCCGGTCGAAGAGATCCCGGTTGTAGTAGATGACCAGCGGGACCATCTCGGCCGGCAGGACCATCTGCCGGCCGCGGTTCTGGAAGACCGGCAGGGCCGTCGGGTAGAACTCGCCCGGCTGCAGGTCGCTGGTCTCCCGGATGTAGGGCGTCAGGTCGGCGAAAATGTCAGGATCCGAGAGGGCGTGGAAGTCCTGATCGGTCAGGTAGACCACGTCCAGCCCGTCGTTGCTGTTGACCAGGGTGCTGATGCCCGAGGCGAGGTTGCCCCGGAAGACGGACATCTGGCTGAAGACCTTGACCTGGATGGTCGGATTGGCTCTCTCAAAGGACTGGATCCGCTCGGCGAGGTAGGCGGCCTGGCTCGCGTCGGGGACGGCCACCCGCAGCGTGACGTCTGGCTCCGGCAGGAACGTCGGCAGGTCGATGCAGCCCACCAGGAACAACAACGACAGCAGCGGCGCCAGGCGGGTGGCGGGCCGCTTGGGCAAGCGTAGCACCCGGGCCTCCTCGGGCCACTCGGCACGGCCGGGCACAGGCCGGCGCCTCCACGGTAGCCGGCTTCGGCACGGGCCAGAACCCCGAGCGGCCCCAGCCCCGTCTCTGGACTCCACGCCAAGAGAGGGGCACCGACTTAGCGATGCGTCGCCAAGCATACCAGGTCTGCGTGCGCTGTCAAGCGTGAGCGCCAGCCGGCGTACACTACCGCCTGGGCAAGCTGTGACGTTTGTGGTATCCTTGCCTGCCAGTGACAGGTCTCACGCCGAGACGAGTTGGTGCAGAGATGGAGGTGCGAGTATGAGGCTAGGAGTCGACAGCTACAGCCTCCGCTGGCAGGGCTGGGACGCCTTCCAGCTCCTCGAGTACTCCGCGCGACTGGCGCTGGACAACGTCCACTTCTCCGAGCGCGGCAACTTCGCCTCTCTGGACGAGGGCTACCTCAGGTTGCTGAAGCGCCGGGCCGACGAGCTGGGGCTGGCCGTCGAGGTCGGGATGGGCAGCTTCGACAGGCACGCCAGCTCCTTCCGCCCCGAGTACGGCACCGGCGAGGAGCAACTGAGCGCGATGCTCCGGGCCGCGAAGGTGGTGGGCTCGCCCGTGGTGCGCTGCTTCCTCGGCACCCAGGCCGAGCGCCTGGGGCCGATCCCGATCCAGCAGCACGTCGAGGAGTGCGTCCGAACCCTCAAGACCGTGGCGCCCCTGGCGCGGGACCTCGGCGTCAAGATCGCGGTGGAGAACCACGGCGGCATCGACCTCCTCGCCCGGGAGCTCCGCGCTCTCGTCGAGGAGGCCGGCACGGACTACGTCGGGGTCTGCCTCGACACCGGCAACCCGGCCTATGCTGGCGAGGACCCGGTCGTCTCCGCCGAGGTGCTCGCGCCCTACACCGTGTCCAGCCACGTCCGGGACACCCGGGTCTGGGCCGTGCCCGACGGCGCGATGGCCCAGTGGGTCCCGCTCGGGCAGGGCAACGTCGACCTGCGCCGGATCATCCAGATCCTGGCCGAGCAGGCGCCCGAGGCGCCGGTGGACCTGGAGATCATAACGAGCATCGGGCCGAAGTCGATCCCGTACCTGGACCCGGAGTCCGACTTCTGGAAGATGTACCCCGACATGCTCGCCCGGGACTTCGCGCGGTTCGTCGCCCTGGCTCAGAAGGGCAAGCCGGAGCCGCTCGAGCAGCTCGCATTGCCGCCGACTGGCCGGGCGCTGCCCGAGGGCGAGCTCGGGGAGCGGCTCAAGGCACAGCAGCGCCGGCACTTCGAGGAGAGCGTCACGTATGCCAGGGAGGTGCTCGGCATCGGCGAGCGCGCCTGAGAGAACTCACCACAGAGGCGCAGAGGACGCAGGGTGGGTAGAGAGACCTGGTCCGGTTCCTCTCTGCGTTCTCTGAGCCTCTATGGTGCAAACGGGTTCTGCCAATGGACGATTACAGGAAGGCCAATCGGGCCCACTGGAACGAGCTGACCCCCATCCACGCCCGGTCCGAGTTCTACGGCGTGGAGGGCTTCAAGGCCGGGAAGTCGACCCTCATGCCCCTCGAGCGCGAGGAGCTGGGCGACGTCGCCGGCAAGTCGCTGCTCCACCTCCAGTGCCACTTCGGGCTGGACACCCTCTCCTGGGCCCGGCTAGGCGCCCGGGTCACCGGGTTCGACTTCTCGGACGAGGCCATCGCGCTGGCCCGGTCGCTGAGCCAGGAGCTGGACATCCCGGCCACCTTCGTCTGCTCGGACCTCTACGATCTGCCCGCCGCGCTCTCCGGCCAGTTCGACGTCGTCTTCACCTCCTACGGCGTCCTCTGCTGGCTACCGGACCTCCGGCGCTGGGCCGAGATTGCCGCAAGTTACGTCAAGCCCGGCGGCGTGTTCTACATAGTCGAGTTCCATCCTTTCTCCTACGTCTTCGACGACTCCCGCGACGCGACCGACCTGCGCGTGGCCTACTCCTACTTCCGCGGGCCCGAGCCGGACAGGTGGGAGCCGGCGGGCACCTACGCCGAGCCTGGCGCGCAGGTCACGCACCCGTCGTACGAGTGGACCCACAGCCTGGGCGACATCCTCAGCTCGCTCGTCGCGGCGGGGCTCAGGATCGAGCACCTGCACGAGTTCCCCTACACCTGCTATCAGGCGTTGCCGCTGCTGGAGCGGAGCCCGGATGGCTGGTGGCGGCTGAAGGGTGGGCGCGAGCTGATTCCGCTGATGTTCTCGCTCAAAGCCAGGAGATGAGCGGCCAGGTGGAGAGGCCGCTCGGGGCAGAGAGGAAGACGGCCCCGGCCAGGGCACCCGGCGGCACGAGACCGCGCGCGGCGAAGGAGTCCAGCGCGGACCAGACGGGGGCAACCCTGACCTCGCGTGGAAAAGGGGCGCGAGGCTCGGCCAAGGTATCTGAGGCAAACGGCAAACCGGCGCCGCCGCTCAAGAGGGTCGTCCCCGCAGCGGAGAGGGCCCGACTGCGAGGCGCGGTGGCGGAGATGGCGGCCACGGTCGAGCGGACGCTGGCCGAGCTGGGGGCGCCCGGCCACGTCGTCGCCGCCACCGTCGGGCCGACGATAACGCGCCTCGGCATCGCGCCGGCCCTGGTCGAGTCCTACGCCCCGGACGGCACGCTCCGGCGGCGCGAGCGCGTCCGGGTGGCGAAGATGCTCGCCCGGGCCAGCGACCTGGCTCTCGCCCTGGGGGCGCGATCGCTGCGCCTGGAGGCGCCGGTGCCCGGCCAGCCCTACGTCGGGCTGGAGGTGCCCAACCGCGAGCCGTCGCCGGTCCCGCTGGCCTCGCTGCTCGCTGACCGAGCGTTCCGGGAGTTCGAGGCGGCAGCGCTGCCCGTCCCCCTCGGCCGGGACGTCGCCGGCCGGCCGGTGCTGGCCGACCTGGCCCGGCTGCCCCACCTGCTGGTCGCCGGTGCCACCGGCTCGGGGAAGTCGGTCGCGCTCAACAGTCTGGTGGCGGCGCTGCTGGGCCGGTGGCCGCCGGAGGACCTGCGCGTGCTCGTCGTCGACCCCAAGCGGGTGGAGTTCGGCTGGCTGGAGGGCGTCGCCCACCTCCTGGCTCCGGTGGCCGTCGAGGCCGCAGGCGCCGTCGAGGTGGTGGGGAAGCTGGAGACCGAGATGGCCCGGCGCTACGATCTCCTCGCCCAGGCCGGCGTCCGCGACCTGGCCAGCTACAACGCCGCGAAGTCGCCTCAGATGCAGATGCCCCGCCTGGTGCTGGTCGTCGACGAGCTGGCCGACCTGATGTCGCTCGCCCCGGAGGAGGTGGAGCGCTCGATCTGCCGGCTGGCCCAGCTTGGCCGGGCGGCCGGCATCCACCTGGTGGTCGCCACGCAGCGGCCGAGCGTGGACGTGCTCACCGGCCGCGTCAAGGCCAACCTCCCCGCCCGCCTGGCGTTCGCCACGACCTCGCAGGTCGACTCGCGGACGATCCTCGACGGCCCGGGCGCCGAGCTGCTGCTCGGCCGGGGCGACTTCCTCTACCTCCCGCCCGACGTCGCCCGGCCCATCCGCGGCCAGGGCGCCCACGTGGCCGAGGCCGACCTGGCGCGGCTGGCCCGACGCTGCCGTCGCCGGCGCGGCCAGCCCGACCCCTATGCGGCGCAGTTCGCCGCGCTCCAGACGGCCGCCGCGCGGGCTGCGGCCGGGCTGTTCGAGCGCGCCCGGGAACTGGCGGAAGCGCACGAGCGTGCCTCGGCCAGCTTCCTCCAGCGCAAGCTCCGAATCGGCTACGCCAGGGCGCAGGACCTGCTGGAAAGGCTGCGCGAGGAGGGCATCATCGACGAGGGGGACGAGGGGCAGCGTGGAACCACAGGTGGACACAGATGAACACGGATAGGCATGGATGGGGGTCTTGGCGCCTATCTGCGTTCATCTGTGTTCATCCGTGGTTTCACGTTACCTCGTTACCCCGTCACCCCTACTTCCAGGCATCGTCCGGGGGGTAGACGTTCCAGCCACGGCCGACCTCGGTTGGCGCGGCGTACCAGTCCTTGACGGTGTCGCGCCACTTGACGAAGTGCGGGGCCTTGAGGTGCTCCTCGAACGCGGCCTCGTCCCGGTAGACTTCGTAGAGGTAGATCCGGTTGGGGTCCGCCTCGTCCTGGATGACGTCGAACCGGAGGCATCCCGGCTCGTCCCGCGTGGATCCTCGGGCGTCGTCCAGCATCGACGCCATGAACCGCTCCCGGAACTCGGGCCTGATCTGGATCTTCACGACGAGCACGCGCATAGTCCTCTCCTGTTTCCTGCGTTCCTGAGGTCGGGGCGATTGACGTTGCGTCTGGCCTCGCAGCCATTGCGGTTCGCGTTTTGCTCCTGACACAGCAGACTTGGTGCGAAAAGGTCGGCGTCGCGATTTGTGAAGAGGCGAGGAAGGGACGATTGGCCAGGCAGGCGAGGCTGGCGCCGACCTTCGAGCGATCGAGCATCAGTCGTCCGAGAGTCTCGGGTGCAGCCCGATGGGGTCGTCGGCGAATGCTGCCTCTTCCAGTGCCTCGGCGGCCGCGGCCTTCGCCTCCTCGTCGCCCTCCTTGGCGACGTAGCGCAGCGCCTTCAACGCCGTCTCGCCGCCGATCCGGCCCAGCGAGGCGATGGTCGCCAGCCGAACCTCCCGGTCGGCGTCGGCGAGCAGAGGCACGAGGGGGCGGACCGCGCGCTGGTCCTCCAGCTCGCCGGCGGCCTTGGCCGCCTCGTACCGTATCTCCGCGCTCGGGCTCTTCATCTCCTGGACGATGATCTCCAGCCAGGTCTCGTCGCAGTTGCGGCCCATGCCGAACACGGCGCTGGCGCGCATCTTCTCGTCGGGGTCGGCGTAGGCCCGGCGGATGACCTCCCGGACCTCCGGCTCGCTCAGATAGGAGATGGCCTCGACGGCTCGACGCCGCACCTCCAGCACCTCGTCCGAGTTGTCGATGGCCGCGAGGAGCCCGCTCCGGACCCTCCGGGCGGTCGTCTGCGAGAGCTCGCCTGTCTCGATCCGGTAGGCGAAGCGCGAGAGGCCGGAGGCCGCCGCCGCGCGGACCCGGGGCGACGGGTCCTGAGCCAGCAGGTCCAGAAGGCGAATGGCCGTCGTCGTCTCGTCGTCCTCCCAGAGCCCGTCCACGGCGCACACCCGGATCTCCTCGTCCGGGTCGCTCAGGCAGGCGAGGAGGACGGCGCTGAAGCTCAGCTCGACGTTGTCTTCGGCAAGGTCGACCAGGTCCCGAACGATCTGACGGCGCCGCTCGACGGGGAGGGCGGGCCAGACTCGCCAGAACTCCGCCGCCTGGGTCCGGTCCAGCCCGGAGAGCTTTCGAAGCTGGGCCGCCAGAATCCTCCTCGAGCCGTCGGCCAGGCTGTTGAGGTACCCAGCTAGTGTCATGTGCCAGAATCACCTGCCAGATACGCAAACACTCGGTAATCGCGTCCTTCATTACCACACTATACTATACAATCAATTATACTATGATTATGCCAGCACAATCGGCGTGCCGGCACGTCGGGGACGAGGGCCGACGGCTCACGCCGGCTCGGCGGGCGGTGCGTCCTCGGGCGGAGACTCGGGCGGCTGACTGGCTGGCGGGCCCTCGTGCCCCTGGACGAGCTGCTGGATCTCGGGCAGGACCTCCTCCAGGGCCTGACGACTGGCGTCGGTTATCCTGAGCTTCCTCAGGCTGTAGTCGACCATCTTGGCCAGTACCTCGGCCTGGGTCCGGTTCAGCCAGAGCGCCATCTCCTCGGGCCGGCCACGGGCCTGCTTGCGAAAGACGACGTCGTCCCCGAGTCCGTCGACGAGGATCGACTTGTCGTCCAGGCGCACCTTCAGGGAACGGCGCTGGGGGTCGTAGCTGACAACCTGCATGGCTCACTCCTTGGTTACGCGAGGCGCTCGTGGCTCTGGGTGGCGACGGCCGGCCGGGCAGAGGATGTCGACGCAACCCGAAGAACTGTCTCCAGTCAGCGCGGTCCTGGCCGATTATATCACAGACGGGGGCATCACCGGCAGATGTGCCTGAGGGATGCCCGCCGGGCTCACTCTTGACGTTGGCTCGCCCTGAATGTAATATCCAGCATGACACGAGGGGTGTCGACAGCAGGAGGCACCACATGCTCACTGACAAAGTCATAAAGCACGTCGTCGACAGCCTGCGGGAGGCCTACGCCGACCGGGGCTGGAGCCACCGGGACCTCGATCCCCTGGAGCGGCTGATCCGCCGCCGAGCCGAGCAGATCAACGCGCTGATCGGCCAGATTCAGGGCTGGGCTGAGGCTGACGAAGTCGACTACGACGTCCTTTGCACCCTGCTTGGCCATCTGCCGTCGGTCCACCTGTACTTCGAGAACCCCTTCATGATGCAGATGCGCGTCCCGCTCGGCGAGCTGCTCCTGACCCTCAGCGATACCGTCCACGAGAACGGCGAGCTCGAAGGCTTCGAGGTGGTCCCCAACGACTGCCCGGAGATGCAGGCCGACGAAGAGGCCGAAGCAGCCGCCGAGAAGGCCGACAAGGTGAAGGACGACGACCTCCAGTTCTTCCGCAAGGCGTTCGAAGACTCCTGATCCCCCGGCCAGCCTCGGCAACTGATCGAGCCGTCTCCGGTCTGAAGACCACGCGCGGGCCGTGGCCCTGTCGCATGTCTGCTGATACCACTGCCTGCCGTCCAGCCCCCGCGGCCAAGGCCGCTAATCCCTCGCCGGTTCGCGCCTTCGGGCAATACCTGTTCTGGAAGGAATTGGGAGTTAGCCCCCCAGTAGTCCGCTTATCTGCTGGTTCCAGGCGACCTTGAGCATCTTGGGAACGTCTGGCTCCTCTAGCGAACTCGTGAGCCTCCCGTTGAAGATAGCTCGACCATTCTTGCCCATCGTTGCGAGTAGCATTATGATCCACTCCTCGATGGACGCGAAGTTGACTTCATGCCCTTGAGCGAAATACCTAAGCCTGGGTTTTCGAAGCGAAGACACGGTCGATGTCGTCCCTGATTGATGGGTCGATCAGAGGAACTGCTTCTTGAAGTAAGGCTAACTCGGCTCCCACGTAGAACCTATCCAGCAGCTCCTGCGCCCTAGCATAGTGGATTGCAGGCATAAGCGCCATGCACCTCAGCGTCGTAGTTCATCCAGAGCGATTCCTGGCGCAACTCCTTAATTGAGTGGCACTGCTTCTCTGGAGCGTCGTAGCGGCGCCAGTCGCCGTAGAGCTCGTCCATCAACCCACAACGGTAACCAGAGATGGCAACCTTACCTCGGCAGCCGCGCAGAACTTGGGCCAGGTGACGATGTTGTTCCTCATTCATCTCGAAACCGTAAGCCTTGCTGTCGCCGCGCGCCTCGTGAACATAGGGTGGGTCACAGTAGAAGAGCGTGTCCGGGCTATCATAGAGTCGAATGACGTCGGTAGCCGGGCGGTTCTCGACTTGCACTCGCAGGAGGCGGAGAGCGATCTCCGGCAACCCCTCGACGCTCCCTAACCAACGGGACACTACACCGGACATGCCTGCCCGGCTGGTATGCTTACAGTTAGCCCAGCGACCCAGCGTGGCTGTCTGCGCGAGGCCCGTGCGGGCTTGGCGCGCACGGACAAAGAACCTGCGCGCCCTCTCCAGGTCGTCAGGTGGTTCCTCGGTTCGGGACACCGCCAGGTGGAGCTCCTCCCGGGAGAACGGGGTGAGAGCGATTGCCTTGATCAGGTCGTCGGTCCGGTCTCGGAGAACGCGGAAGAAGTTGACGACTTCGCCGTCGATGTCGTTGTACGTTTCCACGGGGGACGGTGCTCGGTTCAGGAGCACGGCGGCGGACCCGGCGAACGGCTCGCAGTAATGATGGCACGATGGTAGGAGAGGCAACAGCCAGTCAAGATGGCTGAACTTACCCCCGTACCA
>Ga0315282_10003226_pt1 | contig 29369 bp, 20 predicted proteins | sample YL17G07_20_MG_FD_203693 | JGI IMG/M metagenome (GOLD analysis project Ga0315282, IMG submission 203693) | Sediment microbial communities from Yellowstone Lake, YNP, Wyoming, USA - YL17G07_20 | ecosystem: Environmental > Aquatic > Freshwater > Lake > Sediment | place: USA: Wyoming | collected... | reverse complement strand
GTAGTGCCCGGAACAGGACTTGAACCTGCACGTGGTAACCCACACTAGCTCCTGAAGCTAGCGCGTCTGCCAATTCCGCCATCCGGGCATCGCTCGATCATGAAAATCCCCGCTTCATCAGCGGGGACGACTCCAATATACGAAGAAGGGTGGCTATTTTCAACCACCACCTCGGCTTTGGGCTGATGGGCTTCGTCCGTTTCATCAACTGCATATTATTCTGTCCGTGCGTGTCCAGTTCGGACTTCAGCCTACCTTGCTTGTCGGTCGTTTTGTGGGTATATTGACAAGAAGTTCAACGTACAAGCAGAGGCACAATTTTGGTTGCGCTCAGCCCAGATCGGCTCCGTTCCCTGTTTGGCGCATTTGCAGGCAAGCGTATTGCCGTTGTGGGGGATTTGATGCTTGATCGGTACTACTGGGGCTCGGTGGCTCGAATCTCCCCGGAAGCACCAGTCCCAGTCGTGGAGGTGGAGTCGGAATCGACCCGCTTGGGGGGCGCGGCAAATGTGGCAAACAATGTTGCCTCCCTTGGTGGGATTCCGCTCATGGTGGGGGTCATCGGCGATGACGAAGCGGGGAAGGACCTTCAGGCTCTCGTACGTGAAGGTGGTTTTCCGCTTGACGGGGTACTCGTTGATCCCGCGAGGCCAACGACGGTCAAGATGCGGGTCATTGCTCACCATCAGCACGTCGTACGTGTCGACAAAGAGGTCAAACAGGATGTGGGAGAGCAGATTCAAGCAAGGATTCTTGATGTCCTTCGACGCCACGTCAGTTCGCTCGATGCGATCATTATCGAAGACTACAACAAAGGGGTCATCGTCAAGAGCCTTATCCGAGAGCTGGTTGAATTTGCCGGAAAGAGCCGCAAAATCGTTACCGTCGACCCGAAATTCAACAATTTCCTGGAGTATAAACAGGTCACCGTGTTCAAGCCGAATCGAAAGGAAACAGAAGAAGCGCTGGGCGTCCGCCTCCACGATCAGCAGAGTGTCGAGCAGGCAGGTCGGATGCTTCTAGAACGGCTCCAGCCCGAGAGCGTGCTGCTGACGCTCGGCGAGAGAGGTATGTCACTTTTCGAGCGCGGCGGAGGGACCACTCACGTACCGACGGCGGCACGCAAGGTCGCTGATGTCTCCGGCGCCGGTGATACCGTCATTTCAACGCTGACAGTGGCACTGGCTGCGGGGGCTTCAATCAAGGAGGCCTCGAGCTTGGCGAACTTTGCCGGCGGAGTTGTGTGCGGCGAGGTGGGGATCGTCCGGATCGATCGAAGCCTGTTGTTCCAAACAGTACTCAAGAGCATCGATCACGCGTGAGGGGGCATATGGGCAACGTGGTCTCACGGTCTGAGCTGGTTCAAATCCGTCAGGAGCTGCAGCGGGCCGGAAGGTGTGTTGTCTTCACCAACGGCTGCTTTGACATTCTTCACCGTGGTCATATTGACTATTTGACGAAGGCCAGGGCGTTAGGAGACGTCCTGACGGTCGGGCTGAACTCTGACGATTCCGTGCGTCGACTCAAGGGACCGGGTCGCCCGATTGTCGGAGAAGAGGATCGGGCGGTCATCCTCGCTGCATTGACGGCCGTGGACTTCGTCTGCATTTTTTCCGAGGAGACTCCTTACGAACTGATCCGCGCGGTCGTGCCGGACATTCTTGTAAAGGGGGCTGACTGGCCAGTTGAAGAGATCGTTGGCCGGGATGTCGTTGAAGCGGCTGGCGGCTCCGTGCATACCATCGAATATCTTCCAGACCGATCGACGACCGGCATCATTCAGAAAATCGCTCAGACGATCCTTCCCCAGGCGGTGACGCGCAGTTGAGGTGCTGCTGACGACTTACCTTCTTCTCTCGCTCTCTGCAGAAGGGACTCCATTCCTGTGAGAAAGCTCTTCCGGACGACATATTACCTGGGCGTCATCGCATTGTTTGTGACGATCGCCGTCATCGGCTTCACCCAGACCAACGCCTTCCGATCGTATCTCCGGGATAAGATCATCGAGACAGCGTCCAGCGGCATCCGAGGCGAAATCTCCTTTGGGGTGTTGAAAGGAAACCTCTTCACGGGCTTCCGCGTGGATAGTGTCCGGGTTCGTGAATCAGGCAAGGACCTTGCAACTGTCGACCGCATCGAAGCGAGATATGATCCCCTCAGCCTGCTCGCGAAGCATCTTTCCGTCACCCGTGTCACGCTCGTCAATCCCACCATTGATATCGTGCGATCTGCCGCCGGATCCTGGAACATCGACCGGCTGATCAAGAAAGCCCGCGCTGATACGACTCCCTCTTCTTGGGTTGCAGAATTCAAACAAGTGCGGGTGGTAAACGCACGTTTCACACTCCTCGACTCGCTAAGGATCGATCGGCGATTGACCGACAGCAGTTTCGTCAGTGTACCGGATGTCGTTGATTATGCCGATATTCACCTGGATTCCCTCGAGCTGGACGCAGGGGCGACCATTTGCGCAGGCAGCATCTCGGCCTCGATCAGGTCTCTCTCGTTCACACTGGCCCGTCCGCGAATCGTGTTGAAGCAGCTGGCCGGCGCATTCAAGTGGGACCCATCGTCGACATCCGCGCAGGAACTTGAAGTCGCGACGGAGAAGTCACATCTCCGTCTTGACGCAACGATGGAGCGAATAAACCTCATGAAGATCGACAGCCTGGCTGCGCTCCAGCGCTCTCCTGTCTCCCTCCACCTGGATGTGGCAAAGCTCGACCTCGGGGAGCTGAAGGCATTCGTCGGTCGTGCCATCAGTTTCCTGGACAAGGAGGTCTCGGGGGAAGTTGACGCCGACGGTGCCTTCGGACTTCTGCGCGTCAGAGATGCTACTGTCCGGACCCCCCTCTCCGTCGTGCATGTTTCCGGAACCATATCCAATCTCCATCGTCCCCGGGACCTTGAGCTCGACCTTGCTTGCATCAGGAACAAGGTCGACCCTCAGGATGTCGCGGAACTTCTCCCCGGACTTCACCTTCCGAACCTAAGCTCATTGGGTCGGATTGAGTACGACCTCTGGTTCAAGGGAAGGCCCACCGTCTTCAGGACTCGACTAGCGAGCGTATCGAGTATAGGGGGAGTTGACGTTGAAGCGCAGATCGATGCTCAAGATGGCGGTCTCTCCTACGAGGGGACACTGAACACCCGCGACTTGAATTTGGCCCACCTGCTGGGCGATACAGTCCTTTCGAGCAGCCTGAATGGGACCGCGACCATCAAGGGGAGCGGCACCCCGTTGAAGGATGTCACGGCGGTCATCCGGGCCGAGGTCGATTCATCAGAGTTCTATGGATTGCCGGTGGGACGGTCGGTCATGGTGACCGATATTGCCGATCGGACGGTTCGCACTCGTGTGGTGGTGCGTGCGAGCTCGACCAGGTTGGATCTCGGCGGCAAGATAACGATCGGTGTGAATGATTCCGTTTCGTACGACCTCAGCGGTCGGATCAACTCACTGAACCTGGCAGAGATCACAAGACACAAACAGCAGACGAGCGATCTGTCGTTCGATCTTCGCGCCCAGGGGACAGGTCTGCGGCTGGACGCTCTGCGTGCAGAAGTCGGCGTGAACTTCTTCCAGTCCTCCTTTGATACGGTGGATTTTGAAGGCGGGGGATTCACGATTCGTCTAAACACGATGGACCGACCGCGTCGGTGGCTGCATTTCACATCTGACGCCGCAGACCTCGATGTCGAGGGCACGTTCACCCCCGCGACGATCTTCTCAACGATCGCGAAGGCAGCAGCATTACTCGGCCAAACGATCCGCTATCGATTGAGCACGCTGGATTCTCTCCGCGCTCGCTCGCCCGCCGAGGCCATCGTTGCTGATTTTCGACCAACCGCAGCGGACCAGCAGGAGCCTGTGGATGCCGAGGTTAAGCTTTCCGTAAAGGATTGCTATCCCCTCGGCGTGGTCCTGCGCACGGGGCTCTACGGGAGTTTCAGCCTGACCGGACGAGTGAAGACCTCGCCGGAAGGAACCCGTTTGACGGGGAAGGTCTCGGTGGGGCGGCTCCAACTCGCCGATCCGAGCCTGCGCATGGGAGTTCAGGATGCCGTGCTCTCCTATGAGATGGGAGGGCTCGCACAAGCATCGGTGATGGATTCGCTCTCTGCCTCCGTCGGTTTGCAGGCGCGATACTTCGACATCAACTTTCTGCACAGTTCGGATCTCGTCGCGGATCTCAAGATGAGGGGAAACTCGAGCGACTATCGCATTGCCGCTCTGCTGGATTCGCTGATCACGATCGATGCGGAGGGAACGTCACGCAATGACTCGGGCTTCGTGAACTTCGACCTCCGCCGGCTGAAGATCGATTTCAGCACGTACACCTTCGCGAACATCAATCCTGTGCGGCTCAGGCTTGGAAGCGATGGGCTGCAAGTGGCGAATCTCCGGCTGCGTCACAAAGTGGAAGAAGTGAGTGCATCGGGTTACTTCGACCCCGGAGGAGTTTCCGACCTCACGGTTTCGGCAAAGGGTTTCCTTCTCGACGACCTCCCGAAGATCTACCCCGGTCTTGTGCTGGGTGAACCTGGCGCGACCTTTGGCGGCACTGTCAATGCTGCCGCCGCATTCAAGGGGAGCTTTGAGAACCCTATTTTTTCTGTTGAGCTCAACGCGACCGGCGTGCGGTACGAGGAAACTTCATTCGGTCAGATCCTTGCGAAGTGTTCGTACGCTGAACGCATGCTCCATGTCTTTACTGAGTTTCGCAGCCGGCCCGACGAGCCGTCGCTTCAGCCCGATCTGCTGATCTCCGGAACCGTCCCATATAACCTCTCGCTGAGAGGCGCCTCGGAGGAGAAGCTCGAAGGTGAGATGAACCTCGACATTCACTCGACCAACTTCCGGCTGGAGTTCCTCAACCCCTTTATTGCCCAGCTTGGCAATCTCAGCGGGGCCTTGGTCTGTGACCTGCGGTTGCGAGGGACTGTCGGTTCCCCGTTGTATGAAGGCTCAATGTCGATTGAAAAAGCACTCTTCATGTTCAAGCCGCTCAATCTGACGTACATCGTGGAGGGGAAGCTGGTGCCCTCCGGACAGCGGATCGGCTTACAGGACGTCGCCATCCGGAACATCCAGGGGGATCGACCGGATGGAAAGATGGCTCTCTCAGGGACATTTACGCTCCAGGGGATTCAGATCAAGGATTTCGATCTGGCCGCCAACGGACAACTGCTGGTGATGAAAGAATCTGCCCGTCGCCCGGGGCAGAGTCTGTACGGCGATCTCTTTGCTGCAACGGGCTCGGACGGTGTGCAATGGAAGGGGACCCCTTCTCGCTCGTACGTCTCGGGAAACTTGTTTATCAAGAATGCGAACCTGACGCTGCCGTCGATTCGTCAGGCCCAAAGCCTCCCCAGCAGCACCATCCCGGTCAGGGTTATCGACGATGTTGCTGCAGCGGGTCGAGGCAGCGGCGAATCCGAGAGCGGAGCGAGCTCGGCGAACGGGTTCTTGGCTGACAAAGAACGGCTGAACGACTATCACCGACCTCCCATGCCCGCAGGCGCTTCCGGAGCTTCCCAAGCCTCGACGAGCAGATCCTTCCTGGACAACATTGAGTACAATCTCGTGATTGAAACGCAGGGCCTGACCCAGGTACGGTTTATTTTCACAAACCTCACGAACGAAGAACTCTTCGCTATTCTCAAGGGAAAAACCATCTTCAGGAAGGATGAGGATCAAGTACGATTGACGGGCGAGGTGGAGCTTGGAAGCGGCTCATATTACAACAACATCAAGAAACTCGATGCTTCCGGGAAACTGCGGTTCACGGGTGACCCCCTCAACCCGGAAGTTGACGTCGTCGCGACGTACGAAGGTTACTACCGGGGGACCGTGGATACGACCTCCAGTTCAACGAGGAGTGTCGGCGGCGCCTCGTCTTCGAGCGCCACACAGGGGCTTGAGCAGAAGGTCATCGTCAAGCTGCACATCACGGGAACGCGCGAGCAGCCCAAGGTCAAAACCGAGCTTGAGCGGTACGATCAGTTTGGCAATCTTATTCCGGAGAATACAGGGGATGTCGAGGGAGATGCCATCGCATTTCTGATTACGGGTTCGTTTCGAAACGAGCTGACGCAGCAGGACCGGCTCGCGCTGGCCAGCAGCAACGTGTTGGGCGGACTGACTTCGTCCGTGCTGTCCGGGCCGTTGACGGATCTGCTGCGCAAGGAGTTTGGTATCATTCGCTCCGTTGACGTGCTGTACTACGGTGGAAGCTTCCAGGAATCCGCGGACGTCAGGCTGACAGGCGAACTTGGAGACGCGATCTTCCGTCTCGGCGGACGAGTGTTCAACGATATCAACAACGCCAATGTGAGCATCCAGCTTCCGATGAGCAGTATTCTCGGCTCGGAGGGGTGGCGCAACCTGGTACTCGAGGCGGAGCGTCGTGTTGAAGGGCTCGAGAGTGTTGACCAACGACGTGAGTCAAAAGGAATCCGCCTGCTGTACAGGATCATTTTCTAGCTCATGAAATCCTTTTTGAACCTCTGTATCTCCATGAGAGAATGCAGCCGAAGGAGCAAATGATAGAACAAATCTCCGCCAGAATAACATCGTTTCTCGCCCGCTACCCCAACCAGCTCTTCCGGCCGAAGGAGCTCGCTCGAAGGTTGAGCTTGCGGAGCAACGAGGAGTATCAAGCGTTCAAGCAGGCGTTGCGGTCCCTGCAGGACATGAACAAGATCAGAGGGGTGAAAGGCGGGCGCTTCGGACACCTCGAGATCTCGCAGACCTTGGCTGGGCTGTACCACACGACCCCGCAGGGATTTGGCTTCGTGACCGTCGAGGGACTAAGCGAGGAAATCTTCATCCCGCCCCGCTATCGAGGGATGGCGGTCCCGGGAGACAGGGTTGAGGTTTCCTTGTTTCCCCAGGCATCAGATCGGAGAGGAGAGGCCGGTCGACGGGAGGGAGAGATCGTCAAGATCCTTGAACGCGGCAGGATGGATGTGGTTGGAACGCTGGAGAAGAGTCGGCACTTGCATATCGTCATCCCGGACGACCGAAAAATCGCCCGCGACGTGTTTGTCGCAAAGGAGCATCTCAATAAGGCAACTCCCGGCGACAAGGTCGTCGTCCAGATAGAGTCGTGGGGTGTGGGGCATCTCAATCCGGAGGGGAGGATCGTCGAGGTGCTTGGAAAGGCGGGCGATGTCTCGGCCGAATTGAAGTCGGTGATCCGAGAGTTCAGACTCCCGCGCGAATTTCCCCCATCGGTCCTCAAGGAACTTGATCTCATCCCCGGCAGTATCCCGGAGGCTGAAATTCACCGCCGTCTGGATTTTCGACGGGAGATCTGCTTTACCATCGATCCCGAGGACGCAAAGGACTTCGACGACGCCGTTTCGCTCAAGGAGCTACCGGATGGAACCATGCTCCTTGGAGTCCATATCGCCGACGTGTCCTCGTACGTCAGAGAGGGAGGCGAGATAGACAAAGAAGCGCTCAAGCGCGGGACCAGCGTCTACTTTCCGAATGTCGTGATGCCGATGCTTCCCGAGAAGCTCTCGAACAGCCTGTGCAGTCTTCGGCCCCGGGAAGATCGCCTGGCGTTTTCCGTCTTTATGACGGTGACAGCCAAGGGTCTGGTGAAAGAGTACGAGATCCGCGAGACCGTTATCTCCAGCACCCAGCGGTTCACGTATGAGGAGGTCGAGAGGATACTGGACGGCAGAGGTGACGAGGCGTCCAAGGGCCCGGGGAGCAAGGCAATCATCGAGATGCTGCGACGGATGTGGGTGCTCAGCGCCACGCTGAAGAACAAGCGTATAAAGGAGGGGAGCGTAGACTTCGAGACCTCGGAAGCAAAGTTCCGCTTCGACGAAAATGGAAAGCCGGTCGAGATCGTCAAGAAGATCAGGCTGAAGAGCCACCGCCTGGTCGAAGAGTTCATGCTTCTCGCAAATCAGGTGGTGGCGAAGCATGTCGGCCTCGCGAAGCGAGAGGATCATCGGAAACCGTTTCTCTATCGAATTCACGATGCACCTGATCCTGATCGGATTCGGGAGTTGGCAGCATTCGTTGAGCAGTTCGGCTACAAGCTCCATTTCGACGGTGGTGTTCGCTCCAAAGACCTGCAGAAGCTGCTCGACCAGGTGCACGGGACCGACATCGAGAATGTCATCAACGAGGTGGCGCTGCGGGCCATGGCAAAAGCGGTGTATTCAGAGCAGAACATCGGTCACTACGGCCTGGGCTTCGAGTACTACTCGCATTTCACGTCGCCGATCCGGCGGTATCCGGATCTCGTGGTTCACCGTTTGCTGAAGGAGTATGCGCAGTCCGCGTCCCTCAAGCGGCGGGAGGAGATCGCGAACCGTCTCCCGTACATTGCCAAGCAGTCATCGGCGATGGAGCGGGTGGCAATGGAGGCAGAGCGTGCGGCGGTCAAAGTCATGCAGGTGGAGTTCATGAAACGGCACGTCGGCGATGAATTTCATGGTGTGATCTCGGGTGTCGCGCGCTTCGGCATCTTCGTCGAGATCCAGGATCTGCTTGTGGAGGGCATGATTCATGTCAGGGACCTGCAGGACGATTACTACACGTACGATGAGAAGAAATATGCTCTCATCGGGCGTCGGACGAGCAAGCAGTATCGGCTCGGCGACATCCTCCCGGTGCAGGTGCTCCGCGTCAACGCAGAGGAGCGCGAGATCGATTTTTCGATTGTTACGAAAGTCGAAGATGAGCCGAAACGTCGAAGGCGGCATCGCTGACAAGCCGGAAACCGTCCGTTGTCTCGGATTGTTCCATAAGTACCGGGGAGAGCGTACGTTGATTTTTCCACGCTTTTTGTCTACACTTTGGGAGCAGGTGCAGGGTTTTCTTCTTCTTGAGAGGGGACGCTTATGAGAAGATTCTTGCTGGTGAGCATTCTTCTGTCGCTCGCGGCCAGTGTCGCGTCGAGCCAGAATGCGGAGCTGGCGTTCGGGAAAAACAAGGTCCAGTACAAGCAATTCCAGTGGGAATACATCCAGACCAACCATTTTGACATCTACTTTTCTCAGGATGGTTACGAGCTCGCTGAGTTCACGGCAGACGCGGCAGAGGACGCATACAATTCCATTCGCAAGCTGGTTCGCTACGAGATCAACAGCCGTATCCCGATCGTCGTCTACAACTCGCATAACGACTTCCAGCAGACGAACGTTATCGGTGAATACCTTGAGGAAGGCATCGGCGGCGTCACGGAGCTCTTCAAGAACCGGGTGGTCGTTCCGTTTGAGGGGAGCTACGGGCAGTTCCGGCACGTCATCCACCACGAGCTCGTTCATGCTGTGCTCAACGATATGTTCTATGGCGGGTCCATCCAATCGCTCATTGCGAGCCGATCGCCCTTCATGATCCCGATGTGGATGAACGAGGGTTTAGCCGAATACGGTTCGCTCGGGTGGGACACGAACTCCGACATGTTCATCCGCGACGCCACGATCCAGAACTACCTCCCGCCCATCGACTATCTGGGTGGGTACTTTGCCTATCGCGGCGGGCAGTCGGTGTGGTACTACATCGCCAACAAATATGGGGAGCAGAAGATTGGCGAGATCTTGAACCGGCTGCGGGGTGTGCGGAACCTTGAGCAGGGCTTCAAGAGCACCATCGGGCTGTCGGTCAAAGAGCTGTCAGACCGCTGGCAAAAAGAGCAGAAAGTGATGTACTGGCCCGACATTGCCAAGCGGGAGGAACCGGGCGATTTCGCCCGTCGCCTGACGGATCACACGAAGGACGGCAATTTCTATAACACAAGCCCCTCCATTTCGCCGCAGGGAGACAAGATCGCCTTTATCTCCGACCGGAACGACTATTTCGATGTGTTCCTCATGTCCGCCATCGACGGACAGATCCTTGATAAGCTGATCAGCGGTCAACGGACGAAAGATTTCGAGGAGCTGCACCTGTTGACGCCGCGCGTTGCCTGGTCGCCGGATGGCAGGCGGATCGCGCTCGCGGTCAAAGCTGGCGAGCACGATGCAATCTACCTCGTCGATGTGAACTCCGGCGACAGGGAGAGAATCGCGTTCGAGCTTGATGGCATTTTTTCTGTCGACTGGTCGCCGGACGGCAAGAAGCTGGCGTTCGTCGGCGTGAAGGCCCCCAAATCAGATATCTATCTTTATGATCTCGAGTCCAGGAAGCTCACGAATCTGACGGATGACATATTCACTGATTCGGACCCTGTGTTCGCGCCGGACAGCAGGACCATCTATTTTTCTTCGGATCGGAGGGACTTTACGTCGCCGGGAAAAATTCCCCCCCGGTTCAGGATTTCCAGGATGGACTACGGGCAGCTTGACCTGTACGCAATCGATATGGAGACGCGCGCGATGCGGCGGATCACTGATTTCCCGAACAGCGATGAGACATCGCCCGTGTTCTCGCCGGACGGGAGGAAGCTTCTCTATATTTCGGACCGAAATGGAATCAACAACATCTACGAGCGCGAGTTGCAGACGGGGGACGACCGGGCCATCACCAACTCTCTCTCGGGCATCTACCAACTCACGATCTCCCAGGACGGTTCCAAGCTGGTCTTTGCATCGCTGCACCAAGCCGGCTTCGATATTTTCCTGATGCGCGCCCCTCTGGAGCGCCGGCTGAACGTTGCGCAACTTGAGCCTACCGAGTATTTCAAGCGTAAGTTTGAACTCCCCCGAGAAGAGATACCGCATGAGGTCATTCCCCCGGCCTCTTCGTCGGACACGCTTCTGGTGCGGAATAACATCGTCGTGGTTCCTGATACGACGAGCCAATCATCAAAATATCAGACGGCATCGAAGGTTGATCTCAAGAACTACGTCTTCTCACCGGAGACCATGCGGGACACGATTTCAGCGCCGCGCCCGGCATCCCGGTTCGATGTCGCGAACAACCGCGATGCCGAAGGGAACTACGTTCCGCGCAAGTACAAGCTCAACTTCACACCTGATCTCGTCTATGGCGCTGCGGCTTACAACACCTTCTACGGCGTTCAGGGGTCGACCTTGATGGCCTTCAGTGATATGCTGGGGGATCACCAAATCATCTTTCAGACGAACCTGTTGCTTGACCTCAAGAATAGCGACTACGGCCTGGCCTACTACTATCTGCCAAACCGCACCGACTACGGTTTCCAGGGATTTCACAGTGCGCGATTTCTTTATCTGAACGATGAGTTCGGCTATACGTATCTTTACCGATTCCGAACATGGGCGCTCGGGGTCATGGCCTCATACCCGATCGACCGGTTCAACAGAATCGATTTCAACCTTAACTGGTTGAACCTCTCCCGCGATAACCTGGACAATCCGGCCGAGGCGTCTCAACAGCGATCGTTGATCTTGCCTCTGGTGAGCTACGTGAATGATAACTCGCTCTGGCAAGGAGGGTGGTTCGCGCCGAACAACGGCTCTCGCTTCGATTTCACCTTCTACGGGAGCGCCAAGTTCAATGACGAGTCCCTCGATCTGCAGACCTTCACATTCGACTACCGCGATTACAACAGACTGTTTCGGGATTTCATTTTTGTGTATCGGTTCGCAGGCGGCCTCAGCAATGGCAAGGATCGCCAGAATTTCTTCATCGGGGGAACCGATGGCTGGATCAACCGCCGGTTTGCTCACGGCGGAGCAATACCGATCGTCAACGTGGAAGACTATGCTTTCCTGACACCCGTTCTGCCTGTGCGCGGATACGACTACAATGCACTGAATGGAACGCGATTCGGGATAGCCAACTTTGAGTTTCGATTCCCGTTGGTCCGCTATTTCATCCTCGGCGCACTTCCTATCGGCTTCCAGAACATCCTGGGAGCTGCCTTTGTCGACGTGGGTTCGGCGTGGAGCAGTACGAAAACGTGGAGACCGTTCCAGTCTACGAGCGATGGGGTCGTGTCGAAAGACCTGCTGATCGGCACGGGCTTTGGAGCGAGAGTGATCTTTCTTGGATTTCCGCTTCGGATCGATATGGCATGGAGATTTACCGGGTCGCGCTTCTCCAGTCCGGTCTACTACTTCTCGCTCGGGCAGGAATTCTGAGAAACCGAGCTTCTTCGCATGAAACGAAATCCCGCTGCGAGCTGCAGCGGGATTTTTTTTGACACCTCTCACATCCCGGGAGCTGCACCCGGATCAATTCTCTGGCACTCCAGGGACTCTGAGTCGAATGGGTCGCGTTCCCGGGACCAGCTTTTTTGCGAGAAAGAGGCGCTGTCCCTCGTTGCCCGCCACGAAGATCCCAAACCCTGAAGCAAGGCTCTCGAGAGGTGCACGCGCATAGAAATAGATCGCACCTCTCAACGGGTAGTAGCGCTGGTGGATGTATGCAGGATGAGGGGAGAAGAATGAGCCCACTGCTTCAGGCGGAACCTCATAGGTCGTGTCAGCCGGCTGCGCCGTCTCGCCCACCTTCAGCACCTTGACGGCTGCTCCCACAGAGTCGATCCAACTCACGCTGACAAATCCAATTGAGTTTCGTCGATCAGCGACGGAATTCAGTGTCTGGACGCTCGAATGCACCAGGGAGACATCCTTGCGGACCTCCCGGTCTTGCAGGACGCGACGAGCAAGATACCATGAGATATCGGAGGAGTCCTGGTAGAGGACTTCGATGCGCCCCCTCATCGTCGCGCGCTGTGAGAGTTGTTCCCATCGTGTGATCCTTCCCATTAGAATGTCGCGCACTTCGTCGACCGTAATCTGATTTATCGCATTCTTCTGATTGACGACTACCACCACTCCGTCGTAGGCAACCAAAACTTCGGTGAGATCGAATTTGGACGTGCTTGCGACGTGCCGTCGTTCCTCCGCGCTGAGGGGCCTGATCGAAAAGATACATCGGACTGTATCGTTCACAAACCGGCGAACAGCTTCTTCGGAAGGGACAACTGCGTACGTGATATGCGCCCCCTGTTCACGGTAGGCATTCAGGAACTGATTGATCTCTTCGATCAACGCCGGCGCAGCGGACTCGGTGACAAGAACATACACATGTCCGCTCGTCGTCGTCTCGCTCTCCCTCTGCTGGCACGCCGAGAACACAAGAACGAGTGGAACGAGAAGGAGAGAAATTCGATGCATGAGAGGATTCCTCCACAAGATGACCGCACATCAAAGTACGTTAGTTGATCCCGAGTTGCAAGGGGGTTCAGGTTGGTGAGCTGCTCGAGCGCCGTTGCTCAGGCTCGGCGACACTTTGAAGAATGATAAGGCCGACCAAGAAGAACAGGCCGACGAAGAGGACGGCGATGCGCTGGTTTGTGAGGCCTGCAACGATGCTATAGAGGGACGGTCCGATCACCGCGGATGCCTTGCCGCACAACCCGTCATAGAAACCGAAGAACTCCGCTTCACGCTCCTTCGGAGTCAGCAAAGCCATCAGACTGCGGCTGGCTGACTGGCAGGAGCCGATAGCCGTCCCCGCTCCCATCGCGACCACATAGAATGCCGCGATTGTTGTCGCGAAATAGGCTCCGATCGTGATCGAGAGCCACAGAAGAAGTGTAATGGAGATGGTTTTCTTGGGTCCGATCTTGTCGGTGATGAAGCCAAAGATGAAGGAACCCAGGACCGCGCTCGTCTGCACGACTGCGAAGAAAACGATAGTCTCCTTGTCGCTCATGTGGAGCATGCCCTTTGCGAATATCGCGGCAAAGGCAATGATCGTAAGAATAGCGTCGTTGTAGATGAAGAATGCGACCAGGAATCGGCTTACGGAGGGGTACTGCTTCTCGATGAACAGTGCCCGCAGCGTCCTGTTTGCCTGTTGAAAGCCGGCACGGATGATGCCTGAGCGTTTTTCTTTGGAGCTCGTTGGCTCGGGTACCCAAACAAACATGGGAAGAGAGAACACCAGGAAGAAAGCAGCGGCAGTGACAAATGACAAACGGACGTAAAAGATGTAGTTGGGAGCAAGTGAGTCGGGCAACATCAGATCGACAACGAAAAGGATGGCTAGGGCCCCGAGGTAGCCCATTGCAAATCCATAGCCGGATACCCTGCCGTAGGAACGACGCGATGTAATGCTGGGGAGAAACGCGTCGTAGAAGACGATCCCTCCTTCGAATCCGGCATTAGCGACGACGAAAAGCACCATGCCCAGCAGAACCATCCCTGCATGCACAAAGAACATCAGCGCTGTGCAGACGATGCTCGCGAGCGTGAAGAAGAGGAGAAAGAGCTTCTTGTTGTGTGAATAATCGGCTGCTGCGCCGAGGGGGGGAGCGATCAGCGCCGCAAGAATCATGGAGAGGCTGACTGTAAGTCCCCAAAGCCAGAGCTGCCCGCCAGCGACGAGGTTGGTGAAATACGTCGAGTAGATAACAGTAACGATGATGACTGAATACGCGGTGTTTGCAAAATCGAACAACGTCCAGGCGAAGATCCTGCCGCGGGGGTACGGGATCGCCGTCGCATCGGGCGAGGTGGTGGGTGGAGGGACCAAGATGAGTTGTGATTCTCTTAAGAGGGTCTCTTCTTTGCGGAGGTCTCGAGGAGCCCGCGTCCGGTTTTTTTCAGTCGACCGCTTTTTCTCAAGTCGTTGAGGATAGAATCCAAGACCCCATTCACGAACTTGTCGCTTTTCTCCGTGCTGAAGCGTCTTGCGATCTCGATTGCCTCGTTGATCGACACCTTGGGCGGAATATCCTCAAAATAGAGGAGCTCGCAGATGGAGATACGCAGCACGATCTTGTCGATGACCGCCAGCCGATTAAATTCCCAGTTCGCGACCCGGCCTTTGATCAGCGTATCCAATTCCTCTCGTGTCTCGATGACTTTCAGAAACAGAGACTTAGCCAGCTCGAAGACTTCTTGCTCCTTTTCAAGGCCGGAGATGATGTTCTCGATGATGGACTCTGGAGGTTCGTGGGAAAGCTCATAGGCGTAAAGAGCCTGCAGGACCTTCTCTCGAACCTGACGGCGTTTGAATGACATAGGTCAATCAGCAAAGTAAGAGCTTTTTCATACCGCGTTCCGTTGATTCAACGATCCCGATGATCATGCAACTCTGCCTCCCGTGATGCTGACAGGAGGAGCGAGATACGCGGGGAAAAGGATCGCGGATGTTGGTCGACCAACACCGGTGTCCGATACACACGCTCGATATTCGATTCTGTCAAGACCTCCGCCGGAGTGCCCAGCGAGACGACCGTGGCACCGCGCTGATCAGGCTGGGTGCCTTCCTGGGCGAGCAGCATCACGTTCTTGCTGAAGGCTGCCGCGAGATTCAGATCGTGAGAAACGGAGACGATGGTCAAATCCTGTCGCTCATTCTGGTCGCGCAGGATCTGAAAGATCTCAAGTTGATGGCAGATATCGAGATGGGCGTTGGGCTCGTCAAGAAGCAGGATCTGCGGCTGCTGGCTGAGTGCCCGGGCGATGAGGACCCGTTGGCGCTCGCCGCCTGAGATCGCCGTGATCGGCTTCTCGGCCAAATGCTCGATCTGCGTCAGCCTCATCATCTGCCACGTGACCTCGAGATCGTGCCGGCTCTCGAAGCCGGAGCGTCCGACATAAGGAGAACGACCCATCAGGACCACCTCGAGGACCGTGAAGGGAAAAACCCAGACGGTATCCTGTGGAACATACGCAACGATCCGGGCGATCTCTTTTCGATTGAACTGGTGCAGAGGGTGGTCCCGAAGCGTGATCGTTCCTCGTTGCGGCAGGAGAATGCGATCGAGCAAACGGAGCAGGGTCGATTTGCCCGAACCGTTCGGGCCAAGAAGACTGAGAAAATCGCCCTTTCGGACTTCGAACGAGACATCGCGGAGCACAGGAAGATTCGGATAGCTGAAAGAAACGTGTTCGACGCGGAGACTCATTCGAATGCCGCAAAAGACGACAGTGTGAGGGGGAAGCGCTCGTTTTTCAATGCTGCAGAAAATAGAGAAAAAATGAATGGCAGGCAAGGGAGTCCTCAATCGAAATCTGATCGATTACGTCCTTACTTGACAACGCTTGCGCTTTGTCGTATCTTTAAGCAGTTCTTTTACACAGAGATTCTTGATAGTTCCGTTAGGGGTGCATCCTGTCACGACTTGTCGGGACGGGACGGCTGAGAGGAAACCCTCCGAACCTGAACTGGGTAATACCAGCGAAGGAAAACGGCAACTTGGTTTGACTATCGAAGCCGTTTTTCGCCCTCACCCCGAGGCGGAAACCGGCTTTTGTCATTTCTATACCTGAGGAGAATCATCGTATGAGGAGGTTCTTGACACTGGCTACACTGATGGCGCTGTTCTGTTCTCTGTACGCACAACAGTCAGGCAGCATCGAAGGGAAGGTGTTCGATACGCAGACGAACAACCCGTTGGCCGCGGCGAACGTGTTGCTGCAGGGCACAGCATTCGGCGTCAATGCTCGGGAGGATGGCACCTTCCAGCTTCGGGGAATTCCGGCGGGATCATATGTCCTGCGGATAAGCTATGTTGGGTACACACCTAAGATTCTCACGATGTCGGTTTCTGCAGGCAAGACGATCACGCTTGCGATCGGCCTGGAGCCAACCGTTCTGCCGGGCCAGACCATCATCGTCTCCGCGATGAGGGCGCGGGAGCGCCAGAATCCCGTAGCGTTCGCAACACTGACCGCGCGCGAGCTGGCCGACCGTTATTCGACGCAGGACATTCCCCTGTTGCTCTCCGAGCTCCCGTCGACGACATTCTATTCGGAAAACGGAAACGGGATCGGCTACAACTATCTGAACATTCGCGGGTTCGACCAGCGGCGGATCTCGGTCATGATCAACGGGATACCGCAGAATGATCCGGAGGATCACGACGTCTATTGGCTCGATTTTCCGGACCTTGCGGCAAACCTGCAGGACATTCAGGTTCAGCGGGGTGCGGGGAGCGCGTTCTACGGACCACCCGCCATCGGCGGATCCGTGAACCTGATCACCTCAAGCTACTCCAGGACGCCCGGCATCGATTTCTACTCCGGCTATGGGACCTACAACACCCGCAAGTATTCCGTCGCGATCAATTCGGGTCTCGTCGGTGAGAAGTACCAGCTGTACGGCCGGCTTTCTCGCATCCAGAGCGACGGATATCGCGAGAGGTCATGGACAGATTTCTCGAGCTATTTCCTTGGGGCTGTCCGCTACGACGAGTCGATGACGACACAGTTCAACTTCTATGGTGGACCTATTGCAGATCATCTTGCCTACTATGGTATTGCCAAGGTGGATGCGTACTCGTCCGATTCGCAAACAAGAAGGCAGAATCCGATCACGCGGCCCGAAGAGATCGAGAACTTCAGTCAACCTCACTACGAGCTGCTGCACGAGTGGCGCCTCACGGACAAGGTGACGCTCAACAACGCCCTCTTCTTAGTGACCGGTGATGGGTTCTTTGACTACGATGGATCGTGGGCCCCCTACTCGTACTTTCGCATCACCCCGGGCAATGGCTTTGCCATGACGGGTGACCCGGACACGCTCTATGTTCCTCATGCGCTGATACGCGCGTGGGTAAGCAACGTCCAGTATGGGTGGCTGCCGCGGGCGAGCATCGAGCATGATGACGGACGGCTGACGGTGGGGGCGGAGTTCCGTGTTCACCGATCGTTGCACTGGGGTGCGCTGCGCTGGGGAGAGAACATGCCGGAGGGTGTCACTCCCGATTACCATTACTATGAATATCGAGGCGGGAAAGACATCATCTCCCTGTACGCCCACGAGCTGTACAACCTTCGTCCTGATCTCACACTGCAGGCCGATCTTCAGTATGCGTACGATCGCTATCGGCTCTTCGATGAAAAGTACCTGAACACGGATTTCTCCGTTCCCTATCACTTTCTCAACCCACGCATTGGACTCAATTACAACATCAACGAGAAGCTCAACGTCTATACCGAGATCTCCCGGACGTCCCGCGAGCCGAGGCTGAAGAATCTCTACGACGCGGCGGAAGCGAGCACGCCGGCATCCTGGCGATCCGTTACCCCGCAATTCAAGACCCAACCGAACGGTGCCTATGATTTCTCGAATCCGTTGGTGAAGCCTGAAGCGCTGGTCGACATCGAGCTTGGAGGTGGGTACGCCGCGAAGAACTTTCACGTGACAGCGAATCTTTTCTATATGAGTTTCAAGAATGAGATTATCAAGCAAGGACAGCTGGATCGTTTCGGGATCCCTGTCACGGGAAACGCAGGCAAAACCTTGCACCAAGGGATTGAGCTGACGGCCGTGGCGTTACCTTTTGAAGGTTTTGAGCTACAAGGGAACGCGACGTTCAGCAAGAATCGGTTGGTCAAATACACTGTGTACGACGAGACGACTGCCATGTCGCTCGACGGGAATAACATTGCGGGATTTCCAGGTTTCCTCGCCAACGCCCGCGCAACGTACCGGACGGAGAGACTCACTCTATCGGTTTCCCTCCAGCATGTCGGCAAATTCTATACGGACAATTTCCAAAATCCGGCAAAGGGAATCGAGGATCCAAATCGCACCGTCGACGCTTATACCGTTGTGAATGCCTGGCTTGCGTACAGACTCCCGGTCGCCGCGTCACTTCGACACGTCGAGCTGCGTGTTCAGGTTAACAACCTCTTGAACGCCATATACGCAAGCAACGGTGAAGGCGACGAGTTCTACCCCGCTGCGGAAAGAAACGCCTTTGCCTCTCTACGAATAGATTTGTAATATGGGCTCGCGGACGACGCATCAATGCGTCGCCGCCGGATGCAATGAGCAAACGAGCGCTCATCATAGCGAACGGGGAGCCGCCCAGGAAACAACTCCTCCAATCATTGTCGAAGGAGGCAGATGTCATTGTCTGTGCAGATGGGGGCGCGAACACGGCTCTCAAGTTCGGGATCAGGCCGGACGCGATCGTTGGCGACCTTGATTCGGTCCATGCGGAAGCGCTTGTCAAGTTTCAGAAGGTGCCGACGTACGAGGACGTGGACGGCGACACCACGGATCTGGAAAAAGCGATATCGTGGGCCGTAGAGCATACGTACGACCATATCACAGTGGTCGGTGCCTCGGGCAAGCGCCTGGACCACACCGTAGGGAACCTGGGCGTTCTCCCCAAGTTCTACCCCGATGCCGTCGTGCGGTTTGTCGATGATCTGGGTGAACTGATGTACGTCGGCAAGGAGCTGAGCTTCGAAGCAAAACGCGGTGATGTCCTGTCGCTTATTCCTCTGAACCGTTGCGATGGGATTACCACCAGCGGGCTTCGCTACGGTCTGGAAGACGAGTCGCTCGAGCTCGGCGTCAGGGAAGGAACCAGCAACGTCGTGCTCGCGAGCCCCGTCACCATCAAGATCAAGAAGGGCCATCTGCTGCTGTTCAAACTCTTTGCCCGCCCCTGAGTTGACCGTCGATGGTCCATTTCAGTCTCATCGACTCACTTCTCGTCATCCTCTATTTTGCCGCCGCCGTTGCTATCGGCTTCCGGGCTACACGCAGACCGAAGGAGGCCTCCGATGACTATCTCCTTGCCGGCCGCACGATCACCCTGCCGATGTTCGTCGCAACACTGGTGTCGACGTGGTACGGGGGCATCCTGGGGGTAGGCGAGTTCTCATACAAGTATGGGATCTCCAACTGGGTAGTTTTCGGAGTTCCGTACTACCTGTTTGCCCTCGTGTTTGCTCTCTTTCTCGCCAAGAGGGTCCGCGGCACGAACCACGTCACGATCCCCGATAAACTCGAAGCATCGTACGACAGAAGGACGGCAGTGCTCGGAGGCATGCTCACGTTTGTTCTGGTGACTCCTGCCGCTTACGTCTTGATGCTCGGTCTCCTCGCTCAGCTTGTCTTCGGAGTCGATCTCGCCACAAGTGTGGTGGTGACGACGATTCTGACGGTCTGCTATCTCTATTGGGGAGGGTTTCGATCGGATGTTTGGGTAAACGCGTTTGAGTTTGTGATGATGTTCCTGGGGTTCGCGATGATCCTGCCGTTCGCGTACTCGAAGTTCGGAGGGCTGGGGTTCATCGAAAGGAATGTCCCCCCGCTCCATCTTACGTGGCACGGGGGGAACTCGTGGCAGTACATCCTTGTCTGGTTCTTCATCGCCCTCTGGACGCTCGTCGACCCAGCGTTCCATCAGCGGTGTTACGCGGCGAAGGACGGCAAGACGGCCCAGCGAGGAATTTTGATTTCGATCCTGTTCTGGTTCTGCTTCGATTTCATGACGAGCACGGCGGGTCTCTATGCACGCGCGGCACTGCCGAACATCCCGAACCCTGCGTTTTCCTATCCCCTTCTTGCAGAGATTGCCCTTCCTTCGATTGCCAAAGGTCTGTTTTATATCGGGATGCTGGCAACCATCATGTCCACACTCAGCAGTCTGATGTTCATCTCGGCAACGACGATCGGCAGGGATATCGTAGGCAGGATGACACGACCGTCAGATCCTGTCAACGCCGAGACGGCCGTCAACCGGTGGACGAAAATCGGCCTCGTGATTTCCGCTCTGTTCTCCGTTCTCCTCTCGCTGCTCGTCCCGTCGGTCGTGAAGATATGGTACACCATCGGGACCGCAATCATTCCGGGCTTGTTGATCCCGCTGATGGCGAGCTATTTCGAACCCCTCCGCATTCCATCACGCTACGCATTTTGGGCGATGCTGCTCGGATGGCTTGTCTCAACAGCGAGCCTCCTGGGCGGCCAGTTTCATATGAGCAATGGCCACCCCTCGTACTGGTTTGGCGTGGAGCCGATGTATCCGGGGCTGTGTGTTGCTTTGGTCATATGGACCATTGGAAAGTCAACGCAAGCTCGCCGTCGCACTTCGTAGCTCGGGGCACATGGCGTCGGATGGTCATTGAAGATGCTTGATATAGCAGCGTCGTCGTTTGTGCTGTCTTCGTTCGAAGTGCTTCCAGTGTCCCTGGACCAGCAGGTTATTCTCCAGCTCGGGATTTGATTCAGCGGAGATGATTCCATTCTTGATGCAGGATTGTGCCAGATAGGTGATGAGCAACGCGTCTGCGCCCTTTCCTTGCAGATCGGGCCTGATTGCCCCCAGGAAGAGATCAATGTGCTTGGGGTTTTTAAGAGCCTTTAAGACATGCAGGAACCCGAACGGGAAGAGTCGGCCCCTCGCCTTCTGAAAGGCCCTGGAGAGCGAGGGCATTCCAATGACGAAGCCGGCCACCTTGTTCTCCTCATCGAGGATGACCTTCAGGTAGTCCGGAACGACGTTCGGAAAGTACTGCTCGACATACCAATCGATCTGCTCCCTCGTCAGCTGCACAAATCCGTAGAAGTCTTTATACGTTGTGTTGATGAGGTCGAAAATCTGGTGGGCGTACGGGAGAAAGTCTTTGCTCCTCTTGGCGGGCAGCACGTGCACGCGCCGTCGCTCCTCGGCCATGGTGGCGATCTTCATTGCGTTTTCGGGGATTGAACGAGGGACGGAGATTTCATATTCCAGCCAGTCGGTATCCTTCTGATACCCTCGCTTTTCTGTATGCACGGGGTAGTACGGGTAATTGTAGATCGTCGCAATCGTCCCAAGTTCATTGAATCCGTCGACGAGCATTCCTTCGTGATCCATGTCGGTGAAGCCCAAAGGGCCATGAACCGCCGCCATTCCCTCCGATCGCGCCCACGATTCGACAGCTTCAAACAGCGCGCCGGAGACCTCCCCATCATCGACGAAATCGATCCAGCCGAAGCGCGCATAGCGGCTGCCCCATGCGGAGATGTATGCGTGATTGATGATTCCGGCGATCCTGCCGCAGAGCTCCTTACCTCGATAGGCAAGCCAGTAGCGAGCCTTGCAGTGTTGGAATGCCGGGTTGGTCCTCTGTCGCAGCGTGCGCAGCTCATCGGCCAGCAGCGGTGGGATCCAATATGGACTGTTTCGAAAGAGCGCGAAGGGAAAGCGGATGAACCGCTTCAGGTCCTTCTCGGTCTTCACCTCGCGGATCTCGAGGGACATGGGTCCTCCTGACAATTTGTGCGTTTGCTTCCCAAACGGCTCAGCCCACGGCGAGCGACAGTGGGACGCCAGGCTCGACGTCGTCGGATTCGGTCTGACTTGGCGCTTGTGAACGCCGTGCAAGCAGCATGTCTGTTTGTCCAGTAGTTCACAATCCTTGGCCCTCCCCTCGCCGGTTCCTGCTGCAGACGTCAAGCAGGATCGGGATGAGAAAGGCTTGCCCGTATACCGACTTCAAAGTTCAGGAAATCGACCAGCTTCGCGCACCGGATTCACAAAATTAATACCTGCCTTCAACGTGTTATTGGACACAGTTCCGAAGAAATCCACAACACCGACATTACCGGCAGGCACAACGGTGAACATCTGCGTGAATGCGATAAGAGCAAAGATCACGGCAACTGCCAACGAGACTGCTGATGAATATCGATACACAACGTTTCGGTAGTGTCCTAATTTCAAATGAAACACTTTTCAAATTAGGACCCTACCCTCCTCTGCCCCTCTTCCCGTGTTCCGGTCTGAACACGATTCGTCCTTGCTCAGCACCGCGTGGCAGTGCGCAGTGGCTCCCTACTTCGTATCAAGAATGATTGGGAGCCCATCTTTCCCGCTGCCGATGATCACAACCTTGGAATTGTTCGACTCTGCGATTTTCAGCGTTGCCTCGATGCCTTTCCAGCGCAGCAGTTGTTCGCTGATGCCTGCGGCGACAATCGTCTGGAAGTCGGCAATACCTTTTGCTTCGATCCGCTTCCTGTCAGCCTCTTGTTTCTCCTTCGTGAGAATGAACTCCATGCGCTGGCTTTCCTGATCGGCGCGCTGCTTCTGCTCAATAGCTTCCGTCAACTGTGAAGGCAGTGCAACATTCCGTAATGGCGTTGACTCCACGACGATGCCGCGCACTCCAATAGTTTTGGCAAGTTCAGCTTGAACGGCTTCGCTGAGACGCTCGCGCTCCGTTGAGTAGAGCGCGCTTGCCTGAAAGCTTGCCGTGACTGCGCGGCTGATGGAGCGGAACTGCGGAACCAAGATAACTTCCTCATAATCGCCGCCGAAGATCTTTTTGTAGATGCTCGCCGCCGAATCCGGGTCGAGCCGATAGAGGACGCTTAGCTCAAGGCCGATCGTCAACCCCTCGCGTGAGAGGACTTGCATGGTTTCCTTGTGCTCTTTGGTCTGCGCGGAGTATTTGACGACCTTTGCCATCGGATTGACAAAGTTGATACCGGGCGACAGAGTCTTGTCCGACACCGTCCCAAAGAAATCCACGATACCGACGTGGCCGGCGGGAATAACTGTGAACGCTTGTGTGAGGGCGATGAACCCCAAGAGGCCAGTCGCTGCTGCGGCAATGGTCGTTGGGGTTTTGAATAACAGATTTTGTTGCACAACCAACTTCTGACGCGCTGTGCGCCATGCAAGGAACATAACAATTGCAGCTACTAAACTGAGAATGAATATCATGATGTCCTCCAATGTTAATGTGATTGCTTGTATGTGAGTTCTGATGTGTGTTCAGGCGTTTCATTCGGCGGTAACCCGTAGCGCAGCAGGCATCCCACACCGCCGAGTTTGTCCAGAGCGCTACTATAGGTCGAGCACATCCGCGTGACCGCGCTGAACGGTAGCGTCCTAATTTCAAATGAAACGCTTTTCAAATTAGGACGCTACCAACGTCGCGATCGATGCCTGCTCGTTTGGCCGCTGACCTCCATGCAAAGAAGGCGACCACCGCTATGAGTACACTGACGACGAAAAGCATAGGAACCTCCTTGGTTTGGTGAAGTGTATGTGTGCATGCGACGGTTCTTTAGGGAATGCGGTGCTGGCTGACATCTCGCGCTTCCAACTTACAGATTTTTGGTCTGTATCGCAACGCAGAACCCTCCTTTCGACTCTTGCGGGGAATTTTGCCAGTGCAGGTCAGGTGCTGGAGTTCGCGTGGTTTTTTCCGTATCTTGATGCCGAAAAAGGAGAACTCCATGCTCCAACTCGCTATTGAAGCTGCGCTCGACGCAGGTGCGTTTCTGAAATCGAGTGTCGGGAAGATACAGCAGATCGAACGAAAACTCGGCCAGGAGACCAACCTGGTGACCGAGATCGACAGACGATCCGAAGAGATCATCATCAACAAGATCAAGCGGAAGTATCCCGATCATGATTTTCTGGCGGAGGAGTCGGGCAGTCAGGAGAGAGGATCAGAATATCGGTGGATCATCGATCCGCTCGACGGGACGCTGAACTTCGCGCACGGGATGCCCCTCTACTCGGTTTCGATCGGGCTTGAAGTGAAGGGGGAGCTTGCCCTCGGGGTTGTGTACGAGCCGAACCTGCAGGAATTGTTCACGGCGGAGAAGGGCCGCGGGGCATTTCTTAACAAGAGTCCCATCCACGTTTCGAAAATTTCTACGCTCATCGAGAGCCTGATGGTGACGGGCTTTCCGTATACGATCAAACAGAACCCGGATAACGCGGTTCAGCATTTCATCAATTTCCTCATGCAAGCGCAGGGTGTGCGGCGCCTCGGTTCCGCGGCAGTCGATATCTGCTACGTCGCGTGCGGCAGGTTCGAAGGATTCTGGGAGGTCGCGCTGAGCCCATGGGATATGGCGGCGGGCGTCTTGATTGCCCAGGAGGCCGGAGGAAGGTTTACGGATTTTCACGGGAACCCGTCAACCATCTACACGAAGCGGGTACTGGTCAGCAATGGGTTAATTCACGAGATGCTGGTGGAAGTCTTGAAGAGGGGGTTAGCATCCTGAGGGAGATGATCATTGAAGCGAAGCGTTCGTAATCTCAAGCCTTCTGTCTGTAAAAGATTCGGCGACTTGAAGTATTTTTCACGACGGCCGTTTGACTCCCTTCGTTAATGGAAATCTCACAGGCTTTTCCAGAAGAGCCATCTGTTCAGGTTTTCTAGCGTATGTTCTCTCTTGAGCGGCCTCCGCAGGCCGATAATTGATTACCAGTGCTTCCTTGACAGGATTTCTGTTTTTTTCTTTAGCCCCAACATGGTAAAAATGATCTTTGGTGAGGAGAGTGAAATTCCTCCAATACTTTTCGACTGAAATGTTGTGTCTAAATGGGTTACTATGCCAGGTTGAGAGGATAAACTTGGCTTTGGAGGATCGCAGGCACAGGAACAGGTCCCGTTCATCTTCTTCTGCCCAAGAATTGTAGTAGTCAACGTGCCTGCCGAAGTATGGTGGATCACAGTAAATAAAATCTCTCGAAGTGGCGTCCTTTATGAGCTGCCGAAAGTCTCCACATTCGAATTGCCAGTTGTTTACCTGAATCGCCTTATGGACATATTCGATCTGATTGACGATTTTGGTGATGTACGATTTGGAGAATCGGTCGCGTTTGTGACAGAACGGAACGTTAAAACCGCCTTTGCTATTGAACCTTATCATTCCGTTGAAGCACGAACGGGACAGAAAAAGGAAATCTAGCGGATCATTGTTTCGATTAAACCGATCTCTCACCTCATAGTAGTAATCCATACCTTCCTTTGCCAGCGCGTCTCCCTCAGTTTCAAGAAATCTCCGTGCGAGTCGAGCGGTGATTTGTGATCTCTTGATTGCGTTGTAGAAATTGATTATGTGCGGATTCAGATCGCTGAAAAGCGCATTCTTCGGTCTGACGTTGAAGCCGACGACACCTGTCCCCATAAACGGTTCTATCCAGGTTCCGTTTTGGTCAAACTGCAAAACTCGCATTATCCAAGGAACCAGCTTGGTCTTGATCCCTTGTGATTTTATCGGAGGGACAAAGATCTTGTTCATTCTTGCTTATGCCTTCCTGGGCCTTGCAACTGGAACGGCGAGGCTTGGGTCTTTACCTCTGTAGATCAAAAAATCCTTCAGCCTTGTGATCTTCTTGTTTCCCGCTCTAGGAAGCGTAATCTTTCCGTAGTTCATCCAATACTCGTCAAACCATTTTTCACCCAAGTTTTTGAAAACGCCATTGCCTCCCAAAATATCGGAAATCTTGAACACACTTCCAATGTTGGCAGTGTTCCAACTGCCTCGCGAATCGCTCGCTATCTCCCATTTCTCTCGTACAAAGAATTGGAAGTCTTTTATCACTGAGACTATAGAAGTAAGTTCACTCAGCTTATGCACTCTCGTTTCCTGAATGTCGCTCCTAGCACAACGAGTGTATATGATCCCAAGGCAGAAGTGCCCCAAGTATTGACTATAGGGGAACTGAATGTTCTTTCGACTTGACCGATCGACGAAATACTGCCCGTGTGAACCCAGGGTGAATCCGTTGCAGAACTCTGGGTTATCAGGTAGCCGATAGGTGGTTTTAAGGTCCAAGGCGAACTTGATAGATTCGTCTCTGCTGGAAACGAAGGAAATGTCAGGATAATGGTTCTGATGCTCGGCCAAGACGATCTTGAGATCATTTGTCTCAGCAAATTGAAGAATCTTCGGGAACAGATGAATCTCAAGGATCTTTGAGAGTATCTTCGTGTCAGAGGAGATTGTGAAGATGCTCTTATAGATGTCGATGAAACCCTTAACAGTCCATTGCCTGTCGCTAGACGAAATGTGGCTGTCCAACGTTTTGACGAATGCCGTGAGCTTTTCCTTGAATTCGAGCTTGATCGCTTGTTTTTCTTTTGCTCGCAACATGGTGGAACCCCCTACATTTTGTGGCAGCTTTCTGCGAGGAAATGTTGCCCGATGATTGCCTTCTAGAGATCGTGTTCTTTGTTCAGTTCTTCAAGTGTTACCGGAGAAGGTATCCGCTTCATAAGAGAACATTACTCACATCCAGGTCTTGACGCCGCCCCGGTCGACGTAGCTCAACACAAGTGGTCGCTGTTTGGGAGGGGTGCGTTGAATTCTGAATGCCTTCTGAATCCGCTCGCGCGCAGCTTCGATGACACCATCGCTGTCGGTATGAAGGACTGCAAGGGTATCACGGGTCTCGACCGCGTCACCAACCTTTTTCCTCAAGACAATCCCCGCCTTTGGATCAATGGCATCATCAATCTGCCCACGACCTGCACCGAGCGAGATGCTGCTCAGTCCCAGTTCAACGGGATCGATTTCGCCAACGTAGCCGCTCTCCATCGTTTTCACTTCGATCGCGTGCTTGGATAGCGGATACTTCTCGAGATTCTCAATAGCGGACACACTCCCACCTTGCGCGGCAACAAGCTGCAGGAGTTTCTGATATGCAGAGCCGTCGTTGACCGCCACTTTGGATTGCTCGATTCCTTCTGCGATAGTCCGGGCTTTTTTCCCTAGCACCAACATCGCTCCGGCCAGCACGTGCGTCACGTCCATCAGATCCGCTGAGTCGCCGACCCGGCCTCTTGTCCCGCGCAGGCACTCGACGGACTCCACTACCTCCAGCCAGTTCCCGATCGTCGTCCCGAGCGGTTGGCTCATGTCGGTGATGAAGGCGATCGTCTCCTTCCCAAATCCATTCCCGATTCGCACGAGCGTTCGGGCAAGCTCGACGGCCTGCTGGTTGGTCTGCATGAACGCCCCGCGGCCAGTCTTGACGTCGAGAACGAGCGCGTCGATTCCCTCAGCGAGTTTCTTGCTCATGATGCTGCCGGCTATTAAGGGGATGCACTCGATGGTTGCGGTCACGTCGCGGAGCGCATACATCTTTTTGTCTGCCGGGGCGAGCTGGTCGGTCTGACCAATCATCACGAGTCCGATCTCTTTGATGACTTTCATGTACTCAGAGATGGAAAGATTGGTTCGAAAACCAGGGATGGACTCCAGCTTGTCGAGCGTGCCGCCGGTGTGACCGAGGCCGCGTCCGGAGATCATCGGCACGGGAACACCGCAGGCCGCAACGATCGGAGCGAGGATGAGGGATACCTTGTCGCCGACGCCACCCGTGGAGTGCTTGTCCACTTTGACGCCGGGGATCTCCGAGAGATCGACGATCTCACCGGATCGGAGCATCAGCTTGGTGAACGTCAGCGTTTCCTCTTCGTTCATCCCGCGAAAGAAGCAAGCCATGAGGAAAGCAGACATCTGGTAGTCGGGGATCGCGCCCTGTACGTATCCGCGGATCATCCAGCGCAACTCTTCCTCGCTGAGCGATGCGCCATCGCGTTTCTTTTTTATGAGCTCAACAGCGGTCATCGGCCAGTGGGTATAATAGGACGCGGGAGGACCAAATAGGGCGGATGAAAGCGGATCATTTGTTAGAGTTGGAGAAGATTCGTCGCTTGAACTCTGGTTTTCTACCGAAATTCAATAACTTCTTAGAGATCAGCGAAAATCGGCCGAATCGGCTTCTTCCGCGTCCTCTTTCAAGAGCATTCTCTCTGCCAGCAGAATCCCACAGATCGTCTTGCTGTCGACAATCTCCCCCTTTTCGATCATCTCGACGGCACGCGGCAGAGACATCCGCTGAACCGTCAGGTCAAGCTCGCCTTCTTCCAGTTGCTGGCCTCGTGACGACTTCTTGAGATCGGTCGCCAGATAGATGTGTAGGAGCTCGCTGCAGAACCCCGGACTTGTGTAGATAGCGGTCACTTTCTTCAAGGAGCCGGCGACGTAGCCGGTCTCTTCTTCCAACTCGCGAGCTGCACACAGCGAGGGGTCTTCACCGGCGTCAAGCTTCCCGGCCGGGAGCTCATACAGGTGCTTCTTCATCGGGTAGCGGAACTGGCGGACGAGGAGGATATTCCCGTCGCTCAGCAGAGGAACCACGACAGAGCCTCCAGGATGCTCCGCAACCTCGCGTAGGGCGCGGTTGCCCGACGGGTATTCGATCTCGTCGATCACCAGGTTGAATACCTTGCCGGTGTATCGCTTTTCAGTCTTGAGGATCTTGAAGTTTGGCATTCGAAGCGTTTGAGAGGTGGAGAGCCCGATGGGGGGATACGATCTCGATCCCTGGTCACCGATGGACCAGCTAGTAGTTTCCCCTGCTTCCTGGTTTCATGACCGGTATTCCCTCCTTGCAGAGCGGACACTCTCCAGGCTTGTAAGTGACGACATCCATCTGGAGGACGGAGAAATGCTTCGCGTCGAACTTGATCCGGCCGTTGCTCCGGTCCACGATATAGCCCACACCGGCCAGTCTCGCGTCAGCTTTCTTGACAAGCTCGGCGACCTCGAATACCGATCCTCCTGTCGTCACGACGTCTTCGACGACCAGGGCACGCTCCCCCGGGTGGAGCTCAAACCCGCGGCGGAGATCCATCTTGCCATCCTTCCGCTCGCCGAACATCGTGCGGACGCGCAGCATCCGGCCCACCTCCGTTCCGACCACGATACCGCCAATGGCGGGGGAGATCACAACCTCGACGTCGGCGTACTCGAAGTGCCTGGCAATCTCTCCGGCGAAGAGGTGAAGATATTTTGGATACTGCAGTACCCTGGCGCACTGAAAGTACTGAGGACTGTGTGATCCCGACGTGAGTTGAAAATGCCCTTCGAGAAGGGCCTTGGTTTCACGAAAGATGTCGAGAACTTG